>WNFJ01426800.1_pt1 | contig 10512 bp, 10 predicted proteins | sample 5400461 | NCBI WGS metagenome assembly WNFJ01 (sample SAMN13153349, study PRJNA577476) | soil metagenome | isolation source: 115 cm saprolite on Douglas fir-dominated hillslope | place: USA:California | collected 2013-09-17
ATGAAACTATTCCGCGGAGATATTGATCCACGTTGCTTGCCGGCCCGATTGCGCATCGGGACAACAATGCTTTGCCGATGGGACGGTGGGGATCGAACTAAAAGCGACGTTGAAAGCGCGCAAGTTACTGATTCTATTAAACGCGGAAAACGATAGAAACAGCGAATTCGCCCAACTGAGGTACACGCCAGGTACACGGAGACTCCAGAACAAGGCTAAGGTTGTGGACTCTTAGACACTGACGGAGCCAACTTCTTGAATGCACCATTCGCAGAATCGCACGCCAAAGGTAGTAAGGGAATACGCGTTCGTGGCGAGGTCCAAAGTGGTGTTCTTGCGGTCCATGCGGATGATTAATCCTTGCGCTTGCAATCGCGCGCATGACACGTGAATGTGAGGGTCTCGAAATTCCTTATTTTCTTCTCGCATCTGCTTCCAGGTGTCGTTCGCTGAATTTATATCAGCGATACCAGCGCCGTTCTTTACGACCTCAGCTTGGTGCCTCAGCTTGGTGCCTCATCATTACGCCGAGAATATACGCGTCGGATTCTGCAATCTGAGTAGCGGCATCAATTAGCTCCCGCTCTACTTCATAATTCTCTTTGGGGCCAGAGCGGAAAGCGTTTGCCAAAATCCTCGCGATACGTCTCACTCTATCTTTGCTCTTTGCTTCAGCAGTGCGAGCCACAGCTTCGGAAACCAGCTCGTTCAACGCCCGGCGCTCCTCAATGCCCGAGGATTCGAAGGCTTCGTAACCGCCGTCTCTCCCGAACTGCATAACTAGTCGCATGAGCTCTAACGCCCGAGGCTCGTCTTTCCCATGGAAATCTAAGGCCTGAAATTTGTATGTGAGGCGTTTAACCTCAAACAAAGCGAGAGATTGATCGAGTCCCTTTGCGCGTTTCCTTCTCATTGCAATTTCACGTAGCGCGGATTCCTTGTAACGCTGCAACTCCCCAGGTGAGTAGGCCCTGCCGAGTCCACCTTTTCGCTCCACTTCGCTATGACAATTCAGACAGACAACAATTAGGTTAGCGGGTCTAGAGTCCATCCGTCCCGAGATGTGGTGAATTTGGACATCGAACTTCTTATTCTTACAGATGCAGCACGTGTGGTCAGCCTCGCATAGAAGCTGAGTCGCAACATTATCGGGTATTGGCGCTCGTGGAGGTTGCACGAAGTCATCTGAATTATACTATGGCAGCGAGCCTACAACCGCGCCTCGTCCCCTAAAGGAACCAGTAACGTAGGTTGAAGATACGTAATCGTACCGCCGGTCGAGATACTATCGAGAAAACGATGCCCAGAGGAACAAAAACCCCCAGCGATATCTTCCGCTCTGTGATAAAGTGCTGAGGCAGCGGACTTCGAGCAAAACGGTATCCGCGGAGACGAGCGTGCGGCTTCTCTTGGCAATCTTTTTCGAGAAAGACTTCCAGAGAGATTCGGTGTCGAGAAAGGAGAGGCCATCGATTATCAGGACACGAGGACTGGGCAATTGGACTTCGTTATCTATGATCAATCGCGTTGCGCCCCTATCCGCGTTGGAAAAGAAAATCTTCTATTACCATGCGAGGCTCTCTACTGCGTCATCGAAGTGAAGACCCGAGTGACGCAAGATGAGTTAGATACTTCCTATAAAGCCGCAGGGAAAGTGCGGGCGTTACAGCCATTCAAGCAGCCTTTTATTCCTGCCCGCCAGGATGGTTCGAGCGCTGACGATGACCGCGACAGATGTTTGTACGTGATATTCGGATATACCTCTAATCTGGGCAACGATGCCGAATGGGCAGGAAAGGAATACCTGCGCTTAGCGGCTGCGGCCAAATCCGCTGGCGTAGCCCAGGACTGCGTCGATCGGCTAATTATCCTTGACCGGGGAATTATAAATCCCCAGAAGCGGTCTGGGAAATGGGAAGCTGGCAACGCGGATTCCGTATTTCTCGAAAGCTATCTAAACATAGTGAATTTCCTTTCCAGAGAATCGGAGCGGCGTAAGCCGGTGGATTGGCAGATGTACGCGCCGGAGGGCGCCAGCGGCTGGAAACCGTTGACATAGCTTGCCGAGTAGCCAGGATTTCGGCGAAGGCTTTGTGCACAGCGCATAGCGTGACGGATTCGCCGAACGTTCAACCGACTTCAGCGATGCAGACAACTCCTCTCTTAAGGAATCTGAGTTACACTGCCCTCAATACGTCCCTTTTTTGCGGGATCAACATGAAGGGTTCATGTGATGTTTGCATACGAGGTAGCTCTTTCTTTCGCTGGAGAACAGCGGTCAGAGGTAGAGAAGGTCGCAGTGTGTCTTAAGAGAGCAGGGGTCAGCGTCTTTTATGACGATTACGAAAAGGCAAATCTTTGGGGTAAGAATCTCTACGATCATCTTTCAGATATTTACCTGAACAAAGCAAGATACTGCATTATCTTCGCGTCCAGGGAGTATGCCGAGAAAACCTGGACGAATCACGAGCGCCAAAGCGCCCAGGCAAGAGCTCTCAAAGAGAAGGGTGTGGAATATATTCTTCCTGTTCGCTTCGATTCGACCGAAATTCCGGGTCTCTTGCCGACTATCGGCTATCTTGATTTCAGAAAGGAGGGACCTTCGGGAGTTTGTTCGGCCCTTCTAGCAAAGCTTGGACGCGGTGTTGGCGACCCGCCTTCAAGCGGTGCGGCTGCAGCTTGCAGCCTGTCAGCTCGGGCTTTGATCAATGCAATGGATGGAAGGTTGGCTGTGCCGCAAGTTGAATCCTGCGCTTGGGGAGAGGAAATCAATCTCGCGGTCCGGGATTCCGAGAGCGATTCGTTCTTCGCGCAGTTGCGCAGCGAGCGTAAAGAGGTTGTTGTTGCTTACGCTTTTGACGTGGCGCTCGCAAAACCGATTGCGGCAACGCGCGAAGTTGCAAAGAACACTACAACATGGAAGCTGAGTTTTTCGCCCACACGCATTGATTTCACCGATAGTTTGGAAATGGGCTCTGGGAACACTACCGCTGACGAGTTCGCGAAGATGAGGGTCCATCGTCTGCTTCTTAACGAATACATCTCCCATGAACCTCGCAATAGCTCCACCCTTCAACAGCTGAATGATATGACCCGCGAGATCATGATCTTGGGCTTGAATCCCATAGTGAAGATTGAGAAATCTCGATTCCCAGAGCTTTTTGGTTTTCTAAAAGGCGATCCTCACAACTTCCTCGAAACAGCGTGGATTATCGCAGTGGCTGATCTGAAACTGAGTGCGTCCGTCGAAACGATTGAAAAGCTCAAGCTGACTCTGTTCGACACCACTCTCCACGTTGAGTTTGCCGGGCGGCGGCATCGCAAATTCGTGAACGTCGATCCCTATCAGATCCAAGTCCAGGGGGAACTGGAACTCGGGACGCGAGAATAAGGGATGCTGCTACATTCGTTGCGAGATCACGCGTGCGTTTCTCTAGGTTCCCACGAACCAAGGGATTCATAGAAAAAAGGACTACCGCCCCAAAATACAGAATGGATAAGTCTCAGCCTATCGTTGAGGCGCATGAAGAAGGTGTCGGCATCTTCGTTGAAAGCTAGTAGCAGTCCGCGTGCATATTCGCGATCCTGGTAGGCCCGGTCGAGAAGGCGAGTCACTCGTTCACCATAGAAGCGCCCGAAATCAGGCCAAATACTAACAAGTTCTTCCTTCTCCCTTATTTGAGCCACTTTCAGGCACATTAACATCTGGGTTTGAACGTACGAGTCAAGCATGCTATCGCCAGCCAGGCCAGTGACACTAACGAGTTCAGGCTCTGCCAACTCCTTTCGAAAAAAATCATGGGTTTTCGATGCTTCCCTGCCTAGAGCCTCAGAATGAAAGAAGTACGGAAGATCAAACGGATAGTTGAAGATTGCTCGTCCTGATTGGTAATACCACTCAAATTTGGTAGTAAGGAGTTTCTCAAAGAGGCTCCATGCCTCCCAGTGAAAGGCCATTACGGACGCCGTCATATAGAGAAAACCGGCCTGAACATGTGGTATTCCAGCGACTGCTGGATAACCCGATGTACGCTCCGTTTTTCTCAATATGAACTCCAGAAATCGTTTGAACCTGCCGAAGAGCTCGACGCTGTCGGAGCGCGCCATCGCAAGGGTAAGAGCTGTTACCAATGGCTGGGAGGCGATCAGCTTCCTGGCTGCAATTGGTGCTTCTTGCGGTTTGTTTCCGAACTCCTCGTATATGCGAATCCAGGCAGTTTCAAATTCTCGCTGAGCTTCATCAAAGTGAAGGCTGGCCTCTTTCCACCCGCCCCGAACCAACAATTGTGAGGCCTGCGAGAATTGTTGAGTAACAGGCTCGCTGTTTTCCATTAATCCCTCCCTCTCAACATACAAATCCTCCAATTCATTGGCGGCGGCGGAACGAATCTAATATCTTGAAGGCAATTTCGAGGATTTCAGCAACCGATTGAACCCTCTTAGCCGGGTCCTCGACGATCATGCGACCTAGAAGTTCGTCTCGGACGATCTTTAGTCTTTCGTCTTGTCTAAGTTCATTTTCCTGAAAGGCCTTTGACAACTCTTCCCGATACAGAAAGCGTGAACTGATCATGAAGTGCAAGAGCTTTCCGAGAGAGTAGATGTCTGCTGATTCGGTAACTTCGGTCACGCCTCCTCGTTCCTGTTCGGGAGCCATGAAGAACCTTGCACCAACAGTTTCGCCCTCCTCGGTGACACGATCACTGTCCGCAGTCTCTTTGAGGAAGCATATCCCAAAATCTGAGACCAGGGGTTCTTTCAACGACTCGTCCCGGAAGAGCACATTCGCCGGTTTAATATCTCGGTGAATTGCACCCTCCTGATGGGCGTTTCGGATGCCAGTCGCGACTCCGAGGAAGGTCTCCAGGCAGAACTCGGTACGAAGATTGTAGAGCTTATATCGATCATGGAGCGAGCAGGCTGCTGTCGGCATGGCTATGTATCCCCGAACAGCGTCTTCAGAACCGGAAATCTCCTCCAGATTGTGGTCAAGGACGGGGATTATGTTCGAAGCGCCCTTTTCAGAGAGAAGAGCATGGATCTTGACTTCCTGGATAAATCTGGCTCTCCTCTTAGGCTTGGAAAGCCTTATCACCTTGACCGCTGCTACGGTACCCTCGTCGCGGGTAGCCCTAAAAACCGAGCCTTGACCACCCGTTCCAAGAGGCTCACCCAGTTTCCAGGGTCCTACTGTTTTAGGCACGAAATCGTCCTCGAAAACGTCTTGCGTTCTGATTTGTTGCTCAGCGGAATCGCGGCCAAAGACGGATTATAGCAGAGTAAGAGCGACGCCAACCTTTCGCTTTGACTTCGCCCCTGGTCCCTTGCATAATTCAGTCGACTTCTGAATACCGCGCTCTGATAGGAGAGCTCAAATGATCCGAGAATTGGAAGTGAACGAAGAAAAGAAGACAATTCATGTTTCTACAAGGCCAGGATTCTATGGTGGACTTTTTGATACCACTCTGAAGCTGATTGACCCGGGGGACACAGCAAAGGAATTGAGTGGCGTTTTCGCGTTTGAAGATGCTATTACGGGCAACCAGATCAATGCACTCTCTAAAGAGATCGAGTCTTTGAAGAAGAGACTGCTTTTGCCCGATGAAATTCAACGTCTCGTCTACCTGCTCAGAACACATTCCAGCGAGACTAGGTTTGATGGACGACCCACCAGCGATGATATTCTTGCAAGCAAGCTAGAATCGATCCTCAAGAGCTAAGCCCAGTTTAGGTATTTCATAGGTCGCCAAGTCAACTGCTCAAATGTCAGAAGTCTTTAAAATAGCATCGCAGATCTCAACGCCAATCGCATTGACAGCTTTCACTCTTGCGTGTGTTCTCTGGATCATCGACCGCGCTTCAAGAAAACGCAAAATTAGCGACAAAATGCATGTGCTCCTTCTGTTCGCAATGTGCACCTTCTTTTCTGTGGGACTGCTTGCTACCGCGGGACATTTTTACATAAAGCACGCAGAAGCCGGACTGAATTCCGTGTACCGGGTCCGAGTCACCGTTATAGGAACTGAGCATACGCCAGTAGAGAATGCGACTGTCTGGTCCTCCATCGGTGGAGAACCAAAGAAGGTCAATGGTGGCTGGGAATTTGATATTCCAAGTGGAAACAAGCCAATCAACGGCGAGATCATCGTCTACGCGAAAATAGAAAACTGCTCGTTGCAAGGTAAAGCGTATCTCCGTCTTGAAATAGACCGCAATCCCTCCATTGTTGTGGTCCTTGAGCCTGACGAATCTGCTATGGTTCGAGGAACCGTTGAGGACGAAACCGGACATGCTCTTCGTGGAGTTGACGTGAGTGTCGTTGGGTACGGGGACGAGCATGTTACAACATCTGCGCGTGGGAGCTTTGTCCTTCGGGCGCATGTCGCCGACGGGCACACAGTCAGATTGCATGCTGAAGCGCCGGAGTATCAACCCCTCGATCAGGACCAACCTGCTGGCACCGCGCCCGCCATTCTTGTTTTACACGGCAAGCATGGCCACCCTTAGGACACTTGGGTTTTGCGCCGCCGTTGCCGCCGGCATTCTCTTTGGTGTCTCTGCTCAGGCTGAGGACGGGACATTAGTAGTGCATGTCATGGACATCCATGCGCGGCCTGTGGTGGGTGTCGCGCTGAGAGCTGGTTCCGGGAGTTCAGTTGCTCGCGTTGATAGCTTTGGACAGGCGCGCATTCGATTAGCGCCGAACACACGTCCTGGAGATATCGTTTTTCTTGAGCTGCTAGCTCCTCAAAGTGATCTCGTCTTTATCTCTCCACTGAGCCGTTGGACGGCTGTGCCCAGCTTCGACGAAAAACCGGCAAACTTCGTCGAAGTCATTCTCGTAAAGCGTGGGGATCGCGCGATGCTTGAGAACGGTTATGCGATAAAGGCGATGGCAAGCGAGATAGTTCAAAAGGCTTCCGTGAAATCATCCGAACGCCAAGACGCATTGAAAGAGGTGGCGCTTGAATATGGGCGCAGCCCAGAGGAAGTTGATCTTGCCATCAGGAATTGGGGCAAAGGAACAACAGACTCATTCGAGAGAGGCTTATCCGAACTGTACGCCCGACAGTATCCGCAGGCTGAGAAGGACCTACGGGACTCACTGCGGGAAGAGGAGGATGTTGAGCGGGTTGCGAAGATTAGGGTAGCGGAACGAGCTGCACTATTGGGTCGTGCACTGCGAGCGCAGGGAAAATATGCCGAAGCAATTGCGGCCTATAAGGAAGCGGTCGAGCACAGTCCGGACAATGGCGCGTACTTGTTTAGCCTGGCGTTCACGTTGTTGGACAACAATAGACCAAAGGAAGCTGAAGAACTTGGCCCAAAGGCCCTGGCCCTAGAGGAGAGGCAGTTCACGCAGAGTCCTTCCGAGCTTGCGTATAGTTACTACAAGGCCGGAACTATTTATGTCAATCAGCATAAATATGCTCAAGCAGAGCCGTATTTTCGTCGCGCTGTAAGCACCCTTGAAAGCGGTGTTGGACCGGAAAGTCCTCAACTAATCCGACCTTTGGACAATTTGGCTATGCTCTGCTCTGCGCTGGGGAAAAAATCAGAGTACGAGGCTCTAATTAAGCGTGCACAACGCATACAGAAGTTGTCTTTGAATCCGTACGATCCCGAGAATACCTACACAAGCAACAAGCTTGCGGGCTTTTACTTGGCAGAAGGGAGATATCTTGAAGCTGCCTCGCTTGTCGAAGATTCTATGAGCCTCTTGCGGAGATATTATCGGGAGAACGCAAACAGGATACTGCCACAAGAATTTGGCGAACTGTCTGTCGAAACGCTCAACATTCTGGCCTTGGAACGACAGCTTCGTGGATTTGCCAATAAAGACGACGAAGCCACACTCCAGGAAGCGTTGATGTTTCAGCGTTCGCTCACTGGTGACAACTCAGTGGAAGCAGCCCAACGCCATGAGCACTTGGCGGATCTATTCCGAGAACAAGGGCGCTACCAGGAGGCAGAAAAAGAGTATCGCCAGGCACTTGAAATTCGCAAAGGACAGGCAATACCCGCCACGATAGATTTGCAGGCCAAGCTGGCCTACGATCTCGCGGCACAGGGGAGGTCCTCTGAGGCCGAACATGAAGCTAAGGAATCTGTGCAGATTGCGAAAGCATCGCCCCATACAGTTTCGTTGCTTCTCTCTGCGTACAATCACTTGGCGGAATTATACACGTACGAACATAAGTCAGCCGACGCTGAGATGGCCCTCAAACAGGCTTTGTCTCAGCCACGTGCAGACGGTGGGATTGAGCCGGAGCGAGTTGAATCAGTGAACAGACTCGCGGGCATATATACCGACCAAGGTAAATTCAGTGAAGCGACGCAACAGCTAGAAGGCATGCGTGCGATGGTCGAAAAGAATGGCCCTCCAGAATCAGGCATAGTCTTGTTGGAAAATCTGGCCGTCGTTAGCGTGAAGCGTAAGGCCTGTGCACAAGCCACCATGCTGCTTGAGCAGGCGGTAAGGGAGGCTGGCACTTTAGAAAAGCATCCCGAGGCCATAGCGGAAGATGTGCTCGAAAAAATGGTGCCAAAAGATGTTGAATGCAAGAATCTTCAGGATGCGGAAGCGGACTGTCAGCGGGCTCTAAAGATTGCCGAATCGTCGGACAAGAGCAGGAAGCGCTATCGCGTCGTAATGCTCGGCCATCTGGGAGATGTTTACAGCCTGGAAGGAGAGTTTGAGAAAGCTGAAAGTACTTATTCAGAAAGTCTCTCTGTCGCGGGACAGGCGCAAGATGTGACTAGAGAAGACATTGCCAGCCTTTTGGCCAGCAAGGCAGAGATGTACATCAAGTGGAAGCGCTACCCGCAGGCGAGAAAATGTAGTATTGATGCTCTTCAGATCGTTGACGACGCTCTCTTCGAGACAGACTCACAGGTAGAACGATTTGTTGAGCTTCGGAGTCGTACTTGTCATCTCAGCGACGAGGGAGACACCTGCGCAGCTATAGAGGCTAGGATGAAGCGATTTACGAGGAAGTGAACCATGCCACATGACAGTTGGCGCGCGGCCATTGCAGACATTCATGAAGCCACGGGGGCGGTCACAAGTAAGCAACAGGAGTTGGCAAGAGTCGCAGGCATAGAGCTACCTGAATATTTGCCTCGGCTGGTGGCCGGTGCACGCTTACAGGCGGCACTAAGTGTTGAACTTGGCCTTCCACTCCCTGGTCCATGCACCGATGATCAGCAGGATCTCATCAACAGTTTGGAAATCGATGGCTACCGCGCTATTACGCCCCTCGACTGGTCCGATGCATATGCTTGGATCTATTTCCTACGCCTCAAGAAGCGTGCGCAAGCGTTGGAAGAATTGCAACTTCAGTCTGGAGATATTGTGGAAATGCTCGCGCCCGGGGGCAACCAGTTTGGAGAAGTTTCCTCTATTGGTAGTACCGGGCGCCTTCACTTCACAGGTGGCGCGGGGGCAGGAGCGTGGCCGGACATGGTCGTTGTTCGATGTAAGAAGAACGACGATTCCTCTTCTGCCCTAGAATTTAAGCGAAAAGCTGCAAATCGAGCTGCCCTGCGTTCACGGGCGACTAGATGGTCAGAGAGCAAGCAACAGGAACTCCAAGAATACTTAATTTGTTCAGCTCTGAGCTCTGAGGATGTCGAGCGGTTACAGGATGTGATCGAATCGGCTAAAGATGAGAAGCCGATTCAGCAGTTCATCGAAGCGTGTCCCCAGATATTGACTGCTCTACTCGGAGGTAGAACTCGTTTCTGCATTCCTCGCGTCTCGCTTGGTGGGAAATATACTTGGAGTCCGATGGGTTCTTGTCGAGCTTGAGACACCTGATTCTAATGTGACGCTTAAGACTAGCAATGATCTAGAAGAACATGCGAGGAAGGGCGTAAGCCAAGTAAAAGAATGGCGAGAATGGCTGCAAAACAACTTGGAGTCAGCTCGCCGATCAAAACGGAAGGACGGCATTGGGCTAGTGGACATTCGACCGCGAAGCGAGGGACTTGTTCTTGTTGGACGCCGTGCGCGGTTGCTCGATAATGCGGAAGCAGTGCGAAATCCAATCCGCGAGGAGAATGACATCAAGGTACATACGTACGACTGGCTGCTTACGCAGCTCGTTGGTGTTTTGGGCTTCGACGGCCCTCCGGGACTGAATCCCTACGTGCTTCAGCCAATGCGTGATGACGTTGATGGATTTGCTAAAGTCATCTCAAAAGGATCTCATCGATCAGCGCTTTAAGCTCCCTTCGTGGCGCGATGCAACGAAGTCATTCACACTATGTTTTGGCAGAGCGTTTGCGTTTCTTGGCCTTTGCCCACCGTGCTTGTGCTGCTTTGCTGGCAAGCTCTTTCCTCTCCTGTGGCGTGAGCGCTGCCATGCGCGTTTTTCCGCCCTTGCCGCCGGCGGCCTTCCCGCCCTTTCTGCCCATCTCGCGCATCACTTTGGAAATTAGGTCGCGTCTCATATCTTCATCTTATGAGGAATGGGAATTAGTCGCCACTTTTTGGGCATTGACACGTAC
>WNFJ01038228.1_pt4 | contig 10511 bp, 7 predicted proteins | sample 5400461 | NCBI WGS metagenome assembly WNFJ01 (sample SAMN13153349, study PRJNA577476) | soil metagenome | isolation source: 115 cm saprolite on Douglas fir-dominated hillslope | place: USA:California | collected 2013-09-17
ATCCATGAATCTAAGCCTCCAGGATATGTGCCACGGCGATCGAGCCGTGACCTCCGATGGACTGGGTGAGGGCCCGCCGAGCCGGAGTCACTTGATTGGCCCCCGCCTCGCCGCGAAGCTGGAGCGCGGCCTCGACGATCTGGTAGGTGCCGCTCGCGCCGACGGGGTGGCCGCGGGCCTTGAGCCCGCCAAAGGTGGAGATTGGGAGAGGACCTCCGCGCGCGAAGTACCCCTCGCCGGCTCGCTTGAGCACCTCGCTTCGCTTCGCGAAGCCGCACGCCTCCAGCGACAGCGCGGTGATGATCGTGAAGGCGTCGTGCGCTTCGAACAGGTCGATGTCGCTCTGTGAGCAACCGGCGGCGGCAAATGCCCGCGCTGACGATCGGGCAGCCGATCGCAGCGTGAGGATATCCGGGCGGGCGGCGAGGGCGATGGTATCGCTGGCAACGGAGGATCCGGCGATGCGAATCGCTTTGTGGTGCGGTCGCACCGTTTCCTTGCTGCAGATGACTACGGCAGCCGCTCCGTCGCAGACGGGCGCCGCGTCGAGAATCCCGATCGGATCCGCGACCATCGCGCAGGTGGCGAATGCATCCACGCTGAGCGGTTCGCGGAACATCGCCCGAGGGTTTGCTGCCGCGTTTTTGTGGGCGCTCACCACGAAGGGCGCGAAGGCGGTCCGCGGCTGCTGGGTCTCGTGCATGTATCGCCGCATCAGCAGGGCAGAAAGGGAGACGAAGCTCAGGCCGTGGCTGGCCTCGTAGTCCTGGTCCGCTGCGGTGGCCAATCCGGCAGCGACCACCCCCGAAGATGCGTCGGTCATCTTCTCGACGCCGACCGCCACCGCGATCTCCTGGGCTCCGGAAGCGACCGCCAGCGTCGCGGCGCGGACCGCGGCAGCTCCCGAGGCGCAGGCAGCTTCGACTTTCCAGGCTTCCACCGGAAGGAGCCCGGCGGCATCAGCGAGGAGGGTCGCCACGTTCTCCTGCCCGTTGACACAGCCGCCGAGCATGTTCCCCGCGTAGAGAGCGTCCACCGCTTCGATTCTCGCGTCGGCGAGGGCGTCTTCGATCGCCGAACGGCCGAGCTCGCGAAGGCCCAGATCCCAGTGCTCGCCCACCGGCGTCTGCCCCACGCCGATGATGAAAACGTCTCGCATCATTTCAAAACACCTCGCTCAATGCGTTCGGATCTTCCTGCGCAGACGAAGGTAGTGGCCGTACCCCCCGACATCCCGGCGACGCGCCAGGTAGTCCAGTACTGTTGGCCCGCTCCGGGGCGCGTTGGCAGCCTTGGTGATCTGGAACGAAAACGCATCGCTTCCTGCCCCCGATCCGTACGAGCAAAAGAAGACCCGTTCTCCGGCGCGCACCACGTCCAGCACCGCGGCGAGCCCGAGCAGGGACGATCCGGCGTAAGCATTTCCCATCTGTCGGGCTACCAGCCCCACCTGGATCTGCGCTTCGCAGAAGCCCAGTGTCTCGGCGACCCGCTCGGCGAATTTCGGGACCGGTTGATGGAAGACCGCGTGCGCGAAGTCGGAGGGCTTCGCCCCGAGCTCTTTGAGCAGGTGGCGCGATGCCGCCAGCGTGTGGCGAAAATACGAGGGTTCTCCGGTGAAACGGCCCCCGTGCTCCGGGTACGGAGCGTGCTCACGGCGAAAAAAATCCGGCGTATCGGTTACGAATGAGGTCGATCTTTCGACGATCGCCAAGGCGTCGGCGGCCGCGCCGAAGAGGAATGCGGCTCCTCCACACCCGGCGGTGTACTCGAGCGCATCGCCGGGTCGCGCCTGCGCAGTGTCCATCCCGATCGCCATCGCCCCCTCCACCAGGCCCGAGCCGACGAAGGCGACCGCCGCTTGCATCGCCTCGCTTCCTGCCTTGCAGGCGAACTCCATGTCCGCGGCGACGAGTCGGGGGGTGATGCCAAGGGCCTCGGCCACCACCGTTGCCGAGGGCTTCACGGCGTAGGGCTTCGATTCGGTTCCCACCCAAAGCGCGCCCACCCGCTCGGGCTCAAGTCGGGAGCGACCGAGCGCGGTGCGAGCCGCTTCGATCGCCATCGTCACCACGTCCTCGTCGAACGAAGCCACCGACTTTTCGACGACCGCGGGAGCCGCCGATCCCTTGGCACGCCAGGCGTCGCTGATTTCCTCGGTTCGCACCCGCATCCGCGGCACATAGGCGCCATACCCGAGGATTCCGACCGGAAGCGTTGATCTCATTCAGCCTCGACAAGCGAGCTTTTCACGGCATCGAAATTTTACCGACCGGTCGGTAGGTAGTCGCCGACGCGAAGTTTGTCAAGATCACTTCGCGCGCGTCATCGTTACTTTTTGGTGAAGATGGATTTCGGAATCATGCAGTGGACGCCCTTGCGGATGTCCACCACCTCGCTAACCCGGCAGTCGGCAGCCATCGACGCCAATGCATAGGCTTCGTCGCGGCTCATCGGCACCATCTTCTGGTTGGCGAGGAACTCCACCGCCTCGCGCGTCGCAATCTTCATCGCTTCGTTGAGATCCTCATCGAAGCCGATGGTGATCCAGTGGGTCTTTGTCTCGGCGCGCGGCCACTCGAGCTTCACGCCCTTGTGGACGATTGGCTGGATCCTGATCTCTTCGAAGGAGCACTCCAGTGCGGTGAGGCTCACCTCGCCGTTCCCCTGCCGGCAATGCGAGTCACCGGTCCAGATCAGCCCGCCCTTGAGAAACACCGGAAAAGAGATGCTCGAGCCCTCCACCAGCTCGTTGATGTCCATGTTCGAACCGTTCTTCCACGGCCGTAAGCTGCTGGTGCGCCCCTTCGCATCTTTGATCGGCGGGCCCGCCTTTTCCTTCGGCTCGTTGGGATCGACGCCGACCGCGAGGACTCCAGGGAATGGCTTCAAATCGAGCACCACCCCGGGCTTGAACTCGGTCTGCTTGTTCTTCCAATCGAGCTTGTAGTACCTGACGAAACCTTCCTTGAACTCGGACGCCAAGAGGCCGACGGTGGGGAACTCCGAGCCGGGTAGGTGGAAGTTGGTTCCCGACGCCTTCGGGACGATCTTCAGAATGCGAATCTCCATCACGTCGCCGGGCTCGGCGCCGGTCACGAAGATCGGGCCGGTTAACGAGTGCGGTCCGCCGCCGGGGTTCGCCTTCCTCAGCCGGACAATCTCCTCCATCGACACGCCGGGGTGGATGCCATCGAGCGCGTGCATCCAGGTCTCGATCGAGATGGTGTCGCCCGAGTTCACCGTCAGCTTGGGGGGTTCATTGGGGTCCAACCAGCCCCACTGCACGGTCTCCTTCGTCGCCTTCAAAACATGATGCTTGCCAGAAGATTTTTTCTCTCCGGAAGGCGCAGCGGACGCCTGAACCGAGAGGCACAGCGCCAAAATGAACAAGAATCCTGTCGCCTTCCCCATTCCCCCTGATTTGCTGCTCACTCTCATGGGTCCCTCTCCTTGACTCGACGCGTAAGGGTGGGCTACTTACCGAGCGGTAGGTTGGGAGTCAATTGATTCGTGGCGGACAAGCGCGACCCGAATAATCCGGACGATTCGCAGCGCTTTCAGGCGATCCTGGAGTCGGCTGCGCGGGTGATCTGCGCCCGCGGTTACGACGGCGCGTCGATGCAGGAGATCGCCGAGGCCTGCGGGATCACCAAGGCCGGCCTGTATCACCACATCGAGACCAAAGAGAAGCTGCTGCTCGCGATCATGAACTACGGGATGGACCTCTTCGAGGATCAAGTGATCGCGAAGGTGATCGACATCGCCGACCCGGTAGAGCGCTTGAAGGCGTGCATGGTGAAGAACATCAAGTTAGTGACATCGGGATCGAGCAAGGAAGTCACTATCATCCTTCACGAGCACAACACGCTGACCGGGCACGCGGGCAGGCAAATAAACGCCCGCAAGAAGAAGTACGTCCGCTTTCTCGAATCCTCCATCGACGAGGCGATCCGGCGCGGGCAAATCCGGCGCGTCGACAGCACCCTGGCGGCGTTCGCTTTCCTCGGCAGCGTTCTTTGGACGTACAAGTGGTTCCGCCAGGACGGCGTGCTCTCCGAGGAGCAGGTAGCGAGCGGAATGGTCGATCTGTTCTTCCGGGGGTTGATGCCCGCGCGCCAATAAAGCGCGGGAAAGGGGCGTAGGTGGCTCTTCCAGCCAAAGTAGGTCTCTACGACCCCCGAGCACGATGCGTGTGGACTCGGGTTCGTCGCCACGCTGGATCGCGGCGCCTCCCGGGAAGTGGTTTCGCAGGCGCTCCAGATCCTCTCCAACCTGACCCACCGGGGCGCCGCGGGTTGCGATCCTTGCACCGGCGATGGCGCCGGAATCCTGATCCAGCTCCCGCACGGGTACTTCGCCTCCGAGTGCGCCACGCTTGGAATTCCCCTCCCGCCGGCCGGCGACTACGGCGTGGCGAACTGCTTCCTCTCTCAGAATCCGTCGCGGCGCCGCCAGCAGGAGGCGATCGTCGAAGCCTCCGTCCTTCATCACCGGCAGGAGCTACTCGGCTGGCGGGATGTGCCGGTGGACGTGTCCGCCCTGGGGCCGCTGGCGCGCGACTCGATGCCCACGCTCCGCCAGCTCTTCATCGGACGGCGCGGCCCCGCGGAATCGTTCGAGCGCGTGCTCTACGTGATCCGCAATCGCTGCACCCGGATCGACTCCAGCGACGACAGCTACATCGCCTCGTGCTCGTCGAAGACGATTGTCTACAAAGGCTTGATGCTCGCCGAGCAGCTGGCGCCGTTCTACCGGGATCTCAACGATCCACGCGTCGTCTCGCGCCTGGCGATGGTCCATTCGCGGTTCTCCACCAACACGTTTCCCTCCTGGGATCGCGCCCATCCTTTCCGGTTGATCGCCCACAACGGCGAGATCAATACCCTCAACGGCAACCGCTCCTGGATGCGGGCCCGCGAGGCGCTGCTCAGCAGCGAGCATTTCAGCGACATCGAGGACCTCAAACCCATCATTCGCCCCGGAGGTTCGGACTCGGCAGCGCTGGACAACGTCGTCGAATTCCTGCTCGCCAGCGGACGTTCGCTGCCGCACGTGATGATGATGTTGATCCCCGAGGCGTTCGCGGAGAATCCGCACATGCCGCCGGAGGTCCGGGCGTTCTACGAGTACCACGCCTGCCTGGTAGAGCCGTGGGACGGGCCAGCGGTGGTCTGCTTCACCGACGGGGAGCGCATCGGCGCGACGCTCGATCGGAACGGGCTGCGGCCCGGAAAGTTCGTGGTGACGCACGATGGGCTGGTGGTGCTCGCCAGTGAGTTCGGAGTCCTGGACATCGATCCGGCGCGAATCACCGAGAAGGGGCGGTTGCAGCCGGGGAAGATGTTCCTCGTCGATACCACCGAGGGTCGGCTGGTCTCCGATGCAGACGTGAAACATGAAGCGGCGACGCTTCGCCCCTATCGGGCGTGGCTCGACGAGAATCGGATCGATCTCGCGCAGCTGCCGCGAGTCGAGAATGTTTCGCCCATCGCCGGCGACGAGCTCGTCCGGATGCAGCGCGCGTTCGGCTACACCACCGAAGACATCAACCGGATTCTCGCTCCGATGGCGTTGGCGGGGGAGGAGCCGGTCGGGTCGATGGGAGTGGATATTCCCCTCGCGGTGCTCTCGGAACGGCCGCAAGTGCTGTTCCGCTACTTCAAGCAGCTCTTCGCGCAGGTGACCAATCCGCCGGTCGATCCGATTCGCGAGCAGATCGTGATGTCGCTCTTCAGCAGCGTGGGCGGCGAGGGCAATCTCCTCGAGGAGTCCCCGCAACAGTGCCGGATGATGCAGCTGCCGCACCCCATTCTGACCAGCGCTGATCTCGCCACGCTTCGCCAGAATGCGCCGGCGGATTTCAAGGTCCGCACGCTCTCGACGCACTTCGCTCTCCCTCGCTCGGACGAAGGGGCCGGAGAGGCGCTGCGAAGGGCGCTGGAGCGGCTGTGCCGCGAGGCGCGCGAGGCCGTCGAGGACGGCACTTCCATCCTCATCCTCAGCGATCGCAACAGCGGCCCGGAGCGGGTGGCCATCCCCAGCCTGCTCGCGGTCTCCGCGGTGCACCACGACCTGATCCGCTCCGGCCAACGGATGCGCGCCGGTTTGATCGTCGAGTCCGGTGAGCCGCGAGAGGTTCACCACGTGGCGCTTTTGATTGGATATGGCGCCGGCGCGGTGAATCCCTACCTCGCTCTCGATTCGGTCGCCGAGATCGCAAGCTCAAGCACGCGCCCGCTTCCTTTGGCCGAAGCCACCGCTCACTACGTGAAGGCGCTGAAGAAAGGCCTGCTCAAAACGATGTCGAAGATGGGCATCAGCGCGGTCGCCAGCTACCAGGGCGCGCAGATCTTCGAGGCGGTCGGGATCGATCAGGTGGTGGTCGACCGGTTCTTCACCGGCACCGCGTCGCGCATCCGCGGGATCGGCCTGGAAGAGATCGCCCGCGAAACGCTGTTCCGACATCGCGCCGCCTACGCGCCGGACGCCGAGGCGTTGCTCGAATCGGGCGGGCACATCCATTACCGGCTGGACGGCGAGCAACACCTCTGGAGCCCGGAAGCGGTGGCGAATCTGCAGAAGGCGGTTCGCCTCGACGACCGCGAGAGCTACCGGGCCTACGCGAAGATGATCAACGATCAGCTCGAGCAGGCGATGACGCTGCGCGGGCTCTGGGATCTGTCGCCGGCGGGTCCCGCGGTTCCGCTCGAGGAAGTCGAACCCGCAGACCAGATCGTCCGGAGATTCGCCACCGGGGCAATGTCGTTTGGCAGCATCTCGAAAGAGGCGCACGAGAACCTCGCCATCGCGATGAACCGGATCCGCGGTCGCTCGAACACCGGCGAGGGAGGCGAGGATCCGGCGCGCTACATTCCGGACGAGAACGGGGATTCGCGGCGCTCGGCGATCAAACAGGTGGCCTCCGCCCGTTTCGGCGTCACCACCCAGTACCTGATCAACGCCGACGAGCTGCAGATCAAGATGGCCCAGGGCGCCAAGCCGGGCGAAGGCGGGCAGCTCCCCGGCAGCAAGGTCGACGAGTTCATCGCTCGCGTTCGCCACTCAGTTCCCGGCGTCACCTTGATTTCCCCGCCGCCGCACCACGACATCTATTCGATCGAGGATCTGGCGCAGCTGATTTTCGATTTGAAGAATGTCAATCCGCGCGCCCGGGTGAGCGTGAAGCTCGTCGCCGAAGCCGGGGTGGGGACCGTCGCCGCGGGCGTGGCGAAGGCGCACGCCGACGTGATCCTGATCAGCGGTCACGACGGAGGCACCGGCGCCTCGCCGCTGACGTCCATCCACCACTCGGGCACGCCTTGGGAGCTCGGCCTCGCCGAGACGCAGCAAGTGCTTCTGCTCAACAAGCTTCGCGGCCGTGTCCGGCTGCAGGTCGACGGGCAGCTCAAAACCGGTCGGGACGTCGTCTTTGCCGCGATGCTGGGCGCGGAGGAGTTCGGTTTTGCCACCGCCCCGCTGGTCGCCTCCGGTTGCATCATGATGCGCAAGTGCCACCTCAACACCTGTCCGGTCGGCGTGGCGACGCAAGATCCGGAATTGCGCAAGCACTTCCCCGGCAAGCCGGAGCACGTTATCCGTTTCATGTACTTCATCGCCGAGGATGTCCGCGCGCAGATGGCATCGCTTGGCTTTCGCAGCGTCGACGAGATGGTCGGCCGGGTGGACTGCATCGTCGCCCGTCCCCGGCGAGACCGATGGAAGCTTCGCCGGCTCGACTTTTCGGAGGTGCTGTTCCGGCCCAAGGACGCCGAGCCGCGCCGCTGCGTCGAGGCCCAGGAGCACAACTTAAGAGCGGTGAAAGACCACCAGTTGATCGAGCAGGCGCGCGAAGCGATCGACTCGGATCGACCGGTCGAGCTTTTCGCCCGCATCCGGAACAGCGACCGCGCCTTCGGTTCGATGCTCAGCGGTGAAATCGTCCGGCGGCGGAAGGAACCGCTCGCCGAGGACACGATCACCGTCCGGGCCACCGGAAGCGCGGGTCAGAGCTTCGGCGCATTCGCGGCTCGGGGGTTGACGCTGGTGCTCGAGGGTGATGCGAACGATTACGTGGGCAAGGGACTCTCCGGAGGCATCCTGGCGATCTATCCGCCTCGGGGCGCCGGCTTCCGCCCGCAAGAGCAGGTGATCGTCGGCAACACCGTCCTCTATGGAGCGACCAGCGGCCGCGCCTTCTTCAGCGGCCGCGCCGGAGAGCGGTTCGCGGTGAGAAACAGCGGTGCCGTTGCCGTCGTCGAGGGAGTGGGCGATCACGGTTGCGAGTACATGACGGGCGGGCGGGTGGTGGTGCTGGGTCCAACCGGCAGAAACTTCGCCGCCGGCATGAGCGGCGGCGTCGCCTACGTGCTGGATCCGGAAAAGAAATTCAGCAAGCTCTGCAACACGGAGATGGTCTCCCTCGAAGAGCTCGATGCGCTGGAGCTCGAGGCGGTCCGCGCGCTGGTGGTGGAGCATGCCGAGCGAACTGGAAGCCCGCAGGCGGCCGAGCTGTTGCAAGGCTGGAAGAGCGAGGCCGCGAATTTCGTAAAGGTGATCCCGAGCGAGTACAAGCGCGTGCTCCTGGAGGCCAGCGCACCGGCGACCTCCGGTCAGCTCTCGGTGATCGAGTTGCCGCTGGCGACCGGGGATGCCGAGCGCTACCGGAAGGCGGCCAATGGGTAAGATCCGCGGCTTCCTCGAGATCAAGCGCGAAAAAAACGCCTATCGACCCGTCTCTGAACGAGTGAAGGACTATCGCGAAGTCGAGCTCGGGATGCCGGAGCCGCGGCTGCGCGAGCAGGCGGCGCGGTGCATGGACTGCGGCATCCCGTTCTGCCACACCGGCTGTCCGCTCGGAAATCTGATCCCCGACTGGAACGACCTCATCTACAACGGCCATTGGGAGCAGGCGCTGGCGGCGCTGCACTCGACGAACAACTTTCCCGAAGTCACCGGTCGAGTCTGTCCCGCGCCCTGCGAGGCTTCCTGCGTGCTCAACCTCGACAAAAACCCGGTCACGATCAAGAGCATCGAGCGCGCGATCGCCGACCGCGCGATTGAAAACGGTTGGATCCGTCCGCAGCCCGCGCCATCGCGGACCGGACGAACGGTGGCGGTGATCGGCTCCGGGCCCGCCGGCCTCGCCGCCGCGCAGCAGCTCGCGCGCAAAGGGCACAGCGTGACCGTCCTCGAGAAGGCCGATCGGATCGGTGGTCTGCTGCGCTACGGCATTCCTGATTTCAAGCTGGACAAGGAGCACCTCGACCGGCGGATGCGGCAGATGGAAGCAGAGGGAGTGCTCTTCAAAACCGGAGTCCACGCCGGCGTGGACATCCACGGCGACGAGCTGCGCGCCAGTTACGATGCGGTGGTGCTCTGCGGAGGCGCGATGCGACCGCGCGACCTGGACGTTTCAGGGCGCTCGCTGCCCGGCGTGCACTTCGCGGTGGAATTTCTCACCCAGCAGAACCGCCGGGTGGCCGGGGATGCGGTGCCGCAAGAGGGGGCGATCCTCGCCACCGGCAAGCACGTCGTCGTTCTGGGTGGAGGCGACACCGGCTCGGACTGCGTCGGCACCTGTCACCGTCAAGGCGCGGCATCGGTCACCTCGTTCGAGCTGTTGCCCCGCCCGCCCGACGAGCGCGTACCCACCAACCCGTGGCCCGCCTGGCCGCTCGTCTTCCGCAGCTCGAGCTCGCACGACGAGGGAGGGGCGCGCGAGTTCGCGGTCATGACCAAGCGGGTGCTGGGAGTGGAGCGGGTCAAGGCGCTCGAGGCCTGCCGGGTGACTTGGGCGGGCGGAAAGTTGCAGGAGGTCCCGGATAGCGTATTTGAGCTTCCGTGCGACGTTGTCTTGTTGGCGATGGGATTTTTGGGGCCGGTGCGTGAAGGATTGCTCGAGCAGCTCGGAGTACGGCTCGACGCGCGCGGGAACGTGGCCGTGGCTCAGGGCCGCACCAGTGTCCCCGGGGTGTTCGCGGCGGGGGACATGGCTCGCGGGCAATCGCTGGTCGTCTGGGCCATCGCCGAGGGTCGGAAGGTGGCGAAGTCGGTGGACGCGTGGCTCCTCGAGCGCGCGAAGAGCGTCGCAGCCCCTCTCGCCGCCGCGGCCGCGCCCTGAAGATAAGACTTTCCCCTGCATGAAGGGCAAAGGCGCGGCAGTGCCGAGCCCTGTCGTCGTCAAAAGGAGGCGTTATGGCGTTATGGAGGAAGGTCGAAGCCAGCGGAACCGATGGAGGGCTCGAACGGTCCCGGCATCCTCTTTCCGAGTCCAAGGAGCTCAGTTCCATGTCGATGCTGAACACCGAGAAGATCTCGAATGGCTCACCGGCGCCCGCGGCAGGCGATCTCCTCCTCGGGAAGGGAGCGCGCTTCGAGGGAAAGCTGACGTTTCAGGGGACGCTGCGGATGGACGCCGTTTTTGTCGGCACCATCGTCACCAAGGACGTTCTGATCATCGGCGAGGCGGGCAAGATCGACGCCGAGATTACTTGCGGGACGATCATCAT
>WNFJ01070357.1_pt2 | contig 10510 bp, 9 predicted proteins | sample 5400461 | NCBI WGS metagenome assembly WNFJ01 (sample SAMN13153349, study PRJNA577476) | soil metagenome | isolation source: 115 cm saprolite on Douglas fir-dominated hillslope | place: USA:California | collected 2013-09-17
CGCCGAATTGCTGAAATCAACCGTGTATTTGTTGACCGGGTCACTCGATGTAACCAAGCAGCTTGCCTTCGGCGCCGTCGTTGTACAGGAGAATGCAACCCGTCCCGTGCCTTGTGTGGTTGCAATATTCACCGTGGTCGTGTTGCCAGTTGTCGCGCCAGCCGTGACCGTGATGTTGCCCGTCGGCATGAGCTGTGGGGTGGGAATACCCGAAGGCAGGTATTGACGCACGTAGTCCAGCAGCATGGGCGCCTGGCAGCAGGTCTGAGAATCCGTTGGAGCGCCAAGCGTTCCGCCCACCGCTATATTCGTGATGAGGAAGAACGCATCAGCTGAGCTGCTGAACGGCCACACATCGCCGGAAGGCAAGTCCGACGCGGTGACTACGAAAAACGGCTGCGTCGCATCATCCACATAGAACTGAATCATGTTGGCTGACCAGATCTCGCCGTAGGTGTGAAACGCGGTATCAACTTGCTCTCCGCTGGGGAGAGTGAAGCACTTGCCCTTTCCAGATCCGCCGGTGACCTTGGTATGAATAGTTGAGCAATTGCCGGTTGCACCCGGTCCCGGAATGTTCGATGTCGTAGGCCAGTTCTCCATGACGTCCGATTCGCCGACGGTTGGCCACCGGACGCCAGCTTGCGAGCCTAGATTCCAGAACGCAGGCCATAATCCTGCGTGCGATGGCATTTGAATGCTGGCTTCGATCCGTCCGGAATGAAAGGTTTGCAGGCCTTGAGTTTTCAGCCGTGCCGAAGTGTAGGTAGTGCCGTTGAGCCGGACCTGGATAGCGAGATGGCCGCTGCCATCGATGTAGGCGTTCGGCGAGCTGGAAATGCAAGGTGACGTATTCGAGGATGGCGCGCAATAAGTTTCAAGTTCGTTATTGCCCCACCCGCCTCCGCCGGTGTCATACGTCCAATTCGCGGAACTGATCGGGCTGTTGGCAGCGCCATTAAACTCATCGCACCAATTCGTAGTCCAGCTGACAGCGCCGGTTGGGGGAGTGGTTCCGCACTGCGCGGCAGCCGACTTTGACATAGCGGAAAAAAGAACGGCTAATACAAAAAGAAGGGCAACGTTCGTAACTGTACGTCGGATCACCGGATTTACCTCCGCAGAAATAGAATCACGACAGGGGATTGAAACTCACAGCAGTTTTTTTGGCAGCGGAAACGCTATTCTTGGTGCATTCGGTTTGTCAATGCTGTGTTTCCTGTAGTTTGCTGCAGTTAGGCTAAAAGGGGCAGGTTCTCCCCATGCTACGCTGCCCCAGAGGGCCGTTTGACGCGAACCACACCTCAATAGCACCAACAACGCCTCAGAAGTTCTGAGGCGTTGAAGGAGCGTTGGTCCCACGACAGCCCGCACATGACCTGACGGCGGAAAAGCTTAGGTTCTACGATCCATTCTGGCAAACTGTGAGCGATTCACCCTGGAAGGTGAACTCGGCGTTAACAGAGGTGCTTGCTGGTGCCCCGAAATAGGGTAGGGATGCTTGCCCCCAAGTTGCCCCCAAGCCCCTCGACACGGCTTTTCCCGAAGATTTGGATGCGTCAGACTGGTGCTGAATCCCTGCGGAAGGGTACCGAAGATCGGCAGCGTCTCTTTTCCGCGGGGCTCATCGAAGACGTATTGCTTTTCGACCTTTTCCCAGCGCAGTTCGCGGCGTTGCGTACTCAGCTCATCGCGCCGCCGAGTGAATTCATTTTCCTTGAGCAAGTGTTGCTTGCGCGCGGAAAGCCATTCAGTCTGTGACACGATTCTCGGGTCCATTCTGTTCTTCTCCGGCACCTGGGTCCGGTCGCCTCAACACGAAACATTCGTCAGGTGCCTCGGCGGCGGTGAAACGAGCTTCTGTATAATTGCCGCTTCTATGCGCACCGATTGGACTCGCCAGGAAATTTCTGCCGTCTACCATCAGTCCTTTGTTGATCTGCTATTTCGGGCACAAAACGTTCATCGCGAGTTTCATCCTGCCGGTAAGGTCCAGATATGCAGGTTGCTTTCCATCAAGACAGGCGGTTGTCCGGAGGATTGCGCCTATTGTCCTCAGAGCGCGCATTACCGGACGGGAGTTGAGCGACAGCAACTCACGGACAAAGATGAGATTCTCGCCTGCGCGAGCAAAGCTAAGGCCGAGGGAGCTACCCGGTTTTGCATGGGCGCAGCCTGGCGTCAGGCGCCCGAGAGCAGCGAGTTCGAATCTGTGCTGGATTCAGTGCGGGCTGTCGCCGGACTTGGCATAGAGGTCTGCTGCACTCTTGGCATGCTGACGGAAACGCAGGCTCTACGGTTGAAAGAAGCTGGGCTTACCGCCTACAACCACAATCTTGATACTTCGCCGGAGTTTTACGGCCAGATCATCAGCACACGCTTTTATCAGGAACGCCTAGATACGATTGCCGCGGTGCGCAAAGCCGGAATTACCGTCTGCTGCGGCGGCATTCTGGGCATGGGCGAGTCAGACGATGACCGCGTTGGCTTGCTGCATCAGCTCGCCACACTGAATCCCCACCCGGAGAGCGTGCCCATCAACATGCTGGTTCGCGCCGAAGGCACGCCTCTGGCGCGGGTGCGAGAACTGGATCCTTTGATTATGGTGCGGACAATCGCCACGGCACGCATCCTGATGCCGCGCTCGATGGTTCGTCTTGCCGCCGGGCGCGCACAGATGACGCGTGAAGCTGTTTTGCTTTGCTTCCTGGCCGGAGCAAATTCCATCTTCTATGGAGAAAAGCTACTGACCACTCCCAACCCCGCACCCGATCAGGACAGCGAACTGCTGCGTGAACTGGGTCTGAAACCGATGCCACAAGCTGCTCATGCGCACTAGTCGCCTTGCCCGGCGAATGGCATCACGCCTTGCGGAACTGGAGAAACAAGCCCAGATGCGGGATCTCTCCTTAACCCAGGGAGTCAATCTCTGCTCGAATGACTACTTGGGTTTGGCCGCCGATCTTCGTTTGAAAGAGGCGCTGATTGAAGGTATTGAAAAGTGCGAGAGATTCGGCGCAACCGGATCACGGTTGCTGAGCGGGCATCATGTTGTTTGGGACGAATTGGAGGCCGCCTTCACTGCTTTTGCCGGGACAGAAGCGGCTCTGTTTTTCAACTCCGGCTTTGCCGCCAATACAGGCCTGCTCACGGCATTGCTGAGACCCGATGATATTGTTTTTTCTGATGAGTTGAACCACGCCAGTATCATCGATGGCATCCGCTTGTCGGGTGCGCAGAAGGTTATCTACGCACACGGCGATTTGAATTTCCTGGATGACGCTTTGCGCGGGCATTCTCAAGGGCACGGCGCGCGGGTTATCGTCACCGAAAGTATCTTTAGTATGGATGGCGACCGCGCGCCCCTCCGTGAAGTGTTTCAGCTCGCAGAAAACTACGGTGCGGAAGTCATTGTGGACGAGGCCCACGCCACTGGCGCATGCGGTCCTCGGGGGCGTGGTTTGGTGGCCCAGCTTGGCTTGGAGAAAGAAGCTCTGGCCGTGGTCCACACCTGTGGCAAGGCCCTGGCGAGCAGCGGGGCCTTCGTCTGCGGAAGCAAGACGCTGAGGCAGTTTCTGATCAATCACGCCCGCAGCTTTATCTTCAGTACTGCACTACCGCCCTATCTTGCCTATCAGATCAGTGCCGCCCTGCACCTGGCCGGCTCAATGGAGGCCGAGCGAGGGCATCTGGCATTGCTTTCATCAAACCTGCGTGAACGGCTGGCTTCCCTTGGCTTCGACTGTGGCCTCAGTAACGCTCACATCGTACCTTTGATCGTTGGGGGCAATGAGGCTGCATTGGGCCTTGCGGCGGCCTTACAGAACCGTGGCTTTGCCGTCCGCGCTATTCGTTCCCCCAGTGTGCCTCCGGGAACCGAACGGCTGCGCCTCTCGCTGACTGCCCAGCTGACCATGGATGACATCGAACGATTTTCAGATACCGTGCTGGCGGTCTCTGCTCTCAACATCGGCCATGGCTAAAGGCTTCTTCATCACGGGAACAGACACGAACATCGGCAAGACGGTGCTGTCGGCGCTGTTGTGCGCTGCTTTGCAGGGCAGGTATTGGAAGCCGATCCAAACCGGGGCCTGCGAAGGCACCGACCGGGAACAAGTCAAGTCCTGGACAGGAATGGACGAGAGTCGTTTCGTACCTGAGGCCTACGTGTTTGATGACCCTGTCTCGCCGCATCTGGCCGCTCAACGCGCCCAAAGAGAGATCAAGCTGGACCAAATCGAGCTGCCCGCATCCGACTCGGCCATGCCGTTGATCGTGGAAGGCGCGGGCGGCGTTATGGTACCCATTAATTCCCGTCAGTTCATGACAGACTTGATTCGTCATCTTGCGCTCCCGGCGGTATTGGCTGCACGCAGCACGCTGGGAACAATCAATCACACATTGTTATCTGTGGAGTGCTTGCGCAGCGCGGGCATCCGGGTACAGGGCGTGGTCTTGATCGGGCCCGAGAATGCCGACAATAAAGCGGCCATTGAGCACTACGGAAAGATTCGAGTCATCGGACAGATTCCCACGCTCCAGGGCATCAACAAAGAGGTTTTGCGCGAGGTCTTTGCCAAGCACTTTGTCCAGGAAGCTTTTGCATGAGTATCGCCCCTGGCCTGAAAATCTGGCATCCATTTACCCAGACACATGTTGATCCTGACCCACTGCGGGTCGTCGGGGCGCAAGGAACTTATCTTTACACGGACGATGGCCGCAAGATCATTGATGCCATTTCGTCCTGGTGGGTCAACTTGCACGGGCATTGTCATCCACGGATTGCCAATGCTATTGCCGCCCAAGCTGGAAAACTCGACCATGTTTTGCTCGCAGGCTTCTCCCACCCAAGCGTAGAGCAGCTCACCCAGAAATTGCGGAGCATCGTTCCTTCCGCGTTGACTCACGTGTTTTATTCCGACGATGGCTCAACGGCCGTGGAAGTCGCGTTGAAACTGGCGGCGCAATACTGGCAAAACCGAGGGCGTCATGAAAAGCAGGAAGTTGTTGCTCTTGAGCATGCCTACCATGGTGACACGGTAGGGGCCATGTCGGTAAGCGCCGACTCAGGATTCACCAGTCCCTTTTCTCGACTTCGCTTTCCGGTGCGTCGTGTGCACTCAGCATATTGCCTCCGTTGCCCGGTAGGCAAGAAACGCGCCAGTTGCGAAATCGATTGCGTGCAGTCCCTCAACAACCTCTTCGAGAAAAGCGGCAACACGATTGCTGCGGTAATCGTAGAACCGCTGCTTCAGGGCGCCGGCGGCATGATCGTCCATCCGATCGAGTTCTTGCAGCGCATTCGCGCGCTTTGTTCGGAGCATGAAGTGCTTCTCATCGCCGACGAAGTGCTCACCGGCTTTGGACGGTGTGGAAGAATGTTTGCTTCTGACGTGGCCGGAATTGTTCCAGACCTGATGTGCCTTTCCAAAGGCATCACGGGCGGCTTTCTTCCTCTCGGCGCCACGCTATGTACCGATGTTATTCAGCAGGAGTTCGCCGGACCGGGACGCAGTTTCTTTCACGGACATTCCTATACCGGAAACCCTTTGGCCTGCGCGGCAGCGGTTGCCAACCTGGAGATCTTTGAGACCGAAGATGTCTTCGGGCGGATTGACCAGATTGCAGCTCAGCACACGAAGCGTCTGGTACGTCTGGCGGCACATCCGCGGGTGGATGAAGTGCGCCAGATCGGAACCGTAGCCGCAGTAGAGTTGCAGGTTGAGGATGCGGGATACTTTTCCACGCTCAAGGGCCGGTTGTACAAATTCTTCCTGGAGCGTGGCGTCCTGCTCCGCCCGCTGGGGCATGTCGTTTATGTATTGCCGCCGTACAGTGTCAGCCGCGAAGAACTTGATTACGTGTATGAGGTGATTGAAGAGGCGCTCGAAAAGATTAGCTGAGAGATTGTTGACACGACGCCGAGATCTGCGAATTCCAGTCCACTAAAGAGATAATGGACGGAGTTGCAGCAAAGGCCTCATCTGGTTGCGGGGAATGGATTTGAACCGCCAACCTTTGGGTTATGAGCGCAAACGGGCTAAACGACAGCATTGCACTTCAGGGACTTGACGCAAAGCATAAGTCATTGGACCACAGTCAGACCACGGACAGCAGGCTCGGCATCGTACCGTGCTGAGGTTCCTTCGCACGCCCCCCTACATATCAGGCGGTACTTGGTGTGGAAATCCAGCTCCGAATCAAGTCTAGTCGCAGAGAGCTGCGCAAGTGATCTGCCCAGCGATTCAGCCTGGCGTCGCGTTCCGTCGTTACGAATGTTTTCTGTTGCGCCGGCTCCAACTTCAGGGAAGAACGGGCCCAATCGAGAAAACTGTGCCGGAATGGATCATTGTCGAAAATGCCGTGAACATAACTGCCAAACACAAGGCCACTGGGGCTCATGGCTCCATCGAGCGATTGTGCGCTGTCCACCGTCGAGATGCGGGCGAAGGGCCGAGTCTCTCCTTTTCGATACGTTTCTCCCATATGAATCTCATAGCCTTGAAACTCTGGAGCCCGCCACAAACCTTCTGCGAAGGACCCGTCGCATAGCTGACCGGATACTGGTCGAATCGTTTTCTCGGTATTGAATACCGTCTGGACAGACAACAGTCCCAGTCCGTCTCGTTCAACAGGAACGCCCTCGTTCTCAGCCCCGCGGGGATCAGAGAGCTTGAGACCTAACATTTGGAAGCCACCACACAAACCGACGATTGGCGCCCTCTTGGAGCAATGCTCTTGGATCCGTGGAAGAAAACCGCTCTTCCCAAGCCATTCCAGGTCATCGAGAGTCTGCTTGGTCCCAGGCAGGATCAGCACATCCGCTAGGGCAGCATCATCAGGGCGCTCCACGAAAGCCAACGCAACCGAGGGCTCCGCGGCTAGCGCATCGAAGTCCGTAAAATTGGACATGTGTGGCAAGGCAATAACACCGATGCGCAAGGGGCGATGGGGCGAGTTGTCTTCTGTTATGTGGCTCCAACTTCGTCTCACGGTGCGACGACTTTCGATGGCGACGCTGTCCTCCTCTTCGAGGCCCAGATGATGTAGATAGGGAATAACCCCGACACACGGCAGCCCAAGTCGCCGCTCGATCATTTCTATGCCTGGCTGCAGCAAGCTTGGATCGCCCCGAAACTTGTTTATGACGAACCCTTTGAACAATGCCCGGTCGGCGGGTTCGAGGAGTTCCATCGTTCCGAACAGGGAGGCAAATACCCCGCCTCGATCAATATCTCCAACCAGGATGCACGCGGCGTTCGATGCGTGTGCCATGCGGAGATTGACGATATCGTGCTCTTGCAAGTTGATTTCCGCAGGAGATCCTGCTCCCTCCAGCAAGATGAGGTCGTACTGGGACGCAAGTTTCTGATAGCTCTGAAGCACGACGGGGAATAGCTGTTCCACTCGATTCGTGTGATAGTCCGCGGCACTGATCTGTCCCCACACCTTACCGAGCAGGACCACCTGGGAGCTGGTGTCGGAACGCGGCTTGATGAGCACCGGATTCATATCAACGCTCGGCGGCACCCGGCAAGCTTCCGCCTGAAGGGCCTGAGCCCGGCCAATCTCGCCTCCGTCCGGTGTAGCAGCCGAATTGAGGGACATATTCTGGGCTTTGAACGGCGCAACACGAATCCCTTCGTCGGCAAAGATCCGTCCCAAGCCCGCCGCGATGATGCTCTTGCCCACGTGCGAGGCTGTTCCCAGAATCATCAACGCGGCCCTGCTCACATTCTTCTCCCGTTCACAATAGACATCGGTTACCGTTTGACTATGTTTCGCACTTGTAAGGGTTTAAGCTCCTTCAATTCTACAAGGCCATTGGGACCCGACCCTCGGAGCAGTCATACAAACGTTCAAGAGGAGACACCATGAACAAGCAGAATTTGAAGCCAGTTCCCCCAGTCGTCAGGTCTCGTGAGCACCTGGCAGCCCAAGGGGTAAGTTTTCTTCCGGCGGGCGCTGTGGCGCCTTCTGCGTTGCCGATCACCACAGATGGCGTCACCTATACCATGGCCCAGGAAACCACCTGGCTTGATAGGCAGCATTTTGCCGTCGGGCGCTGGGATGGCTCCCTCAGCATCTTTGCCTTCAATGCATCACCGACCGCCGGGCCAGTGATCAGTAAGGCGGTCAACACACCGGCCTTCGAGGGCGTGCAGATGATCACCTGGCTCGCGCCGGGAGTATTTGCTTCTTCGAACGATGAATCCTCAATCATTGTCTGGTCGAGCCCCAGCGGGAACTGGACAGACCTACAGGTCATGGCTACCCTGCCATACGATCAATCCCTGGGTGTAGCCAATAGCGGAGAGTCCATCGTACTGGGTACCCAGCTCTATTTGGCGGTGGGACATGCAAATGGGTTTATTTCCCTTTGGACGGGCGATACGGATGGAAGCGGATTGCAGTTTTTCCAGTCCCTGGATGTGCGCAATCCAAATCCTACGAATCCATGGGGCCTGCACAACATTCGCGGCATTTCCTCGATGTTTTCGACCAACGCGACGGCGTACCTGGCTAGCGGTTCGGAAGATGGCTACATCACTGTATTCCGTCTGCCAGACGGCGCGATCCTGTCTCAGACGGTCTACAACCCGGGCGCTCAGCGCGGAATTAACAGTGTTGCCGCGTTCGGACAAAACCTTCTGATCTCCAACTGTGCCGTAGGGGCGAACGACAAAAACCTCTGGTATTACTGGGTCGATGGCAACAACTACAGCGTAACCTTGAAAGACAGCGTGAACCTCAGGGTTAATCCCTCGGCGCCGCAGGTCTTTAACTTCTGTACGATTTGGGGGATATTCAACGGCCAAGTCGGCTTCTTTTCCTCGACCGAAGAAGGGGCGCTCTGGGTTGGCACGATTGACCCGAGCCAGCACATGACCATCCTTGGGTATCAGACCGTGTTCGGCAGCCTCGGCTCCGCGTTGTGATTCAATGGAAAGAACCTGATCGTGATTAACTACAACCTTTACGAATTTACGACCCAGCCGGCTCAGATCGCAGCCCCGGCGAGAACCCGGAGCGACTGCCGCTCAAGCTGCTACCATCCAACATGGCGGGCAAGATCTAGCTTTGCTGGCCTTGTGGGCAGAAGGCCGCACGCGCAGCTATGGCGTGTTCTCTTCGGCGCTCCAACGTGCGTCGTATTGTTCGAATCCCAGCACTTGGTCAAGCGGAATGCGGTGCTCCCACCCGGCACGTTCCAGATCTGGTTCTGCCGCGAAGTGGTCCACGTACCCGAGACACAGGTAGGCTACAGGGACGATGTTCCCTGGGATGTGCAACAATTTTTTAAGCGCTTCGTTATCGAGAACACTTACCCACCCGACACCCACCCCTTCCGCGCGAGCTGCGAGCCATAGGTTCTGCACCGCACAGACTGCCGAATACAGTGCCATTTCCGGCATTGAATGGCGGCCAAGCCGATGTCCTCGTTCAGATTCTGGATTGCAGACGATGCAGAGGTTCTGGGGAGCCTCAAGAATGCCTTCGAGCTTCAGGCTGGCGTATTTCTCCGCGCGGTCTCCCTCATAGGTACCAAGGGCGGCTTGATTGGACCGCAAGAAAATGTCGTGAACGGCTTTGCGAATCTCAAGCGATCGAATCAGAATGAATCGCCAAGGTTGCATCAGGCCCACGGAGGGCGCGCGATGAGCAGCCTCCAAAAGTCGGCCCAATACTTCGTCACCCAAGGTCTCCGGTAAAAAGCCGGAGCGGACGTCGCGACGTTCATGAATAGCGCGATAGACGCCCCGCGACTCATCTTCGGGAAACTTCCCTGCTCCCTCCTTCACCATGCCTTCGACCAACGCGTACTCGTGTGGGTGTCATCGCGCAGTTTCGAATCGACGCCGGCTTGCACTTCCAACAGTCTGCCGAAGAGCCATAGAAGATCGGACAAACGGTTCAGATAGGCAAGCACCCGCGGGTCGACGAAATCTCCGCTTTCCATTAGACGAACAACCTGCCGTTCCGCTCGACGGCATACTGTACGCGAGATTTCGAAGGCAGCAGCTTCCGTATGCGCCCCGGGCAAGGACCAATCCGACAGAATGCCGGGAGTAGCTTCGATTTTGTGAACCAGATTTGTCAGCTCATCAACATCGGCGGCAGTCATGCTGGGTTCAGCCTTTTTCTTCTCTGCCTCTGGCGCTGTAGCGAGTGCGGCTCCTAGTCGAAACAGTGTTTTCTGAATGCCTTCGGTCCACGCGCAAATATCCGTGTTCTTGCAAATGCTGCGCGCAAAACCGAGAACGGAGTTCAGCTCATCAACGCACCCGTAGGCCTCCACGCGCTGATCTGCTTTGGAGACGCGCACATATCCCACGAGCCCGGTCTTTCCGGCATCTCCGCGTTTTGTTGCAATGCTCATATTCTTACTCCTTTAAGGTATGCCTAGTTCATAACTGCGTTGCTTGCGTCACCATGGATCGCTTCTTGCCTGGAGCTTCGAACACCTGTCATGCGGACTCTGGCACCGTAAACTTGCGAATCAAATTTG
>WNFJ01081560.1_pt2 | contig 10510 bp, 9 predicted proteins | sample 5400461 | NCBI WGS metagenome assembly WNFJ01 (sample SAMN13153349, study PRJNA577476) | soil metagenome | isolation source: 115 cm saprolite on Douglas fir-dominated hillslope | place: USA:California | collected 2013-09-17
TCGACGATGGCGACCCCCGTACGTCCTACCGCTAACGCGCTGCCGTTCAACGTGTGCAGGAATTCAGTCTTGCTCTTGCCCTCGGGACGGTAGCGAATATTCGCCCGCCGCGCCTGAAAACTTTCAAAGTTCGAGCACGAAGAAATCTCGCGAAACAAATTCTGTCCCGGCAGCCAGACTTCAATGTCATAAGTCTTGGCCGAAGAGAATCCCATATCGGCGGTGCACAATGTGACCACGCGGTAGTGCAAGCCGAGTGTCTGCAGCACGGTCTCCGCATCGTGGGTCAGCTTCTCCAGTTCCTCGTACGAAGTCTCGGGACGCGAGAACTTCACCAATTCCACCTTTTGAAACTGGTGCTGGCGGATGATTCCGCGCACATCCTTGCCGTATGATCCGGCCTCGCTGCGAAAGCACGGAGTGTATGCGGTCAGCGAAACCGGCAAGCGCGCCGCGTCGAGCACTTCGTCGCGATAGAGATTCGTGACCGGAACTTCGGCTGTCGGAATCAGCCAGAGATCTTTTTCGCCGTGCGGCACGCGGAACAGATCCTGCGCGAACTTCGGCAACTGGCCCGTGCCGTACATGGACTCTGAGTTCACCAGATACGGCGGAAGCACCTCGGTGTATCCATGCTCTCGCGTGTGCAGATCGAGCATGAAGTTGGCGAGAGCCCGCTCCAATCGCGCACCCAGCGCCCAGTACACGGCGAAGCGAGCGCCCGACAATTTGGCGGCGCGCTCCAGGTCGAGGACTCCGAGTTGCTCGCCCAGTTCCCAGTGCGGCTTGGGCTTGAAATCGAAATGCGGAGGCGCGCCCCAGCGGCGGGATTCCACGTTATCTTCCGCGGACTTTCCTACCGGGACGCTTTCGTGCGGAAGGTTCGGAATGGAGGTCAGAATTTCGCGCAGGCGCGCTTCCTGCTCGGCGGCCTTTTTTTCGGAGTCCTGCATCTGCTCGCGCAGCTCTTTGGTCTCCTGGATCTGTACCGCGGCATCCTGCCCGCTCTTCTTGAGCTTGGCAATCTCCTCGGACGCGCGGTTGCGTTGCGCCTGCAGAGTTTCCGCTGCGGTGATGGCCTGCCGGCGCTCGCCATCGATGGCGCGAAAGTCCTTCAGAACTTCCGCTGGATTCATTCCGCGCTGCCGCAGCTTTTCTTCCACCAGCGCCAGGTTGTCACGCACAAAGTTCAGATCGAGCATTGTGCATTAACTTTAGCTGAAAGAGGCGGGTCCGTGCACGCCGACGTCGAAGCCTTGAACCGCAGAGGACGCGGAGATCGCTGAGAAAAAATGGCAGAAAACCTCTGCGATCTCCGCGTCCTCTGCGGTTTAAGTCTCTTCTGCTGTAAACTAGCTCGCGATGAGAGTCCCCCGTATCCTGCGCCTGGCGCTCGCAGCGCTGGCATTGCTCGGCTTGATCCCGGGCGCGTTCGCATCCGCTTACAACGCCCGCCCCAAGCTGGTTGTCGTCATCGTGATTGACCAGTTCCGCGGCGACTATCTGGAACGTTATCGCGACCAGTTCGGCGACGGAGGGTTCCGCATGTTTCTCGATCGCGGCGCTTATTTCACCGACTGCAACTACGACTACGCCAACACCCGCACCGCTCCCGGACACGCCACCCTCTTCACCGGAAGTTACACCAGCGGACACGGTATCGTGGCCAACGAATGGTGGGACCCGCAGAAAAAGAAGCGGGTAACCTCGGTCGAAGACGACGCCACAAGACTTGTCGAGGGTGGCAAAACCGGCCCCGGCGCGTCGCCACACAATCTCATGAGCGATACTCTCGGCGACGAACTGAAACTGGCCACGGGTGGCAAGGCCCGAGTATTCGCCACCTCGCTGAAAGATCGCGCGGCGGTGTTGCCCGCGGGGTTTTCCGGAGACGCCGCCTACTGGATCGATCCCAAGAGCGGCGACTGGATCACCTCCACCTACTACCGTCCGGATCTTCCCGAGTGGGTACAGAATTTCAACGGCAGGCGCCCTTCGGAAAGACGCGCGGAGAAATTCTTAAACCGCGAGTGGAAAGACAGCGACGGAACCGTCCTCGGCTCGACCGCGCCGCGAAACGGTAAAGACGGCACGCCCGCCGGCTTCTACGAGGTCGTCGGCTCCACTCCCTTCGCCAACGACTACCAGCTGGAATTCGCCAAGGAACTCGTCTTGTACGAAAAGCTGGGCACCGGCCCGGCGACCGATCTGCTGGCGATCAGCCTTTCGGCCAACGACATTCTCGGACACCAGGTTGGCCCCGACTCGCGGCAAATGCGCAGTATGGCGCTCGAACTCGACAGGTCGCTGGCGGAGTTCTTCAACTTCCTCGGCCATCAGCTTGGAATGGCCAACGTGTGGATCGCGCTTTCCGCGGATCACGGCATCGCGCCTCTGCCGGAATTCGCGAAGACGCTTCACCTGCCCGCCGCCAATCTCGATGCGAAAGCATTGCGCGCGCAGATCAATTCCCTGCTCTCAAAAAAATACGCGAAGAACGCCGACTACCTGCTCGAACTCGATTACCCGCTTGCCTGGCTGAACGAAGACGCGTTCGCCGGACTTTCCTCTGGACTTTCCTCCGGAAATTCCTCCAGACATCGGGAAGCCGATGCCGAAACCGACGCGGGCGAAGCCATGAAGCAAGTGGGATTGGCTGGATACTTTACGAAATCGCAACTGGCGCGGGGAGAGATTCCGGCCACGGAAATCGGCCGGCGCTACGCCCACAGCTACTCGCCCGAAGGCGGATGGTACGTGATGGGAGTGCCCATTCCATTCAACGTCGGAACCACGAAGGGTACCGACCACGCGACGCCTTTCTCGTACGATACGCATGTGCCGCTTGCCTTCTATGGCCTCGCCTTTCAGCCCGGCATCTACCGAACGCGCGCCGAACCGGTCGATCTGGCGGTAACGCTCGCTTCGTTGCTCGGAATCAACGCACCCTCCAAAGCCACGGGAAGAGTGCTGACCGAGGCATTGGCGCCGCCGCACCGTTCCGCGACCCCACTCTCGGTGCAACCCGCCACATCGCCCGTCACTGCGCCCGCCGGGGGAACCGAATGACGCCCATCGGCAACCCGGATTTGAGCGTGAGCTTCGCCGGCGTCGACCTGAAGAATCCGATCATCGCCGCCGCCGGCACCTTCGGCTATGGCATCGAATTCGAAGACATCGTGCATCTCGACCGGCTCGGCGCATTGGTCGTCAAAGGTCTCTCTAAAGAACCGATGACCGGAAATCCGCCACCGCGCCTGTTTGAGACTGCCGCCGGAATGCTGAACGCCATCGGCCTACAAAATATCGGCGCTCCTGCGTTCCTCACCGAAAAACTTCCCGCGTTGCGCGAGAAGAAGAATGTGGTCGTGTTCGCCAACGTTTTCGGCCACACCCGCGCGGATTACGAACACACGATTGAGATCCTGAATCAGGGCAAGGGCATTGCGGCGTACGAAATCAACGTGTCATGTCCGAACACCGCACAAGGCGGCGTTCATTTCGGCAGCGATCCGCACCTGCTCGACGAAGTAGTGCGGACGGCGAAGCGCGTGGCCGCCCGGCCGATCATCATTAAACTCTCGCCCAATGTCACCTCGATCGCACAGATGGCATACGTGGCGCAGGAAGCGGGCGCCGACGCCGTCTCCCTGGTGAATACGTTTCTAGCCATGGCCATCGATGCGGAAACGCGCCGCCCCAGAATCGCCAATGTAACCGCCGGCCTCTCCGGCCCGGCGATCAAGCCCATCGCGCTGCGCATGGTTTACGATGCCGCTCATGCCGTGAAAATTCCGGTGATCGGAATGGGTGGAATCGCCACGCCCACGGACGTGGTGGAATTCATGCTGGCAGGAGCAACCGCAGTGCAGGTGGGCACCGCGAGTTACTTCGATCCGGTAGCCACCGAAAAGCTGGTGGAGGACCTAGCTAGCTATTGCCGCGAACATCGCATCGAGCGCATCAGAGAGCTCACCGGGGGTTTGCTGACCGACTGAATAGAGCAGGTCTTAGGTCTTAGGTCTTAGGTCTTAGGTCTTAGGTCTTAGGTCTTAGGAAAACCTTGCGGTTGAATTTCCTGACACCTAAGACCTCAGACCTGAGACCTGAGACCTGGTTTTCTACCGTCCGCTGGCGTGCCAGATCGATCCTGGCGACTGATAATTCAGCCCTTCGCCCCAGACCACGTGGGTGTCTCCATGGTTGTCAATGGCGAGCGAGAAATAGTCGCCGAAGGGAAAACGGAAACCTTCCTTAGCGATATAGCGATAACCTGGAATGTAGCCCGAAACACGAATCTCTTCTCCCCAAGTGGCTCCGCCGTTGCTCGAACTCCGATAGTAAGTGTTCCAATACACAGAGTTAGGAGAAGAGCCGCGCGAATCCATCCATGCGATGCGGACGTCGCCGGTATTTCCGGCCACGATTGCCGGGAAGGCATGTTCCACTCCCGGCTCGGCGTAGGAAACGCTGACGCGTGGCAACCAGTTTTCGCCGCCATTGGTCGATGACGAGAAATAAATTCGCTGTGGCCCCAGCGACGTGCTGCCCGCGCTCCAGAGCGCATAAAGAGTTCCGGCGGCATCCGAAGATAGAGCGATCTGCGCGCCCAGATACGCCTCACCACATTCCTCGTCCTTGCAGCCGGCTTCGCAACATACAAATTCACCGCGCCCCGCGCTCCTCCCGCCTTGGAGTAGGAAGCCCAGGCCAGATACACGCTGCCCGCGGGATCGACCGTGGCCGCACCCAGCAGAGACCACCCGGGCCGGCTTTCAGTATTGACGCGCGTCGATGTGAAGCTGCGCCCTCCATCCGGCGAGGCCGCCACCCACACTTCTTCTTCATGATTGAAGGCCACGTAGACGTTCTGGCCGCGTACGGCCAGCGCCGGTTTATCCAGTTCCACATCGCTGCGGACCGCCATCGCAAAAGCCCACGTGACGCCGGAGTCCACTGACTTGGCAAGCATGACCGCGCGTTTCCCGTTCTGCAGCCACGCCGCATACACGGTGTGCCGGTCGGCCGGGTCCACGGCAATCTGGGCGTCAAACTGGCCCGATCCCGATTCGAGCATCACGTGTGGAGCCTGCCAGGTCTTGCCGTAGTCGTTGCTGGCGACAAGCAGCATGGTCGGGACGCGGCAACCCTTGCAATTGGGTACGCGGCCGTAGTGAGGGTAAAGAACGTAGACCCGCCCCGAACCGTCGGCCGCCACGGCTGGTTCCCACTGGTCGCCGGTGGTCAGTCCGATGCGCTTCTGCCCGGAAAATTGCGGCGATGCCGCCCAAGCCATGCTGGATAGCACACACAGAATGAGCGCAAGTTTGGACGAAGCGGAGCGCATGTAGATCAGGGTTCGCAAATCAGGGCGGGGGGCAGAACGGAACCCTGACCTGTGAAACTTTATCCCGAAGCCGTCCGCCGGTCAACCGCTATTGCACTAACCGCTATTGGACTAACCAGTGGTCAGCAAGATGGGCGCCCCGGAAGTAACCACCAAAGTATGCTCAAAATGGGCGGAAAGCGCGTGGTCGACCGTCCGCACTGTCCAGCCGTCTTTGTCCGTAAACACCCGCCCCGAACCACTCGAGATGATCGGTTCCACGGTAATGACGAGACCCTGGTTCATGATCTGGAGGGCTCCGGGGTCGGGATAGTTTGGCACATGCGGCAACTCATGGATGGTGCGCCCGATGCCGTGTCCCCCTAACTCGCGGACCACCGCGAACCCGGACTTGCGCACCTCGCGTTCCACGATCTTTCCGATTTCAAAGACGCGGAACCCAGCCCGCGCCACCAGCATGGCTTTGTGGAACGCGCGCTCGGCGCAGGCTATTAACTGCTCAGCCTGCTTGCTAACGCGGCCAACGGGCACGGTAATGGCGGCGTCGGCCATGTAGCCGTCTTTTTCCACGGTCACGTCGAGCTTCACCAGGTCGCCTTCCTCGAGTTTGCGTTCGCCGGGAATTCCGTGGACCGCCTCGTCGTTCAGGCTGATGCAACTGGCGCCCGGGAACTTGTAGACCATCGACGGAGCCGATCGGGCCCCGTTCTCCCGCATAACGCGGGCGCCGATTTCATCCAGATAGCGAGTGGTGACGCCCGGCCGCACTTCAGCCTTCATGGCATCGAGCACCATGCGGACGACTCGGCCGGCGGCCTTCATGGAAACTAGTTCGTGCTCATCCTGAATGCTCAACTTTGAACTCCGTTGATCATGGGGGTATGGATAGAAATTATCGTATCAACGGGCATTTGGGATAGGTGTTACAGTCGCTGTTTACGTCAGCTGAGACGGATAACCGGAATCAATCGCATTTGGGTGGGATGATGTTCCAAGTTGCGTCAGGGTGGAGTTTTAGATATTCGAGGGCACGGGGCGCGAAATGGCACAATCCGTCACAACCCCTGATGCTCGTCAAACATTCAGCATTGAACTTTCGGGCTGTCTCAAACTCTTCTTCTGACGCTTTCGTTGTAACGACGTTTTCAATCATTGTTCCACCACCGTCTTCCATCGTCAGAAACGCTGCCCCGATGAGATAGGCCCGTGTTGGCATATCATGGCGCGGCATACTCTCCGCAAGCTCCCATTTATGGCCAAGCCATCCAGAGCGACCCTCGACGAGGGTCATCGCCGAAACCGACTGCACGCGACCTTTGCGGATCAAGAACACAACGACCGTGCCCCAGTCGCGGAATCCCAATGCTGGTCGCAAGTATCGAGGAACGACCTCTCTCAGACCTCGCATGGTTTGAGTAAATCGGCCCGTGTTAAGGATCGTTGTCCCAAATGGGGCTACTCCGAGTTCGTATTGATAGTCGCTGAGACGATTTACCTGATAGTCGTATTCGTCTTGATCAGTCCAATTTTCCCTGGGCGATGACGGCGTTGGTGTCCATTTGTATCCATCGTACCGTTTGACGAACGCAAGGACGGAAACTTCGGTGTCACCAATCTTTACGCGTGATGCTTCGGTCAGTAGGGACACGGCACGATGAGCTTCGTACTTACCGTAGGCACACAGCGAAACCCAGAAAGCCACAGCAATCAGGAGTACGACGATGACAAGCCATAACGCGAGAGAACGCCCACGGGACATTGCCATATCCAATCCGGCCAAACCTACACAGAGCCGTCTCCTCTGCTAAGTTTAGTCTCCATCTTCGCCGAAAAGGTTCCCGCATAGAGACGTAGTTGTTGATAGATCGCGATAACGTTCGTAACCCGGTTTTGACCACGAAATTGCCCTTAATGGTCGTGATGGCTCAAAGCGGGACGCACTCTCAGAAACACCTGGAACGAGACTGGCTCCTTCCCGTAGGCGGAGTCGAGCGCTGAGGGTTTCGAGTACACCGTAAGGTCCGCGCCCAGGGCCAACTGCCAGAGCCGGCTCTGGACCAGGTCGCGCGCGCCGCCGAACGTGTAGGCTCCAATGCGGAAGCTCGGCGATGAAGGATTGCCGGGAAATAATTCATCTTTGTCCACCAGTTCCATCCGCGAAAACGCATAATTGCGCGTCATGAAATTCGCGGTGGTCTCCAGCACGTAACCATTTAGATTGCGGTTTGTAGCCTCCTTGTGCACGCGCCCCCACACCAGCGACGCTGCCCACGACCCGCGCGCGAACGGCCGCACATATTCGACAGAAGCCGTCTGCCGCCGCTGGCTGCCCGGCTCCAGCGCCTCGGGACGCTCCAGCCGGCCGTAGCTGTACTGCGCCGTCCAGTTGCGCGACGGAGCAATGCTCAAGCGAGCCGACCAGGAATCGAGCGGCGCGAACTGGATGCTGTAACGCTTTTCGTCCGGCTCGCGGCCATTGAACGCCGAACCCTCGATCTTGAAGCGGCTAACCACGAATCCTGTAGTAATTACTCCGAAGCTGGTGTGCGTGGAATCCTGCAGGTGATGAGATAACGGCGCCATGGGCAACTCCGACGCGGAAGCGCGGTGCATGTAAGCCACCGGGCCAAGCGCCGGCTCGCCCGCGGCCGCGCCATACAACAGCCATGAAATCTTTTCCTTGATCGGAAATCGGACCGGCTGCGTGTAATAGAACGCGAGTTCGGAAAACACGTTGTGCGGATGCTGGTGATCGACCAGCGGCTGGCCGTGATAGGTTTCGCCCGTCTGGAATAGCTCCGGAAATCCGGGATGGGGCGCGGTCAGCGACTCGGCCGAAAACATCTCGCGAAACAGGATGCTGCCGCGCCCCAGTTTGTGCTGCTCCATCAGCATCAGCCAATTCACCGATTCCGCCTTGCCCGCGCCGCGCGGCCCGCCCTGCTGGTTGTAATCCACGAAGATGACGCCATGCGCCATCAGGTCCCAGGCTCCCACCGACTTCATCCACATATGCCCGGGCGCCGCCACGGGCTGCCATCCGGTACCCGAACCGGCGTGCGGCGAAGGCATCCAGTCCGGCGCGGGCTGCGACATATCCATGCCGGGCATGTTCATGACTTGCGTGTCCATATCCGGCATATCCGCGGCCGGTGTATTTATCTTTTGCTCGGCCGGCTGCCCGGCCGGCTGCCCGGCCGGCGCGTGAATTGCCTGCGCCTGATCCTGCGAATTACGCGCATTAGAGTGCGGCGCAACGCCCTGCGCTCCGCCCAAAGGTACCCATAAGATGATTAGAAAGAAATCAAGAATCAATGCCCGCACGTGATGCTCCTCATTCGCGAGAATAATGCTTGAGAAATAGAATGCTGGATCGCGTTAGTTGACGAGGAGATGAGGAGATTAGATCCGCAGCGGAGTCAGACCGGGCGGGTCCGCCGAGAGGACCATCGAGACTTCCGGCCCGCTCAAAAAGCATTCGGTCAGCGCAGGCGCGATTTGCACAGTGACCCGTGTCCACGGCTGGGAAGGCGGCGTGTGATGAGAAGCCTGTACCACCGCCACGTCATGCCCAGTCAGACAACATTGGCGGCTCGCGGGCGCCGGCGGCGCGGAAGGGGGCAGCTGTGAATCGGGAAGACTCCTGCCGCCGTGCGCGTGGCAACCTGCTGGGCGCTCGCCGGGCGCTGCCAAAAGTCCTGCAGATGAGCGCGAAGAGTGATCCGGCGCGGTCAAAGCGCCCCTCGCCAAGGTGGACATCCCCAGCGCCGCGATCAGCAGGAGACCCAGAATTTTTGATCCGCACTTCATCACTCTCACTCTTGAACCCGAACCTCATCAGTGCGCGGTTACGAACCCGTGAGCTTCACTCGTATTTCTTCGGGCAGGCGCTCGCGAATCTCCGCCGGCAGACGGTCGTGCACGTGTCGCGCGCCCAGCTTGGCCGCATCCACCACCGCCATGGGCGCCGGAGTAGCCACGGCCACGACCAGCCAGATCAGCGCCGACAGCGCAAAGCCTGCAAGCGCGCCCACCTCCAGCCAGAAAGCGTGGCGCGGCCCAAAATACCGGATCAGGATAAATGCGAGCAGAAACACTGCGGCCGATGCCGATGCCAGCACAATCAGAGAAATATCGACGATACGGTGCAATTTCTGGCGGCTGCGGCAGTGCTCGCAATCGGCGAAATGCCGTTCGTAGTCCCCACGCATCTCCGGAGCCAGGCCGGAAATATCGTAGCGCCATCCGGCAAGGATTTTCCCCACGATCGGTTCCACACATTCATTCATAAAAGGCTGAACCGGCATAAGAGACTACAACCGGATCGCTTCCAGAACTTCCGTCTGGGACGCCAGCAGCACACGATTGTGCCACAGCCCCTGACGGCCTCCGAGCGCCTGTTCCGCCGCCGCCCGCGCGATTTCGGGATGGTTATTCTGTTCCGACAAATGGGCCAAAACTACGTATTCCGCTCCCCCATCATAATCGCTGGAGAAAAATTCCGCGAGCGCGTCATTCGACAAATGCCCCACCCGGCTCATCACCCGCTGCTTCACCGACCACGGATACGGCCCCGAACGCAGCATCTCCACATCGTGATTCGATTCCATCACCAGCACGCTGCAGCCCCGCAGATGGTTGCGCACGCTGGCCGGCATGTACCCGAGATCGGTGGCAAAACCGACTTTGACGCCTTCCGCCCGAAACGCGAAGCCCACCGGATCGGCGGCGTCGTGCGGAATGGTGAAGGGCATGACCTCGATATCGCCCACGCGAAAGCCCCGGCCGGCGGAGAAATGTTCGGATCTCGCGAGCTCTGGAATCGCGCCCTGCTGGTCGCGCACCGCCCGGCTCCAGGCGTGATGGGTCGGCGCGGTCAGGAAGACAGGCACGTTCAGTTTTGTCGCCAACCGCTGCAGGCCGGCAACATGGTCGGAGTGTTCGTGCGTGATCAGGATCGCGGAAATTTCCTCGGCGCGCTCGCCTAGCGTGCGCAGCCGCTTGCAGGTTTCGCGGCCCGACAGCCCGGCATCCACCAGAATGCGAGTTGCACTCGTCGCCACCAGCGCGCAGTTCCCACGGCTGCCGCTCGCCAGCACCGATACCGACACTCCCATGACCGTAGCTTACCCCTAGCGGCTGTGGAAACGGGAACACTTTTTC
>WNFJ01570480.1_pt1 | contig 10510 bp, 6 predicted proteins | sample 5400461 | NCBI WGS metagenome assembly WNFJ01 (sample SAMN13153349, study PRJNA577476) | soil metagenome | isolation source: 115 cm saprolite on Douglas fir-dominated hillslope | place: USA:California | collected 2013-09-17
CCTTCCACGATCATCGGGTTAATGATGTTCCCGCAGTCATCCACGGCCACAAAACGACGTACCTTTGGTTCCCCGGTTCCTTTGTCGATATCCAGCACGCAAATGTAAGTGCCAAAAGGAAACGTGAGATTGGGAGGATCATAGTAGTGGACCGCTTCCAATCCCGCCTCAAGACCTGCCGGGAAGTTCGTGTACGCAGCAAAAGCAATTTCCTGGATTGTTTTGGACTTGCTCGGCGCGCCTTTGACGAAAAATTTTCCCGGCTCCCAATCCAGATCCTCCTCGCTCGCTTCAAGCAAGTGCGCTGCGATCTTCTTGGCTTTCTCGCGAATTTTCCGCGAGGCCATCGCGGTGGCCGCTCCTGCCACCGGAGTGCTGCGACTTGCGTAGGTTCCCAATCCGTAAGGGGCCGTATCTGTGTCCCCCTCTTCCACCGAAATGTCAGCGACAGGAATTCCGAGCTCTTGCGCAACAATTTGTGCAAACGTTGTCTCGTGTCCTTGCCCCTGTGATTTGACTCCCATTCTCGCGATTGCTTTGCCGGTCGGATGAACCCGGATCTCACAACTGTCAAACATCTTGATGCCGCAAATGTCGAAGGTGTGCGCCGGACCTGCTCCTACGATTTCGGTAAAACTGGAAATTCCGATCCCCATCAACTCACCCTTGCGGCGTTTTTCCTCCTGTTCTTTGCGAAGCTCACTGTATCCGATCCTTTCGAGCGCCAAGTCCATCGCGGCTTTGTAATCACCGCTGTCGTAGCTCCAACCCAAAGGACATAAATATGGGAATTTGTCGGCCGGAACAAAATTTTTGAGTCGGAGTTCAACCGGGTCCATCTTCAATTCCTGCGCCAGAACATCCATCGCCCTTTCGATCAAGTAAGCCGCTTCCGTGACCCGGAAAGAGCAGCGATAAGCGATACCCCCGGGGGCTTTGTTGGTGTAAACTCCGTCTACCTCGCAAAAGGCTTCTGAAAAATCGTAGGATCCGGTGCAGATGCTGAACAAGCCGGCCGGAAATTTCGAGGGCTGAGCGGCCGCATTGAATGCTCCGTGGTCGGCTAGCGTCTTGACGCGCAGCGCCTTGACCTTTCCATCCCTATCTGCGGCAATCTCAGCCTTCATGTGATAATCCCGGGCAAATCCGGTCGACTGCAGATTTTCCGATCGCGATTCAATCCACTTCACAGGGCGCCCAAGTTGAAGTGACGCCACGACGGCGCAGACATAGCCAGGGTAAATCGGAACCTTGTTCCCGAATCCTCCTCCGATATCTGGCGAGATGATGCGAATATTCTGCTCTGCCAGGCCCGCTACCAAAGCAAAGAGTGTGCGGTGCGCATGAGGCGCCTGCGAAGTCTCCCAGACCGTTAATTTTGTCGTCGCAGGATTGTAATCGGCGACGCATCCGCAGGTTTCGAGCGGCGCCGGATGGCACCGTGGAAAAAAAGCGTTCAGTTCGGCCTTGACCGGAGCGGTTTGAAAGACTCCGTCGGTCGCCTGCCTGTTCCCGACTTCCCAATGAAAAATGTGATTGGTCTTTTCTTCTCGATCTTCCCTGAGAATCGGGGCGTCGGCATCAAGGGCCCGATGTGGATCCACAAGAACCGGGAGATCCTCATAGTCCACTTCGATCAGTTCAGCGGCGTCGGCTGCAGTGTAACGATCTTCGGCAACCACGAACGCCACCTCTTGAGACTGAAACAACACTTTCCCGGTCGCCAAGACCATTTGTTTATCGTGGAAAAGTGTCGGCATCCAGGCGAGTCCGGCTTTTGCGAGATCCTCCCCGGTAATGACCGCGAGAACCCCTGGGAGTTTTTTCGCTTCCTCGGAACGTATCCCGATGAGTCTTGCATGGGCATAAGGACTTCGCACCATATGTCCGTAGACCATTCCCGGGAGGCTCACGTCATCCACGTAAGTCCCTTTTCCCTGGATGAATCGCAAATCTTCTTTGCGCTTTACGGAATGGCCCATGCCGCCAATCTCTGGGGATGTTTTCTGCAGCATCTTATTTCTCCGATTACGCCATTTTGTTAGCCGCGTACTGTACCGCCTTGACAATGTTCTGGTATCCATCCCGTGCATCGACACAGATTGCCCGAAATTCCCCACCGAATTTCCTGCTCGCTCGGGTGCGGATTCTTTTCCAGGAGAGCGCAAGCCGACATGATCATACCTGGTGTGCAGAACCCGCATTGAAGCCCGTGCTCTTCCTTAAATCCTTCCTGCAATGGGTGGAGTTTGCCGCTATTGGCGACGCCTTCGATGGTGCGAATCTCGCGACCATCCGCCTGGACAGCAAATGCGGTACAGGACTTCACCGGCCTGCCGTCCAGAAGCACCGTGCACGCACCGCAGTTTGTGGTATCGCAGCCGACATGCGTTCCGGTCAGCGCCAGGACGTCACGGATGAAATGGACCAGGAGAAGCCGCGGCTCTACCTCAGCCTCATGGTCTCGGCCGTTCACTTTAACGCGAAGATGTTTTTTTGTGGCCATAAACTATCTCGTTGGTTGAGGTTTCCTATTCTGTTAACTGCGAGCCCGCTCGCGCGCTCGGACCAGCGCGCGTTTCGTCAACTCTTTGACCATCGACCCCTTGTATTCAGCCGGTCCCCGGAGATCCGAACTTGGTTGCGCATCTTCAGCGGCAAGCTGTGCGGCTTGGCCGATTTGCTGTCCATCAATTGTTTTCCCGACGAGAAAGCCTTCCGCTTTGGTCGCTTTGATCGGCGTCGCGCCAACATTTGTCAGGCCGATCCCTGCTCTACGACAAACTCCTGCGCTATCCACGGTAACCTGAGCGGCAACGCCAACGATGGCGAAATCCCCTACCTTTCTTTCCAGCTTGAAGTAGGCGCCCCCGCTTCCAGGCGGTGGAATCGGGATACGGATCTCGGTAAGAATTTCGCCGTGCTCAAGCGCAGTGGCGAAAACGGAAAGGAAAAAATCTTTGATAGGTATTGTTCTCTCTCCGCCCTGTCCGGTGGCGATGATCTCCGCTTCAAGTGCCAACATAGTCGCCGGATGATCGTTTGCAGGATCTCCGTGAGCCAGATTTCCGCCGACTGTGGCCATATTCCGAACCTGTGGATCTGCGATCAAGGCTGCGGTATCCAGGATAATCGGGTACTTCGAGCGTATCAGGTCGGATGCTTCCAGGTCAGCCTCGCGTGTCAACCCGCCGATCTTTAGAAAACCACCTTCCTCTTTAACGTAATGAAGGTCCGCGATCCGGTTGATATCGACAATGTATTCAGGCCGCGCCAACCGGATCTTCATCATGGGAATCAGACTCTGTCCGCCGCTCAGGATCTTTGCGCCCTCACCATGCTCTTGCAACAAAGCAATGGCTTCCGAGACGGTCTCAGGGCAGAAATACTCGAAAGATTGGGGGATCATTTTTTTCGCCTCTTCAAGCAAGCAACAAATTAACAGTACGCGCGCCTCAAAACAGTCACGCGAACGGTGGACCAAGCCAGGGGCTAGCTTGTTCGGGTGTTTGGGGGGAAGCCTCGCGCGACAGATGCTCGAGCGAGCGCCACTGCTCGTATAAATAAGCGGAACGGAGTTACCGGACAAGGGGATTTTATTTTTATCGCTGTGGAAGCGCGGCTAGCCTGCATCGCTCACAAATCCTTAGAGATTTGTGAGCGATGCAGGCTCAGGCAGCGGAATTTCGCCGGCTACGCCGGAAAATTCCGCAGCTTTTTGGAGAGAAGAGCACAGTGTGTTTTGATTCAGCTGATTGCACAAAATGCGTTCAGGGATTACTTTTTTCCCTCTTAAATAATTAGCAACCCCCACGTTTAATAATATCCCGCATTACATTATGAGCCCTAAAACGACCGCTGTAGTCCTTATCGAATATCAGAACGATTTCACCACCCCGGGCGGTAAACTTCATGACGCGGTAAAACCGGTCATGGAATCGACTAACATGTTGCAGAACACAGTCGAGATGGTCAATGAGGCCCGCAAGGCCGGCGCCACGATTGTTTATGTTCCAATTCAGTTCGCCCCCGGCTTTAATGAGCTGAGCTCTACTCCTTACGGAATACTTAAAGGATGTAAGGATGGCCAAGTCTTTGAAAAAGGAAGCTGGGGTGCAGAGATCGTCGACGTTCTGAAACCGCAACCGGCTGACATCGTTGTCGAAGGCAAGCGAGGCCTGGACGGTTTCGCCACAACCAATCTCGATTTCATCTTGCGAAGTCGGAAGATCGACACGATCGCGCTGGGAGGTTTTCTGACGAACTGTTGCGTCGAATCAACGATGCGCACAGGCTATGAATTGGGATACAACGTGATCACGATCAAAGATTGCGCAGCGACGGTGAGCGAACAGGCGCAAAGCGGGGCAATCGAACACGATTTTCCGATGTTTTCGCATCCGATGACCCACGACGAGTTCGTGTCCTCGCTGAGCGAGGTCGAGCCTGAAGATAAAAAGGTGCCCGCTGGCGCGGCCTAGTGGTGGCTGGTGGCTAGCGACTGGTGTTTTGGCTGCAAACGTAAGCGAAGGCTCCAGCCTCTGCCCTGCGCGGCGCGCAGTGTAGCATAAGCATCCTAGCCCGCAATGAGCTCGTCGCTTCGGTTTTTGCGTGATTTTTGCGGGCTAGACGAAGAGCGGAAGCATCTCGAGCCGTGCGCTCTGCTCGCGCATCTTCTCGTCGCTCGGTGCCGAGCCGAAACGGCTTGCCGCGTCGAGTACTTTGGGGATGAGATGGATATCGCCGGGGCTGGCGAGAAAGATCCCGGGACGCGCGAGGACCCAATGCACGGCCGCATCGATGTCGCGCTGGTCCTCGAACGGCTCATACCATGTGGCGCGTGTGCGTTCACGACCCCACCACGGACGACGCGCGATCGACTTAATCGTCTGCACGGCTACGTTCCGCTCGGCGCACACGGCGATGACTCGCTCGAACGCGGCGGCATAGTGTGGGTCCTGCATCATGATGTAACTGTACGGAAGCAAGACCGTGTCAAAATCGAAACGCTCAAGGCTGCGAAGATGGGTCGCCGCGATCTGGGTACCGTGACCGGTGACGCCGATGAACCGCACGAGGCCCTGCTCGCGCGCCTCGACGCAAGCGTCGAGCGCGCCCTTAGGGCTTAGCGCGGTGTCCCATTCGATCGGGTCGGCGAGGCTGTGGAGTTGGATAAGATCCACGCGCTCGACGCCCATGCGTTCGAGTGAAAGGTGAATCTGACGCTTGGCGTCGTCGTAAGTGCGGCCGCCGGTCTTGGTTGCTAGGAAAAACTGCTCGGAGTGTTCTCGAAGCCACGGGGCAATCCGCAGCTCCGCGTCACCGTAGCCGGCCGCGACGTCTATATGGTTGATTCCGTAGCGCAGTAGCACCTCGAGCGTCTGGTCCGCTTCGTCCTGCGTGACTTTTGACAAGGCCGCCCCGCCGAAGATTGTCCGCGTGCTCTCGTGTCCGGTGCGCCCGAAGAGTTGCTTGGCAATCATGGTTTCCTCCATCGCAAGAGAAACGTCCGTTGGAATTTGCCCATTCGAATTTGGAGTATAGTGTCCTGTCCCCGAAATAGCATGTATTTTGTTGCGATCAAAAATGAGCCGCCGGCGATTTAGCAGACGCATCCTGCGTGTATCTCCCCGGCTTCACGCGGTTTTCAAAGGCTGAACGCCGATTGTGCCATGCAGCCGCTCAATGTAGTCGGAAGACCGCACTTTCTCCAGCGTCTTTTGAGCATACGTGAGACGATCCGAGACGCCGAGGCGCACAGCTTCTTCAGCGTAATTCGCCTTGGCAGCAAACGCTTTCAAACTGCGAACATGGCGATCCCACAGGTGAATATCAACGGTCTGTTTGGCTTTGAGGCGTTCGCTATACCAATCGCTCGCGAGCATGCTTTCGCGAGTGAATAGCGTCCGGATCTCAGGATGATCGAGGCCCTTCCCCTCGAACTCATCTTGCAACATTATGTGCAGTAGCGCGCGCAATGGAGGGCATGCCATACTGATGCCACCATCGTTGAAGTAGAGCTGAGCAACTCGTTTTTGGGTAGAAATAATATTGTCCAGGCCGTCAACAAAGATCTGTCTATCCTGTAGCTCCGGGCGCAGCATCTCTTCTGTGAATAACGCGGCGGGATGGTTAAACATCTGGCCGAAAAACGCTAGGACAAATCTCATAGTTATGCGGTATCCGAGCCGACTCGCCCGAATTGTGCGGCCGTTGTACTCGAAGTCGGTGCACTGCTCCAAATGCCCCCCGGAGATGAGATACTGTGGATCCCGCTCAGCAACGGACATACGGGACCAGATCTCCGGAACGAGCAAGCTGATGTCGTGATCGACTCGAAAACGTGGACCGACGTAGCCGGTAGCCGTGACAAAAACGGCGTCACCAGTTAAGAGGTAGGATACCAGCGCGGCGTTGAGGTCGATGATCGGCGGCAACGCATTGAATGGTCCCTTCGTGAGCGCACCCTCGGAGCCGGCGCCCGTAGTCGAAGGCGATCTCCCGGTCACGCTGCAAATAAACTCCATGAAGTAAAGAGCTCAGGCAACTCGAGGTAGTGAATCGGATTGAAAACGGCCAGAGGACGGATCTCTCCTTCAGGGGGATTATTGCGGCGACCGGGCAGCACGGCGTTGACCGGCCTCCGAATCGGCCTGCCGAGCGGAACGCGCCGCCGGAGACGAGCGCAAATTTCCGCCAGATGTGCGTCGCGCGGATTCACCAGATCAGGGCGAAGCTGCAGATACCGGGGATTCTTCGAAGGCTTGCCGCCTACGACGCGAGGACGTGCCGAGCAAACAAAAAATGTTCCGTTGCCTGGCGCGGCTGCGTCGCGGATTAGCTGCTGCATAGGCTGGGTAAACTGGTCGAAACCAATTGCGTCCTCGATTATTTCTCTGGCGTCGTTCGCGGTGAGTGGTTGGTAATTCGAGAAAAAATTGCCTGGAGCCGCGAAGTCACTTTCAGTCTGCCTGTCATAGCCGGGGTGAATTGCTTCGTCAGGGCTTTGAAAAAGACGTTGTTCACAGTTTTTAACGAACTTTACCGACGGCTGTTCGTACTCCGGATTGAGGTCTTCCAGAAACGAGGATGGCACGGCAACCGAAGCTGTTATGTCGTCCTCAACCGCAAGCTTTGACGCCGGATAAAAATCCTTCCGCAAACCGAATGTCCGCCAAGCGCCGTCCTGATCGTAGCCTACCCGCAAGTAAGTTGTTACGAGCCGGCGGTTGTCGCATTTGAGTTCGTGGCCGGGCACGCCGTTGATAAAGTCTACGCTGAAATGCTCGCGCCAGTTTTCGTTCCACTCTGGATCGTAAAAGCGTTTCACGACAAAGACCAGTTCCCGCTGGTATTGGGGAAGAGCCACTTCGAGTACTCGTCGCTATAAAGGTCAGGAGCCGGCGTGAGAAGTTTAATCACCGAGCCGAGGGACCGTTCCGCACTTAGAATCGGTCGGCTCGAGGGAGCTTTTCGTCCGTCGCGAAACCGCCCTGCATACCTGCGGTTGATCAACTCTTCGACCCGGTCAAAGTCCTTTTTGAAGTCCGCCACAAAGACCGGCCCCTGGATAATGGCGTCCGTGATTGGTTTTGAGATCTCCGATTTTCCTCCACCGGAAACCGTGGACGGCTTATGACATAGCGTACCCTCCGCAACCGTACCGACGAGCCGCCAGGCGCGGCCACCCGCGGGTTTGATCATTTGGATCTTGTAGCCAGACGGCCGCACGTAGGTTAAATCCGGCAGCAGTTTGAGCCTGCTCTCGGCGCCGTTACGGAGCCAACTCACCGTCTGCCTGTGCAGATCGAAGCGCGCATCCTCGGGAACGTACAAAATGTCCGGAAAACGCTTATCGACGGCGTACCCTTCCCGACGAACGTCGAAGAGTTCGGCATAGGAGGAGACCAGTTCGTCGAACCGGTGGTCGAAGTGGCCGGCGCGCGAGTCCGGTCTGAGCTCGTCGCCAAGATCGTGGCTCGGGAAAACAAGGGCACCGCCAGCGTGCTCCTCCTCGCAAATTCCAAACAGGTTGGCAGAATAGCTTATCTGGGTTTTGACCTCTTTTTTGCAGTACCCGAAATAGTTGTCGGCGATCACGGTGACGATTACGCCGCTTTCGTCACGGCAGGTCAGTTTGAAAGCCAGGCCATTGTTGTAAAGTTCGCACTCCTCTTTCCAGCATGTACGATCGCGACGTTGACGCTCGCTGGCGTTCTCCCAGCTCGTCAGACCCAGCTCTTTCTTTGTAAACTTCGTGAGATGTGGCGCCAGAATCACACAGCCAGTGTGGCCGGTCCAGTGTTCCGGATCGAGTCCGGCATCATTCTCCGGAAGGAAGGGGTTGCCGGCATTTCCGAAGATACTTTCGACAAAATCGAGGTTGCTGACGAGGCTGCCCGGCGCCAGGAATCGGATCTCCATTGATTTTTCCGGCGTGAACCCTGGCACTTCCGGACAAACGATTGGCCGCAGGAGCAACGACACGAAACACTCTGCTTTTTTTTCCTGTGCGGAGGTAAATGGGAGACGTAACAGCTCCGCTGGCGGAGCAAGCGCCAACTGAAGCAGGCGGCCGGCGACTCGCTTTGGCACGCAAATTTTATCATCCGGCACAGGCAATCCTCCCTCAGCGATATGGAAAATTCCCTCCGTCGTTCGGCGGTCGCTTTTCGGGTTGTGCAGCACGCCCTGTCTGACGCGATAGGAATTCACAATTTCCGACGCGAAAATGTCACGCATCGGCGGCAAGGAAAGCACGCGCGCCATCCCGTACCGATCCAGTACGAATGTTCGCGTTGGTAATTTAGCCAGCGGGGCATCCTGCAAAAAGTCGTAAAGAAACGTCTGAATCCGATTATCCGCCGGGCAAAGATAATAAGCCAGAAGACGGTCGATTTCACGCTGGTGAGCGAGCAACGCAGACATCTCCTCGAACTGGAAGTTTTCGCCTGATTCACATGTCGGGCAACCTAAGGCAGCCAATTTCAGATTGATATATTGCCCCACCTTCGGGCTTGGTACGGTTGATTGTTCTGTCATCGCTGTGATGCCCCGGATTGAAGTTTGTATTCGGTGAAAAGGTCCATCCTTGGAGCGTGCATATCGAGGATTGGCTTATTCGTCATACGTGCCCGGTTGTGAACTTGAGCATGCATGATGCCCACGAAATGGCGAGCTGCGACTTTGGGTTGTCCGCGAAGCGAAACAGCATCAACATTCTTTCCGATCGGCAATTCTGATGAATTCGGCGTGGCTAAAATTCGCCAGACGGCGCGAAAAGGGACGGAGGGCGTTTGCCGTTCGGCGTTCGGCGTTTGGCGTTCAGCGTTCAGCCTTCGGCGTTTGGCGTTTGGCGCCAGAGGCCCTACCGCGCCGCCGAACGCCGAACGGCAAACGCCAAACGCTTCTTGCCTTTCTTGAGTTGGCCTTCCGGAACGGCAAATGCTAACAATGAATGTAAAGCTCGAAAGATCTATGACCGATCATCAAACGCAAGACTGTTGCCATCAAACTGCGTGCGTATGAACACCGAACATGGCTTGCCTTGGCCAGGTGCGACCCGCGGCGCGTGCGGGGTCGGCACCCTGGTGGATTTAAATGGAACAAAGACCCATCGGTTGGTCGAGGATGGCTTGCGCATTCTATGCAATCTCGATCATCGCGGCGCACGCGGCGCCGAAGAAAAGACGGGTGACGGCGCAGGCATGCTCCTGCAGAAACCGCACGAGTTTTTCCATGCAGAGATCCCTTCTCTTGGGGACTTTGACTCTTACGGCGTCGGCCAGTTATTCGTTCCCAAGGATCAATGGAAACAGATCGCGCTGAAAAAGCTGATTAAAGCGGTCTGCGGCGCAGCGGCTTGCAGACTGACTACCTGGCGGGAGGTGCCGACTGATGACGCCGACCTTGGAAGAACCTCTCTCCAATCCGAGCCGGCGGTCAGGCAAATGTTTATTGAACCACTGGACCCGCTGACTCCGGAGCAACTTGATACCCGGCTTTACGTGCTGCGGCGCCTGATCGAGAAAGCCGTAACTCAATCCGGCATCTGTGGACACGAACTTTTTTATATCTGCTCACTCGATCGCCGAAAGATAGTTTACAAAGGGCTACTCACTTGCAAGCAGTTGCAACTCTACTATCCGGATCTGTCGAACCCCCGAGTCAAGACCAGTCTTGTTCTGGTGCACTCACGCTTTGGGACAAACACGCTGGGCGCCTGGGAACTGGCGCACCCCTATCGCACAGTCGTTCATAATGGCGAGATCAACACATTGCGGGGAAATTTAAACCGCATGAAGACACGCGAAGCTGCGCTGGCGAGCGAAAAATTCGGGGATGACATCGAGATGATCAAACCGATTACGGCAGACGCGCAAAGCGACACCGCCGTCTTTGACAACGTTCTGGAGTTGCTGCTTGAATCCGGCCGGAGCCTGCCGCACGCGCTCCGAATGTTAATTCCAGAAGCATGGAATAAAGACAAGTTGATGGACGCCAAGCGGCG
>WNFJ01085271.1_pt1 | contig 10509 bp, 10 predicted proteins | sample 5400461 | NCBI WGS metagenome assembly WNFJ01 (sample SAMN13153349, study PRJNA577476) | soil metagenome | isolation source: 115 cm saprolite on Douglas fir-dominated hillslope | place: USA:California | collected 2013-09-17
TTACCCCATTCGAATTTGGTGATTGTGCCCTTCATAGTGACCGCTTTCGCCATGTCATATCCGGCGGCCCCGTGGTGCGCGAACATAGAACCGGAAGGTACCAGAAAACCTATGGCTGCAGCGATCAGGACGACCACTTTGCGCGTCATGCGACCCTCCGGACTGAGTTTGACGTATATCTAGTGCACCGTATCGCCGTTGTCAATCAACAAGGAGCTGTGATGGGTTCCTCGGGGTTATAACCCGAGCTCTAGAACGCGCACGAAAGCATCCGTCCCTTTAGTTTTGCGACAAATAGCTTTGGCATAGCCGCGGAAATGGTCCTTCAAGTCTCCTTGACAGTGATCCTGAGGGATAGGATTATTACCCCCACTTCTCGTTCAAGGACCGTCTTTGAAGCTCCACAAAATCGTCGTGATTTCTGCTCTCGCACTGTTCGGAGCTAACACCCCGATTTCCGCCCATCATGGAGTGGCATGGTACGACTATTCTAAAACGGTGACCGCAAAAGTGACGGTCACTCGATACGATTGGGGCAACCCGCATTGCAAAATTTACTTCGACACAACCGACAGTCAGAAGGTCCTCCGCCAATGGGTAGTCGAGATGCATCCTCCGAACGCCCTAGTCGAACATGGCTGGACTCGGCAAACGCTTCACACTGGGGACGAAGTTTATTTAACCTTTCGCCCAGCTAAGAACCACTCAACCACCGGACTACTGGAGCAGCTCACTCTTCCCAACGGCGTAACTCTCACACAGAATCTCTTGTTGCTGCCTGCCGGCCAGGTTATGTCAATCGAGGACTGGACTAGGCGTTTTGCGTTGAAGCCGGCCGCCAGTACGTCTCCGGTACAGGCCCAATCTGGTCCCGACCGGTAGGAACAGCAACTATCTGTTTCCCATCCTCGCCATTCGGGCGAATCCGGTTGCAGTGTAGCCTTAGCTTTGCCTCAGGTCTTAAGTTCGCTCTCGTCGCGCTTTGAGATTCCTAAAAGACGAATCGTCCGTTGATCTGGAACTGACGCGACGTGGTGACGGTCGCGTACGGATTATTGGTATTAATTGCGCCAAGAGTAGGGTTCGGAGCGCCGGAGGTAAGGAACGCGCCCAACACCGTCGGCGCTGAAAAATTCGTACGATTGAAAGCGTTGAACATATCCGCGGAAACGACGAATGACATGCCTTCGTGCTTCATGGGAATCGTTTTGCGCAGGCTGATGTCTGTATTGATGGTGTTGGGGCCGGTGAAGACGAGCGGTCCCACATTTCCCAGATATCCCGCGGGCGCGAGCGCGAAACAGGCCTGATTAACGTAGTTGATTGGATTGTGCTTGTTAATCGCACCGGTGGGGTTGGGATTCGGACAGGCGGCCGAAGGAGCAGCCCAATTCGGGCGATCCGCACCAGCGCCACCAACGGTCGTGTAGCGAGCCACGTCATCCCCTGCGTTCACGGTGAAAGGCACTCCCGAGGAAACCAATGTCTGGCTGGTGATTTCCCAGTTCGACAGCACATTCTTGACGAGGAAGGATTGGGCGTTCTTGCCCCACGGCGTGTCGTAAGTGAGCGTGAAATTGACTGAATTCGTTCCGAGGTAAGCACAGCGACCGCGGCCGGCCGAGTGCGAGAAGATCAGTGGGAAGGCTGCCGAACCGCCGTTCGTGTATTGTCCCGGCAAGTTATCGCCCGAATCGGCGATGCATTTTGCAAAGGTGTAGTTGAACCGTGCGAACAGGCCGGGAGACATTCGCCGCATCAGCACCGTCTGTAAGGCGTTATATGAAGCGTTCCCATCGGTGATATTTCCGCCAACTGCGTTGCTCCAATTCGGATTGTTATAGCAGGGCGGCTTAATCGTCCCACCCTGGCAAGCATAAGCATATGGGGCGTACAAGGTCGCGTAATTCGGCGTGCTTGTAGGAAGTACATTCGCATTGGAAGCGCCCAAGCCGGACGCGGTGACCGAACCGGCCCAGTAGTAACACTCGATCGAGCCCGGCGTTATGCAATTCGGATTGACGACCGACCCGGGAATCGGCACACCATTCACTGCCGGAAGCTGGCCGGGAGTCTCGATCGTAGTGGGGAAGTAATCCGAATAATTGTAGGTTCGTCCCTGATGCCGAGCTAGTGAGCCCACATATCCGACGGAAAAGCTTATGTGATCTGGCAACTCCTGTTGAATCGTCAGATTGAAAGCGTATTTCGTGGGCGTCTTGAAATGCGGAAATTCTGCACCGCCGTAAGTCTCTCTTGTAAAGATGTTCGGATTGGCGGCCAGGAAATTGTTCAGAGCTGAATTGGAAGTTCCACCCGCGCCTGTCGGACTCAGCGTGCCGTTCGGCAACGTATTGTTGAATGGAATCGATACCTGATTCGGCAAGCTAACTGCGACTGTGAACGGGGGTTGCGACGCTAGAGTCGGGTACCAGTAGTCGTCTTCCATCTCGGCAAACATGATGCCGGCCCCCCCACGCACGCTCGTCCTGCCCTTCTTAAATGGATCCCAGTTAAAACCCACGCGAGGCGCAAAATTGTCCTTGGGCGGATGGTACCAGGGAGCTCCCACCTGCGGCGCCGCACACGTAAACGGATTGCATGAGCCATCCTGAGCATAGAGGTTGGAGATGCGATTGTGCTCTTCGGCGGGCGACGTGGCGTATTCCCAGCGCAGGCCATAAGTCACGGTTAGGTTCGGCTTCACTTTGAAGGTATCTTCAGCATAGACGCCGTAAGACATTAAGCGCACGCCACGGGCAAAATTGGAATCGTAGTGCTGCCCATTGATGGGATCGGTATAGTTCTGAACCCACCAGGCGAATCCGGTCGCTGGGCCGCCATTCAGGAATTGCGCGAGAGTTCCGAACGTATAAGCGCCGCGCGGCGTGGACATGTAGTTTTCAATGTTGTCGTACCACTTCTTAGCCTGAAATCCGAACTGGAAGGCGTGATTGCCGTGGAGGTAGTTCACGTCATCGCCGATGGAGCCATTCGTGTAACCGATAAAACGGGGAACATAGTTAAACCCCAGCGCCGGAGAGCCGAGGGCTTGGCCTCCGAAACCGAATGTAAGCGCGGGCACCTGCGGGAACGGGCTCCGGCTCACAATATTCGGATTAACGTTGACATAGAGCCGGGGATCAATCGGCGCCGGCGTGGCGAGATCTAAGCTGCCCGCATAATTGATGCGGTGAATGCCAAAGCGGAACGTGTTGACCACATTGGTGGAAATAATATGCGTGTCTTGCACGGTCCAGACCTGACGGCGCATGTACACGTCGTCCGCTGTGACATCCAATTGCGTCGGTTCATACTCGTTGGATTGGTCGATGTTATAGCTGGACGATAGAGTGTTCCTGCTCCCAAAGCTGTGATCAATTTTGGTCACGCCGTAATATTCGCGGACGGATTGAATCGGGTTGCTGTTGAAATTGCACAGAGCGATACCCGCTTTGTTAAAGCCGCCGTCGTTGCACGCGGGCATCAGCGGAAGATTCGCTCCAACTCCGCTACTCGGGGTCGCGCCAAAAAAGATCTGCTGAATCGCGGGGACTGCTGAATTCCGCGCGTTCAGGTCAGGCACAGGAGCGGTGAACGACTGTGCGGCGTCAGACCGCAAGGCCTCAAAATCAGCAAAGTAAAAAGTCTTATCTTTTTGGATTGGGCCGCCGACTTGCCCACCAAATTGATGGCGATGTAGCGGCGGAGGAGTGCTCCTTGCGTCGAAGAAGTTGCGGGCGTCAATGCCACTATTGCGATAGTACTCGAACACGGTGCCGTGAATGGTATTGGTTCCCGATTTAAAAGTGGTGCTGGTAATTCCGCCAGACAATTCCCCATATTCGACCGGCGGATTCTCAGCAATAACCTTAAACTCCTTGACCGCATCGGCGCCCATCAAGATATTGCTCGCCAAGCTGACCGGCGATGTCCTAAAAGTCCACGTTAGATCAATGCCTTCCTGAAGAAATCGGTTATTGGCGACCCGGTCTCCTCCCACAGACACTTGCTTGCCGAAAGAACTCGTATATGTCTGCTGCACACCAGGCTGAATTACGGAAAGCTGCTGCAGGTCGCGAGCGTTTAGCGGAATATTCTGAATGATCCCCTCATCCATAACTTGAGCCACTTCCGAGCTGGTTGTCTCAATTGTGGGAATCGCTTCGCTGACGGTAACTTGCTGAGTGACTTGGCCTAACTCGAGGGTCAGGTCCACACGCGTGTTGGAGCTCACGTTAACTACAACATCCTTCACGCCTGCGGGCGTGAATCCTGGTGCCTTTGCCTCAACGGTGTACTTGCCCGGCTGCAATGAAGGAACATTGTAGACTCCATCACCGGTGCTTGCGGTCTCGCGAACCACACCAGTATCCTGGTTCGTGATCGTGATCTGGGCATTCGGAATCGTGGCGCCGGACGAGTCAAGGACGTTTCCCAGAATGGTTCCCGTAACCGTTTGCGCGTGGAGCGGCGACGGTATAGTCATGAAAGCGGTACACGAGAGCACCAGTGAGACGATCGCGCCGGCATGAACGACCGAAGTGAGACACAATAATTTAGGCCGCATTTGCATTTCAGCTAACCTCCCACATTTTCCAGAAGACCGGAAGGACGTGTCCCTAATGCTGGCGCGGATAAAAACACAATATTGATTGTGGTGTCAAGGTTGAAGGTGCACGCTTACAAGCTTCCTCGTTGCCGCAGTCCAGGCAAATGTTCTCGGCTTACAGGATCTGGATATCCATGAACTATCACCTTAATTCCGGCCGCAGCGAGTTCTCTAATGACGTCGACACTAACTTGTATTTTCGACCTTGGAGCCGCTGGTCTCGGACTCGAGAGGCTCTTCTTCGCGCCGACCACCATAGGCTCCATGTTGCACTGGCGGGCGAGCGGACCTCTAACTCCACGAAGACTTTCCCTGAAAACAGGGAAAAATACAGGGAGTACTTACAGACGATTAATTTTCGTCATCTAGATTGTCAGCGTTCGCTTGACCTTGCTCGTCTGTTTCCTTTACCAAAAGACTTGTATTTGCCATCTTTACTGCTTTCTCAGTATCGGGCTGCCAACCAAAAATCCCCTTGATCTCCTCAGCCATTTTGGCCGCTTGTTTTTCCGTAATGATGACGTACGAGAGACATTTACCAGTGAGACCATAAAGAGAGTTGAATCTCCTGATAAGACGTCGCTGAAGTATGGCATTCGGGACGAGAATGCCTTCGTCGGTTCTTGTCGGGCTTAGGTGTCGTACATCTTCGAGTTCTCGGGCTGGAACAAGTTCGGCAATTCGCGTTATCGCGGCTATATCCCCCGAGATCGCTCGATTTACCAAACTTCTGAACATTGCCTCGCCCTTGCTGACTCTTCGGCGCTTTCGGTTCTCCCGGACAACGGTGATTTCTTGGAGGATGTCCTGCAGCATGCTAAGCAAATTGCGACTACCTTTCGGCCTTCCTCCAGGATTTCCAGAGACGCCCTTGCGGAACTGACTGTGCTTGGGGGGCTTGCAAAAACCTACTTGATAGGTAGAGGCCTTTTTTGCCGCCATACTCCCTCCTCCGATTCTGGAAGCGGGAGAGGCGCGCCCAGTTTTTTCTCTTGCTCGGTGGATATTCGCCTGGCACGCGAAGGTATGTCCAGGGATAGCTGATCTGCTGGTGTTAACGTCCTGAGCACAAAAACACGTGCACGAACTAGGGGGTTTTGTTACTGCGGCTTCTGCTGATCCTTTTTGTACTTTTCCCAACGCGTTAGAACTGCCTTGCGGGCGATTTCTCGACGCTGGTCTGATGTCTATTTCTTCGCCAAATAGGAATGAGAAAATCCGCGCTCACGCCGTCTACTCATGTTTAGCCCGTTTGGCGGAAGTACCCACATCGTCCCCCGTTTCCTGCCTGATAGCCCTATCAAGAAGAAATTCGATCTGCTTGTTAATCGAACGACGCTGTCGTTCGGCAAGTTCGGCGATTTTGGCTTTCAATTTGGCGGGTATGCGTATGAGTAGACGAACACGCTCTTCAGCTTTGGTGTCAGACATCACGCCAACATAAGAACTTCGCGATTGACAGCAGATAGCAATGTGATATCATATTGATATCACTGCTGAGGCAGAAAACCCAATGTGCCCAAAGATCGAAACACCAAACTTAGTACGTCAGAACCTACGGATAGTCAAGGAGCTTTACCCAGGACTGAGCAAACAGGACTTTTCTCGTCTGCGTGACCTCACCCGCACGTTGCACCTCTCTGTGTCAAAAGGAGAGCTTCTGTACATTCAACATGGATGGTACGTGACACATGGCGGACTTTTGCAAATAGCCTTACGCCGTCGATGCGCCGGAATTCACACTGTTCTCCAGGAGCGTCTGTGCAACGCCGACGCGGGACGGTGGGTATTCAAAGCTGTGGTACGCAAATCAAGTGGTAGATCAAGTCAGTCGAATAAATTCAGTGGATACGGAGACGCTGATCCCTCCAATGTCTCGCCTCTAGTTCGAGGCGCCGAGATGCGCGTGGCCGAAACACGCGCAGTCAATCGTGCGCTGCGAAAAGCCTATGGTATCGGCCTTTGCTCTGTCGAGGAACTTGGGTGGGAACCCAAGGCCTATGATCGATCCGATCCGCACAAGTTCCCTCCGGCTGTAAGCAACAANNNACGGTCATCAGAATGGGAACCCACGCCTGCGTGATCGTCTCTGCCTTCTGATCCGCCAGCATCAACTCGACGCCGATCTCGTCAAAGCTTATGCCGCCGATTCCTGCGGTACCCATAACCTACGGGATGCCTCTCGCGAGCAGATTCAAGCCTTCATTTCGAATTTGGCTGACTGGGCCACAAAAGACCGCCCAGCCCTTCTGTGCAAGCTCAACAGCTATTCCAGACCGCAGGAGCCGACTTCATGACACGCCACATTCCCGGCCTGCATCGCGAACGAAGAAACGGTCCCGATGAGCTGGATGGTGTCTTCCTCGTCCGTGTCGATCGGGCGTTCTATCGCTGGCATCCCACTAGACCTTTTTACCTCTTGCGGTTCTCTGTCCTCGAACCCAAAGAACACCGCGGTCATTCGCTCTCTGGACGGATCTATTGCACACCCAAAGCACTCTGGCGGCTGAGTTGGTTCCTGCGAGATTTCGGCTACAACACCGACCTGCTGGGCCGAGATGAACTCGACGAAAAAGCTTTGCTCGGTCTGCAAGGCATTGTTCGCGTCTCACACACCGTATTGAATGGTCATTCCTTCCTGAATTTCGATGGATTTGCTCCTGCGGCCGATTGGGAGGAGTTTGCGCCTGCAACGAGCCAGGAAGCGTGTCATGACCTATAGCCATACCCAGATCGCTCAGTATCTGCGCTGCCCGAGAAGCTATCGCTATCGATACCTCGAGGGCTGGAAGGAAAAGGACAGCAGGGCGACACTGCTGTTCGGCCGCTGCTTTGAGCAGGCACTCGCGGCTTACTTTCGCAGGGAGGACAGCTCGGCAGCGCTATTCACCGAATGGACGAAATACCAGGAAGAACAGCTCGAGTATTCCCATGGAGATAGCTGGGAACGGATGTTCCGCCAGGGCGTCCAGCTACTCGAGAGACTGGCTCAAGACGATCGCATCGAGATCAGCCAACCCAGCCATAATCTACAGATCAAGCTCGAGCGGTCGCTTCCAAACGGAAACGATTTTGTCGCCTACATCGACGGTATTGGCAAGCTAGATGGCAATCACTGCTTATTGGAATGGAAAACGACAGCTTCTCGCTATCCGGAAGAGCCCAATGGATTACTGGCGCTTGATCCTCAACTGATCTGCTATTCCTGGATGAGTGGAATCTCCGAGGTTGCCCTCATCGCCTTCGTCAGAAAGCGCTTCTCTGAGGTTCAGTACCTCAAGACCACCATCACCGACCAACAGAAAGAAGAGTTTGGCCGAATGGTCGAGGCGACGGCCAGCCATATCGAAGCCGGCGAGTTCCAGCCGCACAGCGGCATTCGCTTCCCGCAGAACGGCTGCGTCAGCTGCCCACAACTGGGGCTGTGTCTCGGTAATCAGAAGCTTGTCGAATCAAAACTTGTCCGTCGTCCTGGAGCCAGTGACCTTGATTGGCTTAACGAGCTTGTGGATTAACGGAAGGCCTGCTGTGGAACCAAAGCTCAATTCCAGACGAGCCTCACTCGTGCTGTCGAAGATCGATGAGATCTTGGCCTGGGAAAAGAGCGCTGATCGGGAACGAGACACTCAATTCGTAGAACTGGGCCGTCATCTATGTGAAGTTCGGGCAGGGCAGTACTGGCGGCTGGATAACCTGCGCTCGTTTGATGAATACCTGGAGAGGAAATTCCCGGAATCGCGGCGCAAGGCTTACTACCTGATGGCCATTCACGAACACCTGCCAACGATAGCCAAACCCGATCTCAAACTGGTGGGATGGAGCAAAGCCACGGAACTGGTAAAGGTTGCGCGGAGAGACCGAGAACAATTTGATTGTGCAACCTGGTTGCACAAAGCCACCGAGCTACCGAAGGAGGAGTTCAAGCGAGAGGTGGAGAAACACCTGACCGGGCAGGAAACCGAGCCGTGGGAGATCATCTATTTCAAGGTTTACAAGAGTCAGTTGCCGGTCATCGAGCAAGCTCTTGAAACAGCAGGAATGATGCTAGGGAGTGATCGATCGAGAGGCTACTGCCTGGAGATGATCTGCGCAGATTTTCTGGCGGGAGCTAGCCTGGAGTGCGGCGAATTCAAATCGTTGACTGTAGCTTGCCCTAAGGAATCCGGATTCGCAACAGCGCAGCAAGCACCGGCCGTTAATACTAATTCATGAGGATCACGAAGAGCCCGAGGCTCCGGCTCGATTTAATATCATTTCAGCTTTTGCGGAACTCAGTCCTAAGACGCGACGGCTGGCGGTGCCAATCGTGCGGTTCACAGCTGGGATTGGAAGTCCATCACATTACACCGCGAAGCAAGCTCGGTCCCGATACTGAAGAGAATCTCATCACACTCTGTTGGGGGTGCCACCGGCATATCCACTCAAGATGACGTCGGCAAGATCGCATCATAGATTGTCTTTATCGTTCGCATCTGCAATTTATTCGGGTTTTAGGCTGTAATCAACACCCCAAAATCCAGATTCCGGGTCTTCGAATTCAACACCTAGCTTGTACGAACCAGAACCCTCCTTGGGTCCAGTCCAAACGACCCGCGCTCGAATCGAGCGATTGGTTTTATGGTTCCGAATTTCGAGGGCCGTTCCTGAAAGCCATGGCACAGGCGAGAGAATCAAAGCGCCGTGGAGGTTGATAACTGCTGTAACCGCGACAGAGGCCTCCGGAAGGGGCTGGATATCAAGAGGAATGCTAGCTACGATACGTGGACTGCGTCGCCCTTCTCTCGACTCATTTTCCGAGGTCACGACCAGCCTCCTTAACGAGCAGTAGGCAGTGACGCGCTAGCCCTTTCAGTGGCCCGAGATCTGATCGCTTGTCGAGTTTGTTCCACCTTCGCTGAAAGCAACTGTCTGGGTAGGCGACTAAGTAGAGGCTGCAACAAAAATCGAGTGGCTCCGGAGAATTCGCGACTTAAAGCTTCAACCTCCAACTCTAGGTAGAGCCCATGGTCGCGTTCTTCGAATCTTGCGAACGTGACGAGCCGCCAAACATATCCGCTCCCCTCATCGGGGGCGAGCCTCTGCTCATCGTGTTGGCCATAGTGTTCGATCTGCTGCACGCGAGTGGCATAAATATTCATGTACCCCTGTCCGCTATTTAGCGCGACGTAGTTGGAATCCAACTCGGTGTAGAACGCGGCCGTCACAAGCAACACTCTCTGGACCCACAGAATCGAAACCCTCTGCTCTTCACCGGTGGAATCGAGCAGTTCTGCTTTGATCAGCGTAGGACGATAGATCTCGCTGTATCTGCTGTAATCGCCCACAACGCTATAGAGATCCTGGATCGTTGCGCCCGGAATGAAGGCCGCTCCGATCCAGTGGTGTACGAGTCCGTAGGGCACCGGGATCGGATTGCCCTTACCGATGGGTTCAACAACGATCTCCCCGGCGTCGAGGTGCTGCTTCCTCCTGGGATCTTCGTCTACCCAGAGGAATGGCGACTTGCCAGCGAGGCGCCCCTGCATGTGCACCTTGGCGCTCGCGACGTAATTCTCCCATGCCACCAGCGTTTGCTGATTCAGTTCTCCTGCGTATGAGGACCCCGCAGCCACAAAGACGATCAATACTTGCATCACTGCAGATCGAAGTCTCATGTATCGGACCTTACGGTTTCCCAAGGTGTTCTATAAGCCGACGCGCGGAGTTCGTCCATTTAGGGGCCGACGCGATCAAAAGTGTGGAAAAAACTGGTGGAGTTCGCTCACCGGCAAAGAAGTGAAATCCGCAACGACCTGATCCGCTCCCGCCTTGAGCAAAATCTCAGCACGGCTTGCGTTACCGATCCCGACGCATTTCATACCAGCGGCTTTTGCCGCTTTGATCCCGGAGACAGAATC
>WNFJ01256635.1_pt1 | contig 10509 bp, 7 predicted proteins | sample 5400461 | NCBI WGS metagenome assembly WNFJ01 (sample SAMN13153349, study PRJNA577476) | soil metagenome | isolation source: 115 cm saprolite on Douglas fir-dominated hillslope | place: USA:California | collected 2013-09-17
AATCCGCCAAGCACGACAATCGCCGCCATCATTGCTGCCCGCAACACGGGAGCGCGTTGCTCGACGACGGCCACATAAGCGGAGAGCATTGTGAGCGTGAACAGTATCGTCCACACTCGCGACAACCGCAGCTTCCTTCCCACCCAATACAGCGCGAACGCGAGAGCCCCTACGTGCAAACCTGCCACAACAAGTACGTGAAACACACCCGTCTTCTGAAAATCCGCCGCTTCCGCCCGGTCGACAAAACTCCGGTCACCCAGAAGCATCGCCCGCAAAACGCCCGCGACCTGCGGAGTGCCCGCAAAGAGCTCATCAATCTCGTCGCGCAATCTCCTTCGTGCCCGCGCGAGCACCGTTCCGATGGTTGGAGTTGGCGAGTTGATCCGTTCAATTAGCTCCGGCGCTCTCAGAGTTGCCACCAGATCGATGTTTTGCTGCGCCAGATACGCGCGTCTATCGAACGCACCTTCATCCCTGAAAACTTGCGGCCGCTTTGCTTCTGTCAAGACTGCTACTTCGTCTCCCGCATGAAGATCCGGCGGGGGTGCTCCCGCTGGATGCGCCGTGAAGCTGAGGCGCAACCCTCCCCGCGCGGGATGCTGCGCCTCTTCGAACGCGACTCCGGAAAGCTCGATTTCGAATCCATAACCCCACGGCAGGCGTGTCGGCTCATCGCGAAGTTGGCCGTGCCATCGCAAAGGCGTTTTCAAAGACAGGCGTCCTTGCTCTACGAGCGAGATCACGTGGTTCGTATCCCGCGGCCGTTCCGCAATGCAAACTGCCAGAAATCCAAGCAATACCCAGCTAAGAAGAGAAGCGACGGTTGCAAGAAAAAGGCGCCCAGCTCTCACCAAAATGATCCCAACCAGGACGAGAAAACCTATGAATATGAAAAAGGAGGAAAGAAGAATGTGTGAAGAAGCATTTCGGGCAATCGCGGGATGCAAGCCCAGCACGATGCCGCCGGCAAATGCCGCGGCAATCGCTACGGCCGGCAATCTCATGGCGCTATTCGCAACTTCACCAGCGTTTCGATGTGAAAAGTCTGCGGAAAGAGATCAAACAGATGCATCTCCGCGATTTCATAGCGGATGCTTGGCCCGGTGATTTCTTTCGGTTTCCGCCGTGAACATGTCAATACCGCCAAGTCGCGAGCCAGCGTAGATGGATCGCAGGAAAGGTACACAATCTCTTCGGCGCCAAGCTCCGCGAGCTTCTCCGCGGCTTGCGCACCTAATCCCGCTCTTGGCGGATCCACGATTACGAACTCCGGTTTTTCTTGGGTTTTCTTCAGAAACTCTTCCACATGTTCGTTGTGCGACGTGATCATGACGCCTGCGATCTCCGCATTCGCGTAGAGATCCCGCGTCGCAGCAAGATTGGCATCCACACTGACCACTTTCCGGAACGTCCTTGCCAGCGGCAACGTGAAGAACCCGACTCCCGAATACAGATCCAGCGCCGACGCCCCTTGAGCGTTCGCCGTCACGGTCTTCAGCAAATCCTCGATCAGGAAACGGTTCACCTGAAAGAACGAAAGATGGCTTACTCGGAATTTGTATCCGCCAGCTTCGTGCGTCAAATAACCCGGCCCGGTCAATTCAAACCGGTTCTTTTTCTGGTCCAGCAACAACAAACTTTCGATCTGGGGCAACGCCTTTCGAAAAGTAGACGCCAGCTCCGCCGCAGGCTTCGGGAATTTCTCAAACGCCACATTCAGCGCAATCATTTCGTCCGCCGAGTCGGCAAACGCTTCGATTTCCTGAATATTCTCGGGCAACGTGCCGGCGCGCGCCATTTCCTGAAGCTGGGCGAACGTGTGCGCGAGGCGCGGCGAGAGTACGGGACACTCATCGATCGGCACGATCACCGAACTCTCCGGCAAGAAGTAGCCCAGTGCCCTGGGCATCCCGCTACGCACTGCCCATTGCGCGCGGTTTCGATAGCCATACGGTTCGCCTGAATGTTCCGCGATCGCGCCATCCCACGCGACCCCTCCGAGCCGCGAAAGCGTTTCGCGCAAAATGTCTTTCTTGAGTCTCAACTGCTCCGTCGCCGGAATGTGCTGGTAGTGGCAGCCGCCGCATTTCTGAAAATGAGCGCACTTTGCTTTCCCGCGCTCTTTCGCCGGTGAGCTGACGTCCAGCAGTTCAGCCCAAATCAATTTCTTCTTTTTCGATTTCGTTGCTGCGCGCACCTCTTCACCGGGAAGAACATAAGGCACGAAAACCGTATTTCCATCGGCGTGCGCCAAACCGTCACCGCCGTAAATGAGCTTCTCAAGCGATAATCTTAACTCATCAGCCATAAGTTTTGTCCTGTTTCTAAGAAGAGTCGCTCTTGTGGACCGGAGCTCAGTCCGCTCAATCCTACTTTCGGATATCGAGCCAATTTGCTGGCTCACTAGGACAAGTAGAAAAGACTCAGGCGCGGGATTCCAAACTCTTCCAACAGCCGTTTCTGAAGATATTGCTTCTCCACCATCGCCAGTTGCTCTGCTTTCATCTTCCGCCTGTACTTCGCCAGTTGCCCATCCACTTCGCGCCGGATTTTGAGCAGAAGCTCTTCCGGGGCATAACTCGTCAGCAACGCATGTATCTTCTCATCCAGAATCGTCAGCCGGCGCTCCAAATCTTCCAGGTCTAGCGCCCCCGGCGCATCGAGGAGCTGTCCACTAGTCTCCAGCGATTCCGCAATTTCTGTCAGCCGGCCAGCGAACTCGGGCTGTTGCGGCAAACTCTTTTCTGCCAAACGTTTCAAATGCGCCACATTCTTCGCAAAATACGCTTTCAGTTCATCTCGCGAAAAAGCCTCACTGGTCACCGTGCGCACGGCTTTCGGCGCGCTCCCCGCAGCCGCCTCCTGCTGTTCTTCGGCTGCCTCCAGCACCGCGTCGGTGCAATACGCCAGATTCTTCAACGGCTTGCCCGCACCGCGCCGCGACCTCTGATAGCTCTCAAACGCCCTGTCGATTCCTTTTAGCGCCGCCTCCAGCGGCACACCGGCTTTCTGCCACGCCTCCATGATCGCCCAGTCCAGCGGCGACACCAGCAGATGCGCCCCGCGCTTTTTCCAGAAATATTCCTCGATTTCCGTAAAGTAATTGAAGTAGTTCCAGCCGTCCATTTCGTTGGTGGGAGCGCCTTCGATGTCTTGGCGCTGGCCTCGATCCCGTCTGCATCACCACTGCCCGCAGCTTAACTCTTCGCCTTCTTTGCCGATGCCGCGACGGCGCTTTTGCCGTGTTCCGCAGGTTGGTTTTTCTCCCAGATCAATCGCAAGCCGATCAGCGTAAGGAATTCATCGGTGTGTTGGATGTGCTTCGAGCCGTTCGAAACGAGCCTCGCCTGCCCGCCGGTTGCAACCACCTTCACGTCTTCGCCGAGCTCTTTCTTCATCCGCGCGATCATTCCGTCCACCATGTCCACAGCGCCGTAGTACAAACCAGCTTGCATGTGGGTGACCGTGTTCGTCCCAATCACTTTTCCGGGGTCTTTGATCTCCACACGCGGCAGCCGCGCGGCACGCGCAAAGAGGGCTTCTGAGGCAATCCCCAGTCCGGGCGCGATTACTCCGCCAAGGTATTCACCCTTCGCGGAAATCGCGTCAAACGTGATTGCCGTCCCAAAATCCACCACTATGCACGGCCCGCCGTACTGATGAAATGCCGCCACGCCGTTCACAATCCGGTCCGCGCCTAACTCTGACGGGTTATCCACCAGCACCGCCATCCCGGTTTTCACGCCGAGCTCCACGAACAGCGCCTTCTGTCCAAAATAAAGTCGCGACATTTCAGCGAGTGTCCGGTTCACGGGCGGCACCACCGAGCTGATGATCACGCCGGTGATGGCGTCCCGGTCCAGTCCCGCCAGCGTGAACAGGTTCCTCGTCAGCACGCCATATTCGTCGATGGTCTGCTCGCGCGCCGTCGTCAAGCGCCAATTCGCGATCAGCTCCTCGCCGCGAAAAACGCCCAGCACGGAGTTGGTGTTCCCCACGTCAATGGTCAGCAGCATCTAGCGTGCCTCCGTCACGTCGCCCGAAATCACCGACGTAATTCGTCCGTCTTCCCGTTCCACTTGCAGTAATCCCTCCGGCCCGAGTCCCGCCGTCGTCCCGGCGTAGCTCTCGGTTCCGTTTGTTACGCGCACGCGCTTGCCTTTCGCATAACTCGATACCGATTCGAAGCGCGCAACCACACTGCCCACGCCTTCCCGCACAAATCGATTGTAATCGCTCTCGAATTCGCGCAGCAACCGCACCAGCAGCTCCATCCGCGATTGCGGTTTGCCCGTTTCCACACGCAGAGAAGTCGCTACGTTGGCAAGCTCCCCGGGAAACTTTTCCTGATTCACGTTCAGGCCGATTCCTACAATCACGAACCGCACCTGATTGGGCTCTGCGTGCATTTCCGTCAGGATGCCGCCCAACTTTTTCCCCCGAATGAGAAGGTCGTTCGGCCACTTCAGGTCTACCGCCAGCCCTGTCAGGGCCTGCACTGCGGAATGCCCGGAAAGTCCCGCCATCATGGTCAACAGCGGAGCTTGCACCGGCGCCAGTTTGGGCCGAAGAAGCAGCGTCGCATAGATGCCCGCCGCGCGTTCGGAATGCCATTTGCGTCCCGCCCTGCCGCGTCCTGCGGTTTGCTCTTCCGCCAGGACAACGGCGCCTTCCGGCTCGCCCGCATGTCCCAATTCCAGCGCTACGCGATTCGTCGAGTCCGTCTTGAAAAAATGAAAGATGCGTTTCCCGAAAAGGCTGCCTTTCAGCCGCTGCTTCAGCATGTCCGGAGTCAGGATATCGGGGACTTGTTCCAGAAAATATCCGCTGGCCGGCTGGCCTTTCACTTTCACTCCCAACCCGCGCAGCCGTTCCGCCCACCGCCATACCGTTGATCGCGACACGCCAATCTCTTTCGCGATTCGCGCGCCGCTGATCACGATGGCGGCATTTTCCGCCAGCAACGTAAGCAATCCCGCCAGCCGCCGGTCGGTTGTGCCCGGTAAAGTTTCTTGAGTCATCGGAATTTCGCCGCGTCCCTTCGCGCCGCCTAAGCTTACGTTCCCTCGATGCTCTCCACAAGCAGGCTGAGGTTCGCGGCAAGCGCCGAGTGCGTTAGCATCCCGGAAGAAAGAAAGTCCGCGCCAGCTTCCGTGTAGGCGCGCGCATTGTCGAGCGTGATCCCTCCGGAGATTTCGATAACGCAGTCCGCGCGGAGTCCCCGCGCAATTTTCACGCATTCCGCAGCGCGTTCTGATGTCATATTGTCCAGCAGCACCGCCTCCGCGCCGGCCCCGAGCGCTTCAAGCAATTCTTTCTGGTTGCGAACCTCGATCTGCACCGGCAACGGTCCCGGGCCGACGACCTCTGGATCCAATCCCGCTGCATCGTACGCGCTCGCTGCGCGGGGCGCCGGCACTTTGGGTGATACATAAGTATGCGCTTTGTCCAGCGCCGCCTTGATTCCGCCGGTCAGCGCTATATGGTTCTCTTTCAAAAGGATAGCGTCATAGAGTCCGAAGCGGTGGTTTGCGCCGCCGCCTGTCTTCACCGCATATTTTTCCAGCGCTCGCAGACTGGGCGTCGTTTTCCTCGTATCCCGAATACGGGTTCTCGTCCCCGCCAGTTGTTCCACGAAACGACGCGTCAGCGTTGCGATTCCGCAGAGATGCGCCAGAAAATTCAGCGTGGTTCTCTCGCCGGTCAGGATCGCCCGGGCATTTCCCACGATCTGCACGATCTCCGCGCCGGGTTCTACGAACGATCCATCGTTGTGAGGGCAGCTGATCCGCATCTCAGGATCCAGCGCGCGAAAAATCTTTTCGGCGATTGGCAGTCCCGCGCAAACGAGTGTCTGCCTTGCAAGAATTTTGGCCCGTGCGCGAGCTCGCGGCGGCACCACCGCCGCGGTCGTCGCGTCTCCCGTGCCGATATCCTCTTCCAGCGCGCGCCGCACAAGGTCAGCAATGTAACGAGAGTTCCAATCCACAGGGACCCCAAGAACAATGAATTTTATTCGAGCTGTGCCAAGCGATCTTGCAATTTCTTCAACTCAACCCGCTGCTCGGCGAGCGTAGCTTCCAGCCCCTTGATAATCATCTCCGGTGCGCGGCTCCGGAACGTCTCGTTTCCGAGCTGCGCCTCCTTCGACGCAATGGCTTTCTGCAGCCCTTCGCGGTCTCTCTTCAGCCGTGTCATTTCGGCCTGCGGATTGATGATCTCTGCAAACGGAATGTGAACGTCAAACTCCGGCGTATTGTGGAAGTATCCTTTCCCCGTAAGATGATTAGAAGTTACAAGTAAGCTCGACAGGACTGCCAATCGTTGGATTGGCTCCAGGTTTCTCTCTACAAGCTCTCTGATTGCTACATCCTGGCTCGACAATTCGGCTGCAATCTTCTTCTTGGCGTCAATCTTGTTGTCGGCCCGCCCTACGCGCACCGAAGTGATTACACGTTGCAACAAAGAAAAGTTTCTCTCTACAATTGGATTGATTCGGTTTGACTTAGCCTCCGGAAACCTGTCTAGGGCAATCGAACGAATTCCCGCTCGTTGCGGCAGGGTTTGCCACAATTCTTCCGTCAGGAACGGCATGAATGGATGGAGCAGCCGCAAGGCTCGTTCGAAGACTGCAAACAGATTTCGCCATGCCGCTGTTGCCCGTGCCAAGTTCTTATCCTGTAGCCGCGGCTTGACCCATTCGATATACCAATCGCAGAAATCACCCCAAAAGAAGTGATAAACGCTCTGAGCGGCCTCATGGAAGCGATAGCTTGCTAGCGCCTCATTATTCTGTACGATCGCTTTTCCGAGCCGTGAGAAGATCCAGAGATCGACCAGTTCGATTTCGTCTCCCGATGGGTAGGGTGCATTGTCACGCAACTCAGGAAGTGCGACATCCTCTATTTTCCCACCGGCCTGCTCAAATTTCTCCAGATTCACAAACAAAAACCGCGCCGCATTCCATATCTTGTTCGCAAAATTTCGCGCGCTTATCAGCTTGTCCTCGGACAGCACGATGTCCGTCCCCGGCGCCGCCATCGACGCCAGGCAGAACCGCGTCGCATCTGTCCCGTACTGCTGGTTCAACGCCACCGGATCGAGTCCCGTCCCCTTGGACTTGGACATCTTCTCGCCGCTCCCGGTACGCACCAGCGAGTGCAGATAAACGGCGCGGAAGGGAACTTTGCCCGTGAAGTGAATTCCCATCATGATCATCCGCGCCACCCAGAAAAACAGGATGTCGTATCCGGTGATCAGCAGGCTCGTCGGGTAATACGTCTTGAAATCCGGCGTGTTCCCCGGCCACCCCAGCGTGGAAAACGGCCACAGCCCCGAGCTGAACCACGTGTCCAGAACGTCGGAATCCTGCTCGAGATTTGTCGACCCGCACGTCGCACACTTGGCCGGGGCCTCCCGCGCCACCGTGACGTGCCTGTTTTCCTTGCAATACCACGCCGGTATCCGGTGTCCCCACCAAAGTTGCCGCGACAGCGTCCAGTCGCGAATATTCCTCATCCAATTGAAATATTCCTCGCGCCGGTTGTCCGGCACGATCTGAATCTCTCCACGCTCCACCGCCGCAATTGCAGGTTCCGCCAGCGGCTTCATCTTGCAGAACCATTGCGTCGAAGCCCACGGCTCGACAATTGTTTTACTCCGCTCGCACAATCCAATCGCGTTCGTGTGCTCGGTGATCTTTTCCAGGAAACCCAGCGCCTTCAAATCCTCAACAATCTTCTTCCGCGCCTCGAAGCGGTCCATTCCCGCATAGGCTCCCGCGGCCGCGTTCATTTTTCCGTCGTCGGTCATCACATCAATCTCCGCTAATTTGTGACGCCGCCCCACTTCGAAGTCGTTTGGATCGTGCGCGGGCGTGATCTTCACCGCGCCGGTCCCAAACTCGCGGTCCACCATTGCGTCCGCGATGATCGGAATCTCCCGGTTCATCAGCGGCAGCAGCGCTTTCTTGCCAACGAGGTGCACGTACCGTTCGTCTTCCGGATTTACCGCCACGGCCGTGTCGCCCAACATCGTTTCCGGCCGCGTCGTGGCCACGACGAGGAACTCGTTCGTTCCCGCCACCGGATACTTAATGTGCCACAGGTGTCCCTGGCGTTCCTCGTGCACCACTTCTAGATCGCTCAGCACCGTCAGGCACACCGGACACCAGTTCAACAGCCGGTTCTCCCGGTAAATCAGCCCCTCTTCGTAAAGCCGCACAAAGGCTTCCCGCACCACGGGCGAGAGCTCCGGCGACAGCGTGAATTTTTCCCGCGACCAGTCGCAGCTATCCCCAATCTGCCGCATCTGCCGCTGAATCGTTCCGCCGCTCTCTTTCGTCCATTTCCAGACGCGCCTTTCAAATTCCTCGCGCCCCAGCTCCCGGTAATTGATGCCTTGCTCGGCGAGTCGCCTCACCACCACCCGCTGCGTCGCAATTCCCGCGTGGTCCGTTCCCGGCAAATAAAGCGTGTTGTATCCACGCATCCGGTGCCAGCGCGTGAGAATGTCGATCTCCGTGTGGTCCAGCATGTGCCCGATGTGCAGCGAACCCGTCACGTTCGGCGGTGGAATGACGATTGAAAACACCGGCCCGGGCGCATTCGCATCCGCCTTGAACAGCGCTTCCTTTACCCAGAAGTCTGCCCACCGCGGTTCGATCTGCTGCGGTTCGTACCCCTTTGCTATCTCGCGAGCCATCAATTGCGCATTCTCCGTGTAGGGGAGGACCTTGGCCCGCCCTTCTCTGCCAGTTCGAATCGTTCAGAGTAATCTTCGACTATACGAGGGGCAAAGCGGCTGCGTCAATTCGGCCAAGCGCAGTTCTGCGAAGCAACGTTCATTCTTGATGAATACAAAACCAGGATGGATCTTCAAAGCTATGGGGCGGGGAACTAAGGCTTCTTCGACTTCATCTCTTCCTTGACCATTGCTTCCACGACGGGCTTCAGGATTTCTCGCGTAACCGCCTGCAGAACCTCAGGACTCATCCTCGCGAGCACTTTGGCCACTAGGTCGTCCATGTTGCTCTTGGACGCGGCCGCCTCTGCGGCTTCGTTTTGCGCGTAGAAGCTGGACTCCGCAGAAGCTCGTTCCGCCGCCGTAAGCGTCGCGTCTTCGGCAACGTAAGCGGCTTCCTCGCGGATGGCCTCAACCGCGGCTGCGGGCAAGGCCGCTTCCTCGATCACCTGCTGAGTCGTTTCGCTAACGGCCTCAGTTGCTTTTTCCGCTCCGTTGCTTGACGCCGGAGGAGCGGCCACCGGCACCGCAGTATCCCAGGCCGAAGCAAGCCGGTTCGCCTTCTCCATCTCGGCGTTCCACGGGTTTGTTGGAACAGAAAACCATGACTCCTTGTGATCTTTCGTTTCCGGCTCGGCTTGCGTCACTTCAGGTTTGCCGGCAACCACCGCTTGCGGGGAGGTTTGTTCGTGGGCATTCACGTGCGCTACTTCTTCCAATGCCGTGGCAGTCTCCGTCGGACTCTTTTCCTGCGAAGCGGGCGAAACCGGCGCTATGGTGGAGTCGCAATCGTCCCCGTGAGCGCTGTCGCTTCCGGGATCCTGGCGGGTGCAGAGGGCGCCTCCGTCACCAGGCTGCTCGCTGCTGGTGCCGTCTCAACAAGTTCTGGTTTTTCCTCTGCCGGCTCCCATGACTCGCCCTGCGCCTTCCTTGCTAGAATTTGCTCGAAACTGCCGGTACGCCAATCCTTCGCCCCGCTCGTGGATCCGGAATCACCATAACTTTCCGATGCCTCAGGCCGCCACGGCGCAGCGGGTTTTTCTTCTTCCGTTTCCTCGTCCGTCTCTTCAAGATCCGGATCGCGCCAATCGCGCTCCGGCACCAATTCGGGATGCGCCGGTGGCAGAAAACCGATTTCTTCATCCTTCGCATCCGCGGGCGTTTCCAGCAGGCTTCCGAAAGCTACCGTTTGCGAAGCGCTGTCAATCCGCACAGGCGCGGGACGCGCCTGTACTTCATCCACAAAACTTTCCTGTTCCAATTCTGCAAAGGGAGGGGCGGGTGAGGCGGCCTGTACCGGGATGCTGGCCACCATCGGCACGGTCGCACGACTTGGCGAGTGGAGTTCCGAAGCCTTCAGTACTTCCAATTCCTGGGCTTTCGCGGCGATGGCGTTACCGTGGGCCACTCCTGCGCGTTGCAAAGCCGACTTAACCATCGAAATCAGGGGATCAGGTGGAACAAACGGCTTCTTCAGCACGCCATCTGCTCCCACTCGCTGAGCTTCCTGCTCATCCAGCGGATCAAACGCACCCACCAGCAGGATCACCGGGATATGCGCTAACGAGGGATCTGACTTTACGTACTGACAAACTTCATACCCATTCCTCACCGGCATGAATACGTCCGCGAGAACCAGGTCAGGGCGAATATCCGAAATCTTCCGCACCGCTGCTTCGCCATTGCCGACGGCAACGACGTCGATGCCCTGATCTTTCAGGGCGAGCCCCACCATCTTCTGGATGTTGCTGTTGTCGTCCGCAA
>WNFJ01293221.1_pt1 | contig 10509 bp, 10 predicted proteins | sample 5400461 | NCBI WGS metagenome assembly WNFJ01 (sample SAMN13153349, study PRJNA577476) | soil metagenome | isolation source: 115 cm saprolite on Douglas fir-dominated hillslope | place: USA:California | collected 2013-09-17
GGAAGGGTTGTTATGCGGGCTGTTGCGGGATTGGGTGGCGGGTCAGGCTGTTGGCGTGCCTGGTTTGGGTAGCTGGCGGGCCCCCGGCGAACAGCAGCGCAGTGCCAACGGTGCTGCCCAAGCAGCAGGAAAGCGCCAGCGGTGCTGTCGGGGCGGCTCGGTTTACAGCAGCGGAGCGCCGGCGCTGCTGTACCCGCGGGGCGGCCGCCGCGTGCCGCGGGTACAGCAGCGATCTTGACCCTGCGCCGCTGGCTTGCCGGGTCGCGGAACCCGCGGGCCTGTCTGGCCTCGGGCCTGGCGTTCCGGTTCAGCGCTTCGCTCCTGCTTGCATGGCAGCCATCCACGTCAGGGACGTTCCCGAAAGCACCGTGACGACGCTCAAGGTCCGGGCCGCTCGCGCCGGCAAGTCATTGCAGGTCCATGTCCGGCAGCTACCCGAGACCGAGGCAGGCGCCCTGGCCCCCGGGGAGGCGGCAGAGCGGGCGCGAGCGATCGCGGCCAGGTCCCAAGTCACCGCTGGCGATGTCCTTGACGTCATCGCCTCGGCCCGCGAGGCCCGCTCATGATCGTCCTGGACACCTCAGCTGCCGCCGGGTTCCCAGCCGGAAGCGACGACCTTGCCGAGGACGTCCGCGCGGCCGCAAGCTCGCGGCGCCTCATGCCGTGGACCTTGACTGCGCCTTGACCCTCCAGGTACAAGGCAGAAAGCTTCCCGCTGGCGAAGCAGAGCGAGCCCTGCGGCTGCTCGCGGCCATGGCCCTGACGCGTTACCGCCATGCCCCGCTGCCCCCGGGAATCTGGCAGCTCCGCCGCAATATGCGGCCCTGCGACGCCGCCTGCCTCGCACTAGCCGAAGCGCTCGCGGCAGACCTGGTGACCGCGGACAGCAAGGCCAGCAAGGTTCCCGGCCTACGATGCCGCGTCCGCGACCATCGCAACGGCGACGAGCAGGTCACGCCGGGAGCGGGCGCCGGCCGGGCACCCGGCGCGACTCCAGGCGCACAACTACGGCTCGTCATGGCGCGGGCCGGTCAAGGTGACTAACCACCTGCCAGGAAGCATAAATGTCCTGCTGCCTGCACGCTCAGAACAGACATCCGGGACTGGCCTCCTGGCCTCGAAACGAACATCTACAAGTTCGATAGGCATTCCTAATCGGCAGGGAGGATTGCTGTCGAACCAGATCTTCTGCTGCGGTATGGCTTGTCATTTCTGCCGCGATCGGGCTCACGTATTCCTCCGGGTTGATGTTGCTACGGGCGATGAGCCGCGTGCGCGCAGCGGACCCGATCAATCGATCATGGGGGACGACCAAGCGCGCAGCCCCTCCTCCGTGAGGATGGTGGAGAACGCCTCTTCAATGGCTCCGATAAGCGGCCCGTCGTCGCCGAAGCGGGCAGGCAGGAGCGGCGGCGGACTCGTGCGCCGGAATCGCATGAGACCTGCGAGGTATGCGGGATAGACGTGATCGCTTGCGATGTCGAGCAGGTCCCGGCCAAGCCCTCCCAGGGTGACAATGCTGGGGTCGAGGGCGTTGGCCAGGCCGGCCGCCCCCGTCCCGATCGACTGAGCGATGCCCTGGACTGCCTCGAGTTCGGCTTGCCGGGGCGCGTCCGAGACGAGGCTTGCCCGGGCCGCGGCGAACACCTGCCGACTGTAACTGATGTCGTCGGCGGGTACCGGCTGGTTCAGCGCACGCGCCAGCGCGCCGCCGTCGACAGCGGTGTTCCAGCATCCCTGGGCGCCGCAACGGCATAGCTGTGCGGGATCCCCGAAAGGCATGTGCCCGAATTCTCCGGAGGCGCCGGTCGCGCCGAGCACGAGCCGGCCATCTTCGATGATCGCACCGCCGAGGCCAGCCCCCATGAACAGGTGTACCAATGAGGTCGAGCCGACCCCAGCGCCCCGCTGGGCCTCGGCGACGGCAGCGAACGTGGCATCATTACCGGCCAGGAAGCAGCGGGCGCTGAGGTCTCGCGGCCACAGCACTGACAGATCGATGTCATGCCAGCCCAGGCTGGCGGCCTGTATCAGGCGATTGTCTCGCACGGTGCCGGGGACGGATACTGCGATCGCACGGATGCGCGTCCCGTGACGCTTGCGCAGCGATCGCAGGTCGGTGGCTACGGCATCGAGTACCTTGTCAGGGACCTGATCGTGCGGGCGCTCCGTTCGGGCGACTTCCGTGCCGCCGAGCTGGGCCACGGCAACCTGCCACGTCTCGTGGCCGATGGCGACGGCAATCGTCAGCGGGCCACGCGGGTGCGGCTCAAGGTTCGTCGTGGGCCTGCCGCGCAGGCCAGTACGCGGCGCCGGACGCTGGCTGAGGAGGCCGAGGCCGGTCAGCCGGGCCACGGTCTCGGTGATCAGGCCGCTCGTCGTGGTGAGCTCGCGGGCGAGCGCTGCCCGGTCGATACCGGGCTGGCGATGCACCAAGCGCAGAACCGCCACGGCCGCCGATGCCTGCCGCCGTTCCGTCATCGTTGCCATGTCGCTTTTTTACTATCACGTCATTATTTGTCACTACTCAAACACGGACCCGGGTCGCAATTTACTCGATCACCGACTATAATCGGGAACATGGCCGCGGTCACAGTCCTTTCGCTGATCACGGTGCTGGCGTGGGGAACCTGGATACCGCTGGCACAAGCCGTGCGCGACGTCCCTCAGCGAACGCGAACGCTCTACGTAACGATCGGCAACTTTGTGTTCGCCGGGGCTGCATTCGCTGCCGCCGGCCACCTGGTCCTTGACTGGCGCCGCTTCTGGCTGCCGCTGGCGGGCGGTATCGTGTGGACGGCTGGGAACTATAGCGCATTCCGTGCGTCCGAAAGCATCGGGCTTGCGCGGGCCGCCGGCTCATGGACCCCCTTGAACATCATCATCGCCTTCGGGTGGGGCGCTGGGCTCTTCGGCGAGCTGGACGGCTTCAGCGACGCCCGCTTTGCCGAGCTCGCCGGGGCACTCCTGCTGATCCTAGTCGGCGTGCTCGTGATCGTCTGGTCGCAAGACAAGAGCCTGGCAGGGGCCACGTGGCCGGGCATTCGGCCAGGCGGAGCTCGCCGGAGACTCGGTGCCGCGCCGGCTGGGCTCGCCGCATCACGAGAGCCCGGCATCTATCGCCGCGGGCTGATGTGGGCCGCCATCGCCGGGGTGCTGTGGGGCAGTTATTTTGTGCCGGCCCAGTGGGCCGACGTCTCTGCGCAGGCCAGCAATTTCCCGCTCGCGATCGGCATCCTGGTCGGCGGGGTAGCACTGGCCCTGTCCGGTGGCGAGTCAGCCAGGGTACCCGCGAGGGGTGTCACGGCGCTGGTAGCTGCCGGGATCCTGTTCGGGATCGGCAACCTTGCCCTTCTGGGCTTGGTCTCGCTGGTGGGTGCCGGGGTCGGTTTCACCATCGCCCAGCTCAGCCTGCTGGTCAATGCGAGCATCGGCATACGGTTCTTCAGAGTGCCGCCACCGGGCTCTCCTGCGGCAAGGCTCACCATGGCCGGAATCTTGATCGCCGGGTCCGGCGGGGCCCTCGTAGGTGCGATGAGATAGGTACTCGCGGGCCTCCTGCGCCTCACCTATTGAGTACGCGGCCGACTTAAAGACAATGTTCGGAATCTATTACTACAACCGAGTCCTCGAATCGGCACCGGAGAACGTACCGGTCAGGCATCGGTGGTTAGAATCTCGCTCGTCGTTTACGTTACCGCAGTCATGCTGATACCTTTCGGCGAGGCACCGTTGTAATACTATCTTGTTAACAGCGAGAAAATTTCAGCCACTCAATGAAACATGCACTTAACTTGATTCGGCTTGACTCTTATATCACGATGATTCACACTGGGCAGAGAAGGGGATAGTGGAATGCGCAAACATCACGGAAAATAGAGGCCAAGTCCGACGGAGGTGGACGTGAAGGTATTAATAACTGGTGTGACGGGCTTCGCCGGAAGCTATCTGGCCGAGTACCTGGCGGCACGTCCTGACGTGGAGGTCTACGGGCTTAAACGGTGGAACAGCCCGCTGACTGACATTCAGGCGGTGATCGACAAGATAGAGCTCATTAATTTTGATCTTGGCGATCCGCACTCGATATATAACGCGGTTGCGGAAGTTCGCCCTGACCGGATCTTTCACCTGGCTGCCCAGTCCTACGTGCCGATGAGTTTCCGCGCCCCGGTGGATACCTTCCGAGCCAACGTTCTTGGCACCGTAGGGCTCCTAGAGGCTGTCCGGGCGCTCGGCCTCGATCCAGTGATCCATATCTGCACGTCTTCCGAGGTTTACGGCGAGGTCCCCGAGGATGAGCTGCCTATCACCGAGACCACGCCGTTCCGGCCGCAGAGTCCTTACGGCGTGAGCAAGGTGGCAGAGGATCTTACGGCTTACCAGTATCACGCCTCCTTCGGCCTGCGGACGCTACGCACCCGCTCCTTCACCCACACGGGCCGCGCAGCAAGCAGGTATTTGTCGCGCCGGCCTTCGCCAGCCAGATAGCGGAGATTGAGGCCGGACTGCGTGATGAGGTGATACAGGTCGGCAACCTTGCCTCGACTCGCACCTTTCTCGACGTCCGGGACATGGTGGAGGCGTATTGGCTGCTGGCGGAGAAATGCCCGCCGGGCGAGGTGTATAACATCGCGGGCGACTACACCTGCACGGTAGGCCAGATGCTGGACGCACTGCTCGGCATGACGGCCGCCCGGCCGAAGATCGAGGTCGCCCCGCATCTGCTGCGTCCTTCGGATGTCACCCGTCAAATCCCGGACACGACCAAGTTCCGGGAGGCCACTGGATGGCTGCCCAGGATCTTGTTCGAGCAGACCCTGCAAGACATTCTCGACTACTGGCGGAACCAGGTAACTCAGCGTCACCTGCTGGTTGAGAGGTAAGGAGACTCATGATGTATCACATCGCAGAGATCGGTAAGAACAGCGATGGTGACCTGGGTCGTTGCGAATTCCTGCTGCGTGCCGTGGCACGGGCCGGAGCTGACGCCGTACGCTTCGGCCATTTCTCACTGCGAGACAGTGTCCATCCGGATGCATTGTCTCCGTCGGCGGAGCGCGCCTGGTCGCTGAAGCTTGAGTTGCCGTTCCGGCCAGAAAAGCTGTTCAACCCGGACCAATACCGCACGGTGCTCGGCTGGTGCACGGAGCTGGGCATCGACTTTATCGCCACGCCGTGGGATCTGCCTTCGCTGGAAATGTTCCGCGAATGTGGCGTCCGACATTTCAAGGTCAATTCACTCAACGCCCACCATGCCCCCCTGCTGGCGCGGGCTCTCCAGGCGGCCGAGCGTACCTACCTGTCTACCGGTGGCCTTTCCGAGCGTCAGGTCCGGGACCTGTGCGCCCGGCTCGCGCTCGCCGATCACGACGTGGTTCTCATGCACGCGGTGACCGCGTACCCGGCACCTAGCTCAGTAATCAACATGCGCGCGCTGGAGGTCCTGCGGCAATACCACCCGATCGTCGGGTACTCCAGTAATGATGTGCTCGACACGACATTCCTGGCGGCGCATGCGATGGGCGCCGCGTTCATCGACAAGCATGTCCACCTGACCGATAGTGATGGCCCAGCACACCGCGCCTCGGCTACCGTGGCACGCTTCGCAGCAATGGTGGCCGATGAAGCCGAGTTCGCCGCGGTCCTGGGCCGACGCTCCAAACACGAATCGCGCGGCGAGATGGCTAACCGCGACGTTCTCGCCAAGGGCCTGGTAATGGCGCGAGACCTGCCGGCGGGCGCGCTGATCGCGCCGGACGACCTCGCGTTTCAGCTTCCTCCCAAGGGCATGCTAGCCGAGTCCTGGCACGACGTGGTGGGCGCGCGAGCCAGTCGCGATCTCACCAGGGGTAGCTATCTGTTCAGCAGCGATATCTCGGCACGGCATAATGGAACAGGGGCAATGACGGACGACAAGGACGATTCGCTCGGCGAACGCGGTCTGGTGCCGGGCCAGCGCGGTGTCGTGGTAAGGCTCAAGGACATCGAGGAGATGACTTCGGGCCGTGAATTCGACTACGTCGAAGTTCACTATGCGGCCGGGGATATCGACCGGCCAGACACCTGCCGCGAATACGACCTTGACCTAGCTGTACACGTGCCCGAGTACGCCTCCGGTGTCCTGCTGGACCTGTGCTCCTACGATGAAGCGATGCGCCGGTATTCGATCGATATCATCAACCGGGTCATGGAGAAGGCTCGTGGACTCAAGCAGCATTTCCATCGGTGCACTGGTGATGTGCGATTCGTGATACACCCCGGTGCGCTAACCTATCCGGCGCTTCTCGACGACCCGCGCCGACAGTATGGTCTTTTCGCCGACTCGATGCGGCAGCTAGACACCAGCGGCCTGCACATTCTTGTGGAGAACATGACACCGTTCGCCTGGTTCCTCGAAGGCGACTGGTCTCCCAAGCAAGGACAGAGCAACAGTTTCATGGAGCCCCGAGCAATGGCGGAATTCCTGGAAGCGCACAAGTACTCGATGTGCCTGGACTTGTGTCATGCCAAGCTCTACTGCAACCACGTGGGCATCGAGCTGTCGGAATACATGCGCACTGTGAAACCATATGTGCGGCACCTTCACTTCTCCGACTGCACGGGTATCGATGGCGAGGGCGTGCAGCTGGGCGATGGCGAGATCGACTGGTACGAGGTATGCGAGACCTTCGCTGATTATGAGTACGGCTGGACCCCAGAGATCTGGAATGGCCATCACGACCACGGCTCGAAGTTCTGCGTGGCTCACCGTAAACTCGCCGCGGAGTTCGCGCGATACTGGCAGGCGCAGAGCAGCATGGCCAAGGAATTCGGCCGGACTACTGAGCTGACCGTGTGAAGCGCGAACGGCCTACGAAGGGCTGATGCATGGAAGCCGTCATCCTGGCCGGCGGCAAGGGAACGAGGCTCGCGGAAATGGCCTCCGATCTTCCCAAGCCGCTGGTTCCGGTGCTGGGCGCGCCGGTGCTGGACTACCAGATTGAAAGCCTGCGACGGTCCGGCGTTACTGACGTGACGATCGTGGTGGGGCACCTCGGACAGCAGATCAAGGATCACTTCGGAAGCGGGCGGCCCTTAGGGCCGAGGCTGAGGTACTTTACCGAGGACAGCCCGCTCGGGACTGGAGGGGCGCTGGCCTATCTCCGCGACCGGCTTCCCGACCCTTTCGTCGTGCTCTACGGCGACCTGATACTGGACCTGGACTTCGCCCGCCTGTTCGCGTTCCACGGACAGCAACAATCCCTGTGTACGCTGGTCGTCCATCCGAATAACCACCCTTACGACAGCGACCTCGTCGTCACTGATAGCTCCGGCGCGATCCGCCAGATCGCAGGGAAGAATGAGCCAAGGGGCCGGTCGTACGGCAACTGTGTCAACGCCGGCATCTGCGTCCTGGACCGAGCCGTCCTCGACCGACTGCAGGCCGGTGCCGTATACGACCTTGAGCGGGACGTTATTGGGCCCGTGGTTGGAGAGGAACGCGCGTACGTATATCGGACTACCGAATACATAAAGGACATGGGGACGCCCGAGCGGCACGCCGAGGTGACGCGACACGTGGCCAGCGGCCTAGTGGCGGGACGAAACCTGAAGCGCAAACAGCGAGCGATCTTCCTCGACCGCGACGGCACGATCAATGAATATATCGGGCTCCTGTCAGACCCGCGGCAGTTGCAGGTACCTGACGAGGTCTACACCGCCCTGGCGGCGATCAATGACTCGGGGTTCCTTGCGATCGTGGTCAGCAATCAGCCCGTCGTAGCTCGTAATCTCTGCTCACTCGACGAACTGAACGAGATCAATCTCCGACTGGAGGCCATGCTCGGCGAGCGCCACGTTTACCTCGACGACCTGATGTGCTGCCCGCATCACCCCGACCGAGGGTTCCCTGAAGAGAACCGGGAATACAAAATCGCCTGCGCTTGCCGGAAGCCGGGAACGGCGCTGCTCGACCGGGCAGTGGAGGCTTATAACATCGACCGCCGCGCGTCTTATTTTGTTGGGGACACCACGACCGACATCCAGACCGGCCGCAACGCCGGCCTGCGTACGGTGCTCCTGGCGACCGGAAAGGCGGGCAGCGACGGCAAATACGACGCCCACGCCGACCTCGGCGCGGCGGACCTGCACGACGCCGTGCTGATGATTCTTGCTGAGGCAGCACTTCTACCAGCGCCCGCGGATACGAATTAGTCTGGGCAGCCAGCTGCCGATTTCCATCAGAAAGCGGCTATGAGAGGATAATTCTATGAAAGCACGCACCGTCATCACGCCCAACTTCGGCCCGGGAGTATCAGAATACTTGGGCGGCCTTAAGGCCGTCATCGACGAACTCGATATCGGCTGCGTGACCCACGTGATGGAACGACTGCTCGCAGCATACCGGCGCCAATCTTCTGTATACGTCTTCGGCAATGGCGGCAGCGCGTCCACCGCCTCACACTTCGTCAACGATTTTAACAAGGGCGTGAGCGAGCAGCTCGAGACGGGCTTTCGATTCTTTTGCCTGAACGACAACGTTCCCACGCTCATGGCCGTTGCCAACGACATCAGCTATGACCGGATCTTCGCGCTCCAGCTCAAGAATTACCTGCGGCCTGGCGACGTGGTGATCGCGATCTCTGGCAGCGGCAAATCCGACAATGTCATAGAGGCTGTGCGTTATGCCAACGAGCGTGGCGCCGAAACTATCGGGCTCGTAGGGTTCGATGGCGGCCTGCTTAAGGAACTGGCGCAGCACTGTATCCACGTTCCGATTGACGACATGCAGAAAGTAGAGGACATCCACCTGGTGATCAACCACGTAATGATGGCGCTCTTTAAAGAGCACCTTGAGGCCGAATAGGAGGTGTTCCTGCGTGACACGCTCACTGGTAATCTCGCGTACTCCGCTTAGGGTCAGTCTCTTCGGCGGCGGCACAGACCTCCCTGACTACTACCGTGAACACGGCGGGCACGTACTGAGCTTCGCGATCGATAAATACGTGTATGTCGTGCTCAAGCCAAGCTGGGCCGAGGAACTCGTGCTGCGCAGCGACACCGAGATAGAGCGGGCCCGCAGCGTCGATGAAGTCTCTCATGGCATCACCCGTGAGGCACTGCGGCTCACCGGGCAGTTCGGCGGGCTCGACATCGTCAGCCTGTCCGACATCCCCACTTCCGGCAGCGGGCTTGGTTCCTCCAGTGCCTTCGCGGTCGGCCTGCTCCACGCGATTTTCGCCTACCAAGGCGAAACGCGATCAGCGACCGACCTCGCCGAGCTTGCCTGTCATCTCGAAATCAACCTTCTGGGCGCGCCGATCGGCAAGCAGGACCAGTACGCGAGCTCGGTTGGCGGCTGCCAGGAATACGTGTTCCACCAGGACGACACGGTGACAGTCGATCCGGTCAATTTGTCGCGGGACAGCGTCGAGGCACTCGGCGAGCACGCCCTGTTGTTCTATACCGGACGGACTCGGCAGGCGGCGCACATCCTTGCCGATCAGCGCAGCCGTATCGGTGCCACCCTGGATCACCTGCATGCCCTGAAGACGATCGTGGCAGATGGCCGACAATGTCTGCTGGAGTCCGACTTTGCTCGCCTCGGCTCGTTGCTGCACACGAGTTGGGAGACGAAGAAGAAGCTGTCAGCCCGAATACACGACGAATCCATCGACTCGATGTATTCCGCAGCCAGGCGGGCGGGAGCATATGGCGGGAAACTGCTGGGTGCTGGCGGGGGTGGCTTCCTGTTCCTAATCTGTCATCCCAGCCGTCACGGCGCCCTGCGGGCCGCGATGACAGGCTTGCGCGAGATGCCGGTCAGGCTGGGCGCACCGGGCACGGCAATCCTCGCCGGGCAGCCTTAGCAACAGAACTCAGAGGGCGCCGAGGAGGTGACACATGGATACGGCGAATAGTTCCCGTGCGGCACAAGGACCGGTGCGGGCAGTGATCTTCGACTTGGACGGCGTGCTCGTCGATAGCGAGCCGAATTACCTCGAATCAGAGCAGCGCCTGCTCGCCGACTACGGCATCCGATTCACAGCGCAGATGAAGCGCCAGTACATCGGCATGGGCACGAGGGAGATGCTCGATGATGTAGCGTCGCGCTTCGGGATACCCGAACGCGTCGACGTCCTGGTTGCCCGCAAGAACGCTTATTACCTCGAGATCGCCGCCCGTTCAACGAAGACTTACCCGCAGACCCGCCGCCTGCTGATGCTGCTGCACGAGCACGGGTACCCGCTGGCCGTCGCATCTGGTTCCTCCGCTGACGTCATTGAGGCGGTGCTGTCCGCTGCCTCGTTGAGCGGCTACTTCGATGCCTTGCTGTCGGCCGAGTCCGTGGCGCGCGGCAAGCCGGCCCCCGACCTCTTCCTCGCCGCGGCGAGGAGGCTCGACATCGAGCCCGAAGGGTGCCTTGTCATCGAGGATTCCAGCTATGGCGTTCAGGCCGCGATCGCCGCGGACATGCGCTGCATCGCGGTCCCGTATGTACTAGACGCTCCGCTGGATGACCAGTTCTCC
>WNFJ01043369.1_pt4 | contig 10508 bp, 10 predicted proteins | sample 5400461 | NCBI WGS metagenome assembly WNFJ01 (sample SAMN13153349, study PRJNA577476) | soil metagenome | isolation source: 115 cm saprolite on Douglas fir-dominated hillslope | place: USA:California | collected 2013-09-17
CACGGTGGTCGACTTCTGGGCCACCTGGTGCGCGCCCTGGCGCGCTTCGATGCCGCGCGTGCAGCAGGTGTATACGGAGTATAAATCGAGCGGGGTCGAGCTCTATTCGGTGGATACCGACAACGAGTCGCCGGATCGCGAGCCGCAAGTGCGCGAGTTCCTCCTGCAGAACGGCCTCTCTTTCCCGGTGGTGCTCGACGACGGCAGCGCAGAGCGGGCGTTCGCCATCGCCAGCTTGCCGACGATGCTGGTGCTCGACCGCGAGGGGAAGGTCGCCTGGAGCCACGTCGGCGCACTGACCCCGGCGCACGAAGGCAAGCTGCGGGCGGCCCTCGACAGCGCGCTAGGGCGCTGACGCCTCCGTGACGCCCATCGCGTGGTAGCCCTTGTCGACGTAGACGGTGGTGCCGGTGATGCCGGTCGCGAGCGGGCTGCAGAGGAAGGCGGCCACGTTGGCCACCTCGCGCGCCTCCAGCTCTTGCGGCAGCGGCGAGTGCTCGGCGTAGTGCTTCACCATCCTCTCGATGACACCGATGGCGCTCGCCGCCCGCGACGCCAGCGGCCCGGCGGAGATGGTGTTGATGCGGATGCCGTGCTTGCGCCCCGCCTCGTACGCAAGCAGCCGCGTGTCGCTCTCCAGCGCCGCCTTGGCCGACGACATGCCGCCGCCGTAGCCCGGCACCGCGCGCTCGCTGGCGAGATAGGTGAGCGAGATCGCCGACGCGCCCGGCCTCAAGACGGGCGCGAGCCGCTGCAGCATGCTGGTCAGCGAGTACGCGCTGACGCCGATGGCCGCGAGGTACCCGGCGCGCGAGGTCTCGAGCAGCGGCTTCTTCACCTCGGGCCCGTTGGCGAGCGAGTGGACGACGATGTCGAGCGCCTTGTCGCCGAAGTCGCGCTTGAGCGCGTCGGCGAGCCCCTGGATGGAGAAGTCGCCGCGCTCGTTGTAGCGCTTGCTGGTGCGCACTTCCTCGGGGACGTCGGCGAGCGTGTCCCAGCTGGCGTCGAGCGGGTAGATCTTTTCGAACTCCAGCGTGCGCCCGTCGGACAGCTTGCGCGATTCGTCGAGCTTCCCGCGCCGCAGCAGGGTCTCGAAGATGTTGAGCGCGGGCGGCCAGGTGCCGACGCAGACGCTGGCGCCCGCTTCGGCGAGCGCCTTGGCGATGGCGAACCCGTATCCCGCGTCGTCGGCCACGCCGGCCACCAGCGCGCGCTTTCCGGTCAAGTCGATTGCGAGCATGCGCGTCGATATCGCGCGCCGCCGCGAGGTTTGCAAGCGAGCGCCTGCTAGGAGCTCAGATAAGCCGTGCTCGTGCTCGTGAACCTGCTCGTGCTCGCTCGGAGACACCGAGCACGAGCACCAGCACGAGCACGGACGATCGGCGCTAACTGCATTGTCGCTAACGGAAGTCGCCGAGGCGGAGGGCGTAGCGCGTGACCCAGCGGTGCACTTGCATGCGGGCCTTCCCCAACACGCGCGCGACGGCGGCGACGTTGCCGCGGTGCTCGCGCAAGAGGACGATCAGCTCCTCGCGCCGGTGCGCGTCCTCGGGCGAGAGCGGGCGCAGCGGCGCGGTGGGCTCGGCGGGTTCCAGCGCGCGCAGATCGGGCGCCAGGTCGGGCTCCAGGGTTCCGCTCCGCGACACCGCCGGCGGGAGGTGCTGCAGATCGATGTGTCCGTCCTGTGCCAGGACCAGCGCCGACTCCAGGCACTTCTCCAGCTCGCGCACGTTCAGCGGCCAGCGGTGCCGCAAGAGAGCGCGCGCCGCCTCGCAGGTGAAGGAGATGCGCTCGGCGCGATCGGGGGCGAGTTTGCGCAAGAGAGCGGCGATGAGGAGCCCCAGGTCCTCGCGCCGCCAGCGCAGCGGCGGCAGCCGGACGGTGAAGCCCGCGATGCGCGCGAAGAGATCGGGCTGCCTCCAGGTCGACGTGGGTCGCCGCCACCACGCGGACGTCTACCGCGACCGGCTCGGTGGACCCGACCGCCAGCACCTCCTTCTCTTGCAGCACGCGGAGGAACGCCGCCTGCGCGGCCGCGGGGAGATCGGCGATCTCGTCGAGGAAGAGAGTCCCTCCGTGGGCCGCGCGCACCAGGCCGGGCCGGCCCTCTACGGCGCCCGAGAAAGCGCCCTTGCGGTGCCCGAACAGCTCGCTCTCGAGGAGAGTCGGCGCGATGGCGCCGCAGTTCACCGCCACGAACGGGCCGGCGCGCCCTGAGAGCGCGTGCAGAGCGCGCGCCACCAGCTCCTTGCCGGTGCCGGTCTCGCCGAGGGTCACCACCGGCACGACGGAGCGCGCGATGGAAGGCAGCCGCAAGAGCTCGGCGTAGAGCGGCTGCACCAGCGTGGCGAGGCCGGGCGCGGGCACTTTCAGGAAAGCGGCGTCGCAGTCCGGCGGACCCTCCGCCGGCACCGCTGCCCGGAAGACCAGCTCGGTGTGGCCCAACTCCACCGCGTCGCGATCGACGAGCGCGCGCTCGCGCTCCTGCTCACCGTTGACGAAGGTGCCGTTGGTGGAGCCCGCGTCCAGGAGGCGGAAGCGATCTCCCTCGCGGCGCAGGCGCGCGTGCGTCGCCGACATGCCCGGATCCGGGATCCCGAGGCGCAGCGTGCGCCCTTCGCGCGCGGCGGTGCGCTCGGCGGAGCGGCAGAGGATCACCTCGTCGATCGACTGCAGCGAGTGCCGCGCGGGCGGGCGCAGCGGCGCGCTGCAGTCGAGCACCTCGAAGAGATGCGGGGCCGCCACCGCAGCGCCGATGCGCCTGCGCGCGATGGCCGGCGTCGGGCCGCTCATCCTCGCTCCGCGAGCGCATCGTCGAGCGCGCTGGCGAGTTGGAGGAGGCGGCTGGTGAGGAGATCCATCGCTTGCCGGGCGGCGTCGGTCGCCTCTGCCGCGACGAGGCCGCGAGCGAGCCCGGTGGCGTCGTCCGACGCGCGCACCAATTCCTGGAGGTCGGCGGAAAGATCGTTGCCTCCCCGGCGCAGCCGCTCGGCGCGGCGGGCGATGCCGTCGGCGAGGCGCCCCAGGCTGGATCCCTGTCCGGGAAGTCCGGACAAAGGCGCCGCGCTAGCGGGAGGGCGCAGCCCCCACGAAAGCAAGTAGCCTGCGGCGGCGCCGGCGGCGACGCAGGAGAGGTGCAGCTCCAGCAGTCCGGCCAAAAGCCCCGCCGCCGCGGCGCAGAGGAGCGCGAGGGCCCAGCCGCCGTGCCGCGCCAGCCATTCCTCGGAGCGCGGCCGCAACGAGATCGGCCGCACCGTCGCCGGCAGCCCGTGCTCGGCGCACAGCTGTGCCGCCGCCTCCGCTGTCCCCCGGCTGGCGCCGCTCACCAGCACGGCCTGGCCCGCGCCCAGAAGCCGCAAGCGCCATCGCGCGCACGCCTCGGCGCCCAGCCGGTCGAGCACGCGCGCGATGGGGGGCCGCGCCAGGTGGAACGGATGCACCACGTCGTGAACCAGCACGTCGTACTCGCCCGCGGAGAGCGGCGGCGGCGTCGCGGGCGGGCGCGGCACCGTCTCGCCCGAGAGCGCGCGCAGCATCTGCGCTGCGTCGAGGAAGCGCTGCTCCGGATCGGGGTCGAGCGCGCGCCGCAGCAGCCGCGCGTCGCCGTCGCCCAGGCCCTCGAGGCGCAGCGGCTCCTGCTGCAGCCTCGCCACGCCGTACGGGTCAGAGCTGGCGAACGGCGTTCGGCCCGTGAGCAGTTCGAACAAGGTCGCGCCCAGCGCGTAGAGGTCGGCGCGCGCGTCGGGCGGCTGTCCCGACCACAGCTCGGGCGCGATGTAGCCTGGCGTCCCGAGCACCGCGCTCTTCGAGGTGAGGCGCGCCTGCCCCACAACGCGAGCGAGCCCGAAGTCGAGCAGCTTGACGGCGCCGCCCGCCGTGACGAAGACGTTTTGCGGCTTCAGGTCGCGGTGGACGACGCCCCGGGCGTGCGCGGCCTGTAGAGCGGCGCAGATCTGCTTCGCGATCTGCCGCGCAGCCTCGGGCGGCAGCGGGCCCTCGAGCAAGAGCAGGTCGGCGAGCGTGCGGCCCCGCAGAAGCTCCATGCTGAAGAGCGGGCGGCCGCGGTGCTCGTGCAGATCGAAGACGCGCACGATGCCCGGATGGTCGAGCCCGCGCGTGATCGCCATCTCGCGGCGGAAGCGGCCGGTGAGCGCGCGATCGAAGGCGAGGTGCGGGTGGAGGATCTTGATCGCCACCTCGGCGCCGCTGAGCCGGTCGCGGGCCGCGAACACTTCGGCGAGGCCACCCGCGCCGAGGCGGCTTTCGAGCTCGAAGCGGCCGGCGAGCAGGTTCCCGGTGACGAATCCGCCCGGCGCGGAGGAGGCGTCCAGCAGAGGCGGCTCATGGAGCTCTGAAGTCCGCACGCGGGAACGACCCCGCGAAGAACGCCACGGCCACCGAGGACGGCGACGGTGCGGCTACGCGACCCGGCCGAGGCCGTGATCCTCGCTGTTGCGCCGTCACGCCGTCACCGTTGCGCAACGCCCGCCGCCGCCGTTCGCGCCACGCAATTCCGCGGCGTTGCGGATGGCACGGCGGCTGCTCTTGCCCGCCTCCAGAGACGGGCCGGCAGCCCGAAAGGAGGCGCGATGATCATCGAGGAGCTCGACCCCGCGGCCGCGCAGGAGTGGGACGCGTACGTCACCGCCAAGGCGGACGCGAACTGCTACCACCTGCACGGCTGGCGCGCAGTCGGCGAGCGCGGCTACGGCCTGCGCGCGCCGTTTCTGGCTGCGCGGACGCGGCTGCGGGGCGAGCTGCTCGGCGTCTTGCCGCTCTTCTTCGTCGGGGGCGCGCTCTCGCGCGGGTACGCGACCACCGGGTTGTTCGGCGCGTACGGGCGCGTCCTTTCGGAGAGCGAGCAGATCGGCCGCGCGCTGATCGACGAGGCTTCGTTTCGCGCGGCGCGCGCCGGGCTCGGGTCGCTCCGCTGCAAGGCGCTGGGAGAGGAACCGTGCGCGAAGGGCTTCACGGAGCTTCCGCACTGGGTCGTCGCCACGCTGCCGCTGCCCAAGTCCGCCGCCGAGGCGTGGGAGGGCCTGCGCGGCAAGGTCCGCAACTGCATCCGCAAGGCGCAGCGCTTCGGCTTCGAGGTGCGCGAGGGCCGCGGGGAGGTGGACGGCTTCTACGACGTGCTCGCCGAGAACATGCACCGCAAGGGCACCCCTATCTACGGCCTGCCGATGATGCGCGCGCTGGTCGACGCCTTCGGCCCGGCCGCGAACGTGATCACCCTGCTGCACGAGGGCCGCACCGTCTCGGGCGCGATCTTGCTCACCTTCAACGGCGCGGTGACGGTGCCGTTCGCCTCGTCGCGGCCGGGCAGCTTTCACATGAACCCGAACAACCTCCTTTACTGGGAGATCATCTCGCGCGCCTGCGCGGCGGGGCTGCACACGCTGGACTTCGGCCGGTCGGTCCGCGACTCGACGCCGCTGGCGTTCAAGCTGGGCTGGGGCGCCGTCACCACGCCGCAGCCGCTGCTGGTGCGGACGCTGCGCGGAAAAGCGCCGCGCATGGACGGTGAGTCGCCGGTCGTGCGCGGGCTGGTCGCGCTCTGGCAGCGGCTGCCGCGGCAGCTTGCCGACCTGCTCGGCCCCTGGGTCTGCCAGAGGTATCTGGCGTGAGCGAGGCGATGAGCGCGACTGAGGCGCGGCCGCGGCGGCTGGCGCAGATCGCCGGGTGGGGCATCGCGGCGGCGCTGGTGGTGCTGGCGGCGCGGCGGATCGATCTGCCGGGGCTCTCTGCGGCGCTGCGCGGAGCGCGGGTGCTGCCGCTCGCGCTGGCCGTCGTCTGCAACCTGGTGGCGAACACGCTGGCGCGGGTGCGGCGCTGGGAGGCTCTGTTGCAGCCGCTGCCGCATGGTCCGCGGCGGGCGGGCTTCTTCGATCTCGCGCGGCTGCTGTACGCCGGCTACGCAGTCAGCAACCTGCTGCCGGCGCGCGCGGGCGAGGCCCTGCGGGTTGCGGAGCTGCACCGGCGGCGCGGATATGCGGTGGCGGGTCTGGTGGCGGTGCAGCTCGCCGAGAAAGTGATCGAGACGCTGAGCCTGGGACTGCTCTGCGGCCTCGCGTCGCTGACCGCCGGGCCGGGCAGGGCGCCGCTCGCGGTGGGCGGCGCGCTGGCGGCGGGCGGGCTCGCGCTCCTCTTGATCGCGCCGCGGCGGGTCCCTGCGCAGAGAGCGGCGCAGGGGCGCCTGGGCGCCTTCCTCGAGACCCTGCTGCGGGCGATGCGCTCGGTGCACGCGCGCCGCTCGTGGCTGCGCGGCCTCTTCTGGTCGCTGCTCTCCGATACGACCGATCTGCTGCTGGTGGGCTTGTGCCTGCGCGCGCTCGGCCTCGAGCTGCCGCCCTCGGCGTGGGCGCTGGTGCTCTTCTCCGTGAACCTCGCCATCCTCTTGCCCTCGACGCCGGGGCAGGTGGGCGTGCTCGAGGCGGGCGGCGTGGTGGCGCTCGCCGCGGCGGGAGTTCCGGCGGAACCCGCGCTCGCTTTCGCGTTCGCCTACCACGCGGTGCACCTCCTGCCGACGACGGCGCTCGGGCTGGCCGGGCTCTTCCTCCCCTGGGAGCGAACTTGAATCAGGGATGTATTTCGATCAGGGAACGAGCTTGAATTGGGCGGACACCGCAATCCGGCGCCGGCGGCCGCTGGTGCTGGGGGCGGGGCTCTCGGCGGTGCTTGCGTCTGCGCTGGCGGCGACGCTGTCTTTGCGCACCGACTTCGCGCGGCTCTTGCCGGGCGACGCGCCCTCCGTGGTCGCGCTGCACGGGCTCGCCGCGCGCATGCCCTCGACGGCAGTGGTCGAGGTGGGCATCGCGGCCGCCGACCCGCGCGCTGCCGAGGACTTCGCCCGTCGCCTCGCCGCGGCGCTGCGGGCCTCGGTGCCGCGCGCGCTGTTGCGCGAGGTGGATGACGACGATGCGCCGCTGCGCAGGTTTGCCTGGGACCAGCGCTGGCTGCGCATCCCGCTCGCCGATCTGCGCCGCGCCCGGGCCGAGGCCGCGCTGCGCGGGAATCCGCTCTACCTCGCGCTCGAAGACGACGGCGGCGGCGAAGAGATCGCGCGGCTCCAGCAGAGGATGCGCGAGCTGCGCGCCTCGACCATCGACCGCCCGCCCGGCTACGTCGGCGAGGACGGCCGCCTGCGCATGCTGGTGGTGCGCGCGCCTTTCGGCGATTCCGAGCCCGGCAAGGGCAAGGAGCTGCTCGCCGTTCTTCGCGGGACGGTGGCGCGCCTGCAGCCTCCCGCCGGCGTGTCGGTGGGCTTCGCCGGCGACGTGGTGACCGCCGCGCTGGAGCACGACCTGGTGCTGCGCGACGTCGGCATCACCGCCGTGCTCTGCCTCGTCCTGGTGCTGGGCGTCCTGCGCGCCGCCTTCCGCTCGACGCGGGCGGTGCTGGCCCTCGCCGCCGCGCTGGCGGTCGGCTGCGCCTGGACGTTCGCGTGGGCGCGGCTCGCGATCGGCGAGCTGAACTCGGCGACGGCGTTCCTGGGCCCGATGGTCGCGGGCAACGGCATCAACGCGGGCATCATCTTGATGTCGCGCTACCTCGAAGAACGGCGCGCCGGCGCCCCGCACGCGGCTGCGCTGGACATCGCCGTGCGCAGAACGCTGCGCCCGACGTTGCTCGCCTCCGCCTGCGCCGCCGCCGCGGACCTCTCCTTGTTGATGACGCGCTTTCGCGCCTTCAGCGAGTTCGGCGCCATCGCCGCGGCGGGCATGGCGCTGTGCTGGCTCTCGACCTTTCTGGTGCTGCCGCCGCTCCTCACCTGGCTCGACGCGCCCAGGTCTCTCTCGCCGCCCGGGCGCGTGGAGCTGGGCGCGCAGCCTCCTTCGCTGCTGTCCGCGGCGCTGGCAGGCGTCGCGGCGCTCTGCGTCGCGGCGCTGGGCGTGCACGCGCTGCCGCTCTCGTTCCAGGACGACTTGCGCTCCTTGCGCAGCCGCTCGCTCCCGCAGAGCGAGGCGGGCGTCTGGAGCCGGCGCCTCGACGCCGCCTTCGGAAGGAACCAGGCGGGAGGGTTCTTCATCGGCACCCAGTCGCCGCAGGAAGTGCAGGCGGTCCTCGACGCGGTCGCCGCGGTCGAGGACGCGCGGCCGCCGAGCGATCGCATCTTCGGCAAGATCGACGCCCTGCCGGCGGTGCTGCCGGGCCCGGCTTCGGAGCAGAAAGCGCGCATCGCGGACAGCTGCCGGCGGAGCTGATCCCGCCCGCCGATCTGCGGCCGCTCACCGCGGCTGACCTTCCGCCCGCGCTGCGGCAGGCATTCGCCGAGCGGGACGGGCGCGTCGGCCTGCTCCTGGTGGTGCACCCGGGGCCGGCGTTCGACGGCTGGAGCGTGCGCGGAATCCGCCGCGCCGTCGACGAGCTGCGCGGGCTGAACCTGCCCGCGGACGTGCAGATCAGCGGACCGGAGGTGATCTTCGCCGACATGATGCGCGAGGTGGAGACGGCGCTGCCCCGCGCCGGGCTTGTCTCGGCGGCGCTGGTGTGCGGAGTGCTCTTCGCGATGTTCGGCGCCTCGGTCGAGGGCGCAACCGGGCTCCTCGCGCTGGCGGCGGGCCTGCTCGGCATGATCGCCGCGCTGCAGGCGCTGGACGTGCGCCTCGACTTCCTCAGCGCCTTGGCGCTTCCCATCACCATCGGCATCGCGGGCGACTACCCGCTCAACGTGCTCGCGCGGCTGCGCCAGGACCGGCTGGCCGGCGCGCCGTGGCAGGGGCTCCGACGCACCGGATCGGCGGTGCTGCTCTGTTCCCTGACCACCGCCATCGGCTACGCCGTGCTGCTGGCGTCGGACGCGGGGGCGATCCGATCCTTCGGCCTCGCGGCGCTGCTCGGCGAGGCGAGCTGTCTCTGCGCTGCGCTGCTTTTCGCGCCGGGGCTCGCCCGCCTCGCGCAGTTGGCGCGGAGGGATTAGGATTTCGCCATGCCACGCAAATTCGAAGGCGAGCGCACCATGGCCGACGCCGAGCAGGACGCGCTCGAGGAGCGCAGGGCCCCCGGCGCCGATACGCGCTGCATCTGCGGCTCGGAACGCTTCGTGCTCGAGGCGTATCTCGAGGTGGAAGGCGGGATGCCGAACCCCGAGCCCATCGAGGTGGAGGCGCTCACCTGCCCGGAATGCGGGCGCGAGTACGAGCCCGTCGTCGTCGGCGAACGGGTGCTGCGCGGCGAGTTCCGCGGCTTCTTCGACGAAGAAGACGAGGCCTGATCTGCGGCGCGCGTTCTTCGCCGCGCTCTGCTGCTGTGCGCACGGCCCTTCGGCGCCGCCGGGATTCGGGCTCAGCAAGGAGCGGGCGATCGAGGTCTGCTTGCCGCCCGGAGAGAAGGCCTACCTGGGTGGCCTGCGCTGCGGGGACGGCTCGGCGCCAAAGCCGCGGCGGGTGGGCAGCATCGGCACCCGCACGAAGCCGCTCGATCCGAACGACCCGCGCATCTTGCTGCAGATGGATCCGGAGCGGCCGCTCGCGCCGGGCGAGCCCGACCTGCACATCGTCGACGCCGTCGAGGCGCACTGCCCCGGCGCCGTCTACACGCTCTTCTTCGACATGTACCACTGCCCGGCGCGAGAGCAGCCCGCACCCGAGGGATTGAGCAGATAGGCGGCAAGCTGTGGGCCTGAGCCCGAGGCCGGCTTCAGGCCGAAATCCTGAGCCTCACTCCGTCCGCCACTGCCCGATCGGCGCCGGCGGCGGAGGGATGTCCTCCTCGCGCGTGCGGCCGAGGTTGAGGTTCTCCGCCGCGGTGCCGATCAGCTTCACCAGCTCGTGGTCGCGCCACCCCTTGTTCGCCTCGCCGTGCAGGAACTCGACCGCGCTCGCCCGCGTGCGCGCGCGGTGGTAGGGCCGGTCGGTGGTGATGGCGTCGTAGATGTCGGAGAGCTGGAGGATCTGCGCGGGCACCGGAAAGGCGCTGCCCTTGATGCCGTCGGGATAGCCGGTGCCGTCCAGCTTCTCGTGGTGCCAGCGGATGATCGGCAAGAGCGCGCGCAGGCTCTTGAGCGGCTCGCAGATGCGCTCCCCGATGAGGGGGTGCTTGTTCATCACGATGCGCTCTTTGCTGGTGAGCAGGCCTGCCTTGTTGATGATCTCGTTCGGGATCCCGATCTTGCCGATGTCGTGCAGCACGCCGCCCTGCCGCAGCGCCTCGCGGGTCTCCTCGTCGAGCCCGGCGAGCCGCCCCGCCTCGACGGCCAGCGCGCCGACGCGCTCGGTGTGGCCTTCGGTATAGGCGTCCTTCGCCTCGACGGCGTTGGCGAGCGCGAAGATGACCTGGGACGCGTCCTCCAGGCGCTCGGTAGCGAGGCGCGTCCGCAGCGCCGCCCGCATCCGTGCCTGCAGCTCGCTCACCGGCGGAGGGAAGGCGAGCACGTGGTCGGCGCCCGCGTCCAGCGCCCAGACCAGCGACTCCTCTCCGTCGTCCGCGCAGCCGATGATCTGCAACAGCCGCGTCGAGGCGGCGCCCTTGATGCGCCGGCAGACCGCCTCGCCCACCGCCGAGCGCCC
>WNFJ01237483.1_pt1 | contig 10508 bp, 6 predicted proteins | sample 5400461 | NCBI WGS metagenome assembly WNFJ01 (sample SAMN13153349, study PRJNA577476) | soil metagenome | isolation source: 115 cm saprolite on Douglas fir-dominated hillslope | place: USA:California | collected 2013-09-17
GCGTCGCGCACGGCTTCGCGAACGACATGAATTGTCTTGGCCGGCGAGTCAGTGTAAACGGTGCTGAAGAAGATCAATCGCGCATTCAAGTTGTCGCGCGGCGCAACTTCGATAGCCTCCTTGGCGGCGTTACTATTGCTAACAAGAACAATGTGGTTCTGAAAAGTTCTGATCTTTATCGCGCGCCAGGTGATTCCTTCAACTACGCCCGTATGTTTCTGCTGGCTGACAACGATCACGTCTCCAATCTGAAAGGGACGATCTGCTTGAAGCGAGATGCCCGAGAAGAAGTTTCCCAGCGTGTCTTGCAGTGCGAGACCAATAATTACGCCAAAAATTGCTGAGGTGGTAAATAGCGCGCCTAGATTAATTTCGCTGTAGAACCACTTGAAGATGAGAACGAACAGAACGGTAAAGATTACGAGTGTGAAAATGTTCCGAACCAACGTTGGTGCTTCGTATCCGCGCCGGATCCGAAACGCGAAATCAAAAAGAGCTGCGTTCACAAGTCGCACTGTGAAATAGGCAAGAAGAGCCCAGAGTGCGACCGCCGGGATCTTCAGAAAACTAGTGTGGGGTCCTTCGCTCAAACGCGCGGCGAAGAACAACGTAAACAGATAGACACCCAGTCCCGTCGCCACCGTTGCGAGTAGGATCAACGGGAATCTATTCCTTCGAGCTGAGCTGCTAGTACCCATGCAATCCTCGACGTTCGAATAGCTGACGAACGATTGAACGTACTTTTACCACCAAACGTCCGGGTTGGCGAGATCGAAACCGCGGCAGCGCGGGAATAGTTAAGACTCGTCGTCGAATCATTTACTTGTGCGGACCTACCTCGCGAAGAGGTTAGGGAAAAGAGTCGCCGCAATCAGCAACGCTGACAATGCTGAAACCACGAATGTGGTTAACCACGCGGCAAAGTTGTAGAGCGGGCCGTTTGTGTGCGTACCCATTAGTTCGCGATTGTTCACCAAACGCAACACAGCCACCAGAATTACCGGCAGCAACACTCCATTTATGACCTGGGTGATGATAAGCACGCGAATCAAAGGGAGACCAGGCATCATCGCGATCAGCGCGCCGAGTGCAATCAGGAACGTGAAAATACCGAGAAAAATTGGCGCCTCGCGAAAATTGCTGGAAACGCCCTTCTCAAATCCGAGCGCCTCGCTAATCGAATAGGCTGTGGCCAATGGCAAAACGCCCGCCGCTAACATCGACGCGCCGAACAATCCGATAGCAAATAGCATTTCGGCATAAGGGCCGGCGAGCGGTCGCAACGCGCGAGCTGCGTCTGCGGCGCTCTCGACATGTATCCCCAGCTTGTTCAAGGTCGCGGCGGTTGAAACGATAATGAAGAAAGCCACCAGGTCACTGAAGATCGTTCCAGCCCATACGTCCGCGCGCGTAAGCGCGTACTCATCGACCGTCACTCGCTTGTCCACTACTGACGATTGGATGAACACCTGCATGTAGGGAGAGATTGTGGTGCCGATCACCGCGACAATTGTAAACAGATAGCCTGGTGTCAGGTTGATTTTCGGTCGGATCAACTCGTGCGCAATCGCGCCCCAGTCCGGATGAGCCATGAACGCGGAAACGATGTAACCAATGAAAACCAGCGACATTACAAGAAAGATCCGCTCAACCCTTTGGTAAGAACTCTTGACGACCAGCCACCAGATGCTCGCTGCTGCGATAGGAACTGAAACGAAGCGCGGAACTCCAAAGATTTCCATCGCCGCGGCGATGCCGACAAACTCCGAAACCGTCACGCCGCCGTTGGCAATTAGCAGCGTTAGCATCACGAACGCAGTCCAGCGCACACCGAAGCGTTCGCGAATCAAATCAGCGAGGCCTTTGCCGGTGACCGCGCCCATGCGCGCGCACATCTCCTGAACTATTCCGAGACTGATGGTGATGGGAATGAGTGTCCAAAGAAGTCTGTATCCGTGATCGGCTCCCGCGGTCGCATAAGTCGCGATGCCGCCGGCATCGTTACCGGCGTTGGCAGTGATCATGCCCGGACCAAGAATCGCAAGGTAAATAAACAGCCGCGGGCGGCGCGCAACTGTGCGGCGCACACCCTGAGCGCCCCGCCGTAAGAGGCGTCTTCCCGCCTGACGCACGTCCGTTGGTCGCTCTGACACTTGGAGGGTCCTCAGACATGCCGTCTTTATCCGAACATCTTCGGCAATCTTTGCCGCCAGCCTTTCGGCAACAGAATCTCAATTGCATCGTCAACGGTAACGATGCCGAGGATATCGCCGGCTTCGTCAACGACCGGAAGGGCCAGCAAATTGTACTCGGCGACTTTCTGGGCCACATCGGCGGCGTTGTCATCCGGATGCGCTACCTGCAAATCGCTGCGCATCACGTTCTCGAGCGGCGCCGAAGGGTCGGCCAGAATTAAGTTTCGCAAGGCGATCACTCCGATTAGCTTCCATGAATCCTCGGCGGCGACGACGTAGAGGTAATAGATCATGTTCGGCGTCTTGGCCATCTCGCGCAGGCGCGCGAGCGCTTCGCCCACCGTGAGATCGCGTGGCAGGGTGACGAACTCGGTCGTCATCAATCCGCCGGCCGTATCGTCCTCGTACGGCAACAGCTCGGCGACTTCGGATTGCTCGTCGTCTTGCATCAGGTTGAGCAAGTCTTCGGCTTTCTCTTCCGGAAGATCGCCGAGCACGTCCGCCGCTTCGTCCGGCGACATGCGCTCGAGTATGTCAGCAGCGCGCTCTTCATCCATGTCCCCGAGAATCTGGGCCTGACGCTCCGCGGCCATTTCTTCGAGCGTCTCGGCGGCAGTATCATCATCGAGCGATTCAACGATCTCTGCGCCTTGCTGATAAGAAAATGCTTCGGCCAGACGCGCGATCTCGACCGGATGCAAACGCGCCAGCCTGCCGCGATGCGATTTCAGTTGCACGGTCGCTGCATCAGTAGCAAGGTAGCCGACGTCGGCCCAATCGATCACCTCGATGGGCCGGTCGCTGCGCAGAAAACGCGGCGCCAGGCGACGCCAAAGCCCGGTCAAACTAACGTCGGCTCCGGTCACGCGCCACTCATTCGCAGCTTCGATAATCTGCACGTCGTTAACGCGCACGACGCGCTTGCCATCCACGTCGATCAATTGTTTGTCGAGCACATCGCGCGCCAGCAAAACTTCGCCGTCGCGCCGCATAAACGGGCGCAGATCCAGGATGTCGGAATTCAAACGCACGCCGTGCTCGCCGAAATCCGAGATGCGCCAGCGGGGCAGAAAAAAATCGCGCCGTCGATAACGCGCGACAAAGCCCGCCGCCGGCGGATGATCACCTTCGCCGAGTCGCACGATCACGTCTTTGAGCACCGCCACCCGCTCGCCTTCGAGATCGAGAATGGGCCGACCCAACACCTGTGACAGATAGATCATGGTTTCGGATTCACGCCGATGCGTGACAAAAAGCGGATCATATCATGGTGGAGCGCGGGCATCCTTGCCCTCATCTCAACTCGACGGCGAGCGATTCTATTTTGGCGGTTTGCGAAAGTTGTAACGCAGCAGAACGCGAATCGGAATCGCCGCGCCATCACGGTGTGCGGGAAAAAAGTGCAGTTGTCTTACAGTGTCTACGACCGACTGGTCCAGGCCGTAACCGGCCCAGCGCGCAATTTCGACGCGACCGACTTCGCCCTTCGCGTCGATGTCGACCAGCACGTCAACGGTGGCTTCAATTTCAGCGTGAGCCGCGCTTTCCGGATAGGGCGGCTTTAGGCGGCGATAGGGACGCGGGGCCTGAACGCCATCGCCGGCATTGCTCTGGTCATCGGACAACGCCTCAATGACCGGGACGTTATTTTCAATCGCCGACGCTCGCTCGGCTTGCTCGTCTTCCAGGGCGCGTTGAATCTGTCTGCGATAGCGATAGAGCGTGTCTTCCGCGACCAACTCTTGCAGCAGAGTTTTTTCTGCTTCTTCCGGCGTGGGGCGCTTGGCCGAACGCCCTTCCCAGAGCGTCAATTTACCGGTGCGCGCGCTCACCAGATAGATTGCCGCATAGGATTCAGAATAAGGCGGCCCGTCCGCAGGTGTTCGTTGCCCGGTTTCGGTCTTGCCGGTGAAGAAGAAATCGCAGCCGATCGCCGACCCAAGATCGCGCGCTTCTGGCAACGTCAGATTCACCGAGCCGCGATAGCCCGCTCCGAGTGCCGCCGCGCGCGCCCAATCTCGGTCGACAACTTGAAAATCGCCGTCTCTGTGGATTGCCGCTCTACTGTCAGACGCCGTCGCGTTCGCTAGTCGGTCGGCGACGCGACGTCCGATGGGACTATTTCCGAAATCAAGGACGGCAATGCGAATTGGCCGTGGGTTGTTTTGTGCTACACAGGTCAGCGCCAGCGCGAACAGAACAATTACGGGTAGGGCAAAGACACGACCCATAAGATTCCAGCCAGAGTCTTGAACAGTCACGCACCTTTTCCAATCGTGCTGTGGGGACTCACGTTGTGATAAAGCCGGTAAATCTCGTCCTTCACTTCCGCGGGGAAGCAAACACGGTTCAATTCATAGCCACGTTGCAAACCGCGCACGGCTTCGCTGACTTCGCTGATCTCGCGAATCTGCGGATGCGCGTAGCCGTCCTCGACGTAGATGCGGGTGCGCGGCTCAGCTCCCTCAGCAGTGTAGTAGCCATAGTAAGGAACATCGCTCGCCCGATCTTCGATGAAGTAGTATTCAGGCGCGAAGCCCCCGCCCGCGATCACGGCTCGCGAAGCTTCGAGAAAATCCGCGCGCTCGTGGACCGGCATGTCGAGGTCGATGGCCTTGAACAAACGCCGGCTCACGAATCTCCGGCTCAGATCGCTCAGCACTCGATCAGGCGAGCGCTGCCACTGTTTCAAATGAAAGATGACATCCGAGTCATCTATTTCCAGGTGCTCGGCGATGGTCAAAGACTGCCGGCGCAAAACTTTTTCAAACGCCGCGCCGGGCGCGCACCAGACCTCCTCGCCACACTCCACCAGTTCCAGCGCGCGGCGCAAAGCTGAGCGCAGGACGGCCTCGGCTGAGCGCAGGGTGCGATGAAAGTAGACCTGACGAAACATGTAGTAGCGCGCTTGCAGGTATTCCTCGACCGCGAAGATTCCGCGCGCGGCCACGTAGATTCGATCGCCTTGCTCGTCGATCTGAAGCGCGTTGATGATCCATTCCAGATCGAAGAGTCCATACTTCGCTCCGGTCATCAAAGAGTCGCGCAAAAGATAATCCATCCGATCCACGTCAAGTTGCGAAGACACCAGTTGGGCCAGCGCTGCTGGCTTGAACGTTCCTTCGATAATCGAAGCCACGCGTTGGGGCAATTCAGACGAGAACGATCTCAACGCCTGACAGACTTCAGTTTCCTCGGACGTGACGGCGAGCACGCTCAGGTGTTCATGATGGACGCCCAAAACTCTTTCCATCGCGTGCGAAAATGGGCCGTGACCTACATCGTGCAGCAGCGCCGCCGCGCGCGCCGCCACGCGATCCTCGGCTGAGATCTGATAACGATCACTTAGCTGATCGAGGATCCGAGTCATCAGGTGCAACGTTCCCAGGCTGTGCGTGAAGCGTGAGTGTTCGGCGCCCTGATAAGTGTAGAGTCCGAGTCCCAGTTGCTTGATCCGCCGCAGTCTCTGAAACTCGGGCGTATCGATCAGGCGGATCATCAAGCGTCCTTCGACGCTGTCGTCGCGCAAAGGAATGATGTTGTGAACCGGATCCCTATAGATTCGTGGGGACAAGTCTTTATCCTTCTTTTGCCAGAGTCTAGCACAGTCGAAGCCCACAATATTCGGGCCAGCCCTGTGCCTCTTTATGCTCTTGTTGGGTCCCTCGAAGAGTGCCATACGTCGCTCGGCTGAATTCTGTTTTTTGGATGCAAAGACGAATTTTTGGATTTCCAGTGTAGTGCGCGCTTTGTGTTAAGGAAATTTCCTAACGTCCAAGGGCTTGGCAACATGGCATCAGCATTGCCTCGATGCGTTGCGTATTCTTCGGGGACACTCGTTCAAGAAAGGAAATGAGACGATGAGCAAACTTTTCATGTTCATTTTAGCCCTCAGCCTGGGCTTGGCTTCGGCCGCGGCGTTTGGTCAGCAACCGACCGGTTCAGTCGAGGGCACGGTGAAAGATCCGCAGGGGGCGGTGGTGCAAAATGCGACCATTACTATTCGCAATGTTGCGACGAATTCTACCCGCACCGCAACCACAGGTGATAACGGACACTATCGCTTCTCCGAAGTGGCGCCTGGCACCTACGAGGCTAAGGTGACAGCGACAAACTTCAAGACCTCGGTCGTCTCAAACGTCATAGTTGGCGTCGGCCAGAACGTGCCTCTCGACGTTCACCTCGAAATCGGTGGCGCCAGTGAGGTGGTGACGGTGACTGGCGGTGGCGAGGTGCAGATCGATCGGACAGATAACGCCGTTGCGGGTGTGGTAAACACGAGGCAGATCCAGAATCTTCCGCTCAATGGTCGTAACTTCCTTGACTTGGCCCAACTTCAACCAGGCACGGAGAAGGTTGACGGCGCAAGCTTCGACCCGACGAAAGCTAACTACACGGGGGTCTCAATTGCCGGCCAGGCTGGACGTTCGACCCAGATCACGGTTGATGGCGGCTCAGTAGTTGACAACGTGGTCGGCACGACCACAACGAACTTCGGACAGGAAATCGCGCAAGAGTTTCAACTCGGGATCTCGAACTACGATCTGTCGACTGGAGCTTCGGCCACCGGTTCCGTGAACGTCATCTCGCGGTCCGGGACGAATGGGTTCCATGGCAATGGTTACCTCTATGAGCGCGATGCGAGGTTTGCGGCTTTCCCAGGCTTAAGCAGGTTGGACGCGGCCAACGGGCTCGTGCCAGCTGCGCAGGCGACCAGAATTCCGTTTAATCGCCAGCAGTTTGGCGGCACTATTGGCGGCCCTATCAGGAAGGATAAACTCTTCTTTTTCTTCAACGCGGAAAGAAACAGACAAAACGCAATCGTGATTCACAACATAGAGCCGGGTATCCTGCCCGGTTGGAGCGGTTTCACTCCGAATCCATTTCGTGGGACGCTGATCACGGGTAAAGTCGACTGGATCATGAGCCGCAAGACGACTGCCTTAGTGCGCTATTCTCATGATGGCAATACTCAAACGGCGCCATTCCCCGCCGGCACAGGCATTCGCCCACAGGCATCAGCGAGCGGTATCTTTCAGACCGATGATCAGGTTGACAGCAACCGCTCAGATGGTGGAGTCCTTGGGGTCACGCACATTTTTAATAACAGAGTGACCAACGACTTCCACTACAACTATAATAATTTCCATAACCTGATCGATCCGGCGACCAAAGGCTTTCCAGAGATTCGTGTGTATGGGAACGGGTTCGATCAGACTTGGAGATCGGGCAGCAACTACATCACTCCGCAGATCACGAATCAGATTCGTCATCAATTCAAAGACGATCTCACGTACACGCGTGGAAATCATACGTTCCGGTTTGGCGGGAATGAAGAGCGCACGGGCATCAATGGCCTCTTCGTTTACTCCAATCCGGCCCGCATTCGCCTGTTTTCGAGGGGGATTATAAACTGCACGACAAGCCCAGCCGCCTGCGCAGCCACCCCGGCTGTGTTAGCAACGGAGGCTGACTTCCTCAACGATCCGGTGCGCAACGTCGCGATGGGCATCGGTAACGCCACCTTGCCATTCAACACGAAGGGCAAATACACCGTTAACTACCGCACGTCGGGTTATGGCACGGACACATGGAAGGTCAGAAAGGACTTCACGTTGAATTTCGGATTGGCTTACCGGTACGATTCGAACCTTTACAACACTGACCTGCCGAAGCCCGCAGTTATCGCACCATTGTTTACGAAGGGAACTGCCCCGCCCAAGAACGATAAGAGAATGATCTCGCCACGCTTCGGATTCGCCTACAACTTAGGAGGCAAGGGCCAGACGATCATTCGTGGAGGCTTTGGTATCTACTACGATACAACCATTGATAATCTGCGTCTCTTTGAGCGCGCCGACCTCGGTCCGGCCGGAGCGGAGTTGTTCCTCGGCAGCGGAGCCCTCCGGAGTCCTTTATTCCCGGGCAATGGCGACGGTAGCTTTAGTGCTAATCCAGCATCGGCGTCCGGCTTCATCAGATTGGGCGCCTTGCTTCCGATGATTCCGGCTATTCGTAAGGATATTGAGGCGCACGCGTTCACCTGTACTCTGCCAACATCAATTGAGTGCTTTGGTTCTATTTCCGGGCCGCTCTTCACGTCCGATTTCCGGATTCCTTATTCAATCCAATACGCAGCCGGCATCCAGCGAGAACTTCCGGGCAAAATGCTCTTGCAGGCAGACTATAACTATCGCCGGGGCGTTCATGAAGTGCTCGTCTATGACGCGAACCGTGACGCATCGTTTGCTGGTGATCGCCTGCCGGCGTTTCCCAATTCAGTTCCGGTGGCCGATTCTTCGGGCTTCTCGACGTATCAGGCCCTCCTCGTGCGTTTGGATAAGAGGTATGCAAAAGGCTTTCAATTTACGGCCTCCTACACATTGTCGCGTCTGAAGAACCTTGGCGGCGACGCGCTTGGGCTTGGTGAGGGACCCACAAACCTGGATAACTTCCGGGTGGATTTTGGGCCGGGCGGAGTGGATCGTACTCATCGCCTGGTGGTTAGCGGGATCTGGGACCTGCCCTACTTCAAGAAGAGTTCAAATGGCTTCAAGAAACATGTGCTCGGAGGTTATACGTTGGCGCTCATCTCTACAGCCTTTAGCGGCCTGCCGGAAAGCGCCTTCTTGCCTGATGGGGTTGACTTCAGCGGAACGATTGGTGCTTTTGGCGGTGGCGCCACGTACCTGCCGGGTACGCACGGTGGCTCAATCGGTCGCCAGATCAAATCGGTATCGCAGTTGAACGCGCTCATCACCAGCTATAACAATACGTTTCCCGGCAAGAAGACCGACGCATTTGGTAATGATTTGCGTCCTCTGGCGTTGATTCCCGCCGGTACACAGGTCACAGGACATTCGCGTTACCAAATCCTTCTACTTCGGCGAGAAGAAACATCTCGATCTGATTGGTGAAGTCTTCAACGTCTTCAACTTCGCGAACCTAACCAACGTTACTAACGTTGTTCTTCCAGGGGTCGGCGATCAAGCGGCTGACGATCCGAATGTAACGATAGGGAGCAGTCCAACGTTGAACCAAATCAGTACCTTCAAGCCGACGCAGCGCCTGACAAACGTGTTCGGTACCGGCGGACCACGCTCTTTCCAATTCGCTTTCAAGTTTACTTTCTAATCCGAGTCATGTTGTAAGACTTTTAGTGGTGGAGCTTCGCCAGCTCCACCACTTTTTTGCTAATTTTGCTAATATTGATCATCACGGCAAGAGAGGGCCTCCGGCATGGTACTTTCCCTGTGCAGATCCATTTGGTTGCTAGCAACTCTCTGGACGTTGGTGCTGACCGTGACAATCGTCAACGGTCAGTCTCCGGACGGCAACGTTCTGGTTGGTAAGGTCCGCTCGCGCTCGGGTCAAACGATGGCCAATGTGATAGTGCAATTAGAGAGCGGCAACGGCGTTATCGTAGCCCAAACTGTGACCTCTAATGAGGGTGACTATGCCTTCGGTGGACTGAGCGGAGCCTCGTTCGTGCTGGTTGTCAGCGACATTCAACACGAGCCATTCGCTGAGCGCGTCGAATTCACGCGCCAGGGAACAACCCGACCCGGAGAAACGCTTCGTGCAGATGTTACCCTTCTGCCGAAGTCCCGAACCGCCGCCGGGCGTGCCGGAGTCATTTTCCGGCAGGATGTGCCCGAGGCAGCGCTGCAAGCGTATCAACGAGGCTTGAAGTTGCTTTCCGAGATTAAGGCTGCAGAAGGAATAGCAGCCTTAAATGACGCTACAAGACTCTTCCCCAGTTACTTTGACGCGCACTTCGCACTAGGCTTGGAAATGTTCAGGCTTCATCGATACGACGATTCCATAAAGGAACTAGAAAAGGCGCGGATAGTCAATCCACGCGACAGTCGGCTCTATCACATTTTTGGTCTCGTTCTCTACGAACAGAAGAAGTACGAGATGGCCGTCAGAGTCTTTCAGGAGTGCGAGAAGCTGGATCCACGGAATGCAGAGGCCCATCTAATGCGCGCGACCGCACTGATTGATACGGGCCAACTGGGTGAGGCCGAATCAGAGCTTAAAGATGCTGATCGGCTAAGTTCGCGCAAGCTCGTCCTAGTTCACATTCAACTAGCGCGTCTCTATGAGAAGCGCGGAGAGAGGGGACGCGCCGCTGAAGAACTGGAAAGATACTTGCGCCAGAACCCGAATGCCGAGAACGCGTCCGCGATTCGCGAAGCGGCGAAAAAGCTTCGGGCTAAGTGAGCGGCTTTCCACATCTTAAGAGGAACTCATGATGATTTATCGCATTCTAGCGACGGCATTGTTCATCGCACTGATATCATTGAACGC
>WNFJ01313535.1_pt1 | contig 10508 bp, 9 predicted proteins | sample 5400461 | NCBI WGS metagenome assembly WNFJ01 (sample SAMN13153349, study PRJNA577476) | soil metagenome | isolation source: 115 cm saprolite on Douglas fir-dominated hillslope | place: USA:California | collected 2013-09-17
TCACCCTGGGTGAACCGTTGAGCCACATCCGGCGAACTGTGAAAGAGACCCGGGTAGTGTGCGTAGATGAGGTGGCCATCGTCGGTTCGCAACGTGATCCGGACATCCAGCGTGCGCACGCCGTCAGCCCGTTCGACAAGCCAGTCGCCCCCGCCAGGCAGCACCGTGCCCCTGAGTTTCGGACCTTCGAAGGTGCCGCCCTTGACCGAGACAATGCGTCGGCGGCCCGCGGGAGTCACCCCCAGGTCTTCTACGTCGACATCCATGGTGACCTCATAGAGGAACTCGGTCCGGGCGCCTCTTCCCGGAGACGCCCCGAGCTGTTCGAACAAGCCAAGCCGGTCAATCAGGCCCCACTTCTCGGCGATCTTCCCGCCCGCGATCCGGAAGATACCGATCTCCTCGATGGCCACGCGTCTGCCGGTCGGCGCGAGGTCCCGAAACACCCCGAGGTGGGTTCCCGATGCCGTGAACCGGGTCACCACCTTGTCACCGTCCACAATGATGTCTTCGATCGATTCCGAGAAGTCTGGGAAAGCCGTCCGGATGGTGTTCACGGCCTTCTGGACCCCGTTCGGACCAATCCAATCCGGGCGCCCAGGGTGACGGCCCACGAACGATGGAGCGAAAATCTCAGGGATGGCCTCAAGCTTGCCGTGACTCCAGACTTCCTGCTGTTGCCGCATTACCAGTGTCTCCGCGTCTCTCGACATCGCAACCCCCTCGCGCTGCATGAGATGGCCAACACAGTGATCGCGGGACTCGATCCGCGGCAACTCCTTAGGAGCCTCCACTTCGACACCGCGCCATGCCTCGTGGTGTATGCTCGCTGCCTAGTCTATGTCTCTCAGGTGGGAGGGTCCATGGGCACTCAGCACGTGCTTTATGGTCCGACGTTTCCTTTCGAAAGGAGGGCCGGCGTGTGACTTTACAAACTGAAAGACTGCTGGATCCCATCGGGTGGCGGATCCTGGAGGCCCTTCAGGCGGACGCGCGCCTGTCGTTCAGCCAGTTAGGCCGTCGGGTGGGGCTCTCAGCGCCGGCGGCCGCGGAGCGGGTCCGACGCATGGAAGACGCGGGGATCATCGCAGGCTATCGCGTGGATCTTGCGTTGGAGAAGTTATTCCCCGTGACGGCAATTATTCGTATCAGTGCACCGGAAGAGAACTGTACCCGTCTCGCTGCCTGCGCACGGGGTCTCGGGGAGGTGGTAGAAGCCCACCGGGTCACCGGGAGCGACCGGCTGGTCTTGAAGGTCGTTGCGCAATCCGTCGATCATCTGGACGGGATCATTCGTCAACTCAGCCAGTTCGGAACGCCTACCGTGTCGATCGTGCTGTCGACCAGACGGTACGCGGTCAGCCATATCCGAGACCGTGGTAACCAAAGGGTTGCTGCGCCGCAAGCAAGCACAGGCGCGATGCGCTAAGGCTAGGTCCAAGCGTCTCGATAGTGGAGGGATTGAAACGCGACTTTCAATCCCTAAGCGGGACGCGAAATTCCTTGGCGCTAGCGGGTTCAGACATCACCTTCTTGCGTTCAGGCGGCGTCGGGTACGGCATGCCAAGGGCCCGAGGGAGCGCAAGATGTGGGGTCGTTCGGGCTCTTCGAATAGATGTATGGGGGAGGGAGTCATCACGTACACCATACATAGGGCCCCGCCACGCGCGCTACCAGATGTATCGGGAATTGACCGGGACCACGTCGAGCACGATGCTCGTGCCCATGATGAGCGCTAAATCATGACTGATGGTAAGGGAGAGGCGGTTCGCCCCGTCAATCCCCCCGAGCTTGGCACCCCGCCTGGCTATTCGCAGGTTGTGGATGTGCGGGCCAGCCGCATAATCTTCATCGCCGGCCAAACTGCTCTTGATCGCGATGGCGAGTTGGTCGGAGGGAACGACTTTACGGCGCAGGCTGATCAGGTCTTCCGAAACTTAAGTGCAGCCCTTCAATCAGTCGGCGGCACGGCGAACGATCTCGTGAAGCTGACTGTCTTCCTTCGACACATGGATCATCTCCCGGCTTATCGGGAGGCCCGAAATCGCTTCTTTGCTACGGTCGTCCCTCCCGCAGCGCCCGCCGTCACCTTGGTCGAGGTGTCGAAGCTATACGGGCCGGAGTTCCTGATCGAGATCGAAGCCGTGGCAGCAATTTAAACGAATCTACAGCCGCCTTGGGAAGCTGCGCGCCCGGGCAGCTCGGGGTGAACAAGGCAGGTGCCGAGGGAGGACCCGACCCGCTTTCATGAAGCTCACGTTGCTTGGTACCGGAGGACCGCGCCCTGACCCACGCCGCCACGGTGCAGCGGCGGTGCTCCAGATCGGGGACGAGTATCTCCTCTTCGACACGGGGCGCGGAGTGGTCCTGCAGCTTGTCGCGACCGGCGTCCCCCTCGAGCGCGTGTCGCCCATCTTCCTCACGCACCACCACTACGACCACATTGGTGATCTTGCGGATGTGATCCTGACAAGCTGGCTCCTGGGGCGGCAGCAACCGTTGCAGCTCTTTGGTCCGCCGGGCACCAAGGCCATCGTGACGGCGCTGCTCGAACAGGTCTATGACCGGGACATCACGTTCCGATCAACCGGAGCGCTCGCTATCGACTGGGCTCCGGTCGCGAGTAGCGATGTGAAACGTGGACTCGTTCATGATGGGGGGCACTGGCGCGTGTACGCGGAGGAGGTCGTCCACGGGCACGGCCTTGACTTCCCCAGCGCGTTCACGCAGCGGTGGGTGTGCCTGGGCTATCGTGTGGAAGCCGAAGGGAAGGCAGTCACCATCAGCGGGGACTGCGTCGCCTGCGAGGGGTTGGCGCACCTCGCCCGAGACGCCGACGTACTCGTTCAGTGCTGCTTCCTCGCCCGGGCCGAGATCACGACCCCCGCCCTCACGCGCTTGGCGAGAGACACCATTGCCTGTGCGGATACGGTCGGCAAGATTGCGACGCAGGCCAGAGTCAAACAGCTCCTCCTCACCCACTTTCGACAGAAGTCGGAGGTGGGGCGTGATTACGCTGGCCCAGTGGTGCTAGGGCGGGACTTACTGGAAGTGCTCCTTTAAGCTTATACGTCGCGGGCGCCGCGTCGGCGTGGCGACTACGAGCCACAAGGCAATCCACAACTTACTCGACGAGATCGAGGAGGCGGCGCCCTTGGGCAGCCGGTGACCGAGAATGGCAGATTACGTCAGAGGGACGGGGGCCACGAGGGGGGCGACCGCCGCCGGAAAGTGTTGATGTTGGCTATCCTCCGCACCAACGTCCCGGTCCCGTGCGAGAGCTGATCGCCTCCTGCGGTTACGGTCCACACGAGCCACTGGTCGTCGCGATCAACGACCGGATCCACACCCAGGGTTGTACGCGCACCGGCGCACCGGTCACCGCCGATACCGTCACGTACCTGGCGTCGCTGTCGAAGCAGTTCACGGCGGCGTGCGTCGCGATTCTCGCCGCCGACGGCCGACTCGATGTGGAGACTTCGGCGGCGGAGTTCGTACCGAGGCTGCCGCCGGCGATCCGGGTACGGCATCTGCTGCACCACACGGCGGGTCTGCCGGACGATGTCGTTGTCACCGGCGACCGCACGAGCGACGGGATCCTCGCCGCGTTGCCCACGTTCGACGCCCCGCCCGGCATCCGATATGCGTACTCCAACGTCGGGTACGTCTGCCTGGCGCGCATCGTCGAAACGGTGTGCGGTGCACCGATCGGCGACTTTGCGCGTACGGCCGTCTTCGATCCGCTGGGCATGCACGACACTCGGTTCTGGACCGGGCCGCAGTCGTGGCCTGCCGACGCGGCGCCGCTGGCGCAGGCACATCCGGCGCCGCTGTCGGTCGGCGACGGCGGCGCTTGGGGTACCGGGGCTGACCTAATGCGCTGGGGCGCCGGACTCGACGTTGACGCCCTGGGTATCAGCGACCTTCTGCAGACGCCCGGATGGCTCGACGACGGCACGGCCGTGGACTACGCCTGGGGTATGGGTGTCCGATCGGTACGTGGCCATGTTGCCTATCGCCATGGAGGTGGCTGGCCGGGTACGCGATCGATGCTCGTGCGGGTGCCGGCCGAAGATCTGACGATCGTGGTGCTCGCGCTCGCCGACGACACGGAACGTCGCGTTGCCCTGACCGACGCGCTCCTGTCGCTCGACGACCGCTGAGCAGGCCGCCTTCGTGGTCGCCGGCGGCCGAGAAGCCGCCGATGAACAATGAACGGTCTCTCTGTTCGCCCCGGCAAAGCCACGTAATACATTGTCGCTCAAACACTTCGATCAGTCCCATTTCTCCATTAAGGGCTTCATGCCGTCGATTTCCTCCTGCTCCGGCGACCTCACACCCACTGCGCCGGCGTCCTGTCGAGCGCGACACGACCGTTGGTTCAAAGTACAGGCCCGCAATCACCAAAATCGACTCGCCTCACCTTCGAGGTAGACGTCGTCTGAATCGCCGCGGGTTTCCCTGAGGTCCATGGCCTCCGGAGGCGATCGCCCCATCCTTGGACCCGATCAACATGACATCAGGTGCCGACGCGAACATGGGCCGCCCCAGGAGCCGACGGCACAGCGAGACCCGCTCGGGTGGCCGCCATGTCCAGGAGCCCGAGCCGGGGCCTCGCGCGCGATCTCTCCGGCGGCGGGCATCGGGATGACGCCGAACTCGGCCTGTGCCCGCGCGAAGGCGGGCTCGGCGAGCCCAACCTGATACCGCGAGGGCTCGGCGAAGAGGGCGTACAGACCGGGTCCGAAACGCGATAGGCCGTCGGCTCCTCGATCGTGGCGGCGATTGTAGTTCACCCCAGCCTGCGGCCCAGTCATACTGGGCCCTTGGACGCGATCTCGGCCACGAGCGCCGCCGGTAGGCCGGCCCTCCTCGCCTCGGCGTGGATGGCGCTGTCCATCGCCTCCTTCGTGCTGATGATGGTCGCGGCGCGCCAGCTCACCGACCACTTGGCCACCGTCGAGATCCTGCTCCTGCGGAGCCTCGGGGCCCTCGTCATTCTCCTCGCCCTCTGGCCCCGCCTCGGCGCCGCAGCCTATGCCACGCACCGGCTGCGCCTGCACGTGATCAGGAACCTGATCCACTTCTGCGGCCAGTACGCCTGGGTATGGGGCATCACGCTGGCTCCGCTGGCCGTGGTGACGGCGATCGAGTTCACCACGCCGGTCTGGGTCGCCTTGCTCGCCGCCGTCTTCCTGCGGGAGCGCATCGCGCCGCATCGATGGGCGGCGATCGCGGGCGGCATCGCCGGCGTGCTCGCCATCGTGCACCCGGGCGCGCGCGCGTTCGGCCCGGCCGCGCTGATCGTCCTGTCGGGCACCTTCTGCTATGCCGGCGCCATCATGATCGCCAAGGCGCTCTTGCGCACGGACCGGGTCACCGCCCTGGTGTTCTACATGAGCCTCCTGCAGCTCCCCATGGGGCTCGTGGGCTCGCTGTTCGTCTGGGTTTGGCCGGTATGGAGCGACGCGCCCTGGGTCGCCGCCATGGGCGTGACGGGGCTGACCGCGCACTACGCGATGGGCAAGGCGTTGTCGCTCGGCGACGCGAGCTTCGTGCTGCCCATGGATTTCCTGCCTGCGCCTGCCGTGCATCGCCCTGGCCGCCCTCGTGATCTACGGCGAGCGCATCGACGCCTGGACTATGCTCGGGGCGCTGCTCATCTTCGCGGGGAATTACTTGAGCGTCCGCCAGGAAGCGCGCCCGGCGTGACGACGTCTTCGCCGGCTGAGATTGCGTGACTTGCGAAGAACCCGCGCCCCCTCGATCGGGCTCGTGCGCTTCTCCGTTTTCGGACTGAACCAGCTACCCATGAAATGTCATCGCCAGCGAGAGCATCGTGTGCATGACGGTCCGGTTGAGCGGACGCCGAGGGGCGGAGCGACGAGGGCACCCAACGGCAACGTCGTTGGGCGCTCGCTCCAACCGAGGGTCAGGCGTCGGGGGCAGCGACACAGTCAGCTTCCAGCTCATGACGGTTCGCTTCACCCCCTGGTTGTGAAAGAGGCCGCCCAATCAAGTGGGCGGTCCGAAGAACAGCAGTCAAACCGGGCTCACCCCACACGCCCCCGCCGACCAGCGTGACGAAGTCCATGTCCTCCTCCCATCCCCGCGATTCCCGACGCAGGCAATGGACCGTCGAGGGGACCAGGAGCTGTCGACCTAGCTTGTAAGGTCGTAGCGCCTACGCGGGACCCATGCGCGTGGCAGAAACAGTGGGATCTTTGGCATTGCGGCCATGGCGGATTCACGGCATCCTCGCAGCGTGTCGTGGGGGACGCGACGGGTTTCGATGGTCGTATACCCGGACGTTCAGATCCTGGACGTCACCGGGCCGCTCGAGGTGTTTGCCCGGACCGCGCGCTGGCTGACGGATCGACGTGGGCGTCGTGAGCCCGCATACACGGTGGAACTTCTGGCGGCGCGCCGCGGTCCCCTGCGTAGCTCCTCCGGGCTGGAACTCGTCGTCCACCACTCGTTCATGGAGGTACGGGGTGGCATCGATACGCTGCTGGTGGCGGGAGGCATTGGCGCACGCCGCGTACCGAGCGATCGCGCGCTGGTTCGGTGGCTCCGCCGGATCGCCCCACGGGTGCGCCGCCTCGCCTCGGTGTGTACCGGCGCGTTCCTCCTCGCCGAGGCTGGCCTCCTCGATGGTCGTCGCGCGACGACGCACTGGAGCGCCTGCCGACACCTTGCCGAGCGGTATCCCCGCGTCGCGGTCGATGCTGACCCGATCTTCGTCCGCGACGGGCGCATCTACACTTCGGCCGGCGTCACGGCCGGGATGGATCTCGCGCTCGCGCTGGTGGAGGAGGACCATGGACGCGAGGTCGCCTTGGCCGTGGCCCGGGAGCTCGTGATGTTCCTGAAGCGCCCCGGTGGCCAGTCGCAGTTCAGTGTCCCCCTGATGGCCCAGGCTGCCGATCGCCAGCCGCTCCGCGATCTCCAAGCGTGGATCGGTGAGCACCCTGGCGCCGACCTCTCGGTGGCGGCGCTTGCCCGGCGGGCAGCGATGAGCGCTCGTAATTTCGCCCGCGTGTTCACGCGCGAAGTCGGCATGACGCCGGCTCGGTTTGTCGAGCGCGCGAGGGTCGAAGCAGCCCGCAGGCGCCTTGAGGAGTCCTCGTCCGGTGTGGAGGTCATCGCCACCGAGTCTGGCTTCAACAGCGCGGAGATCATGCGGCGGGCGTTTCTGCGCACGGTTCGCGTGAATCCAGCTGAGTACCGTCATCGGTTCCGAATCGCCTGAGCTGGCCGGACTGGAGAGAAGATGCCAAACAACCGCGTCGGAATCGTGATCTTTCCCGCCGTCGAGGTGCTGGACTTCTGCGGACCGTACGAAGTGTTCTCTGTGACCCGCCTCGACGAGGAGCGACGCCGCGAGGAGTCCTCGCCCTTCGAGGTCCTTCTGGTCGCCGAGAGCGGCGAGCCGGTAGTGGCAACCGGAGGCCTGCGGGTCATCCCCGACGTCACGCTCGACACCTGTCCGCCGCTCGACATCCTGGTGGTGCCCGGCGGCTGGGGAACGCGCAAGGAGATCAGTAACCAGCGCTTGCTCACGTGGATCTCGGAGCGCGCGAAGCAGGTCGAGACGCTCACGTCGGTCTGCACGGGCGCCATGCTGCTTGGACAGGCCGGACTCCTCGACGGTCGGCGAGCGACCACCCACTGGCGCTCGCTCGACCGGATGCGCCAGTCCTTTCCAGGGGTCACAGTGGAAGACAAGCTTCATGTCGTGGAGGATGGCCACGTGTTGACGTCGGCCGGGATCTCGGCCGGCATCGACATGGCGCTGCGCGTGGTGGCCCGCTGCTTCGGCGAAGCGGTCGGGCGGGCGACGGCGCGCCACATGGAATATCCGTTCCCCGACGACAATCGGCGACGCGTCTGAGGCCACCCAAGCGGTGATGCTGAGCGGTGCCGTTCCCGAGAGGAATATAACGAAGATGGCACTAAATGGTTTCAAGATCTTCGACTCTAATACCAACGTTGGCCCGTGCGTGGACGTCCTGTCGCACGACCTCTCGGACGCCGAGAACGCTCCCCTCGCGCGATGGGACGAATGCAGGTCCGTCCGGGCGCCTCACGATCCAGGGCCTGGCTTGGCCCTGATGGCGACCGTCCTGTCCGCTGGAACTCTATTGCTCGGGAGCATGGCCTCTGGTCTTGGGGGATGTTGATCACATTCCCGCCTCTCTTGACGCACGAAGAGTCTGGGGCTCGCTTTTTGGGAAGGGTCTTTGCGATCGTCGACGGCGCGATGCAAGTACGCGTGGCGTTGGGGCCGACCGTTGTTGGCGTTCTTCGGGACCGTTGGGGCGACTATGAGAGCGCGCTGTCTGTGCTCGCCGATCGACGCTCTTGCGATGGGGTTGATTCTGGGTGGGCGGGAGCTTCGGGGCGCTGGAGTTCGGGGGCATGAGTCAGCACCAGCCGAAGGCGAGGTCGTACACAGTCATGACGATGTAGGGTCTCGATTGTCGCCGGGGACAGTCGGGTCAGAGTATTTCTCCGGCGTTGGTGGAGGAGACACGATGGAAACGGCGTCACCTTATCGCCCGGTCCTTGAGCGTGCCCTGGCCCACGCGTTGACGTATCTCGGAGATCTTGAACACGCCCCTGTTGCTGCTCCGGCAACACTGACCGAGTTGCGCGTGCGCTTGGCCCGCACGCTTCTCGACGATGGTGTCGAAGCCGCTCAGGTGCTTGACGAACTCGTCGCCGACGTGGCTGGCGGCGTGCTGGGGAGCGCAGGCGGTCGCTTCTTCGGCTGGGTGATCGGCGGAGCCGTGCCGGCTGCGCTTGCTGCGGATTGGCTCACGTCGACATGGGATCAGAACGCGGCAATCTATGCGTGTGGGCCCGCTGAAGCGGTCATTGAAGAACTTTGCGGCAGCTGGCTCAAGGAATTGCTAGGCTTGCCGGCGACCGCCAGTTTTGCATTTGTGACCGGGTCTCAGATGGCGCATGTGACATGCCTCGCGGCCGCGCGCCACGCTCTGCTCGCCAAACGCGGGTGGGATGTCGAGCGTAAAGGCTTACACGGCGCTCCGCCAATCCGCATCCTGAGCAGCAGCGAGCGGCATGGTTCCATCGAGCGCGCCGTACGGCTTCTCGGGTTCGGAGCCGAATCCGTGGTCGATGTGGCCCCTGACGATGATGGCCGACTGCCCCTGGATGCACTCCGCGTGGCATTAGAGGCGCACGCCGATGGGCCGACGATCGTCGTGTTGCAGGCCGGCGATCTCAACATCGGCGCCTATGACGAGTTCGGTGAACTGATTCCGCTCGCTCGTTCACACGGCGCATGGGTACACGTGGATGGTGCCTTCGGCCTGTGGGCCGCTACGAGCCCCACGCTGTGCCATCTGCTGAGGGGCGTTGCCGAGGCTGATTCGTGGACGACTGATGGTCACAAGTGGCTCAACGTGCCCTATGACTGCGGTTACGCGTTTGTGGCCGACCCCGAGCCGCATCGAGCATCGATGTCACACCGAGCCAGCTATACGATCTATGTCGAAGACGCCCGTGACCAAATTGACTGGAATCCGGAGTGGTCACGACGCGGGCGCGGTGTCGCCACGTACGCGGCCATTCGCCAGCTCGGCCGGCGCGGGATAGCCAATCTCATTGACCGGAGCTGTCGCCACGCCCGCACGCTCGTCACCCGTATTGGCGCCTTGGCCGGCGCCGAGATGGCCTGGGAGCCTCAAGTCAACCAAGGACTGGTGCGGTTTTTCGACACGAGCCCTGGCGCAACCGACGCTGATCACGACCGCCGTACTGACGCGGTGATTGCCGCGATTCGCGAAACCGGGGAGGCCTTCTTCGGCGGCACGACCTGGCGCGGCAAACGCTGCATGCGCGTGTCCGTGAGCAACTGGCAGACGACCGACGCCGATGTCGAACGCGCAGTCGCCACGGTTCGGCGGGTGCTGAGCATGTGACGTCGGTGACCCGTGCCGGTGGGTGTCCAAGGAAGTACATCAAGGCGACTGCTCACACCGTGGCTGATGCGGATGTGTGACAGACCGACGGCCGCCATCGACATGGCGGTGCGCGTGGTTGCCCGCTACTTCGGCGGCGCCGTCGGCCGGGCGACGGCGCCACATAGAATACCTGTTTCCCGAAGACAATCGCCGACGCGTCTGGGACCGCCCAGGCGGTGATGCCTTGACAGCAGAAAGGAATTCCATGCTCTACCGTGGAATGGTGCGGGCCGAACTCGACGCGGCGTACAACAACACCGCCGCCGTGGGCCAGACGAAACGCGACGCCTACCTCGCAGACTGGACACGACGCAGCGACGCCATGCGTACGACGCCGGGCGCTCGGCTCGATCTTCGCTACGGCGACGGCGCCCGTCACCGACTCGACGTCTTCCCCTGCGGCACGCCGGGCGCGCGGACGCTCGCCTACATCCACGGCGGCTACTGGCAGATGAACGACAAGGAGCCGTACGCGTTCCTCGGCGAGGGTCTCCGCGTCGCCGGGTTCAACCTGGC
>WNFJ01737517.1_pt4 | contig 10507 bp, 7 predicted proteins | sample 5400461 | NCBI WGS metagenome assembly WNFJ01 (sample SAMN13153349, study PRJNA577476) | soil metagenome | isolation source: 115 cm saprolite on Douglas fir-dominated hillslope | place: USA:California | collected 2013-09-17
GGTGGGACTACGAAAGCCACATGCTCGACGAGAATTTCGTGACGGACCCGCGCGTCGTGGCCGGGCTCAGCAGCGCGCTGCATCCGCCGGCAGGAGCATCCGCCAGCGATTACTTCACAAACGGGAGCCAGCGAAAACCGTACAAGAGCGAATACCAGCCGCGGCTCGGTTTCTCTTATGACCTCAGAGGGGACAGCAAGTCGGTCCTCTTCGGAGGATGGGGCCGTTATTTCGATCGTCTGTTCCTCAATGCCACTCTCGACGAACGGTACCGGCTGCAGTTCCCTGTTTACCGCATCGAGTTCTCTCCGACTGGCGCGATGCGTAACGGAGGACCGACCATCAAGTGGGATCCGTCCTTCATGAGCATCGCCGGCCTGAATCAGTTGATCGCGTCGGGCGCGACGAGACCTGAAATCTTCCTTTTGAACAACAACACCAAGCCGCCGTACTCGAACCAGTGGAACATCGGATACCGTCAAGTGCTCGGCACGTGGCTCGGATCGGTGAGCTACAACCAGGTCCGCGGATATCGCGGCTTCACATGGCTGTCCGCGAGCGGTCTGTGCTGCACGGCGCTGGTGCCGGGTTTCGGAAACGTGATCATCTCGGATCCCAACGGTAAGCGGTATTGGTACGACGGCATCTACGGCAGCATCGATCGTCCGTACACGGCTCAGACGCGGTGGGGCATGCACGTCGCGTGGACGCACGGAAAAGCCGAGCAGACAGGCAACGACCTTTTCAGCCTCGATTTTCCAACGGCTGCCCAATACGGAAAACACATTGTCTCGGGCACGCAGAGAGATCTGATCGTTGGTACCGGCATCTTCGGGCTGCCGCTCGGCATTCGCTTCAGCACGATCGCGACTCTCGGGTCGGGCGAAGCGGCGCAGCTCTTCGATTTCTCGCAGGGATTCAGCCTTGCGCAGCGCACGGCGTCGTGCGCGTTCTGCAAGGTCATCTATCCGCCCAAGAAAGGCGGCTTCGGATTGACCTTCCCGCTATCGCACGCGCGCGCGCCACGATCGTCGGTGAAGTCTTCAATGCCTTCAATTTCACGAACTACGGCTGCCTCACGAACTTCCTCCCGCCGGAGGGAAATCCGAACATCGGGACGCCGAACTGCGTCGTCACACTCGGGCGGCGCGAACAGGTTGGTCTCCGCGTGAACTTCTGAGTTACCGATGCGGCGAACGTCAGCGGCGTTCGCCGCACTGCTCGTTCTCTTCGGCGCGGCCTGTCAGACAACGGCAGACGCGCCGCGGAGAAGGGCGGTGGCGCCGGCGACATCGATTGATGATCTCGAGCGCAGGACCTTCCGCTGGTTCTGGGACACCGCGAACCCGCGCAGCTTTCTGGTTCCCGACCGCTGGCCGACGCAATCGTTCTCGAGCATCGCGGCCGTCGGATTCGGCCTGACCGCCTACTGCATCGGCGCCGAGCGCGGTTACGTCACGCGCGAGCAGGCGCGCGACCGCGTCCTCGCGACGTTGCGGTCGCTGTCAGCGATGCCGGAAGGTCCGCAAGCAACCGGAGTCACGCAGTACCACGGTTTTTACTATCACTTCCTCGACATGGAGACCGGTGCGCGATTCAAGGACGTCGAGCTCTCCACGATCGACACCACCTGGCTGTTCGCCGGCGCGCTGTTCTGCCAGTCGTATTTCGATCGCGACGATCCGTCCGAGAAAGCGATTCGCGATGTGGTCGATCAGATGTACGGACGTGCGGAATGGGATTGGGCACAACCGCGTCCGCCCGCGATCACGATGGGATGGACCCCCGAGCACGGCTTCCACACCTACGATTGGCGCGGCTACAACGAGGGAATGATGGTCATCATCCTGGCCCTCGGCTCGCCGACGCATCCGGTAAATGCCAGCGCGTGGAACGAGTGGACGAAAACGTACAAGTGGGCGACGTTTTACGGACAGGAGCATGTCGTCTTCCCGCCGCTGTTCGGACATCAGTACACGCACATATTCATCGACTTCCGCGGCATCCAGGACGCGTACATGCGCGAGCGCGGAATCGATTACTTCGAGAATTCGCGGCGCGCGACGCTGTCGCAGCGCGCGTACGCCAATGACAATCCGGGACATTGGAAAGACTACGGCGGCGACATCTGGGGATTGACCGCCTGCGATGGTCCGGGCGACGTCACCGTCGACGGCCGCAGGTACATGGGGTATTCCGCGCGCGGCGCAGCGCCGGGCGACATTCGCGACGACGGCACGATCGCGCCGACGGCGGCCGCATCGTCGATTCCGTTCACACCCGATATTTCCATCGCCGCGATCAACGAGATGCAGCGGCGCTACGGGACGAGCCTCTACCGAGAATACGGATTCGTAGACGCCTTCAATCCAACCTTCCGCACCGGCTGGTTCGACGCCGATTACCTCGGCATCGATCAGGGCCCGATCATCGCCATGATCGAGAATTATCGAAGCGGACTGGTCTGGGAAAAGATGAAGAAGAACCCGCACGTTGTTCGAGGGTTGCGTAAAGCGGGATTTACCGGAGGGTGGCTCGATCAAAGATAAACGAGGAATGTTGAATGTTGAATGTTAAATGGATAGGCGAATGCGATTACATTCAACATTAAACATTAAACATTCACCATTCCTCGTTCTCCTCCAACCCGCCCGCCTGAAGTTCTGGGGTCTCGGCCATGAGGGCGAGGTCGTCGCGCAGATGCTTCCCGAGTTCACCCGGCGCACCGGCATCCGTGTCGATGTGCAGCAGATTCCGTGGTCCGCGGCGCACGAGAAGCTGCTGACGGCTTTTGTCGGCGACGCGACGCCAGACGTCGCACAGATGGGCAACACGTGGATTCCGGAATTCAACACGGTCGGCGCGCTCGAGCCTCTCGATCCTTTTCTCGCGCACTCGACGATCCGGCAGAGCAATTATTTTTCCGGAATCTGGGCGACAAACGTCGTGGACAATGTCGTTTACGGCGTGCCGTGGTATGTCGATACGCGCGTGATGTTCTACCGCACCGATCTGATTCCGACGCCGCCGCGCACGTGGGCGGAGTGGCTCGACGCGATGCAGCACGTCAAGGCCCAGCGCCCGGGCAACTACGCGATTCTCTTGCCGACGAACGAATACGAGCCGCTCGAGATCCTGGCGATGGCCAACGGCGCCTCACTGCTGAACGCCACCGGAACGGAAGGAGCATTTCACGATCCGCCTTTCGCCCAGGCTTTTCAGCTCTATGTCGAGATGTTCCGGCGCGGATATGCACCCGTGCTGGCAAACACGCAGATCGCAAACGTCTATCAAGGTTTCGCGCAAGGCGATTTCGCGATGTTCATCACCGGCCCGTGGAACGTCGGCGAGTTTAGGAAACGCCTCCCGCCGTCGATGAACGGCAGGTGGATGACGACGCCGATGCCCGCTCCTCGCGCGAACGAGTTTCCGGGGGCGTCGATGGCCGGCGGAGCGAGTTTCGTGATTTTTCGCGCGTCACAGAAGAAAGATGCTGCCTGGAAGCTGATCGAGTTTCTCTCCGAGCCGGCGCAGCAGATCCGTTTCTATGAGCTGACGCAGGACCTTCCCGCGCACCGCGACGCGTGGAAAGCGCCGGCAGTGGCGAACGATCCGCCGCTGGCCGCGTTTCGCGTGCAGCTGGAGCACGTCGCACCGCTGCCACGAGTCGCGGAATATGAGCGGATCGCAACGGACATTGCCGAGGATGGAGAGGCGGTCGTGCGCGGCCGAATGACGATCGGGCAGGCGCTCAACGATCTCGACGCCAAGGCCAATCGCATTCTGGCCAAGCGTCGGTGGGTGCTGGCGCAACGATGAACGAACGCCGCGCGGCGATTCTCTTTCTGCTGCCGGCGCTGGCGGTCATCCTGCTGTTCTTTCTGCTTCCAGTGTGCGCGTCGTTGCTGCTCAGCCTCACCGACTTCGACATCTACGCGCTCGCCAACATCCACAACATCCGCATCGTCGCCCTCCGCAATTACAGCGAGCTCCTCGGCAGCGCGCTCTTCTGGAAGGCGCTGGTCAACACGCTTTACTTCACGGCCGTCGGCGGGCCGCTGACTGTGATCGTCGCGCTGGCGTCGGCGCTTCTCGTCAACACGAAAGTCGCGCGATGGAAGCCGCTGTTTCGCACGATCTATTTCGCGCCGGTCGTCACGACCATCGTGGCCGTCGCCGTGGTCTGGAAATATCTCTATCACCCGCGTTACGGCCTTCTGAATCGCGGCCTGGAGTTGATCGGCATCGCGCCCATCGACTTTCTCGGCGATCCGAAATGGGCGATGGCGGCCATCATTCTGCTGGCGGTCTGGAAAAACTTCGGCTACACGATGATCATCTTCGTCGCGGCGTTGCAGGCAATTCCTGAGGAGTTGTACGAAGCGGCGCGCATCGACGGCGCGAATGGCGTGCAGCAGTTCCGCCACGTCACGCTGCCGATGTTAGGCCCGACGTTCGTGTTCGTCGGCATCATCACCGCCATCGGCTACCTGCAATTCTTCCCCGAGCCGTATGTCATGACGCGCGGCGGCCCAGTCAACAGCACGCTCTCGGTCGTGATGCTGATGTACGAGCAGGGATTCAAGTGGTGGAACATGGGTTTCGCCGCAGCGGTGGCGTTCGTCCTGTTCCTCTTCATCGCGTCCGCGACGCTGCTGCAACTGAAAGTGCAGCGCGCGTCGAAGTAGTCTTCGGATATCGTTAAACGCCATGAATCGCACTGCCGCGACGATCATCATTAACGCATTACTGATCGCCACCGCGATTCTTACGATCATTCCGCTGCTGTGGATGATCTCGGCCTCGTTCATGCCAACCGGAGAGGCGACCGTCTTCCCGCCGCGTCTGGTGCCCAGCCACCCGACCCTGGTGCATTATCGTGAGCTATTTACGCATATGAATTTCGGCCGCACTTTCTCGAACAGCATGATCGTGGCTGCGACCATCACTCTCTTTTCGCTGTTGCTGAATTCGATGGCCGGATATGCATTCGCGAAACTGCGATTCGGCGGACGCGATCGTCTTTTCGGCGCTCTCGTGGCGGCACTCGTCATTCCGACCCAGGTCGGCATGCTGCCGCTCTTTCTCATCCTCAAGAGCGTCCATCTCGTGAACAGCTACTGGGGCGTGATCCTCCCCAGCATGGCGACGATCTTCGGGATTTTTCTCATTCGCCAGTTCATGCTGTCGGTTCCTGACGAACTGCTCGACGCCGCGCGCATCGACGGCGCCGGCGAGTTCCGCATCTACTGGTCGATCGTCATGCCACTCGCGCGTCCGGTGCTGGTGACCCTCGCCATCTTCACGTTCATGTCGAGCTGGAACGACTTCATGTGGCCGCTCATCGTGCTGACCGACAACGCCAAATACACGCTGCCGGTCGCGGTGGCGAATCTCGTCGGCGAGCACGTGCAGGACACGGAGCTGATGATGGCCAGCTCGGTGCTGACCGTAATTCCGGTTCTGATTCTGTTCCTGGTGCTGCAGCGCCACTACATCGCCGGAATCATGATGGGCAGTGTCAAAGGATGAAGGCTGCCGCGATCGCGCTGCTATGTGTGGCGCCGGCACTCCTGCCGGCGCAAATCTTCACGGATAACTTCAACGGCTCGCTGAAGTGGGAACCGCATCCGTCCGCTGGCGTCTCGCTCATCATCACGCAGGAGCCGGCCGGCCATCGCGCATCGGCGCTGCGCATGGATTTCGATTTTCATGGCCACGGCGGCTACGCCATCGCACGACGCGCCGTGTCGATCGACCTGCCCGCCGACTTCGAGTTCTCGTTCTGGATTCGAGGCCCATCGCCGCCTAACAACCTGGAGTTCAAACTGATCGACGACACCGGCGACAACGTCTGGTGGGTCAATCAGCGCAACTTTGTCTTTCCGAAAGAGTGGGCCCCGATCGTTCTCAAGAAACGCCATTTTCAATTCGCCTGGGGTCCCCTCGGTGGCGGCGAGCCGCACCACATCGCCGCCATCGAGATCGTCGTGACCGCCGGATCGGGAGGAAAAGGAACGGTCCTGATCGACGACCTGGCGCTGACCGAGCGTCACGTCGCGACCGTCGATCAGCCAACGACTTTCACCACATCGACGATCGACTTTCCCGAAACCCGCGAATTCGGCGGAATGATCGTCGAGAACGACGTCCCCGGCTATCAGGTGGAGGCCTCGAAAGATGGCCAGACGTGGCAGACGATCTATGCCGTGAAAGGCGCGAAATCGCCGAGGCAGTTTTTGTATACGCCGGAGACGGAAGCGAGCCACATCCGCGTCGTTCCTTCTGCACGCAAGGTGACCCTGGAGCCGATCGCGTGGTCGGCATCGCGCAACGACTTCTTCACGAACGTCGCGCGCGAGTCGCAGCCCGGCGACTACCCGCGGTATTTCCAGGGAGAGCAGACGTATTGGACGGTGGTCGGCGTCGACGGCGACACGAGCGAAGCGCTCTTCAACACCGACGGCGCGCTCGAACCCGAAAAGGGCGGCTACTCGCTCGAGCCGTTTCTCTACACCGGCGGCCGATTGCTGTCATGGCGCGACGTGCAGGCGACACCGTCGCTCATCCGGGGATTTCTTCCGATTCCGAGCGTGAAGTGGCCGGAGATGACGATCACCGCGTATCCGTTCGGCAGCCGTGGGCTATCGACGATGTATGTCGACTATGTCCTTCGGAGTCCGCACAATGTGAACGTCACGCTGTTCGTCGCGGTCCGTCCGTTCCAGGTCAATCCTCCGTGGCAATTTCTTGGCGTCGTCGGAGGCAGCTCGCCGATTCACGACATGCGCTATCGCAACCACGTCGTCGAGATCGACAATCACCAGCCGATCATTCCGCTGACGCCGCCCGCCGGATTCGGAGCGGTGCGATTCGACGAAGGCAACATCGTCGACTGGCTGCGCCGCGGCGTCCTGCCGCAAACGACGGCGGCGATCGACGACCAGAAGGCAGCGTCGGGCGCATTCGCGTTTCCGTTGCACCTCGAAGCCGGAAAAGCACGAACCGTCACCATCGCGATTCCGCTCCACGATCGATCGAAGGCCAGCGACGGAATCCGCCCGCAGGCAGTTCGAGATTGGGAACACAGGTTAGGCCGCGTCAGCATCGAGCTACCGCCGTCGGGCCAGCGTATCAGCGATAGCATCCGCGCGAATCTCGGGTACATCCTCATCCATCGCGACGGCCCGGCGCTGCAACCGGGATCACGCTCCTACGAGCGCTCGTGGATCCGCGACGGCTCGATGATCTCCGAAGCGCTCCTGCGACTCGGCATGGCCGATGTCGTGAAGGAGTACATCGACTGGTACGTCAATTTTCAATATCCCGATGGAAAAGTGCCGTGCTGCGTCGACAGCCGCGGCGCCGATCCGGTCCCCGAGAATGACAGCCACGGCGAGTTGATCTACCTCATCGCCGAGTACTACCGGCACACGCACGATCGTGCGCTCGTCGAGCGCGTCTGGCTGCATGTCGTCTCGGCCGTCAACTACATCGATGGGCTGCGACATCAGCGCACGACCGATCAGTACAAGAACACGCCGTTTTTCGGATTGCTCCCCGAGTCGATCAGCCATGAAGGCTACTCCGCGAAGGCGATGCATTCGTACTGGGATGACTTCTTCGCCGCCAAGGGTCTCGCCGACTCCGTCTACCTCGCCCACGCCCTGGGGTTCATTCGCGAAGAAAAGAGATTCACAACCATTCGTGATGAATTCGAGCGCGACCTGCTGCTCTCGATCAAACGCGCGATGGAAGCGAAACAGATCGACTTCATCCCCGGCTCGGTCGAGCTGGGAGACTTCGACGCGACATCGACCACGATTGCGATTTCGCCCGGCGGTCAGCTCGGAAAATTGCCGGCGGCGGCCGTCAGTCGCACTTTCGACCGCTACTTCGACGAGGCTCGCTCGCGCGCCATCGGCATCAAGCCGTGGGACGCCTACACGCCGTACGAGTGGCGCACCGTCGGCACATTCATTCGACTCGGACAGCCGCAACGCGCCCACGAGCTGGCCAACTTCTTCATGCTCGGACAGCGGCCACCCGAATGGCGGCAATGGGCGGAAGTCGTGTTTCGCGATCCGCAGACGCCGAAGTTCATCGGGGATATGCCGCATGGGTGGGTAGCGTCGGACTTTCTGCGCTCGACGCTCGACATGTTCGCCTACGATCGCGATGACGGCACCCTCGTGATCGGCGCGGGAATTCTTCCGGAATGGGTCACGCAATCGCCGGGCGTAACAGTCCGAAATCTCGACACGCATCAGGGCGTCGTGAGCTTCTCAATGAACGGCACTAGCGGGTCGGTTCGCGTGAACGTCTCAGGAGCGCTGTCGAACGTGATCGTGCATTCGCCGCTGCCGGGGCCGAAGGAAGTTCGCGTCAACGGGAAGGTGGTCGCCGCGACGCAGGACGCCAGCGTCCGCAAATTTCCGTCCGAGATCGTGTTCACTTACTAGCGCAGCGCGACGGCGAGCTCCTGGCCTCTTTCACGTAATACTCGAAATCGGGAGCCACCAGACGCGTCGACGGTACATAGGGGCCTTCGCCTTTCCCGCTCGCATCGCCGCTCACCGACGACCCTGACAAGTGATAGGTCAGCGGGGAGCAGTACGGTGCGGTCGAACCGCCGAAGCGCGCGCTGACGCCGACGCTCTTTCGAGCGATTGCGATCCGGCTCCAGTGTTTTTGCCAATCGCCGACAACAGTAACGCGCGGACTGTTCGTCGCGATATAGAGCGTGTCGTCGGCGCGCTCGATCACCCAGCAGTGGAGCTCGACGTACTCGTGATCGGGACGAAACACGATCACGGTCGCCGGCGCGATGCGGATTGACTGACGAACTTCCGCTTTGGTCCACGGTCCATCCATACGCCAAAGCCAGATGCCGATCGGCACTTCGTTGCGATGGCAGCCGGCGGCAACCAAGAAGAGCGCGAGCGCGAGACGTTTCACCGGGTGATTATCGCGTAATTTCCGCTTCACGCCAGCGCCGCGCCGCGCGTCCGGATCACATCCTTATAAAAATGCGCGCTCGACTTCATCGTCCGCTTCTGCGTTTCGAAGTCGACGTGAATGATGCCGAAGCGTTTCGAGTAGCCGAGGGCCCATTCGAAATTGTCGAGGAGCGACCAGACGCAGTAGCCGTGCAAATCGACGCCGCGGCCCATCGCCTCTCGTGCTGCCGATAGATGCTTCCGCAGGTAATCGACGCGCAGCGGATCGTCAACCTTTCCATCCGCGGCGCCGTTTTCGGTGATGTAAATCGGCAGCTTGCCGTACTTCTCGCCGACCCACAACAGGATGTCGGTGAGTCCCTGAGGAAAGACCTCCCAATCGGTCGTCGTGTAGGTCCCGCGCGGATTGTCGACGCGGATCGCGCGCTCGATGATCGTGTTCGGCGAGTATTGCGTGATGCCGCGCTTGTAATAGTTGACACCGAGGAAGTCGATGGGCTGGCGGATTTCAGCGAAGTCCGATTCGGGAAAATTCGGCCATGCTTCTCCGAACATCGATGGAAACTCTTTCGGATAAGCGCCCTTGAAAATCGGATCGAGATACTGCCGATTCATGTACGCGTCGGCGCGAATGACAGCCTGACGATCTTCGTCGCTGTCGGACGCCGCATACTTCGGCTCGAGATTGACGACGATCCCGATTTTTCCCTTGCTCATTGCGCGATACGCCGCCACAGCGGCACCGTGTGCGCGCAGAAGGTTATGCGCGGCGATCGGCGTCTCGAACAGATTCCGATGCCCGGGCGCGAGCGGCCCGTGAAGATATCCGCCATCGGTGACGACCCACGGCTCATTGAGTGTCGCCCAAACCGGCTGCCGGTCATCGAGCGCGCGGAACATCACCGTCGCGTAGTCCGCGAACCACTTCGCAATGTTGCGATTGAGCCAGCCGCCCCGATCGTCGAGCGCCGCCGGCAGGTCCCAGTGGTAGAGCGTGATCAGCGGTTGAATTCCGGCAGCGCGCAAACCGTCGGTGAGCCGGCGATAGAAATCGAGTCCCTTCTGATTGATGCGCCCCTTGCCATCGGGGAAAACTCGACTCCACGAAATGCTGAAGCGGTAGGCGTTGAGCCCGAGCTCGCGCATCAGCGCGATGTCGGCTTCGTAGCGGTGATAGTGATCGCACGCCACGTCGCCGGTATCGCCATGGAGCACGAGTCCCGGCGTGTGACTGAAGCGATGCCAGATGCTCGGACCAGCGCCGTCGGCGAGCGGCGAGCCCTCCACCTGATAGGCCGCCGTGGCGGCCCCCCACAGGAAGTCGGTCGGGAAAAGATTGTCGTGTGTCATACTCGCGCGCCCGAGAGGGTTTCGCGATGGCGCGTGTGGCGCTCGCTGGCGTTCGGAAAGTCTACGACAACGGTTATGTAGCCGTCGAGAACGCGAGCTTCGACACCAAAGATGGCGAGCTCATGGTTCTGGTCGGCCCCTCCGGCTGCGGCAAGAGCACGCTGCTCCGGATGATCGCCGGCCTCGAGACGGTCTCC
>WNFJ01628766.1_pt2 | contig 10506 bp, 9 predicted proteins | sample 5400461 | NCBI WGS metagenome assembly WNFJ01 (sample SAMN13153349, study PRJNA577476) | soil metagenome | isolation source: 115 cm saprolite on Douglas fir-dominated hillslope | place: USA:California | collected 2013-09-17
CTTCTACATCTGGTCGTCGGGGGAGGCCAATCTCGGCGGCACCCTGACGAATGCAAGCGTAGTTGCGAAGGGCGCCATGCTCACGACGGCGTATGTCTTTTGAACCGCCGGCCCAAAGCCCATCCTGCCGCCCCTGAACCTGGTTCTTTCTTGTTACAGATTGTTTTGAACCACGTTCAGGAGCGAATGCGGCGGGGGCGCATCTCCCGTGAGCTCCCAGACCATGATTCCACCGTACTGCTTCGCGAGAAGCGTCTCTTTTGCCATCGTCGCTTCGCCGGTATAGCTGATTCCGTTGACGCTATCGGATTGCCACGCGTTTGGGTATTGAGACAAGATCGTATTGTATTCGATCTCGTTATTGCCCTGCGTGCCGAAGAAACCAGCGCCAAGCGTAATCTTGTCTTTCGGCACGTTTTTTTGGCGCACGTAGTAATCGAGCTCGCTCGTCACACCGTTCACATCCGACGAGTAGATCATGTCGTTGATGAAATCGAATTCATGGAGCGCCGAATCCGGCATATTGCTCTGAAGATATTGAGCCACGGCGGCGGTCACGAGCTTGCCCTGCGGATGAAGCGTCTTGGCGAGGGCACTCACGAACGTAGCAAACGGTGCACCAAAATTGGGTGGGGACTCGATGTCCACATCGGCCCCGTCGAGGTCATGCGCTTTGAGGTAGCCATCGAGCGAAGCCACAAGGGCGTCGGAAAGGTTCGCATTATAAAATTGCAAGATTTGCTGATCGCCACCACCGCCTCCGATGGACGCAAGAACCTTTGCGCCGGCACTGTGTGCGGCATTGACGAGGGTGGCGATGTCGGCATCGCTCTGGCCGATGGAGAAGGTCATGTTGCTATTGGAGGTGCAGGGGCCACCGCAAGAAGGCGGATTCACGAACGCAAGATTCAGGTGCGTCATCTTCGAGAAATCCACGCTCTTCGCAAAGCTAGCGAAACTTCCGTTCCAATCGGGCAAGTACGCAACGAGCTTCGTTGTGCTGGTCGACGACCCACCCTCCGATCCCCCTTGCCCAGCGTCGCCCTTGCCTGGCAAGACGCCGCTTTCGTGGCTTGCGCCCGTGTCCGGGTTGGAGCTCGCACTCGTTTCCGGAACCGTGGCGATATCGGCTACCACGACATCGGAGTCACTTCCGCCTCCGCTACTGCCCGACGACACGCCGCCTTCGGAGCCCGCGCTCGAGTCCATGGCAGGGTTTGGGCTCGAGCCACCGCCAGCCTCGGGGGCCCCGCTCCCGGATAAAGCGGAGCCGGACGAGGCGGATGTCGAAGGCGGGGGGCCTCCATCCAATGAGCTGCACGCCGTCGCTGCGGTTACTCCGGCAAGGGCAAGTACGAGAAACGCTCGCGTCGCACAAAAGCTCATTGCTTCTCTGAACATACAATCTCAGTCGCGCGTGCCTTCAGCGGCGGCTCACCGGGGGAAGTCCGCCATCGGACTGGGAGGTGAAACGACTGCGGGCGCGGAGCCGCCGCAACGACGTCACTTGCAGGTCGGCTTGTCCGCGGGAACGTTCTGGTAGACGTCGTCGGCCTTGAGCCAGTGCGGGTGCGAGCAAACGAACCCGGGCATGTCCTTGGCCGTCACAAGGGTAATCGGCGTTTTGGCCCAGGGGACAGACTCGGTGCCGGTGTTGATCGTCGCGTTCGTCTTGGGAGTCTCGCAGCGGGCGAGCGCAATGGCGATCGCGGCCGCTTGCGCCGCCATCTCGTCGGGGGCCGGCCAGAGCGTGCCGAACATTCTGCCTTCGACGATCGCCTGTGCCGCCGACAGTTCCAAGTCTTGGCCGGTGATAGGGATCGACCCGGGCTTGAGCCCGGCGCCGCGCACGGCCTGCATCACGCCAAGCGACATCCCGTCGTACGATACAAGGAAGGCCACGATGTTGTTGCCGTTGCGGGTCAGCGCGTTCTCTGCGTGCGCCTGCGCGGGTTCGGTCTTCCACTTGGGCGTGTATTGGTCGACGACGATCTTGATGTCGCCCTTTTTGACGAACGGCTCGAGGGCCTGGCGGTAGCCCTCTTGCATCGTGGTCGACACGGTTTGGCCGGGATCGCCGCCGATGAGGGCGTAGTTGCCCTTGGGGGCCACTTTCATGACCGCGTTGGCTGCGGCGATACCACCCTCCCTCGGGTCGCGCCCGATGAACGCGGCCTGATGCGCGTTGGGGATGAAGTCGTCGTAGGCAGCCAGCGGAACGCCCGCGGCGACGGCCATCTTCGCGATCGTGCCGGAGACGTTGAAGTCGACGGGCATAATCACAATGGCGTCGACGCCTTGCGTAATCACGTTTTCTGCTTGTGCGACCTGCGCTTGCGGGTCGTTTTCCGCCGACTGAAGAACCGCCTTGAACCCCGCCGCCTCGATGGCTTTGCGGAAAAACGGGGCGTCCGCGTGCAGAAAACGAAATGCGGTCTGTTGTTTTAGAAGAAAGGCGATGCGGCCGGTCTTGCCTGGCTTGCAGGCCCCCGGCGCCGTCTTGTCTTCACTCTTCGAGCTCGCGGGGCCGCCCGTGCGGTCGCCGGACTTGCAGGCGAGGGGGCCTGCCGCGCACACACCGAAAATTGCCGCCCCGGCAATCCACTCTGAAACGGTAGGCATCGCTCGCGTCGTACCGCCGCATGTCCCGGTGGGTCAATGCCCATTTGGCGCAGCCCCAGCCTCCTAGAACTGCCGAGCCTCCGTGGACTCCTCGAGCGCCAAGGTCGACGCGCGTCCGCCCGAAATCACCTCGGCGACTTGGTCGAAGTAGCCCGTGCCCACCTCGCGCTGATGGCGCGTCGCCGAGTAACCTCGCTGTTCGGCCGCAAATTCGGCCTGCTGCAATTCGCAATACGCGGCCATTCCGTGTTCCTTGTACTTGCGGGCCAGATCGAACATCGCGAAGTTCAGCGAGTGAAAGCCTGCCAGCGTTACGAACTGGAACTTGTAGCCCATCGCCCCGAGCTCGCGCTGAAACCTCGCGATGGTCGCGTCGTCCAGGTGCTTTTTCCAGTTGAAGCTCGGAGAGCAGTTGTACGCGAGCATCTTGCTCGGATGCTTGGCGTGGATGGCTTCGGCGAATTTGCGGGCCTGCGCCAAGTCGGGCGTGCTCGTTTCGCACCACACGAGGTCCGCGTAAGGCGCGTACGCGAGACCGCGCGCGATCGCCGTCTCGATGCCGCTCCGCAGGTGAAAGAAGCCCTCCGCCGTTCGATCGCGTGAGACGATGAACTCTCGGTCGCGCTCGTCGACGTCACTCGTCACTAGCTTGGCGCTGTCGGCGTCGGTGCGAGCGACCAGAAGCGTCGGCACTCCGCAAACGTCGGCCGCCAAGCGCGCCGCAACCAGCGTTCGAATGAACTGGCTCGTCGGGATGAGGACTTTGCCCCCCATGTGCCCGCACTTCTTTTCGCTCGCGAGCTGGTCTTCGAAGTGCACCCCCGCTGCGCCTGCCTCAATCATCGCCTTCATGAGCTCGTAGGCGTTGAGCGGACCTCCGAACCCTGCCTCGGCATCCGCCAGGATAGGAGCAAACCAGAAATGCTGCCGGTTGCCCTCGGCATGATCGATCTGATCGGCGCGCTGCAAAGCCGCGTTGATCTTACGCACCACGCTGGGCACACTGTTGACGGGATAAAGCGACTGGTCCGGGTACATCTGGCCCGCGGTGTTTGCGTCGGCTGCGACTTGCCATCCGGAGAGGTAAATCGCCTGAAGGCCCGCGCGCACCATCTGAACTGCCTGGTTGCCGGTCAGCGCGCCGAGGGCCTGCACGAAGGTTTCCGTGTGCAAGAGCTCCCACAATCGGCGCGCGCCCATGTCGGCGAACGTGTACTCGACTTGAATCGATCCACGGAGTCGCTCGACGTCCGCCTTGGCATACGGGCGCACGACGCCTTCGAACCGTCGGGCGTCGAGGCGCTCTTCGATGTGGGTTTCCAGCTTTATGGCCGCCGAACTGGACATGACGACTCCTATTGTTCTTCCCGCACGAGCAGCTCGTACGAGACCAGGGTGAGAAATTCTTCGAACTTGGGTGCCGTCGACAACGACACGAAAAGATCGCGCGCCTGATCGAAGCGCCCCGCCGCAAAGCGCGACGCTCCGACCTCGCGGGCGATGCGCTGCATCTCCTCTCGCACCACCTGGGCAAATCGATCCCGGTCGAACGGCGTACCATCGACCGTGGCTTCGTGATGCAGCCACTGCCACACCTGAGCGCGCGAGATCTCCGCGGTCGCAGCGTCCTCCATCAAGTGATACAGCGGCACGCACCCGTTGCCTCGCAGCCACGCCTCGATGTACTGGACGCCCACGCGCACGTTGTGCCGCAAACCTGCGTCGGTGCGAGACCCTTCCGGCACGCGCAAGAGGTCGTCGCGCGTGACGGCGACGTCTTCGCGCCTGATCGAAAGTTGATTCGGCCCCGGCATGTGCGCGTCGAAAATCTCTTTGGCGACGGCCACCAGCCCCGGATGCGCCACCCACGTCCCGTCGTGCCCTGCCTTGACCTCGCGCAGCTTGTCGGCACGTACCCTTTCGAGCGCAATCTCGTTGGCGGCCGGGTCGTCCTTAATCGGAATCTGCGCTGCCATGCCGCCCATTGCGTGAACGCCGCGCCGGTGGCACGTCTTGATGAGAAGCGCGACGTAGGCCGCTAGAAATCCCTTGTCCATTGTGACTTGGGAGCGGTCGGGCAAGACAGCGGAGGGGTCTTCTGCCCGCTTTTTGATGAAGCTGAAGATGTAGTCCCAGCGCCCGCAGTTCAGGCCGGCCGAATGCTCGCGCAGCTCCCAGAGAAACTCATCCATCTCGAACGCCGCGGGGAGCGTCTCGATGAGACACGTGGCCTTGATCGTGCCTGCGGGTATCCCGAGCTTGCCCTGCGCGTAGACGAACACGTCGTTCCAGAGGCGCGCCTCCAGATGGCTCTCCATCTTCGGCAGGTAGAAGTAGGGAGCGCTGCCGCGCGCCATCGCCTCGCGCGCGTTGTGGAAGAAGAAGAGCCCGAAGTCCAAGAGCGCGCCAGGTATCGGCTCCCCGTCGACCTGAACGTGGCGTTCGAGTAGGTGCCATCCGCGCGGGCGCACGAACAAGACGGCCACGTCGGGCTTGAGCGCATACTTCTTGCCTGAATCTGGCGCGGTGTACTCGATGGTCCGGCGCACCGCGTCCATGAGGTTCTTCTGCCCATGAACGACGTTGTCCCAGGTTGGGCTGTTGGCGTCCTCGAAGTCCGCCATGAAAACGTTGGCGCCCGAGTTCAGGCCGTTGATGACCATCTTGCGATCGGTGGGTCCTGTGATCTCGACCCGTCGGTCCAGAAGCTCCGGCGGCAGAGGGGCGACGGTCCACCCGCGAGCGCGCACGCCGGCGGTCTCGGCCAGAAAGTCCGGCAGCTCGCTGGCATCGAAGCGGGTTTGACGCTCGCGCCGGCACTCGAGCAGTGCGGCCACACGGCCACGAAAGACGCCGACCAAATCGGCCACGAACGCCAAGGCTGCCGGCGACAGGACCGCGCTGTAGCCGGGCTCCATGGGCCCGAGAACCGTGACCAAAGGCGGGGAGAAGGAGCGCGGAGCGTCGTTCATCACGTCATTTACATGGTCACGCCTCCATGGCCCGGTCAAGATACGCAAATGGGCCTCCAAGAAGGCCACGTTGAGAACTGTCAATGACAAGCTGTAAACTTGTCAACGTTGTAAATAAGAGCAAACTTCGCTCATGACCCAAGCGCATCGCACGGCGCCCCGGCTTGGAGCGAAAGTTCGCGCGCTGCGGCGCCGCCAAGACATGACCCAGGTGCAGCTGGCCGAGCGGCTCGGGATCTCGGCGAGCTACCTGAATCTTATAGAGTCCAATAGGCGCCCGCTTCCGGCGTCACTCCTCATTCGCCTCGCTCAGCTCTTTGGTGTCGATCTGCACGCCTTCGGCGGCGACGAAGACGCGCGGGTCGTCAGCGACTTGCTCGAGGCGTTTGCTGACCCGCTCTTCGAAGCGCACGAGCTGACGTCGGCGGACTTGCGCGACCTCGCGGTCAATCACACGCAAGTAGCCCGCGCTGTGCTCGCGCTCTACAGCTCGTACAAGAGCCAGCGCGAGGCCACCGAGGAGCTCGCATCGCGCCTCGAAGGCGAAGAGGCCGCGGGCATGGAGCGTTCGCAACTGCCCTCCGAGGAAGTCAGCGACTTCATCCAACGGCAGGGCAATCACTTTCCGGAACTCGAGCACGGGGCCGAAGAGCTGCTGAAGAAAGGGCGAATCGATCCGGAAGAGCTCTCATTGGGGCTGATTCGCTACCTCGACAAAGAGCACGGCGTGCACCTTCGCATGGCGCGAGGCGGCATCGAGCGCGGCATCCTGCGGCGGTTCGACCCGGAAAAGAAGATGCTCACGTTGAGCGAACTACTTCCCACGCGATCCCGAACGTTCCAGCTCGCTCACCAGATTGCGCTCCTCACGCAGCACCGGACCATCGATCGCATCCTGTCGGCCGGGCAATGGACAACCGACGAATCTCGCGGCCTGGCGCGTGTGGCCCTTGCGAACTACTTCGCCGGCGCGGTCCTCATGCCCTACGCGCCCTTTCTCGAGGCGTGCCGGCAGGAGCGCTACGACATCGACGTCATTGGGAGACGCTTTCGGGTGGGCTTCGAACAGGTGAGCCACCGGTACACGACCCTACGGCGACCGGGCGCCGAGGGCATCCCCTTTCACATGATTCGCATCGACGTAGCCGGCAACATTTCCAAACGTTTCAGCGCGAGCGGCATCCGCTTCGCACGCTTCGCCGGCGCGTGTCCTCGCTGGAACGTGTTCGCCGCGTTCATGACGCCCGGGATGATTCGCATTCAGATTTCACGTTTTTCCGACGGCGCGACCTATTTTTGCATCGCGCGCACGATCCACAAAGACTCCGGCGGCTACCACGCGCAGCAGCCGGTGCTCTCGATTGGCCTGGGTTGCGGCATCGAACACGCGCGCGAGCTCGTCTACTCAGACGGCGTCGATCTCGAGAACGCCGAGATGGCGACTCCGGTGGGGGTCACCTGCCGGCTGTGCGAGCGCACCGACTGCGAGCAGCGCGCGCTTCCCTCGATTCGCCACCCGCTTCGCGTGGACGAGAACGTCCGGGGGGTATCGCTCTATGCGCCTGTGGCGAGCGTGAGCGGGTGGATGAAGCCGCCCGAATAGCTTCCTAACCCCCCGCGAGGCATGCGCGAGGCGCCGGCGCTTCCTGGATGGCGGTTGCGCTCTCAGGAGCGCTGGCGCTATTGTGGAGGGTGGGCAAGCAAACCGACCGTCACAATCGGTTCGCACCAAGTCGGATCGTCCTGTCGTGGTGCTCAAGGCGGTCTCGCGGTTTTCCCTCTGCAAAGCGAGGGCGCAGCGCCTGGCATGCAGATTGGATACGGCCCCCGACGTGGAGGGAGTGGCGATGCAAGGACAAGGTTCGAGGCGTTCGGGTCCTAGCGGGGTTACGCGGGTGCTAGCGGCGTCGATCACCGCCGTGCTGACGTTCACGAGTGTCGTCGGGCGTGCGCAAGATGCGCCGGGGTATCCGCCCCCTCCACCGCCCGCAGCATCTCCGCCCTCGCCGGCGCCGCCGGCATCGCCGGGCGTGTATCCCGCACCGCTCTCGCAAACGACCCAGGAAACCTATGTCCCGCAGAGCGTCGCGCTCTCAGGGCCCGATGAGATCAATTCGTGGGAGCCCGGTGAACCCATCCCCCCCGGCTACCATCCTGCAGAGCGTCTTCGAAAAGGGCTCATCATCGGAGGCGCGGTGACCTTCGGCGTCCTCTACCTCTTTTCGGCGATGGGGGCGGCTATTGTGCACGACGTCAATGCGAGCGTCGGAGGAGGCGACAACGCCGACGCGCTGTACGTTCCCGCGCTAGGTCCTTTCATGCAGATGACGCATACGACGAGCGCCTCGGGCAATCTTGGCAATGCCATCCTCGGGGTCGGGCAGTCGGCCGGTCTGGTGATGTTGATCGTCGGCTTGACGTCGCCGCGGACGATTCTGGTTCGCAACGACCTTGGAGCCGTGAGGGTCCAGCCCGTGCCCTACATGGGCAGTCACTCTGCGGGCCTCGGTCTCGTCGCGTCGTTTTAGCGCGCTCTTCACGCGCGTGGCGCGGTCTGGTGGGGGGCCACTCCGCCCCACACCCCCAGCCGAACCTGCTCCACGCATTTGAAAAGCGCTTCTAGGCCGAGCGTTTCGACCGACTAAGGGTTCGAAAGGTTCCAGAATACGGGCGATGCGATTTGTTCGTCGTCGGCTTTACAGATTGCAGCCCTCGCGGCGTCTTCCACGCAAGGTCGTACGAAACGCACGGCCCCCTCCGGAAAGGAATCCGCGATGAGACATCTTACGAAACCACTTACGTACCTAACGGCCGCGGCGTGTGCGTCGGCCTGCGGGTCGCTGGCGCCTGACACGAGCCAAGCGCCGGTCCTGGCCACCATACACGGTGAGCTTCAAAACAAGTCCCTGGACCTCGGTGCGGGCGCCAATCGCACGCGAGTGGCTGTCCTTTGGCACGGCGTCCACGGATACAGCATCGCGGAGGACCTGCCCGTGCAGTCCGAATTCCCCGCGCGGTTCGTCCTGCAGATCCGCCAGGCTCCACCTGCCGACGCGATATGGACCCAAGCCTCCGCGAGCTCGGCAAGCGGCTCAGGAGGCGGCTCGAGCGGCCCCCCCGTGGGTAATAATGACGTGCCGCCCTCGGCCGACGCAGGCCCAACGGGGCCTTCGGTGCAGCCGCTGGGCTCAAACGCTGCCCCTTGGCCTGCCGATTTCGGAATCGCATTCGGCTCGATCGTGGCGTACGAGGACTTGAACAGCAACGGCAAGCTGGATCTCGTCGACGCGGGGGCCACGTCGTACGTCGACCGCATTCTCGGCGCCAACAGCAGTCTTGCTCTCGTTTACGTGCAAGGCACGTTCGCCGCAGGAGCCGCCTTACCGAGCCAATTGAATGACGACAGCGGACATCTGCCGGTGCGCGGGTTCAACCTGTTTCACCTGAGTCAGTGCCCTATTGTTTTTACCCCTCTCGGTACTCCTGGCGGTACACCTACGACGCCAGCGCCGCCTTGCACCGACAAGAACCTGTGGCTTGCGCCGGACTCGCTCTTTCTCTTGCCGCTGACCGCCGACCCCAAATTTGCAACGTTGATGTGCAAGGGCGGCGTCGCCTCCTTCCAGGCAACAGCTGGCTTAGAGGGTTCCTCCGGCAGCCAGCCAGGTTCCTCGAGCTCCGCGCCGAGCTCTGGGCAGTCCGGCGGCGCCGGCTCGGGCGGCTCCAGCGCCGCCCCGCCGGGTTCCTTGAGCACGCCGCCGAATCCTGGGCCCAATAGCGACGCAGGACCCGACCAGCCAGTGTCCTCCGCTCCCACCTACCCTGCTACGAGCGACATGTATCTCTTGTGCGCTTCGGACGGGACGTCGTTCACCGACTGCCCACCGCCTTCAGCGCCGCCGCCACAACCGGCGCTCTGCGGCGGGGCGCTGATTGGGGGAGACGTGTGGGTCTCTTGCGGTTCCGTACCGCGGCCCAATCCTCCCCCTGCCAACTGGCCGTGCCCCAAGCACTGACCCTTGGCTGGGGCTCTCACGCACGACGAAACGACGGCGCTCTACCGGCGGTACGGATTTTTTCTGCGCCGCCGGTGCGCTCTTCTCGTTCGTGACGCCGGCCTCGTGGACGATGCGATGCAGGAGGCCTTCATGCGATTCATCCGAAGCGGGGCCGAGTTGCGCGAGATGGATCAGCCGCTCTGGTGGCTTTATCGCGTCATCGACCGCTGCTGCTTCGATCAGCTTCGCCGCGGCAGGCGCCTTCGCCAAGCAGACCCGATCGAGAAGCACGCCGACGCCGCATTCGCTCATCCGGGAGTGGCGATCGAGATCCGAGACGCCGTCTTGTCGCTCTTGGGCGAGCTCGACGATCGGGAGCGCGACATCGCTGTTTTGGCGTTCGTTGACGGGATGACGCAGGGCGAGATTGCGGCGGAGCTTGGGACATCGCGCGTGACCGTGAACAAGAAGGTCCAGGCGATTCGCGAGCGCGCGCAACGAGTGCTCGGAGGCCGCGCGTGAACGATCATCCGGCCAGCCGCCGGCTCGAGGAGCTCGCCGCGGGCGAGCCCGATGCGCAAACACAAGCGCACGTGGACTCGTGCGTCGAGTGCGCGGCGTACGTAGCGCGGCTCCAGTCGGCGGCACAGGCGTTCGCCACGATCGACGACGCCGAGCGATTCGTACGGTCGGTCGAGGCGCGCTCGAAACGATCGTGGACGCGTGCCGTCTGGACGCTGGTACCGATCGCGGCCGCGGCGATGTTTTTTCTTTTCGTTCGCGCCCCCCCACCGGCGACTCCTGACGCAACGACACACGGCGAGCGGTTCAAGGGGGGATTGCAAGTTGCCGCCGTTGTGGAACGCGCAGGGCGGCAAGAGCGCATGACCGGTGAGGTGCGCGCACATCCGGGC
>WNFJ01136223.1_pt1 | contig 10505 bp, 6 predicted proteins | sample 5400461 | NCBI WGS metagenome assembly WNFJ01 (sample SAMN13153349, study PRJNA577476) | soil metagenome | isolation source: 115 cm saprolite on Douglas fir-dominated hillslope | place: USA:California | collected 2013-09-17
TACCGCGGGAATCGCATGGTTGCTGCTATTCGCGGCGATTTTTGTTCTTTGTTTGGTTTGGAAATGACGCGCTTCGCCCACTTCTCGTGCTTCGGTCACTAATCCATTCTGAAACTAAACGAATATTTTACGAGGGCTGAAACGTATTATTTATATGCCGCCTCCCTATCGATTGAGCGCCACCTTTCTTTCGCGATCGCTCGGTCGTTCGCGCGGGCCTTTCGGCGGTTATCGTTTTGAGCCTTATCCTTTTCGGCGTGATTAGCTTTGTGTGGATGGTTGGACTCCAGCCTGCGCCGCACGACGTGCTGCGCATCGAGAAAGGTAACCTGTCGGACCGCCGCACGACGTGCTGCGCATCGAGAAAGGTAACCTGTCGGACAACCGCATCTCAGCACAGGCCGATCATGCTCGGCGGTGACATCGGCTGCCCCTGCCGCGATTTCAGATTGTATCAATTCTGCGAAAGGCACATCATTCCTGGCGGTTCATCCCCCGATGGCTCGGGAGAACCTGAGCATGAAGAAAACCCTCGGAATTACTGTCGCACTCGTCCTCAGTATCTCGGTATTGATTGGGCTCACTTCGACGGTCGGCAGTACGGCCAAGCACGGTGGTTCGATGCTCGCAGCCGCCAATCGACACAAAATTCTCTTGGTAACCGTGGGAAGCGAGCCGAAGACGTTGGACCCCGGACTGACCGACACCGATCCTGAGGGCAAAATTGAAGAAGCTCTTTTCGAAGGTTTGGTCATCACCGACCCAAAGGACGGCTCCAAACAGATACCGGGCGCCGCCGAGGCCTGGGAACATAACAGTGACTATTCCGTCTGGACATTCCACCTCCGGACCAATGGGAAATGGTCAAACGGCGATCCAGTCACCGCTGATGACTTTCTCTTTTCGGTGAAACGAGTTCTGACTGCTTCGTTGGGCGCACCATTCTCCGAGTATTTCTTCGTCATCAAGGGAGCCAGAGAGTATCTGGGCGGTCAAATCCAAGATTTTGACCAGGTCGGGATGAAAGCCCTCAATCCTTATACCCTACGATTTGACTTGACCGGGCCCGATCCCTATTTCCTGGCGTTGTTGACTCTTCAGCCCTTCCAACCCGTACATCCACGAACAATTCTGAAGTTCGGAAGCATTGGTCAACGTGATACCAAATGGACGGAGCCGGACCGTATTGTGGGTAACGGGCCGTTTGTTCTGAAATCGTGGCGCGAAAACGATGTCATCGAGGTGGTCAAAAGTCCGACCTACTGGGATGCGGATAAAGTGAAACTCAACGGAATCAATTTTTACTCGATCGAATCCTACGACACGACCGAACGCGCTTTTCGCGCAGGTCAGCTACACAAAACGGAATTCGTTCCACTAGACAAGATTCCATACTACCGCCGAACAGAGCCGGAGGTACTGCAGATTGCGCCGTACCTTGCCGTCTATTTTTATATTCTGAACGTAACGCACAAACCACTCGACGATCCCAAAGTTCGTCTCGCCCTGAACCTCGCGGTCGATAGAGAATCTCTGGTTCGCTATGTCTTGCGGGGCGGTGAACAAGCAGCGACCGGATTTATTCCGCCCGGATTTAGCGAGTATCCGGTAGCGCGCCGAATAGCGTATGATCCCGGCCGAGCCAGACAGCTTCTTGCTGAGGCGGGATATCCAGACGGTCACGGCTTTCCCAAGCTCAATATTTTCATGAACACGAGCGAGCGCCATCGAACGATTGCCGAAACCATTCAACAGATGTGGCGGCAAGAGTTGAATATCGACATCGGCTTGGAGAATCAGGAATGGAAAGTCTATCTCGACACGCTAAACAAAAAACATTTCGACATTGGCCGGCGTGGGTGGGTCGGAATCCCCGATCCAGCGTTTTTCTTAAAAATTTGGAGCACGAGTAACGCGAACAATTCGTCCGGCTGGACCAACGCTCGATACGACGATCTGCTGACCGAAGCTGATCATACTGGAGACCTCAATCGGCGCATTGCTCTGCTTCATCAGGCTGAGGAGGTCTTACTTAGCGAGTCGGTAATGATTCCGATCTTTTGGTATACGAGCATCCACCTCGTTCATCCGAGCGTGACCGGTTGGTACCCGAATGTCGTAGACGACCACCCGTACAAGTTTGTTGATCTGAAATCGCCGGAGGAATTGTCCAATCTCAAACTTCTCCGAGAACCCGAATGAAAACAAGCAAAGCCAAAATCAAGCCGGCCTCTCCGGCCGGAGCGGTGAACGCAGCCGGTGGCCAAAAAAATGCTAGGCTCCAGCAAAGCGGCAAGAGAACCCGTGTTCGTGCGCATTTGCGAGCGGCCACCCGGATAAAACAAGGTCAACGGGACAGACGCAATCCCTGACGATGTAGCGGTAGCGATCCCGCCGAGCCGGGATTCTCAATCGTCCACCTTGGTTGTGACCGGCGGCAACCGAGGTGGAGCTGGAACGCGTCAGTTTGTCTTTGTCACTTCTGGCCGACACAGATCGTAGCCGCCGAAGTTTAACTCGATATCGGCAGCCATCGTGTGCTCGGCGCAATCGGCACAAAGATTTCCTAACTCAGCATCTTGGTACTTGAGCAATCGATAAGTGCTGCAGCACGCGCATTGGCCAAGGACATGTTGACTTATTTTATGAATTACAGAGTTCAATGGGTTTTCTCAACCAACAGCAGCTTTGATGCCACCGTGTGGTGTATTTGGATTCTCCGGGCGTCTGCCTCTGGCTATCGAATCTGTTGCCAATAAGGGACCTCTCCTGGGCTGTTGACCTCCCACATTTGGGAAAAGTGCTCGATCGATTATCTCTTTGACCCTGCGATTGCCGCTCCGATCGGGGCTAGGCATGGTGCTGGTTCCTGTTGCAAATGGGGGTGTGATGATACGAGAAACTGCCAGAGCTGTCGACGCGGAAACCAGCAAAGAATCCAAATTTAGAATCGGTAATGTTCCCACCGACGCGAGTTCCAATCCTACTCCTCGTTCCGGGATCCAATTCGTGATAGGCTGTGGCCAACGCAATCGTTCAAATGGAGCCACTACCAGCGAGACAATCATGCACAGTGTGCGGCGGCCCGAATTTGGGAAGCTGTTCGGTCTGTCCGCTGTGCGAGGAAGCGTTCCATTCAGCTGATGCCGGCCCAGACACCCTAAAGGGAATCGATCTCAATCGTTACTCTACAAAGGCGTTTCCGTGGGAGCCGAGCGGATTTACACCAAGACTCCTTTCGCACCATCGGTCCTGGTCGATTTTTTGCCTTGGATTGATCTTAGTCGTGGTCCTGCTCTCGTTGTTGCGCACCCCGCTTCCGACTTGCTGGGAAACCTCTATGTAATCACTCCTAAGACCTCACGCAAAGCCCTGCCCGCAACGCTTCGCGGGGACCGGTGCGCGTAGCAAGACCACGGCGTTTCGCATAGCGATGCAGGCGGGGGCAAAGTCGCCAGAAATGAAAAAGGAATCACCAGCGCCAAGCGGCCCGAGACCCGTTCGAAACGAGTAGGTGAAACCGTAGAGCGCGTGATCCAGAGGCCTTCGACTCGAGCTCAGGCCGAGAGTCAGAGGCTGACGGGTTAGACTTGATCTACTTTTCGCTTCGTCCTGGTTGAAAAACAAGATTCCCATACTAACCATTCCATATTCTCCCTATGTCCTCCCCCAACCCAAATCTATCTATCCGACCCTTCCTGTGGGGAACCGCCACCGCCAGCTATCAAATTGAAGGGGCCGTTTCCGAGGATGGACGAGCCCCTTCCATTTGGGATGTTTTTGTGCATACCCCGGGTAAGATTGAGCGCTCGGAAACAGGCGATGAGGCATGCGATCACTATCATCGCTACAAAGAAGACATTGCGCTTATGCGCGAGTTAGACGTCCAAGCCTATCGTTTTTCGATTTCGTGGTCGCGGATCCTACCGGACGGACGCGGCCAACCGAACGCCGCGGGTCTCGATTTTTACGATCGTTTGACCGATGAGATTCTTGGCGCGGGAATTATCCCCTTCGCAACGCTTTTCCATTGGGATTTGCCGCAGGCACTTCAGGAGCACGGTGGCTTTGCCAATCGTGATGTTTGCGGATGGTTCACCGATTACGCAACGCGAACCGCGTCCCATTTGGGCGACCGCGTTAAACATTGGATCATGCTGAACATGCTTTAGGAATTCACGCGCCAGGGATTGCCGATCGATCTGCCTTCTTGGCTGTCACCCATCACTTGAACTTGGCGCAAGGATTCGCGCTCCAAGCGCTGCGGTCGCTCGATTCGTCATGGCAGCTTGGAACGACGCTAAATATTCACCCAGGCGTCCCGGCCGATCGCTCTGAGGATTCCATGGTGATGGCCGAACGACATAACGATCTTTGGAATCGCTGCTTTTTAGGACCACTCTTGTCCGGCAATTACCCGGATCGGACAGCCTCGGAATTTGATCCTTATATTCGGCCAGGCGATTTGGATTCTATTCGCCAGCCAATTTCATTTTTGGGTATCAATCACTATTTTCGTGCGTACATCCAGGCGGACGCAAACGAATTGCTCGGATTTCGCCAGGTCTCACCTCCAGCCCACCTGCCGCAGACTAGTTTCGATTGGGAAATCAATCCGCAGGTGTTTCGCGATGTATTGCTCTGGCTGCATCAAGATTACGAGTGTCCTCCTATCTACGTTACGGAAAACGGAGCATACTTCGACGACACGCTATCGGAGGATGGAAAAGTACACGACCATCAGCGGATTGAATTCCTCGATGGTTACATTCGCGCAATGCGGGAAGCCATGGATCAGGGAGTGGATGTGCGTGGCTATTTTGTGTGGTCCCTCTTAGATAACTTCGAATGGGCTTCTGGCTATCGGCCCACCTTCGGTTTGGTAAAGGTCGATTTCAAAAATCAGCAACGGATCTCAAAAGATTCGTTTTATTGGTATCGCGAATTTATCCGGCAACACACACCTCAGATGCTGAGTAAGCCCTAAGGGCTGCGATCCTTCCGCAGTCGGCATTAGGGACTGCAGTCTTCCTTATTCTGTGTGCCCGGTTCAAACTCGCTGCTATTATTCGAGATGACCCAGCTCCTTCTGAGAGACAGCGAACGGGAAACCACAAACCTTACCGAGGACCCAAATCGGCGGCAATCACGCACTTCAGCCTACCGCAACATTAACGAATGGGTGGAAGGAGAATAACTTGGAATACCGAAGTCTAGGGCGCAGCGGTCTCAAGGTCTCTCCGCTTTGTCTGGGTACAATGATGTTCGGAGGTCCCACCGACGAGGCCACCTCCGGCCGAATCATCGCGCGGGCCCGCGCGGTCGGAATCAACTTCATCGACACGGCTGATGCCTACAATAACGGGCGGTCTGAGGAAGTCGTGGGACGCGCTATCGCTCCCGAGCGATCCTGGTGGATTCTGGCGACCAAGGCGGCAAACCCAACCAGCGATAGCCCTAATGATCGCGGTTTGTCGCGGCGCCGGGCCTTTAATGCGGTCGAAGCCAGTCTGCGCCGCCTCGGAACCGATGTCATCGACATCCTCTATCTCCACAGGGAGGACCACACGACGCCGTTGGACGAGACGGTGCACGCCCTCGCGGACTTGCTGCGACAGGGAAAAATCCGGTATTTTGGCGTCTCGAATTTCCGGGCCTGGCGCGTGGCTGAGATTTGCCGACTTTGCGACCTGGCCGGGATCGATCGCCCCGTCGTCAGCCAACCGTATTATAACCTCCTGAACCGCATGCCCGAAGTCGAGCACTTGCCGGCGTGCGCCCATTACGGGCTAGGCGTAGCACCTTACAGCCCGCTCGCTCGAGGAGTTCTAACTGGCAAATATGCGGCGGATGGCGCGCCGGCCGAGGATACCCGGGCAGGCCGGCAGGATAAACGAATCATGGAAACCGAATGGCGTCGGGAAAGCCTGCAGATCGCTGGCGTGCTGGCAAAACATGCAAGCTCGCGCGGAATTACGCCGGGCCAGTTTGCCTTCTCCTGGGTGCTCAACAACCGGATCGTCACGGCGCCGATTGCTGGGCCGCGAACGGAGCCACAATGGGAGGACTACCTCGCTGCCCTCGATTATGATTTCAAGGCGGAAGACGAAGCCCTGGTGGATCGACTCGTGGTCCCAGGTCACGCCTCCACGCCGGGATACAATGATCCATTATACCCGATCGAAGGACGCATTGCGGCTACTGCAGCCAAGAATTGAGCCTAAACCCACTTTCCGATTTCCGATTCGTGCGCGTTTGCAACCGGCCCGCCATGGTTTGGCCAAGCAAGGCTTTTTTTCGCGCTGATCCAGCGAAGTGGCGGTTGCTCTTCTGCCAAACGCGGGTTTCAACGGCAAGCTTGGTTGCCAGACGATGTTCTTGTCGGATCGCAGTTCCTCGGCAAAATTCGAGGACCGGCACCACGACAGGGCGGTTGCCATTTGTCCATATCCCCTGTCGCCTGACTTCTGTATTCTGTATTCTCTGCCATGGCCTCCCCCAGCCCGTCCGCTTTTGAGCATCTTGCTAAAAAATTAGCAGGCGACCTTCATCTCGACGCGACGATGCGGACGCTTTACGCGACCGATGCTTCGGTTTATCGCGAGATGCCGCAAGCAGTCGCCCTGCCGAAGAGCGAAGCGGACATTGTTTATCTTATCCAGTTCGCCGGCCAACATGGTACGGCATTGGTGCCGCGCACGGCTGGCACCTCGTTGGCTGGACAAGTCGTCGGGGCCGGAATCATCGTCGATGTTTCGCGCTACCTCAATCGGATCATGGAGATCGATTCCGGGCGCAGACGGGTACGGGTACAACCCGGCGTCGTTCGTAACGAACTTAATCTGGCTCTTGCTCCCCACGGACTTTTCTTCGCGCCCGAAACCTCTACGCAGAACCGAGCGATGATCGGTGGCATGGTTGGCAACAATTCTTGTGGCGCTAACTCGGTAGTTTATGGAAGTACACGCGAGCATCTCATCTCGGCCCGCGTGGTATTGAGTGACGGATCAATTGCTGAATTTGGTCCGCTTTCGAGCGAGGAATTTGCCGCCAAATGTTCCGGCTCCAGGCTTGAGGCAGCAATCTACCAAGACATCAGCCGTTTGCTTGGCGACGTCAAAACTCGTGAAACCATTGCGCGTGAGTTTCCAAAAAAGTCGATTCACCGGCGCAACACTGGCTACGCCCTCGATTCGCTCGCGGCGTGCGTTCCGTTTTCGCCTGGCGGTCCCCCTTTCAATTTCTGCCGGCTGCTCGCTGGTTCAGAAGGTACCCTGGCGTTTCTTACTGAAATCACCTTGGCTTGCGAACCGTTGCCTCCGCCCGAGAGTGCACTCGTTTGCGTGCACTGCGCCACGATCGACGAAGCGCTACAGGCAAATCTTGTCGCACTGCGATACGCCCCGCGTTCGTGCGAACTGATCGACCGCCACATCCTCGAATGTACAAAAACCAACCTCGAACAACGGCAGAATCGTTTTTTTGTGCAAGGCGATCCAGGTGCTCTTCTCGCGGTCGAGTTAGCTGCTAACACCCGTGGTGAGGTCGCAGACGCGGCGAGACGCCTTGAGGCTGAACTGAGCGCCGCAAGCCTCGGATACCACTACCCCACGGTTTGGGGTACTGACCAGCAACGCGTCTGGAATCTGCGCAAAGCTGCGCTCGGTTTGCTCTCCAATATACCGGGAGATGCCAAACCGGTGGCGGTAATTGAAGATACTGCGGTCGGCCCGGAGGACCTGCCGGAGTTTGTGCATGACTTCGACAATCTTCTCGGGCGCTACGATCTCTCCGCTGTTCACTACGGTCATGCCGCTTCCGGTGAACTGCATCTGCGCCCGATTCTCAACCTTAAGGCCGAAAAGGATCGGAAGCTTTTTCGGATTATCGCTACCGACGTCGCACACTTAGTGAAGCGTTACGGCGGTTCGCTCAGTGGCGAGCACGGCGATGGTCGATTACGGGGCGAATTCCTGTCGCTAATGGTAGGTGAGAAGAATTACGCGTTATTCCAAGATATCAAACGCACCTGGGATCCGGCCGGCGTCTTCAATCCTGGCAAGATTGTCGATACGCCGCCGATGGATGCCAGTTTGCGCTACGAGCCTGAACCGGCCGGGCGCGAATTTGCGACCGTGCTTAGTTTCTCGGATTCACGAGGCATCTTGCGAGCAGCCGAACAGTGCAACGGATCGGGAGATTGTCGCAAGTCCCATTTGATGGGCGGTACCATGTGCCCCAGCTACATGGCGACGCGCAACGAGCGCGATACGACCCGGGCCCGAGCAAATATGCTACGCGAAGTCCTTACTCGCTCGCGCCAAGCAAATCCATTTGACTCCGATGAAATCGCCGCGGTGATGGATTTGTGCCTCTCTTGCAAAGGTTGCAAATCAGAGTGTCCATCCAACGTCGACGTCGCACGGCTCAAAGCAGAATGGCTGCAACAGTTTCATGATGCGCGCGGGGTACCGTTGCGCTCGCGAGTAATTGGAAATTTCTCGACCGCGATGGCTTGGGCGTCGCTCGCTCCCGCCGTATACAACTTTATTGTTGGCAGTGGCCTGATTGCACCTCTCTTGAAACGGGCGGCTGGTTTCGCCCAAGGGCGCTCGATGCCGAAATTGTTCAAAACAACCGTGCGGCGCTGGTATCGCAGTATTGCCAATCAAAGTGGCGTTTTTCCAAACGGTCGCATTTTTCTCTTCTGCGATGAGTTTACCAACTTCAACGACGCGGAGGTCGGCATCAAAGCAGTGAGACTGCTGAACCGCTTGGGTTATCAGGTGATCATTCCGCAGCACGTCGACAGCGGTCGAGCGCAGATTTCCAAAGGGTTGCTTCGCGACGCGCAACGATTAGCCGTCCGCAATGTAGAATTGCTGAAGGATGTGATCGCCGCGGACACTCCACTAATAGGGATTGAACCATCGGCCATCCTGGGTTTCCGCGACGAAGTACCCGATCTGGTTCCAGCGCACCTGGTCAGCGCGGCCAAGACATTGGCCAAACACGCGCTTTTGATTGACGAGTTCATTGCCCGGGAGGCTGACCTCGGTCGAATCCGGCACGAGGCCTTCACGCAACAACCGCGCGCCATCAAACTACATGGGCATTGTCATCAGAAGGCTCTTGCTTCGCTGACTCCGACCGTTAAAGCGCTCGAGCTACCGGTGAACTACAAAGTCCAAGTTATTCCATCCGGTTGCTGTGGCATGGCTGGCTCTTTCGGATATGAAGAAGAGCATTTCCAGGTTTCCATGCAGATCGGAGAACTGGTCCTGCTGCCAGCAGTAAGGTCGGCGCCCGCTGAGACCATCATCGCAGCACCCGGCACAAGTTGCCGGCATCAAATCAAGGATGGTACCGGCCGAATCGCGCTCCATCCAATCGAGATACTGGCGGATGCATTGGTGTAGGAGGGCGAAGCTCCTGCTGAGCCGCATGTAAAGTAGCCTGATGCTCCAGCCTCAAGGAACTTACCGGTGATTGGTGATTAGTGATTAGTCAAAGGAATGCCGACGGGTGTTGAGAGAACCCTAACGTCCTGATGGAATATTTGCGGGCAATCGTGCTAGGTTCCACCAATGGCAAGGCAAACGTTAGGGCATAAAAAGCACATTACCATCCACGATGTCGCAGCTCAGTCTGGCGTCTCTTACCAGACAGTCTCACGCGTGATCAACAACATGCCCGATGTGGCCCCCAAAACTCGGTTACGCATCCTGAATGTGATGGAGGATCTGGGTTATCGGCCAAATATGACGGCCCGCCAGTTGGTCAGTCAGCGTTCGAGCGTGATTGGCTTTGTGACCTGGGCTACCAGTTTCTATGGCCCAGCTCAAATAATGATCAATGTCGAACGGGCGGCCAGGGAAACCGATTACACTATAATGTTCGCCGGGATTCGAGACGCAACCATCGACCGGATCCGCCGTGCAGTTAATAAGCTGTGCGCCCATCGCGTGGCGGGGATCCTGATGCATCTTCCATTTGAAATGGATTTGCGTCCTCTCCGCCAGATGTGCGTGAACGTACCGCTGGTGGCGGTAGACTGCGACCTTGGTTTTGAAGCGCCCTCGGTTCACGTCCGCCAAGAATACGGCGCTTACTTGGCAACCAAGTATCTGCTCAGCCTGGGACACACGAAAGTTGCCTATTTGCGCGGACCGATGGTTTGGCGGGTTGCCCGCCTCCGGTATCAAGGTTGGTTGAAGGCGGTGAAGGAGGCGGGCTACTCGCCCGATCCTTGCATCGATGGGAACTGGACGTCGAGAGGAGGATTTGAGGCGACTCTCAAATTGCTGAAGGAATACCGAGGAAAGTTTACCGCTCTCGCTGTCGCCAACGACCAAATGGCGCTTGGCGCCATTCGAGCCTTCGAAGAGGGAGGCCTGCGCGTACCGCAGGACGTTTCCGTGGTCGGATTTGATAATCTTCCCGAAGCTGAATTTTTTCGTCCACCGCTTTCAACGATTAAGCACGATTTTGCCAGCATCGGAACA
>WNFJ01187104.1_pt1 | contig 10505 bp, 6 predicted proteins | sample 5400461 | NCBI WGS metagenome assembly WNFJ01 (sample SAMN13153349, study PRJNA577476) | soil metagenome | isolation source: 115 cm saprolite on Douglas fir-dominated hillslope | place: USA:California | collected 2013-09-17
AACGGGTACAGTAACTCCGGAATCGCTTTAGACCACGAAATATTTTGCCTGCGGATGGTGGACCACGATCGCGGAGGTGGATTGTTCCGGCTCCATGTGGTAGCCAGTGGTGAGGCGTACGCCGATGTTTTCTTCCGGCTTGAGCAGGGCAAAAATCTTTGTCTGGTCTTCCAGATTGGGGCACGCGGGGTAGCCGAACGAGTAGCGCGAACCGCGATACTTCTGATGAAACAAGTCGCCGATCCGCGGCGCGTCGTCTCCGGCGATGCCTAGCTCTTCCCTCACGTTCTTGTGGAACAGTTCGGCCAGGGCTTCCGTTGTTTCCACGCTCAGCCCGTGCAAGTAGAGATACTTGGTAAACTCGCCGCCGTCAAACAGCTTCTTAGTCTCCACGGACGCGCGGCTGCCGACGGTCACCACGGAGAGTCCGATCACATCGAACTGGCCCGACTCCTTGGGCATGAGGAAATCCGCGATCGATAGTTTGCGGCCTTCGCGCTGGCGCGGGAAGGTGAAGCGCTGGATTTCGGTGCCCGACTGGGGCGAATCGTACAGGACAACGTCATTGCCTTCGCTCTGGCAGGCAAAGTACCCATAGACGACCTTTGGCTCAAACCAGGCTTTCGCCGCCACCTCTTTTTGCAGCTCAGACAAAATCGGAACGTACTTTTCTTCCACAAGGCGGGCGTAGTCCGCTTGCGAGGCGGTCTTGAGCTGCCACTGGTTTTTAAACAGCGCCGTGTGGTTGATGTAGCTGAAGACCTGGTTCAAATCGAAATCCCTGCGCACGCGCACACCGTAGAAGGGAGGCTTGGGAATATTCGGCGCCGGCTGCACCACCGCGGAACGCTCCGTGCTCGTCGAAGCCTCGCCGCCCGACGCCGCTACCGCCTTGGCAAATTCCTTCACCTTGCGGCCTTCCTCCAGGCGCTTTTCGCGCGCGCCGTTGGCGGAGATCAGGTCATCCATGATGTGCAGGCCGGCGAAGGCATCGTCGGCGTAGAACACCGAATTGGAATACTCGCGGCGCAAATCGTCTTCCACGTACTTACGTGTCAGAGCGGCGCCGCCGCAGATCACCGGGAAATCGAGTTTCTGGGCCTCCAGGTCCTGAATCACGTACTTCATCTCCAGCGTGGACTTCACCAGCAGGCCGCTCAGGCCGATGGCGTGAGCGCGGTGCTCCCTGGCCGCCGCGATGATCGTGTCCGACGGTTGCTTGATGCCCAGGTTAACGACTTTATAACCATTGTTGCTGAGGATGATGTCCACCAGGTTCTTGCCGATATCGTGGACGTCGCCCTTCACCGTGGCCAGCACGATGGTTCCCTTCTGAGAGGAGCCGTCCTTCTTCTCCATCTTGGGCTCGAGATAACCCACCGCCTGCTTCATCACGCCCGCAGAATCGAGCACGGAAGGGAGTTGCATCTTGCGCGCGCCAAACAGTTCGCCCACGGTCTTCATGCCGTCGAGCAAGACGTTATTAATCACGTCCAACGGCGAATAGGTGACCAGCGCGTCGTCCAGGATCTGCTCGAGCGACCGCCGGTTGGCGCCCTCGCCCAGGGCCTTCTCACCATTGATGATGCAACGCTTCAGCTTGTCTTCGACCGAGAGCGATTCCACCGGAGCAACTTCGGCCTGTGGCTGTTTGTCCAGCCCGCTAAAATGCGCGAGATACGCCTGGAGAGGATCGCCGTTGGCCCGATCAAAGTAGATCAGCTTGCGCGCCAGCTCGGCTTCGGCTTCGGGAATCTTATAGAGCGGATAAATCTTGGCGTAGTTGACGATGGCCATGTCCAGACCATGGTCCACGGCTTCCTTCATGAACACCGAGTTGAGAACGCGCCGCGCGTAGGTGTTCAGGCCGAACGAAATGTTGCTTACGCCCAGGATGGTCTTCACCTCGGGCAGCTCCTGCTTGATCTGCTTGAGAGCGTTCAGCGTCTCGATCCCGGCGGTGCGGTACTCTGCCTGCCCCGTGGAAATGGGCAGAGTTAAGGCGTCAAAAATCAAGTCCACCGGGCGGATACCGTACTTTTCTGTCGCCAACTTGTAGATGCGTTTGGCAATAGCGGTTTTTTTCTCCGCGGTAAGGGCCATGCCCTCTTCGTCGATGGTCAGTGCGATGACTGCGGCACCGTAGCGCTTGGCCATGGGCAGAACTTTGGAAGTCCGCTTCTCGCCGTCTTCCAGGTTGATGGAATTGATAATGGCCTTGCCGGGAATGCGCTTCAGCGCTTCTTCAACGACGTCAGCTTCGGTGGAATCCACCAGAATCGGGGCAGGCACACGCGTGGCAACTTTTTCCAGGATGGAGCTGATGTAGCCCTTCTCGTCCTCCCCCACGATGGCGCAGCACAGGTCCAGCATGTGCGAGCCTTCGCCGGCCAGCTTCTTGGCCAGGGCCAGGATATCGTCATACTTCCCGCCGCGCACCATGTTCTTGAAATGCTCCACCCGAGTGGTGGTATTCATTTCTTCCGCCACGATCAGCGGCTTCGGGTCGAGATCGAGCGGCACCATGCTGTAGGCGCTGGCCGCGGCTGCCGTGGGCTTGACTTCGCGACGAGCCGGCTCCAGGTTGGCGCAGGTCTCGGCAACAACTTTGATGTGCGCGGGCGTAGTGCCGCAGCACCCGCCTACGATGCGCACGCCATATTCCGTGATGAATTTCTTGTGATATTCGGCCAGCTCCTGCGGTGTCAGGGCGTAGTGCGCCCGGCCACCCACGTTCTGAGGCAGCCCTGCATTCGGCAGCACGGAGATTTCCTTGGGCGCGTTGTGCGCCAGATAGCGGACCGCGTCATTCATCTCTTTGGGCCCGGTCGCGCAGTTCAGCCCGAGGATATCGCAATCGTAAGGTTCAAGCGCCGTCTCGGCCGCGCCGATCTCCGTGCCCAGCAGCATGGTGCCTGTGGCTTCCAGCGTCACCTGCGTCTGCACCGGTAAGCGCTTGCCGGCCCGCTTCATGGCGTCGAAAACGGCGGCCAGAGCGATCTTGGTTTGCAGGATGTCTTGAGAAGTCTCGATCAACAGCACATCAACACCGCCATCAATCAAGCCCAGAGCCTGCTCCAGATAGGACTCCCACATCGCCTCAAAGCCGATCTGCCCGAGTGAGGGGAGCTTGGTTGTAGGGCCGATCGAGCCCGCTACGAAGCGCGGCTTGCCATTGCCGGAGAAGTCGGCGGCAACTTCCTTCGCCAGTTCCGCGGCGCGCTTGTTGATCTCATGGACACGGTCCTGAAGATCGAATTCGCGTAAGACAATGCCGGTACCGCCGAAGGTGTTGGTTTCCACCACGTCGGCGCCGGCCTTGAAATAGGCAGCGTGGATGTCCTTAACAATGTCGGGGCGGCTCAGGACCAAAACTTCGGAACAGTTCTCTTTGCCCCAGAAATCATCGAGCGAAGGATTGCGCTCCTGAATCTGAGTGCCCATGGCGCCGTCATAGATAACGACGCGCTCGCGAACTGTCTCCAGAAAGGATTTCATCTTGAATCAGTCGAGACCCCATGTTCTCCGGTGCCGTCAGGGTTCCCGCTGTTCTCTTATTGTAAATGCCGCTCCTGTGCTTTCCCTTGCAACTCGCGATGAAATTAGCTAATATGCCTTAGCTAACGTATGAAGACCGTAACCATTCACCAGGCCAAAACCAATCTCTCGCAGTTGATCGAGCGCGCGTGCCAGGGCGAGGAGATCGTAATCTCCCGCGGACCACAGCCGGTGGCTCGGCTGGTTGCCATTGCCGGTTCCAAAGGCCGCCGGCAGCCGGGAGCGTTGCGTGGGAAACTGCGCGTGGGGCCGGAGTTCTTCGAGCCTCTGCCCGCAGAAGAGCTGGCAGGCTGGGAATAAGGCGTGCGTCTGCTGCTCGACCCCCATGCCCTGCTCTGGTGGCTGAGCGATGATCCGGCGTTGCCGGCCTCGGCCCGCAAGCTGATCGCCCGCGCCAGCAACACCGTGCTGGTGAGCGCAGCGTCGGCCTGGGAGATCGCCACTAAGGTCCGCTTGGGCAAACTGCCGGACGCGGGGGATCTGGTGGGTGATTTTAGCGGGCATCTTGCGCGCGAGCGTTTCGAAAGCCTCACAATATCGATGGAGCACGCTGTGCGCGCAGGGCTCTTGCCCGGACCGCATAAAGACCCCTTCGACCGTATGCTGATCGCACAAGCGCAAGCAGAAAACGTGCCGATTGTCAGCGTCGATGCGGCGTTCGACAGCTACAAGGTGCGACGCCTATGGTGAAGTATGCGGCTACGCCACGTGGACTCGGCGAACGCCGAAGGCCACCAATCGCGCAGGGAGATCGCGCACCAGCGGGATGCGGGTAAACAGCCGGACATAAGCGGGAATGCGGAAATCCTCCTGTGACCGGAGCACCGCTGCGACAATTCGCTTTTGGGCGAATGACTGCAAGGCCTGAATGATGCGCGTGGGCCGCTCCCGCTGGCGCTGCACCTCCTGGAGATCGGCGAGCGCGATGTGGCCGTCTTTGAGCGGACCGGCCAGGACGTTCGCGGCCACCACCGCGTCCTGAATGGCGTAGTTGATCCCTACGCCGCCGACCGGCGACATCACATGCGCGGCATCACCGATCAGCAGGAGCCCCGGCTTGTACCAGTGCGGGCAACGGCTGGACTCCACCGAGAGCAGGGAAAACTGCCGCCAATCAGTCAGGTGTTCGGCATGTGCAGCAAAGCGCGGTTCGGTCCCTGCGATGCTTTTCCGCAGCGCTTGCAGTCCCTGTGCGCGCAGCTCCTGATAGGTGCCCTTGGGGAAGACCAGGCCCGCCTGCCAGTAATCGCGGCGATCGAGCACGATCAGAATGCGTCCGCGGCCGATGCCGCCGAACGCCCCCAGTCCGGCTTCAGGGTCTTCCGGGAGTCGCGGCAGCCGGAACCAGAGCACGTCCATGGGCGGAGAGGTCTTGATGGGCTCAATTCCCGCGAGATGCCGCACCTGGGAGAAGCGTCCGTCGGCTCCCACAGTCAGCAGCGCCCGCACTTCATGCAAGCCGTCGGGGCCCATGTATTGGACGCCGCGAATCACTCCATCCTCCTCGATCAACCGCTGCACGCCAGCGCGCATGATCAGACGGAAGCCGGGGTATTTGGCGCATTCAGCAGTAATGAACTCCAGGAAACGCGATTGCGGGACCATGAAGATGTAGGGATAGCGCGTCTTCAGGCGGCGCAGATCGAAAGGCTGGAAGGGTCCGTTGGCGGCCTGAATCACCGGCCCATAGATTTTGCTGTGGGGCAGCTCATGAAGCGGGCCGGCTAGGCCGATTTCGTCCAGAATTTCCATCACCGAGGGGTGGATGGTGTCACCGCGAAAATCGCGGTCGAAGTCTTTGTGTGCCTCCAGCAGCACCACCGGGATTCCACGCCGCGCGAGGAGCAACGCCAGCATGGCTCCGCCGGGCCCGCCGCCGACGATGCAGCATGAGGTCTTCCGCTGGTCGCGGACTTGTTCGTCGCCGGCCGGTGCAGGAGCAAGAGCGATGCTGGAGGAAGCGTTCATGTCACTGAAGACCTGACGCTCCAAGCCTATCTAAAAAATACCGCCCCAGGAATCGTGCTTACGCCGCTGCCCACTCCTGGCGCAGTTCACCGGCGCGCCGGATCACACGGGCGACCAGGTCCTCAGGCGTAATACACTCTGCGTCCGGATTGTCTGAATTCGTTGCCAGCAATGGCACGCCTTCCCCGGTTGCTTCCGTTGCTTGCGATCTGCCGTTCGAGTCCGCTTGATCCTGCATGACCGCTTCAGGCATGATTTCCAGCGCCTGGAGTTTTGCAAAAACCGGCTGCATGGCTCGTTCTGCCTCGCGGAGAAATTCAGTAGCGCGAACGCGAGTGAAAATCCAGCCCAAGCGTTCAAGGATAGCCTGCCTTTCCATGTCCTCAGGCAATCGATTGACGTCCATGGGGTAATAGGGATCGCCCTCGCATTCAATCGCCAGGCGTTTGCCATCGCCCTCGACCACCAGGTCGATTCGATACTTGCCAACCCGCCACTGCGGCGTGACTCTATAACCCTGGCGCTCAAGGCACTTCATGATTTCGCGCTGGAAGGGCGACTGGGTTTTCTTCTCCTCGGCCTCGTCCAAAGCACGCATCAGGTGGCCGGGATCGAAGGCGTGCTCAATGAGTTGCCGCCGCAGGTCGCCGTTCTTGAGGTCGCGCTCCGGATCGAGCGAATGGACGATCCACATCTGGTCACGCGCCCGGCTGGCGGCAACATTGAATCGCTGCTTAAAGAGCTGCTGGTCGCGTAAGCGCAGCGGGCCGCGCTCTGCAGTGTCCACCAGGGAGATGAAGATCACATCGCGCTCGTCTCCCTGGAACTGGGCCGCGTTGCCGCACAGCAGGCGGTGCAACTCGTAGCGGTCGGGCGAGAGCCGGCTCCGCAATAATCCGTCAATGGCGATGGCTTGCTCATCACCGATGAGCGAGACCACGCCAAAGCTCACCGGCCGCCCCGCCTCGTTGATCTGGTACTCGGGCTGTTCGACGGCCGCGGCGATCAGCGAGGTAATGGCCAGGGCCTCCTGGCGGTTGAGCTTTTCATCGCGGCTGGAGCCGTCCACGTGGTAGGAGACCAGCGGGGGGCGGATCTGCACGCGGCTGGCATCGCGCAGCGGCTTCACCCGGCTGTCATAGGAGACCACATTGCTGAACTGAATGATCTCCGGAATGCAGCGGAAATGCTCGACCAGGCATGTAGTACCGCCGAAAGACTGACGCGCAAGGTCATAGATGGAAATCTGCCCGTCATAGAGATGCGAATTGGGAATACCGTGCAGGTATTGCGAAATCAGGTTTCCCACCATGGTCAAGTCCTGGCCCACTGGGGTTGGACTCACCTGCTCGTGATCGCCGACAACCAGCACGGACTTGCCCAGATACAACGCGAGCAGCGCCATGACATCGCTCTGGCTGGCCTCGTCAATGATGACAACGTCAAACCGCGTCACCCGCGGATCAAAATTTTCCACCACGCGGGAAAGTGGCATCACCCAGACCGGCACGGCGCCGCGACACTCGCTCATCTTGCGCGCGGCTTCCGCCCGCAACAACGGAACGCGAATGCCGGTACCCTTGCCGATGCGGCGGATGGTGTCCAACCAACCGATCAGAGCTTGCCGCTGCTGCGAGGATGTCCGCCGGGCCTGAAAAGCCCACGCGCGCCGGTCGATCAAGTCCACGGTAACTCGCCGCAGCTTTTCGCGCAGCTTTTCGCTCTGGCTCTGCAGCGCTTCCAGAGAAATACTTCAGTTGGCGCCAAACCCAGGCACGCTGCGCGTCGCCTGGAATTTCACTTCCCCCATGAACCCCGTCGCGACCGCGAATGCAGGCTGCCCAGGCAGGAGCTGCGCTCTCCAGCCTGCTAAGCAGCGCATGACGCAGATCGAAGGCAGCTTGCCGGCTCCTCAAATCAGAGAGGCGCGCGTAAGCTTCTTCATAACAAGACGAGTCTAACCGGTTTGCCGCATCTGCCAGTTGCGCGGTCACCCGCGACGCGCTGAAGTTCTGCCGCGCCAGCTCCAGTCGGCTCTTCAGCTCGTGCAGCTCATGGTTGATGCGGAGCCACCTGAGCTTGTACAGGCGAGCGGTCAGGATGGTAAGAAGTGCAATAGCAACAGCGCGCTCGATGCGGGCCAGTTCGCCATAGGCGCCGACACACACCGGCTGCTCGCCGATAAACTTTTCCCAAGAGAAGCCGAGGTTCTGTAACTCTTCCTCGAGCGGCGCCCAGATGCGCTCACGCCACTCCAGGCAATCCTGAATGGGACCGCAGAACTGGATCAGGGTGTTCTCAATGGCGTCTCCCATCTGGCTCGAAGAAGCAGCGCCCAAAGGCGCGACCTGACGGTCCCAGCGCAAGCCGAGGTCGCGCCGCAGGATTTTCAATCGCGCCAGCTTGCGCAGAGCTTCAAAGTGCTCGGCAAGGCGCGGGCGCCCGCCGTTGACGCGCGTAGTCGCCACGAATTGGCCCCACGTTTTGTGTTTCCAGAAGACCAGGGTGTTGAGTTTTCCGCCCAGCTCAAGATGCTCGAGGATCCTGTCTGCAACATATTCCTGCTCTTCGAGTCCCGGACTGTCGGGAAGCACAGGACCATATTTCAGAAGAGCTTCCTGGGCATCGGCGGCCTCGCGATGAACGAACTGCGCGAACCCAACCAGTTCGTCCCAGGGCTTACGATGAACCCCGCCGTACTTGCCCGCATAGACTGCAGCCAGCTTCCATTTCTCCCTGCCCGACAGCGGCTCCACTGCCTGGATCAACCTGCCGGCCAGGCTTTCCACCTGCTGCTCCGAACCACGCACAGGTCCCGCTTGCCAAAGGTCGGAGCGAAAGTCCAGATCCTCCAAGCGAAGCCGGTTTCTTTCGCGCACCTTGGCTTCGAACTCCTCTGCTTTGGGAAACAGCCCCGGCTCGGGCAGATTACCGGAGAGTTCGTGCTCATCTTCGCGCGAAAGGTAAACATTCGTGCGATAAAGTTCGGACAATTCCTGCTGAGAAAGAGGCAGAGAGCCTTCAGCGACGACGGGGCCGGGGATCCATCCGTGGTTTGCCTGCTCTTGTGTAACTTTGCGGGCGGCCTCGGCGGGAGCCCAGGCTTTGTCTCCCACGGCGATCTCGCGATACTCGTCAGCTCGTGCTTCCGCCACTCGCTGCCACACACCATCCAGCGTCTGAAGCAACCCGTGTCGCTCGACTTCCAGCTTATGGGCCTCGTGTTCCAAGGAACCGGCGTCGGCGCTCCCCAACCTTTCCGCGATCGCGGCCACCGCGCTTTCCAGTTGCCGGCGGCTATCAAGATCGCTTTCCAGCACGCTCACGCAAAGCGGCCGCAGCCCGGGAACAATATGATGGCGCACCATCCGCAAGGCCTTGGTGGTATGGCTTGTGACCAGAACGCTCTTTCCCTGCGCCAGCAGATGTCCTATCAAGTTGCCGATGGTGTGGGTCTTGCCTGTGCCTGGCGGGCCCTGCACCAGGACTCCGCCGTGCTTCTCCAATTGCTGCGCGATTCTGATTTGCTCCGGATTTGCCGGTTTGCTCAAAAGCACTTCCGCTTCGGCCTGGCAAGGCGCCTGGGTCGAAGACGCCTGACCGTCATTCAGGCTATTCGCTGCATCGTCCGCGAAGATCGGCGGCGCTTCTCCGACGATATTCAGCAAGGCCCAGGGCAACTCACGGCGCGTACGCAGGTCCTCAAGCACGCCTTCGATGGCGGCGGCGAAGCCCAGCGTGCGATGACGCAGGAAAACCACTGGATCGCGGCCGATGCGCGGCTCGCTCTGCTCTCCCTTCGGAGCACCGCCTTCCACGAATTCCCCGCGCGAAGAGAGCTGTACCACCAGCCGCTTCAAGAAACGGGAAGTAGGTTCGGCGTCCAGTGGATGGTAGCCACCCTGTTCCAATTCTTCCCGGCAGCGTCCGATGGCGCGGCCGTCCACGTCGCTTAGGGATTGAAAAAGAGCGGAATACAGTTCCACCGGATAATCGGCCTCCGACAATGTGAACTCCGGCACCGCGGGATTGAACTCCAGTTGCAGCCGCTGCAGGAGGACAGGGTGATAGATGTTTCCGTCAGGCCGGCTCCAGCTTAGGATGCCGTCACCCAGAATGAGCTCCACCCGCTCGGCTTCGCGCTCCAGTCGTCCGTGAAGTTCGTACAGCTCTTCGAAAATCTTCATGGAGGCGCGCGCTGGCCTTTCGTTGCGGGCCCATTCGTCTCTTTGCGACTGCCAACGCTGAAACGCGATCGGCCGATTCCGGTCGTCGTTGAACTTTTGAGACTCGGTTTGGTCAGGGCGCTCCGGTTCCGGGCGCGCCTCATAGAAGGAAGCTTCTCCAGCCGGATCGTCCCAACCCTCTTTGAGCCAGCCAGCGATGTCTTTGGGCGGTTGCGGCGGAGGACTGAGTTTTGGTCGCTGCACTTTGAAGACAAAGTTCTCTTCTCCGTCCTTTGCGGCGCTCCGCGCTGCCGCGTCCGGCGCGACAGGCGCCGGGTCCCAGCGGACCACGCCCCGGCGGACGGAGCTATGGCACGGAAGATCATCCAGCCACAGACTCCAGAGCTGACCACCAAGCTTTGGCTGGACCGGGTTGCGATGTTGATTGAGCGCTTCCAGGTAGCGGAAAACTCTGCTGATCTTGTCGCGCGCACCCCGCTCCATCCGGTTTCCCGAATCGTGAGCAGCACGGTGGCCGTTCTTCGCTCGTAGGGCAAGGCTGTTGTTCTTCATCGCTGACCTCTAGGGTAATACACTTAGATTTTCTATAGGGTAATCTAAGTTGCTGAAGATTGAAAGGCGGGATTTTAATCCGGCAAAACGAGAGCCGCTCGTGTCCGAATCTAACATGTAGAAAACAAAGCTAAATATCAGGTACATGCCCAAAAACCCAACTCTGATGGTGTTCTTATTTCTGGTCTGGGCTGAATCTTCTTACTAAGGTGTAGTACCTAGTCATCTGGGGGCTCCCGA
>WNFJ01093171.1_pt2 | contig 10504 bp, 11 predicted proteins | sample 5400461 | NCBI WGS metagenome assembly WNFJ01 (sample SAMN13153349, study PRJNA577476) | soil metagenome | isolation source: 115 cm saprolite on Douglas fir-dominated hillslope | place: USA:California | collected 2013-09-17
GACAACATCGTCTGCTATTCCAAGATCTGCCCCCACGTCGGCTGCCCGGCCGCGCTCTACGAGCAGACCACCCACCACATCCTGTGCCCGTGCCATCAGTCGACCTTCGACGCCGCCCGAGGTGCGCAGGTGATATTCGGTCCGGCCACAAGAGCGCTGCCACAGCTTCCGATGACGGTCGACAAGCAGGGTTACCTTATAGCTCAGAGCGACTTCACCGAACCAGTGGGCCCGAGTTTCTGGGAGCGGGGAAATTCGTCATGATCGACAAAGCGCTCGGTAGCACAGGCAACTGGCTGGACGAGAGGTTCCACGGGGCCAGGGGTGTACGCACCCTGCTGCGGAAGGTCTTCCCCGACCACTGGACGTTCCTGCTCGGCGAGATCGCGCTCTACTCGTTCATCATCTTGCTGCTCACCGGAACGTTCCTCGCGTTGTTCTTCAAGCCGAGCATGACCGAGGTCGTTTACCACGGCTCTTATCTCAAGCTCGACGGCGTGAGGATGAGCGAGTCTTACGCGACGACGCTGAACATCAGCTTCGACGTGCGAGGTGGCCTGCTGATGCGGCAGATCCATCACTGGGCAGCCGACCTGTTCGTCGCCGCCATCATGGTCCACATGATCAGGATCTTCTTCACCGGCGCTTACCGCAAGCCGCGCGAGGTGAACTGGCTGATCGGCATCGTGCTGTTCACGCTCGCCCTGCTCGAGGGGCTGTTCGGCTATTCGCTGCCCGATGACCTACTGTCCGGCGCTGGCCTGCGGATCACCCAGGGAGTGCTGCAGTCCATTCCGGTGGTCGGGACCTACCTGTCGTTCTTCTTGTTCGGCGGGGAGTATCCGGGCACCTTCATCATCCCCCGCATGTACATCTTGCATGTCTTGCTGATTCCGGGGGTGTTCTTGGCGCTTATCGGGGCGCACTTGTTCATCATGTTCCACCAGAAGCACACCCAGATGCCAGGCAAGGGCCGCACCAATACTAACGTGGTGGGAGCGCCGACCTACCCGTACTTCATGGCCAAGACCGGCGCGCGCTCGCGGCGACGTTCACTCAGATCAACCCGATCTGGCTGTACGGCCCTTACAACCCGCTGGCGATCTCAGCCGGTTCGCAGCCTGACTTCTACATGGGCTTCCTCGAAGGTTCGCTGCGGATGATGCCTGCCTGGCAATGGGTCGTATTTGGGCATACATTCGCTTTCAATGTATTTATTCCGGCGTTGGTACCTCTGGGCATCGTGATGACCGGGGCAGCCCTCTGGCCGTTCCTTGAACAGTGGATCACCGGGGATAGACGCGAGCACCACGTGAACGACCGCCCGCGCAACGCCCCCACCAGAACCGCGCTCGGCATCGCGATGATCTCGTTCTACGGCGTGTTGTGGGCGGAAGGCGCGAACGACATCCTGGCACAGCACTTCGACGTGCCGTTGTACACGATCACCGAGATCTCCCAGGTTGCCGTCTTCGCCGTCCCGATCCTGGCGTACATCATTACCAAACGCGTTTGCCTCGGCCTGCAGCGTAAGGATCTGCACCTGCTCGAGCACGGCGTCGAAATCGGGATCATCAGACAGTTGCCCAACGGCGCGTTCTTCGAGGAGACCAGGCCGCTGGACGAGGACGAGCTCGCCAGGCTCGCGGTGCCCGAGCGGGTAGCGCTGCCTGCCGGCCAGGCCGATGGGGCCGATGCCGACGTTCCGCCCCCGGGCATGCGCGGCACCCTCGGCCGGGTCAAGCTCAGGCTCAACAAGATCGTGACCGAGACCGTGCCGATGAATGGCCATGGCGCCAACGGTCACGGCCCCAACGGACACGGCGCACACGTAGCGGAGGAGCACACGGCGATCACCGCTGGCTCCGACGAGTCGACCGGCCCCAGCGAACACCACTAACCCGACCGCGCCACTGACCGTAGGGGCCTGGTCGCGTCGTTGGCGACCGGAGCTGGCAGTGCTACGTCGCGGCGTGGTACACGTCGCACATCCTTGATAGGACTCTGTAAGTGCTGGCGACTCCTTGGGACCAGGTGCATGGCTGATGGCTTATGCCGACGCCTGAAGGTCTTCTCAGCCCATCCCCCGGCAGTAGGCACTCCGTCGCAGGCAAAGCGGTGGCCCCTATGTGGGCGCGCCTAGCTGAACGAGTCAGCTGAGGTCGTCGAAAGCTCCGTCTTTCATGCCGCGGGCGAAGGCGTCCCATTCGCTCTCAGTGAAATACAGGCGGGGGCCGACCGGGTCCTTGGAATCCCGCATGACGAACAACTTGCCGGCGCCGGCCTTGTGACCGGCCGCTACCTCGTCGTGGTCTAGCACGCTGACCTCGACGCAGTTGCCGCCGTTGGTGCTGTAGGGACTCTTCCGCCACCCGCCACGGGAGCGGCTATCCTGCGTGGTCATCCCACGCCTCCTTACCCATGCTGGGTTCATGATTCATTCTCCGTGATCGCTGTCATGAAGGTTACCGACTCCTCGGCCGGCAGGGCCTTGCCGAGCAGGGTTCCGAACATCAGGGTGTAGCGGCGCACTTCCCCGGGTTCTTCTGGGACGAGGCCGCTCGTGGCCTGTTCCAGGTAGACCAGGTCGGGATCTTCCGGCTCGGGAAAGCTGAGCAGGACGAACGGGCCATCCATCCCGGGGTGCGCGCCAGCGGCGAACGGGAGGACATGGATCACCACGTTGGGCTGTGCGGCCATCTTGATCAGGTGGCGGATCTGCTCTCGCATGGCCTCGCGGCCGCCGACCTGGCGGCGCAGCACTGCCTCGTCCAGGATGGCGATGACCTGGACGCGGTCGGTGGAGCGGGTGATCAGGTCCTGGCGGGAGATGCGGACGTCGACCCTCTCATCTACCTCGGCTGGCAGGACGTCGATCGAGGTCGCCTCGATGCTCGCCCTGGCGTACGCCTCGGTCTGGAGCAGGCCGGGAACCGCCTGCGCCTCGTAGGTGCGGACGATGGATGCCGCCGCCTCCAGGCCGATGTAGGAATCGAATCCCGGCTTGAGGGACTGGCGGTGACGGTGCCACCACCCGCGCTTGCGCGCGTCCCTGGCCATCTCCAGCACCTCGTCCCGCTCGGCGCCGCCGACGCCATACACCTCCAGCATGGCGGCCACCACCCCTGGCTGGGGCCGTGACTCGCCTTTCTCGTAACGGAAAATCGAGGTCTCAGAGGAGCCGATCCGCTCGGCCACCTGCCCACGGGACAGGCCCTGCGCCTCCCGCAGCCGCTTGAGATCACCGATCAGCCGCCGATGACGGGCCGTAGGGCTACGCCGTGTCGCCATGGGGGTCCCTGCCTGCGAGCAACTGTTACGGATGTGACGTAATCGGCCAGTTGGCGCCACCTGGTCCGGAGATTTTTTGGCCGAATCCAATCTGCACTATTGCAGTTTGGCATCATCCAGGATCATGCTGACATTACCGCACCCCCGCGGGGCCGGGCGCAGCACGGCCAGATCTACGGGCACGGGAAGGGCAGATCCTGGGTGAACGACGACACGCCTGCCGACCTGGCCGCGCGTACGGAGCGCCTGGCCGATCAGCTCCAAGACGCTGGCCACCTGACCGACCCGAGATGGCGCCAGGCATTACACGAGGTGCCCCGGCACCTGTTCATCCCGGATGTCGCCTTGGCCGACCCGAACGACCAGGAACCCAACGAGTACCCCGTCGACCGCACGGCCGACCCTGCGCGCTGGTGGGCGGCCGTCACCACCGACACCGTGCTGGTCACCCAGGTCGATGACGGTCGCGGCGACGCGACCGCAGGCCGGGGAAGCGCGTCAAGCTCCAACTCGGCGCCAGGAGCGGTGTTCCCCATGCTGGAGCAGCTCCAGGTCCATGACCACCACCGGGTTCTCGACATTGGCACCGGCACCGGGTGGACGGCTGCCCTGCTGGCGTGGCGGGTGGGCGCCGCTAACGTCACGACGGTCGAGATCGACCCAGGACTGGCTGAGCGGGCACAGAAGAACCTCCAGGCCGCCGGGTACCAGCCGCGTCTGATCGTTGGCGACGGCGCCGTCGGCCACCGTCGCGGTGCGCCCTACGACCGGGTTCACGTGACGTTCGCCGTGGAGCGGGTTCCCTGGGCCTGGATCGACCAGACTCGTCCCGGCGGCGTGATCCTCACCCCCTACACGACCGGCTATGCCTTCGGGCACCTGGCACGCCTGGTTGCCACCGGGCACGGCTCGGCGGTCGGCCGGTTCCCCCAGTCAGCGGGCTTCATGATGATGCGCTCCCAGCGCCACCTTCGCGGCAAGGCCGCCAGCTTCATCCACCACGAGAACCAGGCCGCGATCTTCAGCACCTTCCTGGATCCCCGCACGCTCACCTGGGAGCCTCACGGCGCCGATCTCGTGATTGGCGAACGGGTACCCGGCTGCCAGTCCCGCCTGATGCAGTCCGCTGATGGCACGGGCGCGTGCACGTTCTACCTGTTCGAGACCCGCACCCGCGAAGGCTCGTGGGCGCGCGCCGAATTCCGTCCCGGGTGCTCGCGCCTGCCAGTCGAGCAGTACGGGCCGCGCCGACTGTGGGACGAGGTCGAGGAAGCCTACTCGTGGTGGATCGAGGCCGGGCGCCCTGAGCGTGACCGTTTCGGCATGACCGTCACCGCCGACGACCAGTGGGTCTGGCTCGACCACCCCGCCAACCGCCTCAGCACGAGGACACCAACACGCGATACGGAGAAGCCTGATGCCCAAGACGCTTGACGACTACAGCAGCCTCGCCGTCTGCGCCGACCCGGGAGAGTGGGAGGAGAGCCGGCGCCTCACGATCACCAGCGCGGAACGCGCACGCTGCGAGCTGACCGTCGAAGACGGCGGGTCCGTGAGATGGGACTACCGGCCCCGCAGCGGTCGCCGTACCGACCCGGCAGAGATGACCGGACTGGTGCTGCGCGTGCTCGGCGGGGCCGACGCCGACGAGCCGCAGCCGAGGGCGCGGCCAGGCGTGGCGCTGAAAGGCATGGTGGGCCGCGCCCTGGCTACCCGCGGCCTGACGGTCAGCCTGGAGGTGTATGAGGACCCGGACTACTACGACAATCGTGGTGACCAACCCGGCCCGGCCTGAGCGCGGGCAGGTCCGCGTGAGCGACGACGGCGATGTCACCTGGGAATGCAGCTACTACTACGACGACAGCGATGCCGCGCAGATCGCGGACGCGGTCGTCGGCGTCTTCACCGATGGCATCGGGGAATGCGCCGGAAAGCGCAGGCGAGCCCGTCAATTCGGGCGGCGCGCCGTGACCCGCAGAGATCGATGAGCGGAGAGCATCTGTGACCGGCGTTACCGGGCTCACTGACGATGTGCCGCTGAGGCATGGTTACACGCTGGCTGACATTCATGAGCTGACGCTCGTAGCCGTGCGCTGTGAGCTGTTCTACCGCTCACGGAACTACGCCCGAGCGGATCGACCTGGCCTGGTCGGCCATCGTGGAACACCTGTACGCCAGCGAGCAGCCGCCATCTCGCCGTGACCTGATAAACACCGGGATGACGGCCATCAGCAACTGGTTCGTCAGCGAGGCCCGCACCCATGGCGTCAACCCCGGCCAGCGTGGCCACAGCACCGAGCCGGGCGTCAACTTCGAGCGGTACTGGCACGTGTTCGCCCACGCGACCCCCAGCCCGGAAGAACGCATCGTCGAACGGCTGGCTTTAACCCAGGTGTGGCACACGCTGTCGCCTCGGGTCCGCGAGGTATTCGGCGCGCTGGCCGTCCATGGTGATTACCACCGGGCCGCCGAGTCGCTCAGCAAGACCCCTGGCCAGTTTTACTCGCAGATCGCCTACGCCCGGAGAAGGTTCCTGGCCATCTGGCACGAAGGCGAGACCCCCTCCCGCCCCTGGGGACACGACCGGCGCAGGCACAGCACCCGCGTCACCGGGCGCAGCACCGCGAAGATCATCCGGCAGCGTCACGCCAAAACCCTGCGATAGCCGAAGGAAGCCCTCATGACCGGCAGGACGAGTTGCCAGAGCGCCGTCGCATGACGTGCCCAGGGCGGGACCGGCACTGTCGCGGGGACTGCGGCCCCCGGATTTACGCGCAGTCCCCGGCTGAGCGGTGCTCCGGTGCCGGTTCCGCCTGCCCAGGATCGAGGAACGGATATGGCAGCCGAATGGCCTGTACAAGACTTCCAAGAACTGGGCGCGCTGCCCGGTGCGGTGCCCTCCGCGCGCCTGCACACGCGGTCCATTCTCTGGGAGTGGGGACTGACCCCGCTCACCGAAGCGGTCGAGCAGGTGGTCTCGGAATTGGTGACCAATTCGGTGGCCGCCGCCAGGGCCATGCCACAGATCGGTCCCGTGCGCCTGTGGCTGTTGTCCGACACCAGGAACGTCCTGGTCCTGGCCTGGGACGCCAACCCGCGGCAACCAGCCTTAACGGTGGCCGGCGACTTTGCGGAAAGCGGCCGGGGATTGCTCCTGGTCCAAGCGTTCAGCGAACGCTGGGGGTCGTACCCGACGCCGCAGACCGGGGGCAAGGTTGTCTGGGCGCTGTGCGGCATGAACACAGATGAGACAATCAATCCTGACCTAAGGAGGCCCGGTGCCTGACGATTTCGCCCGCATTCCCGCGATGGTCTGCCATTATGCTGCCTTCTTCAGGACGTGCGCACATGTCACACCCAAGGTGAGCGTGAGCGGCAACCGGACGGAATTGTTTCTTGGCGTCGGCGAAAAGGCGCTCATGACCGATAGATGGACCGGTATTTCTCGCAGGACACAGGCAGGAAAATGTATGGGCAAAAGGACAAGGTCCTGGTCCTGGCGTGGAACGCCAGCCGCCGGCACGCGCCGACGCAGGCGAGGACGCCGAGAGCGGCCGGGGGCTGCTCCTGGTGGAAAGCATCAGCACACGGTGGGCCTGGTACACCACCCCGGACGGAAAGGTGGTATCTGCGCTCTGCGACGGATGACCCGCCGTTCAGGGCTGCGGGCCTGGCGACAAGCCGGGCAGCCAAGACATGAAATCACATCTTCCAGCACAGGACGTGACAGAGCGGTGACCCTCGGGCGACAATGGACCTCAGCGGCATCCCCTGGACGATCAGCGTCCCTGGACGGGCGGTACGTGAGCGTGACGACGAGCCTAAGCCAGGTGGCACATCAGGCGCTCTTTGCGGCGCAACGCAACTCGGACGGGCATACGGAATCGAACCCTGGCAATGCCCGCACCACCGGTCGCTTGGCGGGGTCGTGCGGCCAGCAGCGCGCTGCGAGCGCAATCTTCGCGTCCTACGGCCGCCTGCTATGGCGTGGATCGCGGCACCCTCGCGATAAATCTGGAGTTCTCTCACATCCCGGCAGGCTTCTCGATCTACTGCGCGTCGCAGTGGACGGCCTGCTGCTCGACCCCGACGTTCGCCATCGAGCAGGACGGCGGCGTGAACATGCTGACGCTCACGAAGGGCCGCTACCGCTGCGACCGGACGTTCGACTTCGGCGAATACGGAACCTACGAGTACAACTACGAGATCCGCCTCAACGCCGAAACCGGGCAGATGACGGCGACCGGCTCTCTCCAGGGCACGCTTGACCTGCCCGAGCTGGTCGCGGTCGAGCCGAACTTCACCGAGATCATGGTGCTAGCCGGACCCGATCTCGTCCGCTCGTTCTCGCGGTCGGCATTCATCGCAGCCGGCGGCACCCGCATTCCGGTCCGTGTCGAGGGCCGCTACCGGCCGCTGGCGCAAGATCCGGTGGCCGACTGGACGTGCTGCGCGACCGACCAGGTCCGCAAGTCGTTCATCAACGTCCTGAACGCCGAGGGGACCAAGCTGTCGCTGATCTACTCGACCGTCATCGCCGGTATCCACGCCCCCGAGGCGCTGCCCGAGTTTGATCTCGCAAAGTAGCCAGCCATCCCTGCCGGGCAGGCGACGCCCAGTGCAGCGTCGCAAGGCCCGCCGCGCAGACCAGCCGACCGGAGTGCACCGTGACCCAACTCACCTGGTCGCGCAGCAGCGTGCCGGTCCCCATGACCGACCTGGAGCTCGATCTCCTCGGGGCCGGCTACGCGGCTGGCTTCGGCCGTGCCCTGACCGCTTTCGCCGGGCACCCGGTCGAGGTGCTCATCTCGCGCCGCCACGGCCACCTCTACAGCGCGCTTGCCGCAGGTGCCGGGCACGCGCCGCTGCCGGACATGACCCCGCCGGACTGGACGGATGTGGTGCAGCCCAGGCTCGCTGAGCATGTCGGTCTCTTCCACGGACTTGCCGGTGAGCAGACCAGCGCCGCGCTGACCCGTGCACGGGATCTGTTCGCCGAGTGCATCGCGCTGCACCACGCGATGCTGCTGCCCGCGCGTCAGGCCATCACTGACCTGCTGACTATCTCCGGCGCTCTTGCCGACCACGCCGCAGGCGGGCATGGCCAGAAGGCCGCCCTCGACGCGGTCACCGCGATCGGCACCCCGGCATTCCGGGCCGCAGAACGGCTCGCCGGCGACAGCCGGCCAAAACCACTGAGCGACCAGCAGGTCATCGGCCTTATCGCAGACGGTGCCGCCGACGGCGACGGGTACGGGCTGGCGCAGCCGGGCTGGCTCGACGATGCCGCCTACGCCCACCGGATTCGCCGCCTCTTGCTCCGGTTCGGCGTTACCCGCGCATCGCTGCGTTCCCTGCACGCGGCTGCCACCGCCCGCCGGAGCGAGGCTATCGCCGACCTGACCCGTCGCTGCCCGGCCGAGCGCCGCGGTGAGCTGGCGGCCAGCCTCGCGACCGCCCAGGCCGGCGCCGTGCTCGCCGAGGTGCACGGTCCGGTCATGCACGTCCGCTACGTCCACGAGCTGCGGCGCCTAGTCCTGGCTCACGGCAGGCAGCTCGCGGACGCCGGCGTACTCGAAAACCCGCACGACATCGTCCATGCCCGCCTGCCCGAGATCGGCCAGCAGGCGGGCATGTCGCGGCTGCTGCGCGCCCGGCGCTCGATCTACCTGCGGCACCTGCGCGAGCCCCTTCCACCGCCCTGGCGGCGCTCACGGGCACCCGCTGGGCGGGCGCTCCCGGCCGGGGTTGCCTCCCGCCTGGGCATCCCGGGCGGCGCGACCGGGCAGCGGGCCGGCGAACGCACTTGGCAGGGCCTCGGCGCTGCCCCCGGTAGCGGTAACGGGCCGCTACGGGTGGTGCGTACCCAGGCAGACTTCGACAAAGTCGAGCCAGGGGACGTGGCCCTGGTGCCCGACGCAGGCCCGGCGTGGGGGTTGCTGGCGCTGGCCGGCGTTCCCCTCGTCATCGAGCACGGCGGGCCGCTGGGCCACGCCCCGGCGCTGGCCCGCGAGAGCGGAACCAGCTGCGTGATCGCAGGCCCCGGAGTTGCTGGCTTGGTCGCCGAAGGAGAAATCGTTAAGGTGTCAGGGGATATAGGAGAGGTGACCTGGTGAGCCCCGGGCAGCCCAGGCCCTGGTATCGTGCGAAAGCCCCGGCCGAGGTGGTTCGAGATGCACTGGCGATGGCGTCCCGGAAGCGCCGTGAGGGCTGCGATCCCTGCGTTGAGGCGTACCTGAACCTCGCCCGCAAAAACGGGGCGACGGATGAGCAGATCGCCGCAGCCCTGCGAACCGACGAACCTCACACCTCAGCAATGTGAGTGCCGACTGGGCATTGACGAAGGAGAACGATGACATCGCCAGGCAGGAAACGCGTCCTCAGCGGCATCACCGCGACCGGACGCCTGCACATCGGCAACTACATTGGCGCGATCAGCCTCTGGGCGGAAAACCAGGACCAGTACGAGAACTTCCTGTTCGTCGCTGACCTGCACGCGCTCACGATCCCCGAGGCCGTGGCCGGCACCAGCCTACGTGCGCGCGCGGAGGAAATCTTCGCACTCTACATCGCCTGCGGCATTGACCCGGAAAGGTCGACGCTGTTCGTGCAGTCCGATGTACACGAACATGCCGAGCTGGGCTGGCTCATGACCTGCGCGACCCCGGTCTCCTGGCTGGAGCGCTCAACCCAATTCAAGACCAAGGGCAAGATCGCGGACGTGGATGCCGGCGTCGGGGCCGGGCTGCTGTGCTACCCGGCCCTGCAGGCCGCCGACATCCTGCTCTACGACGCCGACTACGTGCCGGTCGGTGAGGACCAGCAGCAGCACGTCGAGATGAGCCGGGACACTGCCAAACGGTTCAACGCCCTGTTCGGGAACACCTTCAAGATCCCGGACGCGCTCATCCGCAAGTCCGGGAGCCGGATCATGGGCCTGGACGACCCGACAGCGAAGATGAGCAAGAGCCTGGCCGAGCGCCAGCCAGGCCACGCCATCGCGCTGCTCGACCCCCCGGGCCAGGCACGCAAGGCCATCATGCGCGCGGTCACCGACTCCCAGCCATCCGTCGACTTCGAAGCTGGGCTCGCCCCCGGCGTGGACAACCTGCTGACCATCCTAGAGTGCCTGACCGGCACCGCCCGGGCACACAGCCAGGAACGCTTCGACGGCACCCAGTACGGCGCGCTCAAGAAAGCCGTCGCGGACGTG
>WNFJ01178122.1_pt1 | contig 10503 bp, 9 predicted proteins | sample 5400461 | NCBI WGS metagenome assembly WNFJ01 (sample SAMN13153349, study PRJNA577476) | soil metagenome | isolation source: 115 cm saprolite on Douglas fir-dominated hillslope | place: USA:California | collected 2013-09-17
CGTTTATTGATATCGCGCAGGATAAAGATGGCGGCGATCGCGAGTATCGGAAACATGAACAGCGAAACGCTCGCGCCGAGCGGGATGTCGCCGCCCTCGATTCCAACGCGAAATGCCCAGGTCGCGAAGATATGCGTGTGATCCAGCGGACCGCCAGTGGTCAGGATGCGGACAATATCGAAATTGGCGAAGGTCACGATCAGTGAAAACAGCGTCGTGATCGCGATGATGTTGCGCATCATCGGCAGCGTTACGTACCATATGCGCTGCCACCAATTGGCGCCGTCGATGGCCGCGGCCTCATAAAGCTGCTCGGGTACCGATTTCAGCGAGGCCAGATACAGAATCATGAAGAAGGGCGCGCCAAACCAGATATTGACCAGAATGACGGTAAAACGGGCCCAGTTGGGTTCGCCGGTCCAAGCGATCGGTCCGATGCCGAAAAACGAAAGGGTGTAGTTGAAGGCGCTGTAGGAGGGATCGAACAGCCATAGCCATGCCAGCGTGCTCATCGCGGGCGGAATCACCCACGGCACCAACAGCATTCCGCGCCACTTGCGTTGGCCCTTCGCGGGAATGTTGTGTACGAGGTGTGCGACGATGAAGCCGATCAGCGCTTTGAACACCACGGCCGTGATCGCAAAGATACAGGATTGCTCAACGACCAGCCAAAATGTCTCGCGCTTGAACAGGAACTGAAAGTTTCCGAGGCCAACAAAACGCTGCATCGACTTGTTTAGGGTTGCGAGATGCAGCGAGTAGAAGGCGGGATAAATCACCAGCAGCGCGATCAACAGAATCAGAGGCAATGTCATCAAGAAAGCGGTCATCGACTTTCGCTTGAGCGCCGTACGTAGGCTGGCCCGCTTGCGCCTGGCACGACCATCGACAACGCCGTCCGGTCCAATCGCGACATCAACCATGGTGCATCTTCCTCGCCCGTTTTATTACAGTGAGCCAGCGTCCGAATGTTTCCGGACATATCAACCTGAGGCCGGCGATCATGGCCCGCCGCTCGCCTTGTTGACATAGATGATCATTGCGATTGCGCGCCGCAGCGGCCACGCGACCGCTGCGGCGAATTCCTTCGCCTCAACTGCGCATGTAGCCTTCGCACTCGCCTTCCGCCCAGGCCAGTGTCTGCTCCATCGCTTCGCCCTGATAGTACCTCACGCACATTTTTGTCAGGATGGCTTGCGTATAGATCTGCTGGGCGATCTTGGGCGGCGCCGGTGACGCGGCAATCGACAGGATTTGATGGTTGTACGGATTTGGATAGTGGTAGAGCGTTCCCTTTGGCGGGCCTTCTTCGGCCCATGTCTTCAGGGTGGTCAATTTCTCGAACGCCGGCAAGTCGTAGCCACCGCTGGCTGCAACAAGCTTCTCAACCGAAGCCGGCTGCGACAGGTGGACCAGCAAGCTCTTCGCGGCCTCCTTGTTCTTGGAAAAGTTCCATGTGGTCCAGAAGAAGGGAAGGAATGGGGCAAAGCGGCCTTTCGGACCCAGCGGGAAGCCGTGGGTCCAGCATTGCTCGGCGACATCGGGCGCGTCGCGTTTGGCAACCGCCCATGCGCTCGGCGGATTCATGATCAATGCGCCCTTGCCTGACACCAGCCATTTGTTGTTGGAGGCGTCGTCCCATGCCGGTGCGTCGGGCGGCAGGAATGCCATCAGTTTCTTGTAAAACTCAAGTGCCTGGCGGACGGCGTCGGTCTTAACAGTGATGTTGGCCTTGGCATCGACGAGTTGCGCGCCAAAGGCGAGGAAGAATGCGCCGGCCGTGTCGACGGAATCGCTGGTTGTACCGAGTCCAATCCCGAACGGAAAGCCGCCCTTTTGGCAGGCTTCGGCCGCCTTGAGGAACGTATCCGTCGTCCAGTTGTCCGCTTTGGGCGGTGCGCCGGCCGGATACATCGCCTGGACGTCAATATTGGCGTACTTCTTCATCAGGTCGATGCGGGAGCAGGGCCCTTTGATCTGGCTGCCGATCGTGGCGGGAACGCCGAGCCATTTGTCGCCGGCCTTGCCCAGGTATTGCACCGTGCCATTGACGGCGCCGTTCTGCTTAATCAGCGGCTCCATGATGTCGTTGACGGGCTCGAGCAGATCAGCCTGTGCGTGGGGCCACCAGGTCGGCATCGCCAGGATGTCGTGGCCGGTTTTTCCCTGCGCCTCGGTGGCGATGGTCAATAGAGTTTTGTTGCCCTGGCTCGTGATGTAGTCGATCGAAACCTCGACCTTCTCCTTCTCGGCCCATTCATTGACCAGATCGGTGGAAGCCTTGTTGGCTCCGGGCACCCAATGATCCCAAAAGCCCATCGTCAATTTGCCGGCCGCGTGCGCGGTTCGGATATAGGGCGCGGTGATGAGCGCCGCGGATGACAGTGCGGTAGCAGCTACGAATTGTCGTCGAGTGAGCTTTCTCCGTGACATCGGGTTCCCTCCCTGGTGAGCCGAATTGTTGCTTTCGTTTTTTTGTTTTTTGCCTCCGTCTGACGTCACGCCGAATAACAACGCGTGCTGGGTGCGGGGGATATCGTTTGCGAGATCAGAGCAGAATTGTTTGCATCTGTCGAGAAATCACGTTGCCTCGGGCTCTAGAACTAACGTTGAGTCCAAATCGGCGGCAGCAAGAGTCTTCGCGCCGAGGCGAGATTATTGCGGTGCACACATCGAGGTCGGGGCCTTGACCGGTGAGCGCGCAGATTGCGCCATCGACCATTCGCAGCTTGTGTAACCGCCTCTTGTGACGAGGCTTTCCCGATCGTGGACAACGCGGCGGGACGGTAGACTTGCACGCCGCGAAAACGATAATGTCCGGACACGGCAGGTTGCCGCCCTCCAAGAAACCCTCAAGCCAAAATATCCAGATCGACTATGGAGACTAGATCATGATCCGTCCGACACCGGCAGCGCGTGCGCAGTTGAAATTGCGCGTCGTGCTTGGGGCAGTTGTCGCCTTGCTTTTTAACGCACCTGCGGCGGTGAATGCACAAGGGCTGGTCAAAGGCGTTCAGGAGGGAGCCAAAGAGGGCAACAAGGCCGCCGGACCGGTTGGCGGCGTGCTGGGAGGAGCAATCGGTGGCGTGGTCGGTGTCTTTACCGGCGTGCTGGGTGTCGGTGGCAAGAACGAGCCGGCGCCTGCGGCGGGATCAAAGCAGGCGCCCGGTTCCGCAAAGAACGCCAAGACCGCCAAGGCCCCGAAGGGGGCCAAGCAAACGGCGGTGCTGACCCAGGAGGGCGCGCCGCAACTCACGGCCGAACAGATCGTCGCCAGCAGCGATGCCAACATCGACCGGATCAAGACCGAATTGAACCTGACGCCTGAGCAAGAGAAGAACTGGGCCGGGTTCAGTAGCGCGATGCATTATCTCGGCCACAACGGCGCCGACCGCCTCAATTTGCGAATTGCGCGCGCCAAGCGTGATCCGCCCGACGACATCGTCGAGCAGATGCGCAACGAAGCCCAGTTTCTCAACGATCGCGCGGTGGATCAGCGCAGCGTCGCCGACGCGGCCGAACCGCTATTCACAAGCCTCGACGACAAGCAAAAGGCGATCTTCATCGAGGAAATGGTGCGCCTGAGCCACGAGCGAGGGTTGGATTAGGCGACCGCCCGAATAGCCGGGCGCACATGCCCCTGGGGTAGGGTTGAAGGGCGCGGCACCCGGCTATCCTGCCGCAGCGGCGCGGCCCTTCAACTCGTCATGCAAGATTGGAGAAAAGCTGACGGTTCCGCGCCCGCGAGATGGCTGACTGATGGCCTTGTCGGGAATAGACGCGTGCGCGCTCACGAACCCCACTCATCATGGCCGGGACCAAGCCGGGCATGACGAACGAGTGAGACAACAGCAGCGATAACGCCGCCTTACGCCTTCGGGAAATTCAGCTCCACGCCAACGCCATCGGGGTCGTAGAGGAAAAATTGCGTATCGCCGGTGCGCGGCACGATGCTCTCGCGGAATTTTACATTTTTGGCCTGCAGGCGCTTGCGCACGCCATCGACATCGCTCGCGGCAAACGCGATATGGTCGAGCCGGCCGGTGTCCTCGTATTTCTTCTCGGTGCCGCGCACCACGATGCCCTCGCGTGGCTTGCGCGTGCCCATCAGATGCACGGTGGCGACGCCGCCGGAATAGAGCCAGTAGCCGGGAAAATCGAGCGGGGGACGGTCGCCGTTCTCCAATCCGAGCACCTCGCAATAGAACTCCTTGGTGCGCTCCAGATCCTGCGGTTCGATGGTGTAATGTTGTAGTCCGCCGAGGGGCATAGGGAGTTCTCCTTTAGACGAAGGTTAAGTCGGCATCGGCACCCATCATCCAGGCGCCGACGGTTTCAAAATGGCTGAGCCGGCCCTGCAATTGCTGGGTCACGGTGTGGATGTCGCGAAAGCGGCGCTCCAGCGGATGGTTCTCGAAGATCGCGGTGGTGCCGGCCGCATTGTAGGCGAAGTCGACCGCTTCACGCGCGCGGTGGATGGCGTTGGTCGCGGCCATGCGGATGGTGATGCGCTGCTCGACCGTGATGGTCGACCCGGCGCAAAGATGCTTCCAGACATCGGCCATCGACTGCAGCACGAAGCCGCGCGCGGCGCGCAGGTTGACTTCGGCCTGGGCCAGGTTGGACTGGACCACGGCATTGTCGCGCAGCGGGCTCTTGAAGCCGCGCGGCACCTTGTTGCGGGCGAGATCGACAAAACTGTCGAGCGCGCCACGGGCGATGCCGCAGGCGACACCGGCAAAGCCGACCTGGTAGCAGGTGCCGGAACCCATGCGATAGAGCGGCCCGCTCTCGCGGCACTCCTTGTCGAATTCGCGGGTGATCGAATGGTCCGATCGGACAAAGAAGTCATTCAGCGCGAACTGGTCGCTTCCGGTGCCGCGCAGGCCGACCGTATTCCAGATGTCGGTCCATTCGACGTCCTCGCTGCCGACCAGCATGGTGCGCTCCTGCTGATGGCCGTTGGCGCCGCGTTTCGGCGCGCCGTCGGCTTCGAAGATCGGGCAATGCGCGCCGAGCCAGCTGGCGTGGCGGCCGCCGGAGGCAAAGGACCACACGCCCGTGACCCTGTAGCCGCCCTCGCATTCGACCGCTTTGACCTTGGGGCCGGGGCCCCAGGCCAATACCGCGCGCGGGTCGCCGAAGATCGCATGCGCGACTGGCAAATCGAGATAGGCCGCCGACATGGCGCAGCCGCCGGCCTGGCTCAGGCACCAGGCGGTCGAGCCGTCGGCGCACGCGACGGCCTCGATCACATGGAAGAAGGTTAGGGGATCGGTCTCGATCCCGTTCGACGAGCGCGGCAGCAGCAAACGAAACAGCCCCGCTTCATGCAATCTGTCGAGCAAGGCCGGCGGCAGCCGGCGCGTGCTCTCGATTTCGTCCGAGGCCGCTGCGACGGCGGTGCAGACCGCCGCGGCGCGGGAGATCACATTCTGGTCGCCGGCAAGCTCGGCGGAAGTCGCGATCGGCGTATCCAATTCTATGCTCGTCGAACTGTGGCCGTGGCTGCAGGCAGATCAGCGGTCACGGCTAACTCCCTGTCGATCTGTTCGATCGACTTGCCCCGGGTCTCTATACCGAGGAAATAATATACCGCTCCGGCCATCAAAAACCAGCAGCCGAGATAGACGAAGGCGACCGGAATCTGCGGCAACGGCACGTCAGGCTTGAGATAATTGCCGGAGCCCACGATCAGGGCAAGGCCTACCGGTCCGATGATCTTGCCGATGCCGCCAAAACCATAAGCCGAACCCATGCCCGAGGTACGGAGGTGCGAGGGCCAGACTTCGGCCGCATAGGGCCCGACGATGGCAAAGCCGCCGTCGGCGAAGAAGAAGGCTACCGCCAGCAATAGCCAGAACGCGGAGACGCCCATGAACATCGCGTCGTAATGGTAACCCGCCACGATCGTCATGACTCCCGCGCCGAAGCCGAGCAGGCCGCCGGCGTTGCGCCGTCCCATCAGTTCGGAGAAGAACGAGAATGACAGCCGCCCGATGAAGCCGAACACCGAGAGCAGGATCATCATCTTGGCGGCTTCCTGCGGCGTGACCTTTAGCAGCACCACGAACAGCGAAGGCGCCCACAGGGTGATGCCATAGACGCCGGTCTGCGCGCCGGCATTGCCGAGCCAGGAGACGATCAGGCTGCGCGGGTATTTGAAGAGGTCGAGCCAGTTGCTGACGATAACAGGCCCGGCGTCGGCGGCCGTCGCCACCGGTAACGCCGATGGCTCCATCTCCAGCGCCCACGCCAGCGACTTGCGCGCCTCCTCGTAACGGCCCTGCCGGCAGAGCCAGCGCGGCGATTCCGGCACCCAGAGGCGGACCAGGAGCACCAGCAACGCCGGCAGCACGCCGATCGCAAACAACAGCCGCCAGTCGCCACTGCCAATGAGCGCGCCCATGACCGCGCCGAGCCCAACGCCGATCGGGATGACACAGGTCACGAGGCCGCCGACCCAGCCGCGCTTGGAGGAGGGCATGAACTCCTGCACCAGCGGCAGGTCCACGCAATACAGCCCGCCGACGCCCACGCCGACGAAAAAGCGCATGATCGACAGATAGATCCAGCCATTATCGGGAGTGAAATATAAGAGCCCGGTGGCGATCGAGAAATTCAGCACGGTACCGATAAAGACCTTGCGGCGGCCGATGCGGTCGGCGAGCCAGCCCCAAGCATAGGCGCCGATGATGGCGCCGATGCCGGAGCTCATCAGTACGGTCGCCGACTGGCCGAAGGTGAGCTTCCACGGTCCGATCAGGAAGGCGAGCACGAAACCGATCAGGAAGTAGTCGAAGAATTCGAGCGCGTCCCCGATGATGGCAGCCGCGAGGATTTTGATCTGGTTTCCGGTCAGACTCGTGCGTCGATCGAGAATCTCGAACATGGCGTTTTCCCCTTGGCGCATGTTCGTTTTGAGCGGGCGTCGCGCCAACATCCCGCCGGTAGCGGCAATGCTACGCTTTCGATGCGGCGAACGGAAGCCCGGCGGATGCAGGGCGTACCTGCGCATTGCAGCGTAGCGAGGACGCGCGCCAAATCGTCTTCGGAGCCGGGCCAGCCGCAGATTACGGCGAGTGTCGGGCTCGCGCGCAGCTGGCCAAGCCGGATCATCCGCGACGCCGGGGCTCATCGGCAAGAAGGCGCTGCGCCCAATTTGTTTAAGGATTTTGGCTATCCTGGCGCTTGCGAATTCCTTTCGAGGCAGAAGCCCATGGAAGAAAAGCGAAAGCATCCGCGGACCGAAATCAATGAAGCCGGCTACGTGTCGGCGGGCGGATTGGTGATGAGCTGCACCGTGCGCAATATCTCGCCCGAGGGCGCCGCCATCGACGTCGAGAACCCGGCTTTCGTGCCGGCGCGCTTCCGCCTGGTGATGGCGAAGGACTCCTCGTTTCACGAATGCAGAACCATCTGGATCCAGCGAAACCGGATCGGCGTGACTTTCGCTGCAATGCCGCAAGAGGCCGGATGAATTAAGATCGCTATTTCTTCAACAGCGACCTGATCTTCTGGTCCAGTTCCTCAAACGACATGGCACCCTTGGACATCTCGCCGTTGATGAAGAAGGTCGGCGTGGCGTCGACCTTCAGTTCGTTATAGGCGAACTCCTGATCGGCCTTGAGCTTGTCGAGCAGCGCCTGATCCTTCTCGCAAGCTTCGACCGCCTGCTCACTCATGCCGTCCTGCGCGCCGATCAGCTTCAAGGTAGCGGTGGTCTGATCCATCAGCTGATCCTGCTGCTTGAACAGCTGCTCGACGGCGGTGAAATATTTCCCGGCATCGCCATCCGCGACGCAGCGCGCCAGCATCGAGGCCGCCGCGGCCTTGATGTCGAGCGGGAATTCGCGAAACACGAAGCGCACCTTGCCGCTGTCGATATATTTCGACTTCAGCATCGGAAAGACGTTTTCCTCGAAGGCCGCGCAATGCGGGCAACTCATCGACGCGTATTCGACGATGGTGACCGGAGCCTTTTCGGGTCCGAGCGCCATGTCGGGGAGCGATGCCGGCTTTGCGACAACGGCCGCCGTCGCACTTTGCGCCATGGCGTCACTGAGCGGATTGAATTGCGCGAAGCCGGCGATGGCGGCAAGCCCGGCCAACGACAAAGCGGTGGCGAAGGCGCGGCGGATAACAACGATCAACAGCTTTGCTCCAAAACCGGCGTGCTTACCCCAAGATAAGGACCGCTCGCCAGCTTGCAACGACCATTCTGGCAATGGCCGCCGTGGACTGCCAATCTCGGTCAAATTATTGCAACGAACGCCCTACCATTATGGCGCAACGCCTCCAGGCGGAGAATTGCTGCCGGCGGAGGACGCAACGGGGAAGAGGAGATTCTCGGATGCCTATGCTCAGCCGCCGGCGGGCGATGATGCTGGCCTCGTCCTACGCAGCGGCATTGCCGCTGCTGAACGGCGGCAACAGCAGGGCGCAAGATAAACCCGGCGCTGCGGCTACCGTTTTCGAAATGGCGGATTTCAGCAAGTCCGCTCTTGATGCCGATACCGCCTTTGCAAGGGCGCTGGCCGCGATTTCCAAATCGGCCGGCGAGGCGGCCAAGGCCGGCAAGCCGGTTCCGATCGTCCTCAACCTGGAGAAAAACGCGACCTACCGGATCAAGCAACCTCTTGAGCTCAAACGGCTCAGCGGCTTCGAACTGAACGGAAACGAGGCACGGCTCGTCAATACGACGCTCGCGTCACGACGCTCGCGTCGACGCTATTGATCTCCGGCGCGAGCCATATCACTGTCCGCGACCTCGCGATCGATTACGATCCGCTGCCGTTCACCCAAGGCACCATCACCGCCTTCGACCACGCTGCGCTCGAGATCATGGTGAAGGTCGATCCCGGCTATCCCGACGACGCAAAATTCCTCGCCACCGTCAATGACGGGTTCTTCAAGGTCATGGATCGCCGTACCCGTGCGTTGAAGCCCGGCGCAAGGGATTTTCTCACCCCCAGCCGCATCGAACGGATTGGCGACAAGCTGATCAAGGTCCATTTGCGATGGAGCGCGAACGACCTGTTTCCGAGCCAATTGCCCATTGCGGTAGGGGATGTGGTGACGATCTGCAACGGCTATGCCCATGCGATCGTGGTCGACGGCAGCGTCTCCACCACATTCTACGGGCTGAAACTGTTGGCTTCCCCGGGCATGGGCATATTGGAGAACGGCGGACCGGGCGGCATGGTATTGCAGAACGTATCCATTGTTCCCGGGCCAAGGCCGGCCGGCGCGACGACGGATCGGCTGGTCTCCACCAACTCCGATGGCTCGCACTTCATCACCGTCGAGCGTGGGCCGACGATACAGGATTGCACCTTCGCCAATACCTCCGACGACGCCGTGAACGTGCACGGATTTTATTATTACGTCGTGCACAAGACCGCGCCGCGACGCTATCTCCTCAGCCCCAAATGGGATATCGGCCTGATGGCGGGAGACGCGATCGAAAGCTGCGAGAACGCCACGTTCCGATCGCTGGGGCGCACCAAGATCGTTCAGCTGACCAAGCGAAAGGCGCCCGAGCTAAAGGCTAAAATCGCGCAAATCTGGAAGAACAAGAGCCCGTCCACGCAGCCCGATCTGGTTTACGACGTCGAACTGCAGCAGGATCTGCCGCTGAAGATCGCAGATGCCGTCACCTCGTTGAGCCGGATCGGCGCCGGCGCGGCAATCCGGCGATGCAGCTTTCACGCCTGCGGTCACGTCGTGGTCAAGTCGCCCAATTCCGTCGTCGAGGACTGCCAGTTCGCCTATTCCTCGACCATCGCATTGCAGGCGGGCAGTGACATCCGCTTTTGGTCCGAGGCCGGTTTTGCGGATAACCTGACGCTCAGGAGCAATCGTTTCGACCACAGCATCACTGGTGCCAACGCACTGACCGAGGGCAACGGCGCGCTCGGCACCATCTATATCGGCATGTCGACGCCCGAGGGCGCCAAGGGCTTTCAGAACAATTTTCAGAACCGGAACATCACCATCCAGGGCAACCGGATCGACAATTCCTTCATCTACGGGATTTTCGTCAGCAACGCCGATGGTGTGCGGATCATCGACAATTTTATCGGCCAGACTTTCATTCGCGGCAGCTTCGACGCCGGCAAATTCTACGGAGAGACCCCAAACAGCGGCATCTTCATCGGCCGCTCAAGGAACGCCGAAATCCGCAACAACACGGTCGCGCATGGTCGGATTGCGAAAACCGCCGTGGCCGTGGATCGAACCTGCGTGCGCGAATCAATCCACCTGGCAAACAACGTGCTGGCGTGACGAGGGAGGGCAGGGAAGACACGGCGGCGTCGCTCGAACGCCGAACCTGCCCCTCGCGCCTATAAGAACCTCTCGCCAATACAAGCGCGCGCAACACTCCTGCGCGCCGCATTCGGCGTGCGATGCGGCGTCGCTATCCCCGCCGGCCGGAACCAGCGGGGCTACCCAGATAACGACCTCAACCGACGGACAGCGGCCTTGCCGGGCGCGTCTCGG
>WNFJ01005493.1_pt1 | contig 10502 bp, 11 predicted proteins | sample 5400461 | NCBI WGS metagenome assembly WNFJ01 (sample SAMN13153349, study PRJNA577476) | soil metagenome | isolation source: 115 cm saprolite on Douglas fir-dominated hillslope | place: USA:California | collected 2013-09-17
GCCGTCGGCGTTGATCTTAGCAGAGTAGACTTTGGCGACCGGTGCGCCAGTCGAGTCGTTGCCGCCTGCAACGTAGATCCGCCCATGAAAGATCGCCGCGCCCTCGGCGAACAGGGCCTGCGGGAGCGGCGTGGTCGTGGCCCACGTGCCGGTCGTCGCCACCACAGGGATGGTGCCGTCGGCGTTCAGTGACGCGTAGTAGACGGTGTTGGTGGCGTTACCAACGCCGTCGAGGCCGCCGAGGACGTAGATGTTACCGTTTCCGCTGATCAGGGAGTTGAAGCCGTTGGCGCTCACTGCTGCGGCAAAGCCTCGCACGTCCGGCAGGGGTGTCGTGGATGCCCACGAAGCGTTGGCGAGCGCCCCACCCGTCGAGTTGCTCATCTGGTTGAAGGATACGGTGGCGATGTTCGAGGCTTTGCCGTTGCTGGTCACGCTCGAGGCGGTGTTCCGCCACTGGCCCCGGTGATCGGCACAATGACCGTCGGGAACCCCTGCTGCGCCGTGGGAAGACTGGCGGTGGCTGTCCAGGAGATCGTGCTAGGGCTAAAGCTGACGCTGCCCACGACGCGGAAATTCAGCGGAGCGCTGGTCCCGCTCGGTGTGGTCACCGTCACCGTGTACGTGGTGGAGGAAGCAAGCGTCCCGGGGACGCTCCCCACGATGAGGATGTTCTGCCAGTCGCCGATCGCGAAGTTGACCGCGGCCGAAGCTAGCAGGTTGTTCGTCGATGCGTCTCGGAAGTCCGCCGAGTATCCCGAAGCCGGCAATGCCGAGAGATCGCCGAAGTTATTCCCATCGATAATGAACAGGCTGCCGACGGTACCGCTGCCCGCCAGTCCTCCGTTGATGTCGGTGAGGATCGGCGCTGCCATCGTGAACGCGTTCTTAAGCGTCGCGAATCCTCCCCCTGGGTTCGCGACCGTGATGTCGAACACCGTTCCAGCGGCGCTCAGGCTCGCTGGCGCGGAAGTTACCGCCACCTCCAGGCCGGTAGAGCTAAACGACGTCACCACTGCAGAAATCCCCGCTCCACCCGCGACCGGCGTGAAGGTGACGGTCGGATTCACAGCGCTCGCTCCCGATCCGGACTGCAGGAAACCCGACCCTTGGATCACAACGATGGTTCCGACGGTACCCGTGCTCGGGGCAGCCGAGGACAAAATCGGAAGAGGGCCGTTGCCTCCTCCGCCACCGCCACACCCTTCGAGAAACGCGATAAGGAATAACGAGAAGAGAAGCGTCACGCGACTTGCCCAAGTTCGACTGGCCATTTGAGTTTCTCCTGCAACACTCCTCCCAATCGGCTTGAACACCGGCACGAGACGGAGGTTTCTGGAGAAGCCGATGCGTCGTGAAGTTTCAAAGTGCGTTCCACAACTACAGCTCGCACTTCCGCTGCGGCAGTGACGTATGGTTCTCGCCGCTCTCGGGACCGATTCCGTTGTTCACGTCAATCGCTGTCGTGTTGATACATCATTCAGAGCCATTGTTACGTGTTGCAGAGAATGTTGATGCGCGGCATCAGCATTCGCGCCGTGTGCCACACCCGGCCAGCCGACAGCAAAGCAAGGAAATTGACAGCTGCACTCCTATGCGTTGACAGGCATCAACCCATTGCTTAGCGTGCGCCCTTTTCGCGGGGGTACATCATGAACGTTGGCATTCGAGGTATTTTCAGTTTGGTGTTCTTGGCATCGATCGGAGTATCGATGCCTGCATTCGCGGATCAAATCCACCTGTCGAGTGGACGAGATCGAGCGGCAGCTTTGCAAGGCGAGTCGGTCGGCGGGACTTTCCATTCAACGTGCATCTCATCGGCCTCATTCGGCTCGAACGTGATGGAGAACTGCGACAGCGTCGTGCTCCCTCATAACGAAACCGCGGTCATTGCCGATCCGAATGATCCTTCGCACCTGCTCGCCGGATCGAATGATACACAGCTCATCAGCGGCAGCGCCCGCTCGGCAATGGGGTACTACACCAGCTTCGACGGCGGCCGGACCTGGCTGAATGGGGTAATCAATGGCGCAGGGTTTGCCCAGACTAGCGACCCCGCAGTCGGTTTTGATCTCAACGGGAATGCGGCGTACGTGATGGTTTCGTTTGATCTGGGACTCGGCGGACGGGCGCTGGGCGGCGCCATCCAAGTAGCAACCTCCGGCGATGGAGCCCGCACATTCGCGGTCCCGGTTACAGTCGAGGTATCAACCTCGGACGGCATTGAGGAAGACAAGCCATATCTCGTCGTCGACACGAACTTGACCAGCCGCTTCGTAAACAGTGTGTACGTCACCTGGACACGTTTCGCATTCGATTCACGCGACAACTACCTGGAGTCGCCGATCTTCTTCTCTGCCTCTAGAGATGGCGGGCACACCTGGTCGGCGCCGAGAGAGATCAGCGGCCGCAATCCGGACCTGTGCACCTTTGCTCTCACACCGTTGCCCTACGATGGCCGCTGCCGTGAGGATCAGTTCTCGTCTCCGGTCGTTGCACCGGATGGGACGATCTTCGTCGCGTTCGTAAACGACCAGGCGGTGAACGACGGGAACTTCAGAGATCAGTATCTGGTGGTCAGCTCGTCGGATGGCGGGGAAACCTGGACCGCGCCAGTGCGCGCAAGCGATTTGATCCACGATGGCGTCAATGACTACCCGATCAACGTGGTTGGAAGACAGACGCTGTCCAATTCGCAATTTCGCGTCAACTCCGCTGGCAACCTTTGCATTGATCAGCGCAGCGGCGCGCTGTTCATTGTTTGGTCCGACAATCGCAATGGGACGAGTTCGAACACCAACACGGATGTGTTCATGGTGAGCTCACGAAATGGCATCAACTGGTCACCACCGCGAGCCATAAGCGTCGCTCCGAACGACCAGTTTTATCCCTGGGGTGCGGTCGCGCCCGACGGGACGCTGAATGTCTCATTCATGGATCGAAGCTACGATCCCCCCAACGTGAAATACGGGATCACGCTCGCGCGTCAACAAGGGGGTCATCTACGCTTACAGCGGGTCGACACGGAGCTTTCGGATCCAAATCACGCTCGCTGGTTCTCGAGTGCGACCGGCGGAAAGACTATCTTCCTCGGCGATTACACAGGCCTCGCCGTCGACGCGAATGGCGGAGCGCACCCAGTGTGGACGGATATGCGTCGGGTCGTCACGGTCCGAGACGTTACCGGTACCAACGAGGACATTTTCACCGCGGCGATCCCCTAGAACCTAATTAGGTTTTAGGTTAGCGGACCGGGCTCCGCACCCCGGTCCCTGACCTTTTGCGACGATCAATTGGATTCTTCTTCTTGGTCGCCTGCGCTTCGGAGGCTTCCGCTCGTTCACTGTATCCGGAAGATGCCCCTCAGCTCCTCGGTCTGGCTGATGGGATTGCCTGCATTCCCGCGAGCGGTGGTGCGCCACTGGTAGATCTTGCCCGAGGGAAGCGGGGTCGCTCCGTCATAGGTCACAGTGTTGTTCGAGCCGGTCACCGCAATAAGGCCCGTCTTCGACCAGACCTGATTCCCGAGCGCATCGAACAGCACGACGTCGTAGGTGTGTGTGCTCGGGTACGCCTGCCAGGTCAACACCGGTGGGCTAGCGACTGCGTCCATTGCGTCTCCCGCTCCGGGAGAGACCATCTGGACCGCGCTGGTGACCTTGAATGACGGCTGCACGCCGTTAACCACCGCGCCACCGGACACGGTGATGTGCGGGATCTGCGTGCCGGCGATGTTCGGATCTGGGTCGCGAACGTCCCCGTCATTCTCGAAAGCCGCGAGCACTACATACTTGCCGTCTGGAACGCCATCGATCGACCACGCTCCGCTCACGTTGGGAGCGATCCCGGGATTTGGCGCGCGGAGGCCCGGCGGCACCTCGCCGCGGATTAGGGTGGCGTTGAACGTGCTCTCGATCACCAGGACGACGCTGGTCGGCCCCGGCGTTCCGGCGACCAGGTTCACCGAGCCGTTCAGGGTTGCGGTACCGCTGGTGGACTTTGTGAGCTGCACTCCGGACTGGTCTACGCCCGACTGAACGTTGAGAGCCACCGCCGTGTAGTTGGTCCCACGGCTGTAAGCCTGGATCTGGGCGGCTCCGGCCGGCACGTTGAACAGGGTGAACGTTCCGTTCACATCCGCGATCGTGCTGATCGCTGCGCCACCCGTCTCGACAACCACCAACACTCCTGTCTGACTCGGCGAGACCTGCACTGTGCCCGAGATCGTCGGGTTCCCTTGCTGAGCGTTGGGCAACGAGCTGAGGCCGATGTCGGCTTGTCCTCCTGAGAGGAGATATGGCTTGCTCGAGTCCGTCCGCGTGGCGCCTGAGGTATCAATCGGCAGCGAGATCCGTACGCCAGACGGAAACGTCAGATAGTTTCGGGCCGAGGCTCTCAGGCTCACCTTGCGAGCCATCGGCGTCCCGCTCGCGTCCGCGCGAACCGATGGAATCGGGAGGACGTAGCTTCCGTCTGCACCGGTGACCGCGACCGAGCCGGCGGGTGCTCCATTCTCGTCCAGCGCACTCACGGTCGCGCTCCCGATCCCGACCGTCGTCGAGAGATCAAAAACGCGGCCCTGCAGCTCCACCGGAGCGAAGCAAGCAGGCTTTTGTTGGTTCTGCACCATCTCGCAGACCTGGCCGGAGGAGCAGCTGGATGGGTCGCCGAGCTTGCATTCGCTCTTCCCACCGCCACACCCGGCCAGCAGGATTAGCGTGAAAAGTATACTGAGAAGTTTCATCGAGGTTCTCCTGGAGATGAGCTGCGCAATAATCCGCCAGCAAGGATCCGGCCGTTTAGAGGGTGAAGACGTTCGAATTGGATCCGGATGTCACGGCAGAACGCTAAGAACCGGAGTCAATGTGTAGGTGCCGTTCCCTTGTTTGTTAATCGACGAAGCGGCATTGAAGTCGAGCTTCAAGTCCAGGACTCCGCCCTTCGGCACGTCGCGGTCTACGTTGATTTTCAGGCCGCTGGTGGACCCGCTTGGAACGGTGAGAGAGGCTGGCGGTGTCCCGTCATTAAAGACAAGCTGCGCACTCACCAGATGTAGCCTGAGCTGAGAGATTCGCCCAGCCGGCACATCGATTGGCCGAGACTCCATACCGCCATCGGCCGCGGCTTGCGTGCAGAGCGGAGTGAAGCGCCCGTTGGTGAGTTGCATCAGATCCACCGTCTGCGTATCTGTGCAGAGCACGATCCACCCCGGGCCATTGACGCCGTCTTGCGCCGCGTTCGGGCCGCCGTCGGGAACGCTCGAAGACGCATCATCATGAACCCGGATCTCATCGAGCGTGATGTTGACTTGACTGACGTTGACAAGGTCGGCAGGCGCATCCGTCAAGGAGAGCTTTATCTGTCCCGAGCCTCCTCCGCACCCAACTGCGCCGGCGACGAGGCTCAACAAAGCAAATCGAATAGACATTTCATACCTCCAGCGAGAGACCACTTCGGACAACTTTTCTACTTCCGCGCTGCAGGATAAACCCGACGCGGGGCGATGAGTTTCATATGGGCTGAGCCCACGAGCCCCCCGATGTACTCCTTCAAGCGAATTCGGGACCTCGCTGTGCGCGTCTAGATGCGACGAGCTGACCTGCGGCGCAGGTGTGCTTTCTGCGGCGTGGGCTTTCCACGAGATTGGGTCCCGAGCGCGTGATCGTCTCGCACGGCGAGCCAGTGCATACCCGCGCTGCGTATGAGCGCGCGCTCGAGCTCGCCCCCTGGAGCGGATAGGGTGTAACGCAGCCGGACGCGGCGAGACAGATTCGCAGGAGGTAGCTGGGAATGGCGGACGCTGCAGGGACGAAGTGCCTCTGGGACTCGCCGAAGGCAATCTCCAGACGCAACTTCATCAAGGGAGTGGTCGCTGGCGGGGTGGCGGTCTCCTCAGCGAGCTATCTCTTCCGCGCCTCCACCTCGCTCGCTCAAGCTCCGATATTGGCTGGCGCGAGCGAGCGGCTGATCACGATAAATGTCAATGGCCGGCCCCGTCGCGTCGACGTGATGAAGCAAGAGACGTTGGCGTGGACGCTGCGCTACAAGCTCGGGCTCACTGGAACCAAGCTAGGGTGTGACCGCGCCGAGTGCGGCGCTTGCACCGTTCTGATTGACGATGTCCCCCACTATTCATGCTCGGTGCTCACGCACACCGTGCGCGCCAAGAAAGTTCAGACCATTGAAGGCCTAGCGACCGCGAACGGCACGCTCCATCCCGTGCAGCAGGCTGTCCTCGACCAACAAGGTTTCCAGTGCGCCTTCTGTATGTCCGGCTTCATCATGGCCACGGTGGGATTTCTGAAAACGAACCCAAGCCCCACCCGACAACAATTGGCGCACGGCATCTCGGGGAACCTCTGCCGTTGCCAGGATTACGACAAGATTCTCACCGCGATGATGCACGGAGCGGAGAACATGAGGAGGTTGAAGGGTGGCTGAGCGCGACAAACCCGAGCCTCAGTTCGGGCGGCAATACAAACTGATCGGCAAGAACTACACGACCGCCGACCTCCATGCGAAGGTCACCGGGAAGGCGAAGTACGCCGAAGACTTTCGCGCCGAAGGAATGCTCTTCTGCAAGCTCCTGCTCAGCCCGATGCCACACGCTCGGGTCAGACGTATCGATGCAGCGGAAGCGTTGGCGATGCCCGGGGTGAAAGCAATTCTGACCGCGGATGATCTTCCGCCGCCTGCCGATTCGCTCACCGACAACGGCACGGTGATCAAAGCCAGCAAGTGGGCCGAGCGGGCGCTCACGATGGAGCCGCTGTATCAGGGCGAGCCGATTCTCGCGGTGGCCGCCGACGACGAGCTCACCGCGGCCGAAGCGGTCGAGAAAATTCGAATTGATCTCGAGCTGCTTCCCTTCGTGATCGATCCGCTCGACACCCTTCGGCCGGATGGGCCGAACGCGAGAACGGACGGCAACGTCTGGGTCCAGCGTGCGACACCCGGGGCGCCACAATCCAGTCCGCCATCGCCGGTCGTCGCGGAGCTCAAGTGGACGGAGGCGGACTTCGCCGAGTTCAAAGCGGGACGTCTTCCGATGGGCAAGACGTCTGACGACTGGTCGTACGGGAATCTCGAGGCGGGCTTCCAGAACGCCGCGCTCGTGCTCGACGAGACCTTCGTCACTCCAGACACCAGCCATCAGACCCTCGAACCGCGCACTACCATGGCGTATTGGCAGAACGGCAAGGTCTACGTTCACACCGGTACCCAGAGCACCAACCGAACTCAGTTGGCGATTGCGCGATGGATGCACATCGATCCGGACAAGGTGGTCTTCATCAGCGAATACACGGGGGGCGGGTTCGGCAGCAAAATTACCGGCGGCATCTCGCTGATGATTCCCGCGCTGCTATCGAAGAAAGTCAATGCCCCGGTCATGATGCGCCTCTCCCGCGAGGAAGAAACTTTCCTCGGACGCGCGCGGCCTGGCTTTCAGGGCCGGATGAAGGTCGGCTTCTCCAAAGAGGGTCGGATTACCGCACTCGACATGTTCGTCATTTCGGACAACGGTCCCTACGATGCCCAGGGCGACTCTCCGACGTCGGGCCACATGGTGTCGCTCTTGTATCAGCCGCAAGCGATGCGCTGGCGCGGGGTGACGGCGCTGACCAACACGCCGCCGCGCAGTGCGCAGAGCTCGCCGGGAGGCCTCCAGGGAATCGTGATCATCGAACCGATCATCGCTAAGGCTGCGCGAAAGCTCCGAAACGATCATTGCCAAAGCTGCGCGAAAGCTCGATCTCGACCAGGTGGCGATTCGTCGGATCAATTGCCCGGAGGGTAAGGCTCCCTTCGGACCTCCGGTGGGGGGCAAGCTGCAGCACGCAACCAGCGCCTTCATCAAGGAAGCGCTCGATCGCGGCGCGGAGCAATTCAAATGGAAGGACCGGGTCGCGCGGCGCCCGAAACGGATCGGCTCCAAGGTTCGCGGCGTCGGCGTATCGCTGAGCTGTTACGTCGGCGGCACGATTGGGTTTGATGGGCTGTTTGTGATTACGCCCGGCGGACAGATTCGCTTCCACTCTGGAATCGGCAACCTGGGAACGGAGTCGGTGATCGATGTCCACCGAGTCGGCGCAGAAATTCTTGGCGTGCCCTGGGAGAAGTGCGAAGTGGTCTGGGGCGATACCTCGAAACACTTTCCGTACACTTGCGTGTCGGGAGGCAGCCAAACGACCCATGCGATGACCCGCGCGGCATACGCAGCCGCTATGGATGGCAAGAGGAAGCTTCAGGAAATCGCGGCGAAGACTCTCGGCGGCAGTCCAGCGGATTACGAAGTTGGCAACGAGCGTGTCTTTCGGAAGAGCAGAGGCCCGGCCATGACCTTGGCGCAGGCAGCTCAGCGCGCGATTGAACTGGGCGGTATCTACGATGGCCACCAGGCGCCAGCTGACGTCAATCCGGTCACCAAGGCGTCAGTCGCCGCCATCGCAGGCCAGGGATTGGTGGCGGTCGCTCGAGACAACTACCCGCGCGACGGCAGTACGCATTCGTACGTGGCCAGCTTTGCTGAGGTCGAAGTCGATGTCGAAACCGGCAAGTACTACATCTTGGATTTCCTCGCCTACGCCGACTCCGGCACGATCATCCATCCGCAGGCGTTCGGCGGCCAGGTTCTCGGTCGGTCGATCCTTGGGATCGGCCATGCAATTGGGCAGAAGTGGGTCTTCGATCCTCACTACGGAATCATGGTTTCCAAGCGGTTTCATCACAACAAGCCGCCCACGATTCTGGATATCCCCGCCAACATGCAATGGGGAGCGCTCGACATTCCCGATCCGGAGACGCCGGTCGGCGCCCGTGGCATCGGAGAGCCGCCGGTTGGCGGAGGCTGCGCTTCAATCCTGAACGCTCTCTCGGATGCGCTGGGTGATCAGGTTTTCCAACGCGCGCCGGTGAATGCGGACACCATTCTGGCATCGCTGGAAGCGGGGCATCCGGTGCAGCATCCGCTGACGGCACATATTTGAGGAGAGAGCCGTGGCCGTAATACGAGATGTGATGCCAGCTTTTGAATTGTTTCAACCCAGTTCCATTGCCGACGCTCATAAGCTTCTCAAGCAGTACGGAGCGGACGCATGGATCATGGCGGGAGGGCTCGATAGCTTCGATTGGCTGAAGGACCGAATCAAGAAACCGAAGGTGTTGGTGGACTTGAGCGGGATCGATGAGCTGAGGGGAATTCGTACCACCGACAACGGCATCGAGATCGGAGCGATGACCACCCTCACCGAAATCGTAAACAACCCGATCCTCAGGCAGAGCTATGATCTGCTGCCGCAGGCGGCTGAACTGGTGGCGTCGCCCCAGATTCGCAACCAGGGCACGATTGGCGGGAACGTGTCGCAAGACTGCCGCTGCTGGTACTACCGCGGCGGCTGGCCGTGCTACCGCGCTGGCGGCAACATCTGCTACGCGGATACGCCGGAAGGCCGCAACCGCGAGCACGCAATCCTTCACGCTCAGCGCTGCGTAGCCGTGAATGTGTCCGACACAGCACCGGCTCTGATTGCACTGGACGCCAAATTCGTGATCCGGACGAGCAAAGGCGAGCGTGTGATCGACGCCGAGGACTACTTCATCGGTCCAGACATCGACATCACCCGCTTGCACATCCTGCAACCCGGCGACTTGCTGACGACGATTCGAATTCCGTCGACCTGGGCCCGCACGCAGTTTTATTTCGAGAAGGTGCGCGACCGGAACGTGTGGGACTTTCCGCTCCTGAACGTGGCTTCGGCGATGGCGTTATCGGGCGACAGGATTGAACGAATCCGGATCGCCGTGAACGGCGCGGCGGCTCGTCCACTGCGTTTGAAGGCTGTCGAAGACGACGTACGCGGGAAGCCACGGAGCGTCGCAACCGGTGAGAGGGCAGGGCAACTGGCCGTGCAGGGAGCGATCCCGTTGCAGTTCAATGCTTACAAGATTCCGCTCATGAGAAACCTCGTGAAACGCGCGATTGGGGGAGTGCAGGAGGCTACGTGGACTTCGTACAGAGAGCCGTAGATCCATGGGGACAGAATGTCCCCATTCACATTGCCTGGTTTTTGATCCAAGTCGCCGCAATCGCTGGCTTGCTGTTCCTGATTGTTCACGTGATCTACCTCAGATATTTCGCCCCAAAAGTACCGGACGTCGCCGTGCCGCCCGAGCTCGTGGCGCGGACCCCTCCGCATGTGCCCAGGCACTCGGTGGCCTCGCGGCTGTATCACTGGATCATGGCCGCCTCGATGCTCACGCTGCTGTTCAGCGCATTCCTTCCGAAGCTCGGCGTGGAATTTGACTGGGTGCCAATCCATTGGATCGCCGGCGCAGTGCTAACCGTCGCCGTGGTGTATCACATCATCTTCGCCACCTTTTGGCAGGACTTCTGGTCGATCTGGCCCGACCGAGCCGATCTGCTGGATGCATGGAGAAGGTTCCTGCGCTTTCTCGGTCGACAAGTGCCGCCACCCCGGAGATTTCCCAAATACCCGCTGGAG
>WNFJ01058487.1_pt1 | contig 10502 bp, 5 predicted proteins | sample 5400461 | NCBI WGS metagenome assembly WNFJ01 (sample SAMN13153349, study PRJNA577476) | soil metagenome | isolation source: 115 cm saprolite on Douglas fir-dominated hillslope | place: USA:California | collected 2013-09-17
GAGGTCCAGCCAACATCGCTACTCCCATTGCGCACGATGGATATGTCTACAGCGCGAATTCGCGGCGCTTTGGCGGAGGGTTGGTGCAGCTACACGCGAATGGAGTCGGCGTTAGCGCGGAGGAAGTCTATTTCGAGCGCGACGCGCCTAATACTCTGGGTGGCCAAGTGCTGGTCGATGGATATCTCTACGGCACGAACCCGAAGGGCATGGTTTGCATTGAGTTCGTGACGGGAAAAATAAAATGGCAATCGGCTGGCGTTGGACCGGGCGCTGTTCAGTATGCGAGCGGCCGGCTGTACGTGCACGGCGAGAACGGCGACGTGGCGCTGGTGGAGGCAACACCGGAGGCGTATCGCGAGAAGGGTCGCTTTACGCCGCCCGCCCAACCGAAACATGTGAGCGGCGGGGGTTCGCGCGATGAGCATGCCTGGGCGTATCCGGTGGTGGCAAATGGCCGACTCTACATTCGCGACCTAGGTACGCTTTGGTGCTACGACGTTAAGCCCAAGCGTTAACCTATTACTCCCCGTTGGGACTATTTCCCTTTGCTGAGCTTACGGAAATACTCGGCAATAGAATTCGCATAGCCGGCGGGCGCAGGCTCCGAGGCGCCGCTACGAACGTTGCCACCCTGCTGTTCTTCAACCTTGCGGCGCAATTGCAGCTCGATCTGCTCGAGGCTCGCGATCTGCGCGTTGATGCGTTCGGCCAGGAGCGGCTCCTGCGTGAAGCGGCGCGGGTCGATGCGCTGCATCTCACGCATCAGATCCTGAACATCTCGCGCGATATCGGGATTGTCACCCAGGCTTTCGCGTAGACGCGAGAGGTCTCGCTGCACTTCACGATAGCCGCGTTCCACGATCGCGGGATCGCCTCCACCGTTGAAGCCCTGGCCGCGATTCATACCGCCGTAGCTACCGGAAGAGCCGCCGCCATAGGTCGTGCCGCCTTGTCTACCTTCGGCGGGGCCCGTCGACCCCTGGCCGAACTGCTGGCCGCCGGGCGATTGCCCACCAGTCGACTGGCCTTGACTCTGCCCACCGCCCTGCTGACTCTGCTGGCCGGATTGCCCTGGTTGCTGGCCGGACTGACCCTGCTGGCCGCCTTGGCCGCTCTTGCCCTGCTGACCGTCCTGGCCCTGTCCGGGGCTTTGCTGCCCTTGTCCCTGCTGTTGACCTTGTTGACCCGATTGGCCGCCCTGGCCCTTCTCACCCTTTTGGCCGCGACCCAGGCTGCGCGCCATTTGTTCCATCTGGCGGCGCAGATTCTCCGCCTGCTCGAGCGCCTGTTGCAATCCCTTTTCCCCGGGCTTGCCGCCGCCCTTCACGCCGGAGGCTTCGAGCTCCTTCAGCTTATCCCGCAACTCATTGAGGGCTTGCGTGGTGGCCGCCTGGCGCATCACGGCATATTGACCGTATCCCGGGCGGCGAATCCATTCCGAGCTCTGTCGCATGTTTCGCACCAGTTCGTTTTGCTGCACGTCTCCGAGAGCGCGGCGGATTTTGCTCGAAGCGTCGCGATCAGTTGCCGCTAAGTCGCGCGCGGCAGCTTGCATCTGCTTCTCCAGATCCTCGACCTTCTTCTGCAGCGCTTCGCTTTCGCCGGCCAGCTCGCCGGCTTTCTCCGGCCGAATGCTGGACTGCTCGGAATTAAATTCCTTGCGCAGACGATTGCTGAAATCCTGATGCTGGCTGGCAAGCTCCTCGCTCTTGCGTGCGAGGTCGCTGACCTGCTCGCCGCCTTCGCGCTTACGGATGCCGGAGACCAGATCGCGCGCCTCTTGCAATCGCTCGGCAGCGCGGCGGGCTTCCGCCTCGCTCTGCGGCGATCGAGCCGACTGTGAAGAGGCCGCGTTCTGCATGTCGCGGGTAGCTTGCTTAATCCTCTCGATGGCCTGATCGAGCTGCTGCTGTCCGGCGCTGGACATTTGCTGCTGTCCAAGGCGCTGGCGCATCGCCTGCTGCTGTTGCTGCGGCGATTGCTGCTGCCCGGACTGCCGCTGCTGCCCTTGCTGGCCTGCCCCGCCCTGTGCGCTTTGCTGGCCCTGCTTCTGCTGGCCTTGCTGGCCACCCTGCTGCCCGCCTTGGCCGGATTGCGATTGTTGTCCGCCTTGCTGCTGCCCCTGTTGCTGGCCTTGCTGCTGCTGACCCTGCTGCGATCCGCTGCGCGAGAGTTGTTCCATCTTCCGCTGCAGTTGCTCGGTTTCACGGCGCAGCATTTCCTGCTGCCAACGCTGCTGTGATGTTTGCTGATTCTTCTTTTGCTGCTCGGCCAGCTCCTGCTGGCGCTTGGCTAGCTGCTCGAGTTTCTGCAGCGCTTCGTCGATTTCCTTCTTGCGCTGATCGCCGGATGCCGTCTGCTGTCCACTCTCGTACTGGTTCTTTTCGGTGTCGAGCTCGAGGTCGAACAGGTTCTCGAGGTCACGGCCCGATGCGCCAGCGCCGCCTCCGCCACCGCCGCTTCTGCCGAACGCTACCTGAATCTGCCGGAAGGTCGACTCTGCTCGGAAGAGATACTGCAACGCCTTCTGCTCATGCGGCAGCGCGTCGCGCCACTTCAATCCGCGCAACTGGTCGGACGCCGGACCCATCGCTTCCACCGCGGTCTCCATGTCCTTGGCGAACTTCTGAAACTCCGCGTTGGTTCCGGAAAGTTCCCGGCTCTTCATGCGCGCGGCGAGCGACTTGGCCTGGTCGCGGAGCTTCGATTGCACATCGGCCAGAAACTTCGCGGCCTCGGCCGCCGTCGCCTTATCTTGCTTGGCGTCTTTGATCTGGTTGAAGGTGGCCGTGATGATCTCTTTCTGGCGCTTCGAAATGCCACCTTGAGCCTCCTCACTTTCGCCGCCGCCTCCGCCGCCCTGCTGCGATTGCGTGTACTCCCTTTCAAACGGCTGCGCCTCGATGAAGAACATGTCGGTCTGCGACGTGTTACGGGCGTCCTTGGCGATGGCGTAGAGGCTCACGATATCACCCGGCGCGAGCTTGAAATCTTCAAGGGAGAGCAGGGTCTTGCCTTCAACCGTCTTCTGCTGCTTGCCCTTCAGAATCGGAATCGATTTCTCCGCGCCGCCGTTCACGGAATAGAGCAGGCTGACTTCGCGCAGTCCGAAATCGTCCTCGGCTTCCACTTCCACGGTGACTTCCTCGATCGGATTGGCCTTGGCGTCGCGGCCAGGCCGGCGGATGCGCACGGTCGGCGGCGAGTCCTTGCGGGCTTCGATAAAGTAATCGTCGGTCAGCCGGACGTCTTCGTTCTGCCCGATGCCATGCTCGGCGCCGCGTTCCACCGACGCGATGTGGTAGAGCCCGTCCTTTTGTATGGGAACGCGCGCCACGCCATCCTTGAGCGGAATGCGCGTGTCGTCGTCGAGAAGAATGACGCCATTCGGCAGCGGCCGGTCGGTCTCGACGTGCAATTCCGCGGTGGTACCCTCGACCGCGCGCAAGTCCCCACCGGGATCCTCGACCGACTCCTTCATCCCGGACCAGGCCGGGTAATGATAGGTGACCCGAATCTTCTTAATGCCCGGCAGGTCGACCGCAGTCAACTTGTAAGTTTTCGAATGAACGCCGCCGGCCTCGATATAGTATTCGAGCGACTCCGGAATTCCGGAAAACAGAAACTCATGATTGGGGCTGCCCGACTGCGGACGCATGGCCGCCTCTTCCCACTTGGCAGCGCTGCCGTACTTGGCGAACAGCCTGGCGTGCGGCGCGGTAAATCCGACTGTGCGAGCCGTTACCAGTTGATCGGACTTGCGGCGAACGGTGCGATCTCCCGGCTGCACCACAATATCGTAGAAGGCGTGCGACTCAGCCTTCGGCGGTCCGGCCCATAGCAGCGAGGTTCCGTAGCCCCAGAATCCAGGACCCGCCACTCCCATCCAGATCAGGAATAAAACTGCGCCCGCGGCTAGCGACGCAAAACCCAGAATCGAGCGAGGCGTGGTGACGCTCGCGGGCGAGGCCTTGCCTGCGGCTTCCAAAGTATCGGAGGCGAGTAATTCGAGGAAGGGATCGGAGGCGTTTGTTTTCGAGCGCTCGGTGAAAGTGAGCAGGCGCTGCTCGAACTCGGGGAATTTCTCCTCCGCCTCCCGCGCGGCGCGGCGGGTATTCAGCCGCAGCAGCGGCAAAAGCAAACCCACACCAAGCGCGAGGGCCAGCGCCATGAAGAGAACGGTGCGCGAGGCCAGCAGGCTGGCGCTGGAGAAGGCGAAGGAATTCGCGATCAGCACCAGGACAATGGTCGAGACCAGCGCCGCGACGGCGGCGATTGCCGCGCCCCGCGTCCACGCCAACATGCGCAGCCGTTTTTCCACGATGCGCAGATATTCGCTCAAACGGTCCAATGGGTTCATGCTGCCTCTTTATCTACCGATAAATGCTGATTTCCCACAATTGTTTCCGCCAATTGTTTCCGCCACTGCCAGCGCCAACGCCGCCAGCAGCACATACCACCAGAACGAACGCTTGTTATCGGAATTAGCTTCGCCGCCACCGGGAGCGCTCACGCCCCCCTGACCAGTATTTTGCCACAACGACAGCGTCTCGGCTGGCAGCACGTCCAAATCGGACTCGCGGCGGTCGGCGTTTACGGCCACCAGCTCGTGCCGGCCGCTCGGCCGCCGAACATCGTAAAAGCCTTCGTTCGGCAGCGCGATGGTCTGCGCGCGAGCCGATTCTTCGAGCGACAAAGCGCGGTGACCGGAAGGGTCGAGCACCTCTACCGTGGTCCCCTGCTCGCGCGCGGCCCGAAGTTCCAAATAGGAGCCGACCGAATAATTAGCGCTGCCGTCATTGAGGCCGCCCAGGTAGCTGGCTGTTTCCTCTACGAAAGGGACGAAACTCGGATGCAGCGGGAAATCGTTCGAGATGTTGTCGAACGTGGATGCGAACACCAGGACACGTCCTTCGCCGATTTGTTTCTCGAGCAGCAAAGGTGTGTTGTCCGAAAGCTTGGCCACCACCTTGGATTTGCCCGGCTCAACGTGAATGGATTGATAAAACTTGACGCTGTCCCACTGGTGCGAGCGCTGCACGGCGGGATGCGCCGGATCCACGTAGGCGGCGGTCTGGAATCGCGCACCCTCGCGCGAAGCGTAGCGCGTCTCGTCAATGGCTTCGTCGAAAATGGGCACGCGAGGGTGAGAGGCCGACATGCGGCCCAAGGCGATCATCACCGCGCCGCCGCCTCTCACATATTTTTGCAGCGCCGCTTCAAATGCGCCGGGCAGTGAGGCGACGTCGGAAATCACCACCACGGAGTATTTCGATGGAGAGACATTGGCCACCTGATCCACGGTCACCGGCTCCAGCACGAAGGCGGCATCGGTCGAAGCGTCGAGAGCTGTCTGGTAATAGAGCACATCGCGGCGATTTTTTTCTTCATGCACGAACAGGATGCGGCGCGGATCGGCGCGCTCGATCGAAAAATAGAAGCGATCGTCCGAAGGGAAATCGTCGGCGGGGGTGACGCGAATTTCGCCGCGGTTCATGCCGTAGGGCGCGTCGAGGGTGAGAAACTCCACGCTGGCGCGTCCTCCGGCTGGGACCTCGACTGGCTTCGAAGCGACCTCCTTGCCGTTCAAAAGCAGCGCCACATTTTTTGAGGCCTTGGTGGTTCCGTATCCGGCGATGGTGGCCTGTATGCGCACCTTCTTCGGATCGTAGACACGCCGGGGGGCATTCACCGTCTCTACGGCGAAGTTGGCCAGCCTGCCGTCCACGGCGGGATGGAAGACCACGCGTGTCCCCTCGCCCAACCTGGCATCGGTGAAGTTCGACGGCCAGGAGGACTTTTGCATATCCGAAAACAGGTGCGCCTCGACGGGCATGTGCGCCGACTGCGCGATCGACCGCAGCGAGCGAGACAGCTCCGCGTAGGAGCCGCGCGCATCGGTGGGCTGAATGGCCTGAATCGCGCCGCGCAGCGTGGGCACGTCACCCGTGGCCTCGTTCATCAAATGGACTGTTGCGCTGAAGGCCAGTGCGATCCCGCGATCTTCACCACGAAGCGAGGACAACGCTGAGATGGCGTCCTGCTTGGCGCGGTCGAGCCGGCTGTCCTGGCGCATGCTGTATGAGTTGTCGATAGCCAGAACCACAAGCTTCTTCCCGCCCGCCGCGGCGGCGCCGCGGGTATTCAAAAATGGATTGGCGAAGGCCAGCGCGAGCAGGATCAACAGCGCGACGCGCAACGCAAATAGCAGCAGATATTTCAAACGGCGGTGCTTGATCGAGCTCTGCGTCCGCTTTTCGAAAAACATCAGCGAGCTGAATGGAAGCGGAGTTGTTTTGTGCTGCCTCAGGAGATGTAGCCAGACCGGCAGTCCGACCGCCAGCGCTCCGGCCAGAAACCAAGGGGCGAGGAATCCCAATTACATCCTCCTCTGGCGGATACTGAGATATTCGCGCAGCCCTTCGTCGAGCGGCCGGGCCGTGTCCATGAGGAAATAGTCCATGCCGGCGCGGCGCGTGGCGGTTCCCAGATCCTCGATGTGCGCGTCGATCTTGGTGCGATATTCGGTGCGGGCGTACTCCGGTGTTACTTCGAGGCTGCTCTTGTCTTCCATGTCGAGTAGCAGTACGGGTTCGCGGAAGGCCGGCTTGATTTCGTGCGGATCGAGCACATGGAAAAGAATCACTTCATTGCCGCGATAGCGTAGAGGCTCGACGGTCTTGATGATGGTTTCGGGCTGGGCGTAAAAATCGGATAACACAATGACGATGCCGCGGCGGTGCAGGAACTGCTGGAAGTGCACGAAGGGCTTCGTGAAATCGGTGTGCGTGCCCACTTCAGCTTTTTCCACAGCGTGCAACAGGCGGAAAAGTTGCCCCTGCCGCGTGGATGGAGCGATATAGTTTTTCACGTCCTCATCGAAAACGATCAGGCCGGCGGCATCGCGCTGCTGCGACGCCATGTAGCAGAGGCAGGCCGCCATGTATCGCGAGAAATCGAGCTTGTTGACCGCGTGCGAGCTATAGCCCATGGACGCGCTGGTATCGAGCAGGACCAATAACTGCGAATTCGTCTCCCCACGGTAGCGCTTCAGGTACATGCGCTCGCTGCGCGCGAAGACGTTCCAATCCACATGCCGCAAATCGTCGCCAGGGGTATAGGCGCGGTACTCGGCGAACTCCTGGCTGAAGCCGAAATCGGGCGAGCGATGCAGTCCCGCCACGAAGCCGTCGACCACAGTCTTGGCGACGAGGTCGAGGCCATTGATAGACGCGAGGGTGGCTGGGTCCAGGAATCTCTGCAGCATGGTCCGGAATCTACTCTCTGGGAGCGGGCTTGGCTTCGAGAATACGCTTCAATATGTCATCCTGTTTTAACCGGTCCGATTCGGCGTGGAAATTGAGCAGAATCCGGTGCCGCAGAATCGGAGTGTACAGCGCGCGGATGTCCTCATACGTTACGTGATACCGATTCTTCACCAGGGCCCGGGCCTTAGCCGCCAGCACCAGAAACTGCGCCGCGCGCACGCTGCCGCCATAATTGACGTACTTCTTCACGAAATCGGGCGCGGTCGAGTCCGAGGCTCTCGTTGCCCGAACCAGGTCGATCGCATAGCGCGCTACCGAGTCTCCGATCGGGACCATGCGCACGAGCTGCTGAAAATCCAGAATCTCCTGGGCATTGGTGACCGGATCGGCTTCGGGCACATGCGTCGTGGTGGTGAGATCCACCACCTGCATCTCTTCTTCAGCCGTCAAATAATCGAGCACGGTATTGAACAGGAACCGGTCGAGCTGCGCTTCCGGCAGCGGATAGGTGCCCTCGAGCTCGATCGGGTTTTGTGTCGCCAATACGAAAAACGGGGCCGGCAATGCGTAGTTGTTCCCGCGAACCGTCACGCGGTGCTCCTGCATGGATTCGAGCAGCGCCGATTGAGTCTTCGGCGGCGTGCGGTTGATCTCGTCAGCCAGGAGCACGTTGGCGAACACCGGTCCTGGCACAAATGTCCAGCTCCGGTGGCCGGTGGCCTGATCCTCCTCGATGATGTCGGTGCCGGTCATGTCCGACGGCATCAGGTCCGGCGTAAACTGGATACGCTTGAAGATCAGCCCGAGCGTTTGCGCCAGGGTCCGGACCAGCAGCGTCTTGGCGGTCCCGGGGAGTCCGGTGATCAGGCAATGGCCGCCTACGAACAACGCGATCATCACCTGCTCGAGCACCTCCTCCTGGCCGACGATGACGCGCCGCACCTGCTTGACGATCGATGCCTCGACCTCGCGAAATCGCGCGATTCTCTGCTTCAGCTGTTCCGCTTCGGTCTGCGTGGGGGCCAGTGGCGACATGTTATTTTCCGTTATCTTCCTTTGATAATTCGAGCAGCATTTTTTGGGCGGGCCGAAAACCCGGCGCCGACTCCAGGGCCAGCAGCAGCTCGTCTTTCGCTTCGCTCGTCTTGCCCGCCGCGCGATAGGCCCTTGCCAGATTGTAGCGAGCCGTAGCCGTATCGTTGGGCTTCATGGCGATGGCGGCGCGAAATTCCACAGTCGCGGCGCCCGCTTTGCCTTCGTCCAGGTACAGACTTCCGAGGCGCCGGTGCATCTCTTCGTCTTCGGGATAAATCCAATTCAGCCGCGATAGCGCGAGCGCGGCTTCCTTCTTTTTGCCGGCCTCTTCGAGGAGCGTTGCCAGCCTCTTGATCAACACAGGATCGCGGCCGCCCACCTCTGAGTATCGCGCGAGTTCGGCGGTGGCATGCGGCTTGTCCTTCTTGGCGAGATAAGCGTCGGCCAGGAATTCGTATACGCTGCCGGCTTCGACGTAGTCGGGATAGACATCGCGGATCGCCGAAGCTTCCCGAATCACGTCGTCGAATTTTTCGGCTTTGGCGAGCTCGGACACGTGGCGAATTTTCTTGCGCCAGTCGTCGTAGCCTTCCACGGTCTTCTTGGTGTGGGCTTCGAGCTCGGCCAGAAACTTCTTGTCGAACTCGTCGGCTTTAAGACCCAACTCCTTCTCGATCACCTCGGGCGTGGTCGCGTTACCGGCATAGTCGTGCATCATGGCCAGGAGCTTGTCATATCCCCAATGTTCTTTGATGAAATCGCAGATGCTTCCGGCCTGGAAGTAAGAGACCACCACCTGCGAAGGATACGTTGGATGAATAAATCCTCGATCGAGATCCGCCACCGGCAGCAACTTCTTATCCTTGATTGCCGCGATTACCGGAGGCGCGAGCCGGTCGCCCCAATCGGGTGCGGCGGCCGTCTCTTCGTGCACCGCCATCCCCTCAGTGAACCAGCGCGGCACGCGATGCTTGGTGGCGGAGAGTACGAACACGTGACTCAGCTCGTGCCACATGGTGCTGTCCCAGTGAAAGCTGCCAGGCTTGCGGCCTGACGGGCTGTCCATCGCGACCACGTATCCGAAAGTCACACCGAGGGCGCCTAGGCCTGGCAGCCCCATGGTGCGGACGGCGAAGTCTTCGTGGTCGGGATAAACCTCCACCTGCACCGGACGATCCAGTTTGATTTTGTACTTCTTCTCGTAAGTGGCGATGACGCGCTTCAACTCCGATTCGAAATAGGGACGCAGCAGCTCGGCTTCCTTCTTGTGCAGCTTCAGGATCGTGTTGTCGGTCTGGAAGGTGACGAAGTTCTTGTAGCTTTCCATCAGGTTCAGCGAGTTGGTGGTGGCGGCATCGGTCTGGCCGTTGTTGTAGGCCATTTCGAGCTGCTCGCGACCTTCTTTTTCGAAGCCCAGGCGCATCAGGTTGAGACCAAGCTGGGAGTACGCGCTCCACAGGTCGGGCTGCAGAGCGATCGCTTTGCGGTAGAGGGCGATGCCTTCTTCGTAACGGCGGTTGATCACGAAAAAATAACCGGCGGTCGCGTAAACTTCCGCGTACTTCGGATTGATCGCGAAAATGCGGGCGAGCCATGGGGTTTCCGCTTTGTCGTCCATCCAGTCGATGGTGGCCAGGATTGCCATCGCGTTAATCGCGTTCGGCGAAATCTTCAGAGCCTTGTCGGCCTCTTCGATGGCTTTGACTGTATTGTTGTCCTCGAGCGCGAGGCGCGCCAGCAGCTCTTGCGCCTCTACAAGCTTCGGGTCGGCAGCCAGCGCCGCACGCGCGAACTCGGCGGCCCTGCCTTCAAATCCGTTGGCGGCCACGAGCGCCATTCCAAGCAGCGCTCCGGCGTGATCTTTCTGGATGGCCAGCGCTTCTTGAAAAAGTGTAGACGCGTCGCCGACGTTGAAGCGTTCGAGCAGCAGGCGGCCATAGCGAACTTTGTAATCCGGATTCTTCGGCTGGCTCTTCACCAGCGACTCGAAGACTGCGCCGGCCTCTTTGTATTGATGCGCCTTCCATAGCGCTTCGGCCCGGTCGAGCGTTTGGGCGGGTGCGCTAGAGGCAAGCAGTAGGCAGGCTAATAGCCACATCCTCATTGGTCCAGCTCCGCTTGAGTCTTGGCCAGTTGCAGCAGCAATGCCCCGATTTGCCTCTTGTACTCTTCGCTCGGCATCGCCGCTTTTTGATA
>WNFJ01395008.1_pt1 | contig 10502 bp, 10 predicted proteins | sample 5400461 | NCBI WGS metagenome assembly WNFJ01 (sample SAMN13153349, study PRJNA577476) | soil metagenome | isolation source: 115 cm saprolite on Douglas fir-dominated hillslope | place: USA:California | collected 2013-09-17
TACGACGATTTCCTGAGCCGTGAACCCGATCCAAGCGGCTTCGATTTTTGGACGAACGAGATTATGAGTTGCGGATCGGACACGAAGTGCATCGACACTAAACGACAGAATGTTTCTGCCGCTTACTTTCTTTCGATAGAGTTTCAAGAGACGGGTTATCTCGTCTATCGCTTCTACAATGCGGCTTTGAACCGAGCGAACAGCTTGCCGCGTTTCATTGAGTTCATGCGCGACACGCAGCGAGTCAGTGACGGCGTCATTGTCAATGCCACAGGTTGGCAGCAGCAGTTGGAGCAGAACAAGCAGGCGTTTGCGCAGCAGTTCGTCACGCGTCCGGAGTTTACCACTCTTTATCCTGACTCGATGACTCCCGCGCAGTTCGTGGATGCACTATATCAGCATGCGGGAATCACTCCGATAACCGTTGAGCGGCAAGCCGCCTTGGATGAATTCAACACGCCGACAGGCGCGCGTGGGCGTGTGACGCGGCGAGTGGCAGAGAACCAGACGCTCTACACGCGTGAATTCAATCGGGCGTTTGTCTTGATGTGCAGTACTTCGGCTATCTGCGTCGAAACCCGGACGATCCCCCGGACGGTAACGTAAACGGATATAACTTCTGGCTTGGGAAGCTGAATCAATTCGGCGGGAACTATCAAGCCGCCGAAATGGTCAAAGCGTTCATTGTCTCGGGTGAATACCGCCAACGCTTCGGTCTCTGAGAGTGCCGGCTAGCTGCGCGGCATTCGTCTGCTTAGCAAAGCAGAACTGGAGATTCGCGAACACAGTTCAAGCGTGACCTCTTACTGCTATAGTTACCTTTTGGCTGAACGGCGCTTTTTCCGGCGGCGTGGTTTCAGATGAATCTTCTGCTGAATCTCCGTTTTTAAGTCCTTAAGGCTTCCGACCGCGGCTTGCTCGATGTCGTGCAGAGTATCGGGCACTGCCTCTTCAACTTTCTTCGAAATATACAGACGCTTAATCAAGTAAAAGCCCAGAATGCCCGCGATCACGATTACTAAAAGGATCTTGCCGACGTGACGGAAATCGCCAATCAATCCCATCACGGCGCTGCTGAAAAAGTATCCCACGCCACTCAGCAGGCAAACCCATACGAGACAACTGCCGGCTGAAAGAGCCAGAAAGCGCAAGTAAGGCATGCGGCCTACGCCATAGAAGGTGCACGATGCCCAACGCAATCCGTAGATATATTTCGAGAGGAAGATGGACAGCGCGCCAAAACGATTCGTCAGACGTTCAATGCGCGGCATCGCACTGCGATAGAACCGAAAGCCGCGCACAGTTTTCGCGAAGCTCCTGCCCGCCGCGTAGGCCAGATTGTCGCTCACCACGCCACCCAGGGTCCCCCAGAACAGAACCTTGGCAAAACCATAACCTTTAAGAATTCCCTCATCGAAGAATCCGCTGTGAGCCAGCACCCCGGCCAGCAGCAAGGTGATGTCGCCTTCGATCATGGTGAGGAAGAACACGGCGTACAAGCCGAATTGCTCGATTAAGTGAGAAAGATACTGGAGGCTGTTCATACAGTGAGCAGTAAGCAGTGAGCGGTAAGCAGTAGTTGATTGGGTTCCCACCAGTGAGGGCGTGAAAGACGAAAACTGCTCACGGCTTACTGCTCACTGCTCACTCTCCTCTTGCGGCGGAGGTTTTACGACTAGAACCGGGCAACCTGCATGACGGACCACGGCCTCAGCCGTTGAGCCAAAAATAATTCGACCTAACCCTGTGCGTCCATGCGATGAAATCACAATGAGATCAACCTGGCGCTCGTCAGCGACGCGCACAATCTCAGCGGCTGGATCGCCATGCACGATCACCTCTTCGATCTCGAGACCGGCATATTCCTCGGACTCAGCCAGCTTCGGTAATTCCCGCTCGGCCGAATCTTCGAGTTGTTCGCTTACGTCCGCAATGGGCAATGGTTCGGCTAGGCCCGTGTAGCCCACGGTGGGCACCACCGGCTCGACTACATGGACGCAGATGATCTTGGCTTTCGTCGCGCGCGCGATCGCTGCCGCATAAGGCATGGCATAATTCGCGCACCCGCTGAAATCTGTCGGCAGCAGAATCTGCCGAAGCTGTGGCCATGACGTTTTGTCTGAAGTCGTTTCGGGCATATCTTGATTTGCGAGGCATTCTACACGCAGAACCCGCAGTTTGACAGCCCCTCGGCCCTTTAATAAGATGGCGACGAAATTCCTGCCCGCGAACTGCGAAGATCATGCGAGAGGCTTCCCCTATGCCGAATCAGTCTGAAAATAATTTTGTGGGGATCGACATCGCCGCAAAAACGATGCATGCCGTCATGATTTCCGAGGTCGGCGAAGTTAAAGCCAGGCGCGACTCCGAGTACAAGGCAGAGAACATCATTTCGGAAATCACCAATTTGGTGGCCGGCTTCCGCGAGATTGGACCGATCAAGTCGGTGGGCGTTGGTATTCCCGGCCTGGTTAACCGCGAAACGGATCGAGTGTTGATTTCGACGGGGCTGCCGTCGATAGTGCGAGACGACATTCATTCAGAGCTGATGAGGGCCACGGGCTTGCGGTTTGAGCTGGAGAACGACGCCAATGCCGCGGCTTACGGTGAATACCAGGCCGGCGCCGGGCGCGGCGCGCGCGACCTGTTTTATATTGGCATTGGAAACGCTGTTGGCGGAGCCATCATAATTGACGGCAAGCTTTGGATCGGAGCTTCCGGCTGTGCCGGCGAAGTGGGCCATATCACCATCGACACCGAAGGAATGGAATGCGAGTGCGGAAATACCGGTTGTCTGGAAACGGTGGCGTCGGCGCCAAATATTCTACGACGCGCGCGCGAGCGGCTTGATCGAGACTCGACCTCTTCGCTCTCACGGCTGGGCCTGCAAGAAAGTTTTTCGGTCGCCGATTTGGCGACGGCAGCAACGAACGGCGATGACTTTTCGATCATGATGATCGAACGCACCGGTCGCTTCATCGGCACGGCGGTCGCGAGCGTGATAAATCTGCTCAGCCTCGAGCGAATTGTTCTGGGTGGCCCAGTGATGGAAGCCGGCGACTTGATACTGAAACCGATCGTTGACGAAGCCGGTAAGCGTTCATTTCAACCGTGCTTTGAATCGACTAAGATTGTCGCGGCTGAATTGGCGGCGGATGGTGTGGCAATTGGCGCGGCGTTGCTGGCGCGTGACGCGGGTGAGCAAACAAACTGAAGAGTCAAAACAATACAACTGCTCAATCCAACTTTGTTTCCCTGATCTTCTTTTCTTGCTCGGCGCGAAATTCGCGCAATTTTCCTTTCAATTCCGGTCGGCCATTCGCGAGAATCGCAATAGCAAACAGAGCAGCATTCGTGGCTCCAGGTTTGCCGATCGCGAGCGTTCCTACAGGAATTCCGGCCGGCATCTGCACCGTGGACAGCAACGAATCAAGACCGTTAAGCGCATCGCTCTTCATCGGCACGCCTAGTACGGGTAAAGTCGTGTGCGCCGCGATCACGCCGGCGAGATGCGCCGCGCCGCCCGCCGCCGCGATAATCACTTCGATGCCCCGCGATTCGGCCGCGCTTGCGAACTCGGAAGCGAGCAAAGGCGTGCGATGCGCCGACATCACTCGGCTTTCATGAGCGACTCCGAACTTTTCCAAAGTCTCGGAAGCCGCTCGCATCGTCTCCCAGTCAGACTTGCTGCCCATGACGACAGCAACAAGCGATTTAGCAGAAGGCTTTGTCGGGCGAGCGCGTGTGACTCTAGATTCTAGTTTAGCCATGTTTAGCCTCAGTTGGATCGAGATGGAGTCAGTACCGGGAGCGGTAGCGACCGGGTCTCAGTCTTCGTTGCAAGATCGAACCCGGTCGCTACCGCTCCCGGTACTGACCTCGCCTAACTTCACTCGCCTTGATCGAGCGAATACCCCCGCTCGCCGTCGAAGTTGCACAGGTTCTCAGTCTTGATGAAATCAAACCCACCGGCGGCGACTCGGCCGAGCAGATCGATTATTTGCTGATGCGTGATCGTCGCTCCTTCGTTTTGCGCCATGAACCGACAGCGCCAAAAATCCGAGCAGAAAGTCTCAGACTTTCCGCCGGGCCAAACCTTGACGCCGCGGTTACTGATCATTACCAGCTTCAGACCATCTCCGGTGATCTTAGTGATCGCGTTACCCAGGTTATCGGGTGAACCCTTCAGCCAATCGAGAAAAACATCCACGCCGACCAATTCTTTTTTCGTGTCAGAGCGCTCCTTGACGATCGTCTCGCTGTAGACTTCGGCAACGTCTTCCTCTTTATAAGTCACCGGTTTCAGCGTGTGAGGTTTCTTGCCTAAACGCTCGACAACTGCTTGCGCGAATTCTTTGGTCCCAACTTTTTGTTTACTGATGCCTTCGTCATAAATGTCATACGTGTGAACGCCGTCTTCGATCGTCCGCAGCCACGCGTTGTGAACCTTCTCAGCCACGCCGGTTTGCCCGATGTGAACCAACATCATGATCGAGCCGAGCAAAAGTCCGGATGGATTTGCCAGATTCTGACCTGCGCGGCGCGGCGCTGAGCCATGGATCGCTTCGAACATCGCGATGTTCTCTCCAACGTTCGCCGAACCAGCGAGACCAACCGAGCCGGCAATCTGCGCGGCCACGTCAGACAAAATGTCGCCGTAAAGATTCGGCATCACAATTACGTCAAAAGCATTCGGCGTGTCGGCCATCTTTGCGGCGCCGATGTCCACGATCCAATGTTCGTTCTCGATGTCGGGGTACTCGGCGGCGATCTCGTTGAAGACTTTGTGAAACAGACCGTCGGTCAGCTTCATGATGTTGTCTTTGGTGAAGCAGGTGACTTTTTTGCGGTTATGACGGCGGGCGAATTCAAAGGCGTAGCGAACAATCTTTTCCGAGCCGGGCCGTGAAATAATCTTCAAGCCCTGCATTACCTGATCGGTCTGACGATATTCTATTCCGGCGTAAAGATCCTCTTCGTTCTCGCGCACGATCACAATATCCATGCCCGGATGTTTAGTCTCGACGAATGGATGATAAGAAACGCAGGGGCGCACGTTCGCGTACAGACCAAGCGTCTTGCGGACTGTAACGTTCAGGCTTTTGTAGCCGCCACCCTGCGGGGTCGTGATGGGCGCCTTGAGAAAAACTTTCGTGTTCCGTAGTGAGTCCCAGGCGCTGGGATCTATTCCCGAGGTATTTCCCGACAAATAGACTTTCTCGCCGATTTCAATTCTCTCGATGTCCAGTTTTGCACCTGCGTCCTTCAGGATGTGAAGGGTCGCGTTCATGATTTCAGGGCCGATGCCGTCGCCGTAGGCGACGGTGATAGGTATCGTTGGCATATTGGATGATTGCCTTTCTTTTCTGGGTATTCAGGAAATTGATGAATATATTCCAAAAGCAAGAAGGGAGCAAAGTGGGCGCGCACTTCAAGTGGTGTGGACGGGTGTAATCAAAACTGAGAGTCGGCTGGAGGAAGAGCAACTCTATCGTTACAGAACCGCGAGCGGTAGCGACCGGCCCTTTGCTTGTTGAAGAAGTCAGCATGAGACAACAGGCCGGTCGCTACCCCTCGCGGTTCTGTAACAACTGGTGAACTCCCGGTTTTAATTGCACCCAGTGTGGACTTCACTTTGTTCCCTCTCCCTATGGGGCGCGGGAGTAGACCATCGCGTAATGCTAAGATTAACTTTTCAAATGATCACTCAGGCTTTCAACATACTGGAATTCGATGCACTGCGTGCGCTCGTGCGGCGTGCCACACAAACCGATACTGGACGCGAACGGATCGACCGGCTAGGCCCGATTAGTGCGATCGACGAGTTGCAGCGTGACCTGCGCGGCATTGCTGAAATGATTGAGCTGCGTCGTCGGGGAGCGCCTTTGTCGTTCGACGGCATTGCCGACCCGACTGATTCGATTTCACGTTTGAGGATCGAAGGAACGGCGCTCGAGCCGATCGCGATTCTCGGCGTGGCGCGGCTGTGCCAACGCGCAATGGACGCGCGCGTGGCAATCCTGGCCGAGCGCGAAACATGTCCGACGCTATTTGAGATCGTCGCCGGCTTGCCGCCTGAATTGAAGCATCTGGCTGCCCGCGTCACAAAGAAAATTCTGCCCAGCGGCGAACTCGACGATCGGGCCAGCCCGCAACTGGCCGGCATTCGCCGCGACATTGCTCAGACCCGCTCGCGCATCACTCGCTCTCTGGAAAACCTGATGCGTCGGTCAAGCGAAGCAATCCAGGAAGAGCTGGTCACCATTCGCAACGATCGCTTTGTGATCCCGGTGCGCTCAGATCATCGCGGGCGCATTAATGGCGTCGCTCACGGATCGTCTTCGTCAGGAGCGTCCGTTTTTATCGAGCCTTTGGAAACTATAGAGGCAAATAACGAATTGCAATCGTTGCGCGAAGCAGAAGAGCGCGAGATTGCAGAGATTCTATTCGCACTATCCGAGGAATTGCGGCGCGAATTGCCGGGACTCGAACTTGCAGCAAACGCGATTACCGAACTTGATTTTGTAAACGCGAAGGCGGCGTTTGCTGAGAGGTTCAACTGTATCGTTCCGGAGATCGGTACAGAACCGCTTGCCGTAGCAAGCGGGTTTGCGTCAGAGCCAGCGCAAGCGACTGGATCAACAAGCCACCTCAAGGGGCCTCATGATCCCGTCGCTACCGCTCAGGGTTCTGACACGGCGCTCGAGTTTATCGACGCTCGCCATCCGTTGCTGGAAGAAAGCCTGCGCGAAACCAATGACAGGGTCGTGCCAGTTTCATTCAGACTCGACGACCAGAACACCACGATGGTGATTTCCGGCGCGAATGCGGGTGGCAAAACCGTCGTGCTGAAAACTGCCGGCTTGCTTTCGCTGATGGCGCTCTCGGGTTTGCCGGTTCCGGCGAAGGAAGCGCGGGTTCCGTTCTATCGATCGGTGCTCGCGGACATCGGCGATCATCAATCAATCGCCGCGAATCTATCGACGTTCACGTCGCATGTCGCGAACATCGCTTCGATGATCGAGACGTGTGAAATGCCGGCGTTGGTCTTGCTGGATGAAGTCGGCACCGGAACCGATCCCGAGGAGGGATCGGCGCTCGGAGTCGCCGTGGTCGATTATTTCAAACGCCACGGCGCGCACGTGCTCGCGACGACGCATTATTCCGGATTGAAGATGTACGCGAGCAACGAACCAGGCGTGCTTAATGCGAGCGTTGAGTTCGACGAAAAGACTCTGCAACCGACTTATCGCCTTCAGGTTGGTCTGGCTGGTTCGTCATCAGGTTTAGAAATCGCGCGTCGCTTCGGCATTCCCGATCAGGTAATCAAACACGCATCTGCGCATGTCAAGCAGTCTTCGCTGGACGCGATAGAATATCTGCGCCGCATCAAGCGCGAAGCCGAAGAAGCTGAAAGTCTGCGGAAGGCGCTGGAAGAAGAGCGCGCTGCCGTGGCGGAGAAGTTCGCTTCGTTGGATAAGCACGCCGAGCAGCAAGAACGTGCGCGCCAGGCCGAATTCGACCGTCAAATCGATCGCGTAACAGCTGACTTTCAAAAGTTGAGCCGTGAGCTGTTGGCGAAGATCGAAGATCGCGCTGCGCGCGCGAAGGTTGAGCGCGAAGCCGAGCGACGTGCCGCGGAATTGAAGCGCGAAGCTCAGCGCGCTGCGCGCGACATGAAGGAAAGCTCAAAGAGAAGCGCTCGAGACTTAAAGCTTAAGCTTCAAGAGGATAGCTTGCCGCCACCGCTCCGTGGTGTGCGTGTAATTCGTGATGGAGAGTTGATAAGCGAAGGACGCAAAGCACAAGCAACAACCTCAGAGAAACCAGAGTCAATTCGAGATGAGCCGGGCGCGCCCGTTGGCGGACGAGACGTCCGCGCTCCCAGCGTCGGCGATCGAGTTCGGCTCCGCACGTTCGGTTCGATCGGCATTGTCGATGAAATCAAAAATGATGAGGCCGAAGTGCGTGTCGGTTCCCTTCACATGCGCGAGAAACTCGCGAATCTCGAATTGGTAGATCAAGCAAGCGCCGTCCGCAGTAGCGGGGTCAAGCCATCGCTTGAAGACGCACGGCGACGCGCCCAAACAACCGAACTGCATCTGCGCTCAAAAGCTACTCGCACAGACTTGTCGACCAGCGCCGAGCTAAATCTAATCGGGAAGAGGACCGACGAGGCCGTGGAGCTCACCGACAAATTTCTCGACGAAGCCTTCTTGAACGGCCTCAGCGAAGTCCGCATAATTCACGGCCACGGCACCGGCGCGCTGCGCAAAGCGATTGCTGAATGGCTTACCGGCCATCCACATGTCGCGAGGTTCGCTGCGGCACCGGAGGAACAAGGCGGAAGCGGCGCGACATTAGTGGAACTGAAGAGTTAGGCGACTCAAAACCTTCCATTGATGACCTTGGTTGTCGAATCGAGTAGAATCACTTTTGAAATGATGGATATTGCATACAGAAAACCTTTGAAGCGCGTGGTTGTGAAACCAGACGTTTGCGGCGGCGAGCCTTGTATTCAAGGCACGCGGATTAATATTGGGGTGATCTTAGATTCGTTGGCAGAAGGGTTGTCTCCGAAGGAAATTACACAGCAGTTCCCACCACTGACTGAGCAGGACGTTCGCGCAGCAGTCGCGTACGCGAAAGGAGGACTGTGACAAGAGAAGATATAGTCAAAGAGGCTCGGCAGCTACCGCTAGCCGAAAGAAGGGCGGCGGTCGAAGAGATCACGAGCAGCATTCGAGAAGAGATAGAGGCCAATGGCTCGACCACCCAAGACGAGAGGCATTCGAAAAACGAGAGCAGCTTCGAAGAGAAGCTGGCGGCATTTCATCGACTTCATGGGATGTTGAAAACAGATGCACCTCCGCCAACAGATGAGGAGTTGAAAGAAGATTACATCAACTATTTGGCGGAGAAGTATTCTTGATGCGTGTTCTGCTCGACTCTGATGTTGTTTTCGATTTCGTTTTTGAGCGAAGACCATTCTTTCAAGCAGCCCGAGAGTTAATGTTGCTCATTACCAACGGGGAATTCGACGGATACATTTCCAGCATAACGCCAGTCAATCTCTTCTACCATGGCCGCAAAATTGTGGGCGCTACCAAAATAAGGCAAGGAATATCAGACCTACTCACGCTGGTGCGCGTCTGTCCCACTACTCATGCATGCCTCGCGCAAGCGCTGAGTTTGCCGTTTGCTGATTACGAGGACGCCGTTCAGCACGCAAGCGCATTCGAGAGTGGTTTGGACGCCATAATCACGCGCAATGTAAAGGACTACAAGAATGCTAGGCTACCGATCTTCACACCAGACGATTTTCTTCAGCACCTAGAATCACAACCGAAAGCTCAGCCTTAACTTCGTGCGTTTTCCACAAACTTTCATCGATGACCTGCGCCGCCAGGCGGACATTGTTCGCATCGTGCAGGACTATGTTTCGCTGAAAAAGACCGGCGCGAATTGGGTGGCGCGATGTCCGTTTCACAAAGAGACGAAGCCTTCGTTTTCGGTCAATCCATCGAAAGACATCTTCTATTGTGTCGGCTGTCAGAAGGGCGGATCGGTTTTCAACTTCGTGATGGAGATCGAGCGGGTGACTTTTCCCGAAGCGATTAAGATCGTCGCTGAGAAGACGGGTGTGCCGCTGCCAAAGCTGGTCGATGACGGCCGCTTTGAAGCGCGCAAGCGTGAAAGCGATCAAGTCGTCGAATTGAATCAATGGGCGATGCAGTGGTGGCAGGATCAACTGGAAAGTAAATCTGCCGCCGCGATTCGCGACTATCTCAAAGAGCGAGGAGTTACGAAAGAGACGCGCGAGACGTTTCAGCTTGGCTTTGCCCCCGAAAGTTGGGACGCTCTCTCGACCCATCTTCGTCAAAAAGGCGCAACGCAAGAACAGATCGAACACAGCGGACTGGTCGTCAAAAAAGAAGAAGGCGGTTCATACGATCGTTTTCGTGGCCGGCTGATGTTTCCGGTGTTTGATACTCAGGGAAAGCCAATCGCTTTCGGCGGACGAACCCGAAGGCGAGCCGAAATATCTAAACTCGCCGGAAACAACCGCTTACACGAAAGGCCGGCATCTCTTCGAACTCAATCTAACGCGCGATGAAATTCGCAGGCAGGGATTTGCGATTCTGGTCGAAGGCTATCTCGACCTCATCGTGCCGTATCAATTCGGAGTTCGCAATCTGGTCGCGAGTTTGGGCACGGCGCTGACACCTGACCAGGCAAAACTAATCGGCAGATTTGCGCGTAAGGTCGTGGTGAACTATGATGGGGATCGCGCGGGTGTGCAGGCAGCCAAACGAGCAATCGAAACCATTCTGGCGGAAGACTTGGAAGTCAAGGTTCTGGTGCTCCCCGATAACGCCGATCCTGACGAATTCATCAGAAAACACGGCGTTACCGAGTACCAGAGGCGACGCGGCGAGGCACAACCACATATACAATTTGTGATCGATCAAGCGGTACGGGATCGTAACCTTCACAGCCCG
>WNFJ01085832.1_pt1 | contig 10501 bp, 11 predicted proteins | sample 5400461 | NCBI WGS metagenome assembly WNFJ01 (sample SAMN13153349, study PRJNA577476) | soil metagenome | isolation source: 115 cm saprolite on Douglas fir-dominated hillslope | place: USA:California | collected 2013-09-17
GAACCCGCTTTGCCAGAATTGCGCCATGCACTCCGGCTTCGAGGCCTCGGTGGTTAGGGAGCTTCCGCGGAACCCCGGCGACATGGTCCGACTCGCCGCCTGGAACCTCCTCGGATGAGGCGCCCCGCCCGGCCCGGGCGATAGGCCATGGGTGCGTCCTCGGCTCCCGTGTTGGTCACCGGAGGCACCGGCTTCGTGGGGGCCCATGTGGTTCGAGCCCTCCTGCGACACGGCGAAAGACCCCGCTGCCTCGTGCGCGCCACGAGCAGCCTCCGCAACCTCGAGGGGCTTCCCGTCGAGATCGTATCCGGCGACCTCAAGGACCCCCCCTCCCCACTGCGCCGCCGACTACCGCCTTTACGCCTCCGACCCGCGGGCCATCTACGCCAACAACGTCGAGGGGACGCGGAACGTGTTGCAGGCCGCGGCGGATGCCGGGGTGGGGAAAGTGGTCTACACGAGCTCGGTCGGGGCCCTCGGCCTCTCCCGCGACGGCCGACCCGCGGACGAGGAGACACCGTCCGCCCTCGAGAACATGGTCGGTCACTACAAGCGGAGCAAGTATCAGGCCGAGAGAGTCGTGGACGAGTGGGTGGGACGGGGACTGCCGGTGGTGGTCGTGAACCCTTCCACCCCGGTCGGCGAGCTCGACGTGAAGCCGACACCGACGGGGGAAATGATCGTTCGGTTCCTGCGGCGCCGCATGCCCGCTTACGTGGAGACGGGCTTGAACGTGGTCGACGTGCGTGACGTCGCGGAGGGGCACCTCTTGGCCGCCGAGAAGGGCCGGGTGGGAGAGCGCTACATCCTGGGCGACCGGAACATGACCCTGAGGGAGATCCTTCAGACCCTGGCGGGCCTGACCGGCCTTCCCGCGCCCCGCCTCAAGCTGCCCCACTGGATCCCGCTGGCCATCGCCGCGGCCGACACGGGGATCGCGCGGCTCACGGGGCGGTCGCCGGCGTTTCCCCTCGAAGGCGTGGCCATGTCCCGTCACCGGATGTTCTTCGACCCCCACAAGGCGGTCCGGGACCTGGGTCTTCCCCAGACGCCGGTCGAAGAGGCGCTCGCGAGGGCAGTCGCCTGGTTTCGAGAGAACGGGTATGCCCCTGCGGTCTAGCGCGCAAAGGGCCGAGGAGACGGAAGCACGGAGCGCGGTCTCCGCGGCCTCGCCCTCCCAGGAGCGCACCGGCATCGTGACCGCTCTTCCGGAGGAACTGGAGCCCCTGATCGCGCGCGCGTCGGATCTCGCGTGGGAGCGCAAAGCGCTTCCGCGGATACTGCGGGGGTGCCTGGCGGGACGGCGGGTGGCCATGACCCATGCCGGGGTCGGGCGGCTGCGGGCGGAGCAGGGCCTCCGTGCGCTTCTCGCCGCCTTTCCGATCACACGCCTCGTCACGGCCGGGGTGGCGGGCGGTCTTTCCCCGGGGCTCGGGGTCGCGGAGATCGTGGTGGCGCGCGAGGTACGATCCGAGGGAGCAGCCATCGGCGCCCCCGACGAAGCGTGGGTCGCGCGGGCGCTCGGCCGCGCGCCCGTCCCCCGTCGCGCCGTGGTGGTGACGGTCGATGGGCTGGTGTGGAACCGCCGGAGCAAGGCCGATCTCTGGCGCTCCCTCTCCACCGACGCCGCGGTCGTCGTGGACATGGAGTCCGCGGCGTGGGCGCGCGTCGCCGCTGAGCGAGGAATCCCCTATGTTGTGGTGCGCAGCGTGTTCGACCGGGCCGAGGACGAGTTGCCGGAGTTCCTGGAGCGCTGCTGGGATCCCGAACGAGGGCTGAGGCGTGGCCGGATCCTGAGGCATGCGCTCCTGCGCCCACGAGCTCTCCCCCGCGTCATCGCCATGGGGGCACGCATGCGCGCCTGCCTGGCCGGCCTCCCCGACGTGATCGAGAAGCTGGTGGCGGCGGATCCCGGAACGCCCGCGGAGCGGTGATGAGAGTGCTCGACCGGATCGACGATCCTCGAGAGCTGAAGGGGCTCACCGTCCAGGAGCTGACCCAGCTCGCCAATGAGTGCCGCGGCGCGATCATCGAGACGATCACGAAGCGGGGCGGGCATCTCGCTTCGAAACTGGGCGTCGGCGAGCTCACCCTCGCCCTGCCTCGGGCGTTCGACAGCCCGCGGGACGAGGCGTATCCCGAGCTGGCGGTACGCACGGCCGCCACGGCGGGGGACAATGGCACGATGGCGCATCAGACCGAAACGGTGACATGGTGATTGACAAGGGGCGGGCGGGGATGCGGATCGAGAAGCTGCTGGTGGCGGGCCTGCGGGGCTTCTGCGCGGGGGTGGTTCGCGCGATCGACGTGGTGGAGAAGGCTTTGGAGGCCTGCGACGCACCGGTCTACGTCCGCAAAGAGATCATCCACAACCGATACGTCGTGGACCAGCTCCGGCGGAAGGGCGCGCGGTTCGTGGAGGAGCTGGACGAGGTTCCCCCGCGTTCCTGGGTCATCTACTCGGCCCACGGCGTCGCGCCAGAGGTTCGCGACGCGGCGCGGGCCCGGGGCCTAAGGACGATCGATGCCACCTGCCCTCTCGTGACCAAGGTGCACCTCGAGGCGATCCGGTATGCCCGCAGCGGTTACACGATCCTGCTCATCGGGCACCGCGACCACGATGAGACGATCGGCACCCTGGGGGAAGCTCCGGACTCTATCCAGACCATCGGCAGCAAGGAAGAGGCGCAGAGCGTCCAGGTCGGTGACCCCGAACGGGTCGCGTACCTGACCCAAACGACGTTGAGCGTCGATGACACGCGGGAGATCGTGGAGGTCCTGAGGAGGCGGTTCCCGAAGCTCGAGGGTCCCGCCAGGGACGACATCTGCTACGCGACGCAGAATCGCCAGGACGTCGTGCGGGCGATGGCGCCCCACGTGGACCTCCTGCTGGTGCTGGGAGCGCCCAACAGCTCCAATTCGCTCCGGCTCTGCGAGGTCGCGCGCGCCCAAGGCGTGAGTTCCCGCCTCATCGAGAGCGCGGCCGACATCCGCACGGAGTGGCTGACCGGCGTGCGGACGCTCGGGCTGACCGCGAGCGCCTCGGCTCCCGAGATCCTCGTCCGGGAGGTGGTGGACTACGCTCGCGAGCATCTCGGGGTGGCAACCGTCGAGGAATTCGAGGCTCTGAAGGAGTCGGTGACGTTCGGCTTGCCGCACGAGCTCAAGGTGCTGCTGGGCGAGAGCGCAGAGTCGCAGCCCGACGCCCCCCGCGACCCTTGGTCCGCGGTCGCGGACGACGGCGGAGCCGCCTGAGGTCGGCGCGGGACCACAGATGGCCGCACCTGGTTCGGTTCTCCAATGGCTGCTGCTCCTGCCCGTGGTGGGCGGGTCGCTCTACGGCGTGCTCTGCGTGCTGGCCCTGATGCGGCTGCGGGCCAAGGCGCGGCGCGCCCCGCCCCCTCCGAAGTCCTGGCCCCCCGTGACCGTCCTCAAGCCCATCTGCGGCCTGGAAAAGGATCTTGCCCAGAACCTGCGCAGCGCCTGCCTGCAGGACTACCCGGAGTTCCACCTCGTGCTCTCGGCCCAGAAGAGCGACGACCCGGCCCTCCCCCTGCTCTATGAGATCCAGCGGGAGTTCGGTGCCGAGAGAGTGGACGTCGTCATCGACGACGAGCAGACCGCGCCCAACGGCAAGATCCGGAACCTTCTGGGGGCCCTCCCGCGCGCCCGGCACTCGGTGCTCGTGATTAGCGACAGCGACGTGCGGCTGCGGCCGGACTACCTGAAGACGATCGTGGCGCCCCTCGCGGGGCCTGGCGTCGGCTGCGCCTGCACCTACTACAAGGCCGCGCGCGCGGAGACCTGGTACGAGGCCTTGGAGCAGCTCACCCTGAACGCCGACTTCGTCCCCAGCCTGGTTTTCGCGTCGGTCACGGGGGCATCCCGCTTCGTCCTGGGCGCCTCCACGGCGCTGTCCAGGTCCGTGCTCGAGGAGATCGGCGGACTCGCCGGGCTTGCCGACTATCTCGTCGAGGACTTCGAGATGGGCCGCCGCATCCTGGCGGCGGGCAAGAGCGTTGTGATCGTTCCCTACTTCGTGGACACGATGGTGGACCTGAAGACGCCGCGCCAATGGTGGAACCACCAGCTCTATTGGGATCAGAACACCAGGGCCGCCAATCCCTGGGGCCTCTGGGCGACCGTCTTCCTGCGCGCGATTCCCTTCGCCTTGCTCTTCGCCCTCGTGCGGTTCTTCGATCCCCTGGGGCTGGCCATCCTCGCCGCTGCCATCGCCATCCGCCTCCTCACCGCGGGCTCGTTCCTGGGCCCTGGGCTCGGCGACTGGACGAGCGTGCGAAGCCTCGCGCTCCTCCCGCTACGAGACCTGGCCGGCCTCGTCTCATGGCTGCTTGCCTTCGTGTGGCCGACCGTGACCTGGAGGGGGGAGCAGTTTCTTCTCACGAGGGACGGACGCATGGTGCCGAAGGAGCCCGCGGCGTGAAGCGACTCATCGTCACCGGAGACGACTTCGGCCTCGCGATTCCCGTGAACGAAGCCATCGAGGAGGCCCACCGCGAAGGGATCCTGACCGCGGCGAGCCTGATGGTTTCCGCCNNNNGCGGCGGACGCGGTGGAGCGGTCGCGGCGGCAACCGTCGCTGCGCGTGGGTCTCCACGTTGTCCTGGTCGAGGGACGGCCCACCCTCCCTGCGGGGGCGGTTCCCGACCTCGTCGACGACCGGGGCGAGTTCACCACCCACCTCGTGCGCGCCGGGATCAACTTCTTCTTCCGACCACGCGTGAGGCGCCAGCTGGAGGCGGAGATCCGAGCGCAGTTCGAGGCCTTCCGCGCCACGGGCCTCGCCCTCGACCACGTGAACGCCCACAACCACCTCCACCTGCACCCAACCGTCCTGGGTCTCCTCCTGAAGGTGGGACGCGAGTTCGGCCTCACCGCCGTACGCGTGCCGTACGAGCCGCCCTTCGCCTCGTGGCGTGCGGCACGCAAGGCCCCCGGGCGGCGTCTGCTCGCGTCGGCCTTCCTGGCGCCGTGGGTCGCGCTGCTGCGACGCCGGCTGGCGCGCGCCGGGGTGAAGTCCAACGAGTTCACTTTCGGGCTCCACGACAGCGGGAGCATGCACGCCGCGCTGCTCGCGCGATTCCTCCGCCGGCTCCCGGACGGAGTAACAGAGATCTACCTGCACCCGGCCACCCGGCGGTGTCCCGAGATCGACCGCTACATGCCCGACTACCGCCACGAGGCGGAGCTCGAGGCGCTCAAGAGCCGGGCGGTGATGGACATGCTCCAGGCGCAGGGTGTGCGCCGGATCGCCTTCGTGGACATCTGAGGCAGGAGAGCTCGCATGGTGCGAACCTTGAGCGCGATGACCATGGCCTGCGCGGCGGCCGCGGTGGGCCAGATCCTCCTGCGCCACGGTCTGCAGCAGGTGGGCCCCCTCGAGAGCTGGGGGCCCATGGCCCTCGCCTCCTTCCTCTGGCGCGCGATGAGCAACGCCTCCGTGGTCGGAGGGACGGTCTTGAACGCGGTTTTCTACGTTCTTTTCCTGGTCGTTCTCTCGTGGTCCGAAGTCACGGTAGCGCTTCCCCTGACCGCCCTCGAGTATCTGTTCGCGGCGGTCTTGAGCGTGGTGATCCTCAAGGAGGCGGTGCCCGGGCTGCGCTGGGCCGGGATCATCCTCGTGATCGGAGGGGTCGTCCTGATCGGGCTGAGTGAGGGGGGGCGGGGCCGGGCCGGGGAACCGGCCGGGAGCCTCGAGGGGAGCGCACCGAATGGCATCTCCCAAGGTTGACGCTCCGGCGACCCCGGGGGGACCCGCGGTCCCCGCGGCGCGGATCCAGTTCCTTCCCGAGGACCGCGCCTGGATCGCGGAACGGATCCAGGAGGTGCTCGCTTCGGGACAGCTCACCCTCGGGAGGTACGGCGCGGAGTTCGAGCGCCGCTTCGCGGCCCTGTGTGGCACGAAGCACGCGGTCGCGGTCAGCAGCGGCACCAGCGCCCTCGAGATCATCCTCAGGGCCCTCGGGGTCGAGGGTCGCGACGTTCTCGTCCCCACCAACACCTTCTTCGCCACCGCGGCGGCGGTTCTTCACGCGGGCGGGCGGCCGGTGCTCGTCGACATGGACCCGGAATCCTTCGGCATCGCCCCCGAGGAGGCCGAGCGGCGCCTGACTCCGAACACGGTGGCTATCGTCGCCGTCCACATCGGCGGCCTCGTCTCCGCGCGCATGCCGGACCTTCTGGACCTCTCGCGCCGCAAGGGGCTCTGGCTGGTCGAGGACGCCGCCCATGCCCATGCCTCCTCCCAGGGTGGGGTGCCCGCGGGCGCCTTCGGCGTCGCGGCTGCGTTCAGCTTCTATCCCACGAAGGTGATGACGTCCGCCGAGGGGGGGATGATCCTCACCAGCGATGACCGCCTCGACCAGGAGGCCCGCATCTACCGCGACCAGGGCAAAGCCAGCTTCACCCAGAACGCGCACGGGCGCATGGGCCACAACTGGCGCATGTCCGAGCCGCACGCGATCATCGGCCTGCGGCATCTCGAGCGGTTGCCCGCGATGATCGCGGACAGGCAGCGGGTCGCCGCCAGGTACGACGAGGGCCTCCAGGGCCTCGTCGGCCTCCGGCCGCTCACGGTGCCGCGGGAGGGCGTTTGCAACTACTACAAGTACGTGACCGTGCTCTCCGAGACCCGGGATCGCGCGGCGCTCAAGCGGGAGTTGAAGGAGCGCTTCTCTGTCTCGCTCGCGGGAGAGGTCTACGAAGCGCCCCTCCACGCGCAGCCCGTGTTCCGCGACTACGCCACCGCGCCCCTCCCCGTGGCCGACGATCTGTGCGGGCGCCACCTATGTCTTCCCATCTTCTCGGGAATGAACGAGGGCGAGGTTGCGCGTGTCCTGGGCGCGCTGCGCGCCACCATAGGGTAGGATAGGCGCCCATGGCCAAGGTTGCAGTCACCGGGGGAAGCGGCTTCATCGGCTCGCATGTCGTGGATGTCCTCCTGGAGGCCGGTCACGACGTCACCGTGATCGATCACCGCATCCGTCCCCACCGGAGCGACGCTCGTTTCGAGGACGTGGACCTCATGGACCTGTCGTCCGTGCTGGCGGCCACCCGCGGCGCGGAGCACATCTTCCACCTGGCCGCGGTCTCGAACGTGAACTACGCCCTCAAGTATCCCGTCTACACGGCGACCCTGAACGTGGTGGGAACCACCAACATCCTCGAGGCCGCCCGCCTGAACGGCGCGAAGCGCTTCTATCTGGCCTCCACGGTCTGGGTCTACAACGGCTCTCCGAACGGGCATGGCGTGGACGAAACGGCGCCTTTCTACTTGAACGGCGCCGGGCACATCTACACCTCCACCAAGATGGCGAGCGAGATGGTCTGCCACAACTACGGCGAGCTCTACGGCGTGCCCTTCACGGTGTTGCGCTACGGCATCCCCTACGGCCCCCGGATGCGCGAGGAGCTCCTCATCCCGCTCTTCATCAAGAAGGCTCTCGCCGGAGAACCCTTGACCGTCACGGGCAAGGGCGACCAGTATCGGAAGTTCGTCTACGTCCGCGACATGGCGGAGGCGCACCTGCTTGCGATGAAGGAGGTGGCCACCAACCAGACCTACAACCTCGAAGGCCCCCGCAAGGTCACGGTGCTCGAGGTCGCGGAGGGCATCCGCAGCGCTCTCGGTAACGGCGTGCGCATCGAGTTCGTCCCCGCGCGCCCCGGCGACTTCGGGGGCAAGGACGTCTCGGGCGAGAAGGCGCGCCGCGAGCTGGGGTGGGTGCCTCGAGTGGACTTCGAGGACGGCATCCGCCTGACCGTGGACTGGTTCCGGGAGCGACTCGGAAAACCGTAGCCCCTCAGCGCCCGGAGCGGTTGCAGACGAGCACGCGAGCGAGGGCTCGCGTCACCTCGACGCCCGACCCCAAACCCAGACCGCGCAATCGCTCCTGGGGACCCAGCGCGCAAGCCCGGGCCTCCCCGTTCCACGTCGCCTCGACGTCGGCGCGAGAGAGCACCATCCGGGGGGCGTCCGGTTCGCGGAGGCCCGCCGCGAGGGTGGGCGCCGCTCCCCCGGCGATCTCGAGCGGCACGTGCGCATAGAAGCCGATGGAGTTCGCGGTCTCGTAGTCCCCCACCACGACCAGGTGGTCCTCGGGACGAAGGCCCTGGGCAGCCGCCGCCACCCCGAACCGCTTCGAGGACACGACGTCCTCGCAGATCCGCAGGCTCGCGTGGGCGAGGAGGCCGAAGGCGGCCATGGCCGACGCGAGGGCCAGGATCGCGCCCACGCGACGACCGTGCGCGTCCAGCCACCATGCCGCGACGAGGCCGACGGCCAGCGCGGCCGCGGTGGCCGCCGCGGGCCAGAGGAGCTGGACCACGACCTCGGCCGGCAGATCGGCGAGGGGCCCGAAGTCGGTCCCGGCCGCCTGCTGCGGACCGCCGCGAGAGGAATAAGCGGCGGCGGGCAGTCCCCTGGTCGAGGTCCAGAGGGCGACGCCCGCGCCGGCCGCCGCGATCAGCACGCCCAGCCCGGCCAGTGCCCGGAAGCCCCCCGCCACGACACGCCGGGTTCGCTCGGTCTCCGCGGACAGGGCAAGGCCGGTCAGGAGGGCCAGGGGAGGCAGGGCGGGAAAGGCGTAGTGCTCGAGTCGGGCCGACACCGAAAAAAACACCAGGACCACGCCCGTCCAAACCAGACAGAGGCGGCTGAGCCGGGAGCGCTCGCTGCCCTCCCGGGCGACCGCTCGAGACAACGACACGATGGCGGGAAGAAACGCCGTCCACGGGAAGAGCCAGACGAAGAGCAGCGCGAGGAAGAGCGGAAGGGGGATCGACTCGAAGTCCAGCGGCTCGCGCCGATTGAAGAACCGAAGGACCTGCTCGTTGAGGAGATAGTGCGAGAGGAAGCCGGGATTCCGGATCGAGGCCAGGACGTGCCACGGGATGGCGAGGCCCAACCACACCGCCCCCGCGAGCAGTGCCTGCCCGGGGCGGACACGCGGACGCTCTCGGGAGAGGAGGAGGAAAACGGCCGCGATCGTGATGGGCAGGGCGATCCCGACCAGACCCTTCGAGAGCAACCCCCCGGCAAGCGCGGTCGAGCCGACGAGAAGGCGGGCGGTCCGATGGCGCGGGTCCAAGGACCACAGAAAAATTGCATCCAGGGCCAGCACGGTGAAAAAGACCATGAGCCCGTCGTGGAGCGTCTCCCGGGTGAAGAGATAGGTGCCCGCGGAGAAGGCGAACGAGACCCCGGCCGCGAGACCCGCGAGCGGACCCGCGACCCTCCTCGCGAGTCGCGTCAGGAGGGCGGTCGTGGCCACCACGGCCAGGGCAGGAGGCAGGTGCGCCGCGAACTCCGTTGTCCCGAGGATTGAGTAGAGCCCCGCGAGGAGCCAATACAGCAGCGGCGGTTTGTCGAGGAAGCGGACGCCATTGACGTAAGGAGTGACCCAGTCGTGCCGGGCGAGCATCTGCTGCGGGACCTGCACGTAGAGTGCCTCGTCCACGTCCAGGATAGCTCGCCCGGCGGCGCAGGTCAGGTACAGGGCCGCCGCGCACAGGGCCGGCGTCAGGAGCAGGAGCCGAGCTTTCACCGAGGCCGCTACGAGCAACCGGGGCCGGATACGCGCCGGCCCACGAATGGTCGGCGTGCCCGACCAGGGGGGCTCCAGAGCAGCCGCCTGACCCAGGCCTTTCCGGGCACGAGGCGCGCCAGCCGAGGCGCGAGGGGGGACGCCGGGGGCAGGCGCATCCAGCCCTGATCCTACTTCAGGACTTCTTGAGACGACGGAGGGCGTCACGAGCGCCTCGACGGTCGCGCTCAAGCTGGAGCGCCGAGCGATACTCGTCGACCGCGGCGTCGATCCGGCCCTGCCGCTCGTAGAGGAGTCCGAGCCACTCTCGAGCGGCGGCCTTCGAGGGGAGATCGCTGCGAGGCGGCACGGACTCGAGATACCTTCGCAAGAGCCGTTCCGCGTCGGCGTCGCGGCCACCCCTAAGGATCGCCACCACCCCTCGCGAGTAGAGGAGCTGCGGATGGGGCGGCTCGATGGCGGCCGCCGCCTCGACGGCTTCCTCCATGTGCACGGCGTCGCGCCGTTGCTCGTAGAAGTCGGCCACCTCGAGATACGGACCCGCTCGCTCGGGCCGCGCCGCGATGACGGCGCGGTAGTCCGCCTCGGCGCGATCGGGCTTCTTGTCCTTCGCCCACATTGCGGCCCGCGCCAGGTGGCCCTCCGCGGCATCGATCGCCGCCAGCGCCTCCACCTGTCGCCACGCCTTGTCGTCTCCACCGCCCACCATCCCCGGAGCCTCGAGGTAGAACTCGATCAAGTCGCGCTGTGCCAGGAGGTTACGAGGGTCCAGGCGCACGGCCGTTTCGAACTCCGCGCACACCTTCCGAGCCAGCAAGAAGCCGGAGATCCAGCCCGCCCGCTCCGCGCGCCGACCCAGGGCCCGACCCAGCCACTGGTGGTCCTCCGAGTTGCGGGGATCGAGCGCAACGGCCCGCGAAGCGCTCGCTCCCGCC
>WNFJ01120961.1_pt1 | contig 10501 bp, 9 predicted proteins | sample 5400461 | NCBI WGS metagenome assembly WNFJ01 (sample SAMN13153349, study PRJNA577476) | soil metagenome | isolation source: 115 cm saprolite on Douglas fir-dominated hillslope | place: USA:California | collected 2013-09-17
GCAACAGTCCGCGGCTCAAGGATTTCCTACAGGCTGGCTATCTCGGCAGGGCCCTGAGCAGGGGCAAATTCACGCACTTGCACGCCCACTTCGCCAACGTGCCGACGACCGTGGCCGAAATTGTAAAACACCTCACTGGGATTGGTTACAGCTTCACAGCCCATGCGAAGGACGTCTACCTGACGCCGCCTTCGGAGTTGGCTAGAAAGATTAAGGAAGCGAAATGCGTGCTGACCTGCACGGCGGTCAATCAGCGTTACTTAGCAGGACTGGCGGATCAAGGTACGCCGGTACGCCTGGCTTACCACGGCGTTGATGTCAACCGATTTCGCGCACTCTCCTCAGGAGACTCACCTCAGAATGACGGAGTCCCTCTCATTCTGAGTGTCGCGCGCCTTTGCGAGAAAAAGGGCCTGGAATTCCTCATCGAAGCTTGCCGCATCCTGGTTGACCGCGGCGTTGCCTTTCAGTGCCGCATTGTGGGCTATGGGCCGCTCGAGGACAAATTGCAGAAGATGATAGCCACTCTGGCCTTGCGAGACAGAGTATTTCTGCTGGGAAAGATGACTCAGGATCAGCTGGCGCAGCTGTATCCACAGTCAAACCTCTTCGTCCTGCCATGTATGATTCTTGAAAACGGGGACCAGGACGGAATCCCTAACGTTCTGTTTGAGGCCATGGTCTGTGGGGTGCCGATCATTTCTACCGAGATCCCCGGCATATGCGAGCTCATTGAACATCAAAAGAACGGCCTGCTTGTGGAACAGCGCAACGCGCGAGCTCTCGCCGACGCCATTGAACTCCTAATCGGTTCTCCGGGGTTGCGGAACGACCTGGCCCTCAAGGGACGTCAAACTGTGCTTGGGGGCTTCACGCGGGAGTCCAGTGCGCGTAACGTTTACAACATTCTTTCGTCGGTGCTGGATTCTGCGGAGTCCACTGACATCCTGCGGAAGCGGGTCGGTATGGCTGTTTCGGAATACGGGGAAGGATGACTCGCCCGACTACAAAATCACAGCAAACAGTGGCGAGCTGGCTGACGTTGATCCGTGCCTTCCACGCGGAGATAGCGCTCGAGCGGCGGCTCATTTGCTTATCCGCCGCCGCCGTGCTCGGTGCAGTGGTCTTGCGCGCGCTCGAACCGTGGCCACTGAAATTCATTTATAACGCCCTTTTTCTGGGCCACAAGCACGGGATTTCCCTGGCCCTCCTGCAGGGTTTGTCGCCCGAAATTCAGGTGGCCGTTTATACCGCGAGCATGGTTGTGATAACCGGGCTCGCGGCGACTTTCGAATACTTGAGCACGGTGACGATGGGTGTGGCCGCTTCGCGCATCCTGGCGGACATTCGAGGACACCTCTTCCGGCACCTTGCGAATCTATCTGTCTCCTTCCACGGGCGCAACAGGACGGGCGACCTCATTACCCACGTGACCTACGACGTGGACCGCATGCGCGAAGTGACGGTCTCTTCCCTTCTCCCTTTCCTGGTCAATGTGTTGACCCTCACAGCGATGTTGGGAGTGATGCTGTGGATGAACTGGAAGCTGGGCTGCATTGTGGCAGTCGTGTTTCCCGTGTTCTTCCTCGCAGTGGACCGGCTCATGACGCGCATTAAAGAAGTTGCCCGGGAGCAGCGTCGTCGGGAAGGATCCGTGGCCTCGGCGACGGCAGAGACCATCGGGTCCATTCGCACGGTGCAAGTGCTGTCGTTGCAGTCCCGCTTCATGGATATCTTCTCCGTCGCCAACCGCAGGAGTCTTCAGGCAGGAAACAAGGCGCAGCAGCTCTCTGCCGGGCTCGAACGCATCATCGATCTGCTGGCTACTTCCACTACGGCACTGGTGCTCTGGTTTGGGGCCCGGAATGTGCTTAAGGGCCAACTCACTCCAGGAGACCTTATCGTTTTTACTACCTACCTGCGAACTGGCTTCAAGCCCATTCGCCAACTCGCAAAGTACTTGGGGCAAATTGCGCGCGCGCTGGCCTCCGGAGACCGGATCCTCAGCCTGCTGAACACCCCTCTCGAGATCAAGGATGAAGCGGATGCGGTGGTTGCGCCGCCGTTTAAGGGACACATCCTTTTCGAGAACGTGTCTTTCGAATACGAACCGCAGCGAGTGGCACTTCGGAATGTCAGTTTTGAGGTGAAGCCAGGCCAAAAGGTGCTTCTGGCCGGCCCCTCGGGCAGCGGTAAATCCACAATCGCAAGCCTGTTGTTACGCCTCCACGACCCCTCCGAGGGCAGAATTCTGATTGATGGCAAGGATATACGTTCGTACACCCTTGAGTCCCTGCGCTCCCAGATTAGCATCGTGATGCAGGACAGCCCGCTGTTCGCCCTGAGCGTGCGGGACAACATTGCTTTGGGCAAGACCTCCGGAACTGCTCAGGAAGTCATTCAGGCCGCGCAAATTGCGAATGCTCACGACTTCGTTATTCAAATGCCAAGGCAGTACGACACCGTACTTGGCGAACGGGGTGTCACGCTGTCCGGTGGGCAGCGCCAGCGTATCGCCATTGCGCGTGCCGCCATCCGTCGGTCCGCCATTATCATCCTTGATGAGCCCGCGACGGGACTAGACCGGAAGAACGAACAGGAAGTCTCAGCTGCCCTGGATCGCCTTAGCGAAGGTTCCACGACGTTGCTCATCACTCACGACCTTCGATTTGCGGAAGATGCGGATCTTGTGTTGTTTCTCTCGGAAGGCCGCATCGTGGAATCCGGCACACACGAGAGCCTGATGTCATTGGGCCGTGAGTTTGCTGCAATGGTTCACCGCCGGAGGCTTTGCAACCTGCACGGGGAGGTGGCCTGTGCGTGCAACGTCTGAAACTCAAGTTTGGGTCCTGCGTCATGGCGCGAGTACGTTCAATGCCCAACATCGGTGCCAGGGGTCTTGCGACGAGCCTGAACTGACCTCACAGGGGCGCGAGGCGGCCAGTCTCAGTGCGGAGCGGCTCTCTTCGCAACGGATTGAAGTCATCATTAGCAGCCCATTGCGGCGCGCCTTAGATACCGCCGAGCATCTTCTGAAAGCGATTGGTGCGCAGGACCGCAAAATTACCTTCGAAACTGATGCCCGGTTGCGAGAGATCGATCTTTATCAGTGGGAGGGTTTGCCGCTTGAAGAAATAGCGCGTCGCTTTCCCAAAGAATATCGCGATTGGCGTCTCCGACCAGGCGAGTTCCGGATGCAATTAGCCAATAACGAGGTTCAATACCCTGTTCGCAGCCTTTATGATAGAGCGCGCTTGTTTTGGAATTATCTCCTCACAGCTTACCCAGGCAAGTCCATCCTCTTGGTGTCGCACGGCGGAACTATTCGCGCGCTCATCGCCTCGGCCCTCGGTCTTGACGGGGTGCACTTCCACAGTTTCCAGCAATCCAATTGCGGCGTCAGCCGACTTCGCTTTCCGTCTGATTCGCAGCGAGCGAGACTGGACTTTCTCAATGATACTGCCCATCTTGGCGAGCGGCTTCCCAAGCTCAAAGAAGGGCGCCACGGCCTGCGTTTACTTCTCATACCAGTAAGCGACCCAAACCGTGCGGCCATCGAACGTCTCGCCGCGGCCCTTGAGGGCATTCTCATAGACAAATTCCTTGTTGTGGGCTCGACCGCAAGCAATGTGGCGCGTCAGCTCAATTCCTGCCAGATGGCTTCTGAGGCTACAGCGGATACTGTCGTTGACCAGGTTTTTCACTACGATTCTGGAGACCAACTTCAACAAGTAGCCGTCCTTGGTCCACTGGCGGTCTTGCGGCATACGCTTCGCCAGCAACTAGGTATTTCGGATGCGGCGGCTGAATCGTTGGACTTGCGCCCATTCGAAATTACTTCCATGCATCGGCCGGGAAAAGATGCTCCTCCAGTATTGCAAACAGTGAACATGTTGAAACTAAGCTGAAAGACTGGTGAGGGTGTATGGCCATGAGAATTTTGGTTACCGGTGCGGCGGGCTTTATCGGCTTTCATCTGTCGAGGCGCTTATTGGATGAAGGCTGCCAAGTATTTGGAATAGACAATCTGAATGATTACTACGACACGAATCTGAAAAAGGCCCGCTTGGCGCAGCTTCCGCAGACGTCGCGATTCATTTTTGATCCGTTGGACCTAGTTGATGGCGAAAACCTGCGTCGTTTGGTTGCGGACTTCGAACCGGAAGTGATTGTAAATCTGGCGGCCCAGGCGGGTGTGCGTTACTCCATGCAGAATCCGCTCGCCTACGTGAACAGTAATCTCGTCGGGTTTGTGAATCTGATGGAAGCCTGCGTACGAGCTGCAAGCTTGCGCCACTTTGTGTTTGCCTCATCCAGTTCCGTTTATGGAGCCAACCGCAAGGTGCCCTTCTCCGAGCATGACAGCGCTGACCATCCGATTTCTCTGTACGCCGCCACGAAGAAATCCAACGAATTAATTGCGCACTCCTACAGCCACCTCTACGGAATGCCTGTCACCGGCCTTCGCTTCTTCACGGTGTACGGGCCTTGGGGTCGCCCTGATATGGGTTACTTCAAGTTTACCGATGCGATTGTCCGCGGTAAGCCCATTGAGATTTACAACCACGGCCGGATGCAGCGGGACTTCACCTATATCGATGACGTCGTGGAAGCGATTATGCGTGTGCTCGAACATCCGCCAAAACGCAGCGTTTTAGCGATGCGCGCTACAAAATCTACAACTTGGGGAACCATCAGCCGGTCGACCTGCTCAAGTTCATCGAGATTATCGAGCAGGCCGTAGGCATCGAGGCTCGCAAGATTTTTCTGCCGATGCAGCCCGGGGATGTTGTTTCCACGTACGCGCAGATGGACGACCTGTATGAAGCAACCGGATTCCGCCCCAAAACTCCCATTGAAGAAGGATTACCTAAATTCGTGCAATGGTATCGCGAATACTACGCCGACAGGGAGCGCTTGGCATGCCTGGCACACTTTTGAAATCAGCGCGTCCCTTGTGGACCTTGCGCCCTGCATGTCCCGGGTGGTTGCGTCTGTGGTGCAGCAGTCGAGCCCAATACCGATTCCGCACATTCAGACGATTGACCATGGCGACTCTTTGCTACGCGGTTCTGGCAGGCTTTGCGCTCGGACAGAGCACGGGAGCGCTGCGAGGCACCGTAGAGGACTCGTCGGGACAAATCGTAGTTGGAGCAAATGTAAAACTCCGAAACCAAACAACCGGCCAAGAACTCTCGACAAGTTCCGACGAGGAAGGTCGCTTCCGATTTAAAGGGCTCGCTTTAGGCGAGTACATTCTCTTTGTCACAGATCGGGGCTTTAAACCGACAGAGCTGCCAGTCAACGTTGGAGATCACAATGACAATCCAATGCGGATATTGTTACAAGTCGCCGCAGACGCCGAGACCGTGAGGGTGTCCGCGGTTGACATCACGATACCCTTGGCATCGCAAAATGCTGATGCCATTGAGTTAGATCGCCGTTGGATGGAAAATCTTCCGTCGAAAGAGGCTGATCCACTGGCTGTGCCTTCTCTCTTTTTGAATCCGGCAGCCGCCGGCACGATGGGCCCCATGATCCTAGTTGACGGAGTGGAATCCAGCGCTTTGGAAGTGCCTCTGACGAGCATCAAGAGGATCCTGGTAAACAAGAGTCCTTATTCGGCCGAGTTTGCCCGGCCAGGACGCGGCCGCATCGAAGTGTTCACGCGAAAAGGCAATCTGCGCGATTATCATGGTAACGTCACGTTCCTGTTGCGGAACTCCGTCCTGGATGCACGCAATGCCTTTGCAGGGGTGCGGCCGCCGTCACAACGAGAAATCGCCGAGGCAGAGCTCGACGGACCGCTGGGCCCGAGAGCGCGGCTTCTTCTGGCGGGCCGATATTTCACGAGCGAGGACAGTAGTACCGTCCACGCTCACACGCCTATGGGCTTGCTGGCAGAGAATGTGGATGTTCCCGGACATAATACCCGGCTTTTCGGTCGGTTCGAATTCGACTTGACTCCGAAACATACTCTGACGCTCATTTATAAATTTAAGAACAAATCCCAGCACAATGAGGGAATACGCAGCTTCGATCTGCCCGAGCGCGCAACCGATTTTTCCATTCACGAGAGTGAAGTGAAGGTGTTCGAGCGGGCGATCCTGTCTCCCCGGTTTCTAAATGATCTGAGGCTAACTTACAAAGACGAGCCCCAGGAAACAACGAGCATTTCAAGCCAGCGGGCAATCCTTGTATCGGGGGCCTTCAACTCCGGGGGAGCGCAAATCACACAGCAACAAGAAGAAAAAGCGGCAGCAATTCAGGATGTTGCCACGATAGGTTGGGGAAAACAGACCATTACGTTTGGAGGAGGAGCGCGGCCCCGATTCTTCCACGTGACCGATAGTTCGAACTTTGGAGGCACGTTCACTTTTGCCAGCCTGGCTTCCTATTCCGCTTGGCAACCTGAACTCTTCACCATGAACCAAGGGAACCCCCAGATCTCTTTCGCGCAAAAAGAGTACTACACTTTCGTCCAAGACGAAGTGCAAGTCCGCCCCTCCTTCTCGCTGTCACTGGGTTTGCGCTACGAGTGGCAGTCCAACGTGGATTACCGAAACAATTTTGCGCCGCGCGTGGCCTTTGCCTATGCTCCCCGACAGGGTCCAACGGTTCTGCGCGGAGGATTCGGGATTTTCTATGACCGTCAACCTGACGTCATTCAGCAGCAGGCCGCTCTCTACGATGGAACGCAAGGCCACCAGGTTGTTATCAGCAATCCAGGTTTCCCGGTTCCCTTTGACCCGGCATCGCCGCCGCCGAGTTTGCTGCGGGTTGCTCCGGGCATCCGCAATCCTTATCTGATGCAAGCCAGTATCGGAGTCGAACGCAAGCTTGGCCGAGGCAGAAACTTCCTGACAGTCGATTACACTACGACGCGGGGCGTGAGGCTCTACCGCACTCGAAACATCAATGCGCCGTTGCCTGAAACCGGCGCAACACCAGATCCGAATTTTGTGAATATCGATCAATTTGAATCTTCAGGTTGGTCGCGCAGCAACAGTCTGATCACATCTTTGCAGACCGCTCTGGGAAACAGACTGAACCTCCTCGCCCAGTACACTTTTTCCAAAAGTATGGACGATACTAGTGGATTTGCTTCCTTTCCTGCCGATAACTACGACCCGCGCGCGGAATACGGCCCCTCAGACTACGACCGACGCCATCGTTTCAACCTAATCAGCACCTACCATTTCCGCTGGGGCCTCAGGGCTGGAACAGTTGTTAATCTGAGTTCCGGAATCCCGTTCAATATCACCACCGGATACCTTAACAACGGCGATATGATACCTACCGCCCGCCCGCCGGGAATCGGACGCAATACGGGAGCAGGGCCGGGTTATGCCAGCGTCGACTTTCATCTTGCAAAGCGGATCAGCTTCCACAGAGCCGAAGCTCAAAACGGTAATGCTGCGCCCGCCGTACGCGTCCGGCCAATCCATCTTTCTCCCGCCGGAAGAACCCTGGCTGGATTGTCCGGCGGCGGCGGGGGAGGCGGCGAGGACCGTGTGTCCCAATTGGAAATCGCGATTGATGCTTTCAACGTCTTCAACCACACCAATTTCAAGAACTATGTCGGCACGCTGACCTCACCATTCTTCGGGCATGCCAACGCAGCGAATCCGCCCCGCCAGGTGCAAATTTCCGCCAAGTACCACTTCTGACTTGCCGGGATTTGGTGCATCTGCCTGCTGCCATTCGGTGGAGCGCTAAAGCGTCACCACATGCAACTCGGGGCTCGATCCCGAGATCGTTCCTTGTGACCCAGCCTAAAGACTTTTAGGTCTCTGGTCGAACACGAGAATCGCGGCCTGTTCGTCGTCGTAACCGGGCGCGGCCACATAGTAGCGGTTCAGTTCCGACGACCAGAAGGTACCGGCGCCCGGTTCCAAAAGATGATGCACCGTCACGGCAGAGGTCTGAACACTCCACTGTCGAAGGATGCTCATTTTCCATCATTTTCCAATTACAGGTTGGCTTGCCGTGTATAAGTGCCGCCGTTCCAGCGATTTAGGGTTTGCTAGAGGAAGCTTGGGAAGCTTCTATACTGCCATTGTACGACGCCCGCTCATTCCTCTAGTTCGCTGATTATACACAACTGAGCGACTGCTCGTACAGACCCGCTAATTTTCACATTTTCCAATTCCATGTTGGAAAACGCCGCTCGCACCCGTTCAAGTGGAATTTCTCTGGTGTATCCTGCTGTCATCACAGCAGAGCTGTGTCCCATTTGTTGGCGAAGAACGGCAGGATTCATTCCGGCTAACTCCCATCTCCGATTACATCCGTGACGGAACGCATGCATTCGAGCTTGTGGAAGCCCAAGGGTTTTCAAAACCAGGGCAGCAATCTAAGGATTTGTTAGTCGCATCGCCCCGCGCGGATGTAGGGTGTGGTAAGTAGTATGTAGGATGGAGGACGTTCGCCGCGGACGAGGCCGCAGTGACGCTGACATCGGCGTGGATCGCTATCAAAAGACATTGGGCGCTGTCGCATGGAGTGCCGCATCGTCATGTTATGGACCGAGTTAGGCAAACATCAAAGGAGTGAATCTCTTCGGCCTGGAAGTCCCTTATGACAAACATCTACACCGCTCCAACTATTGACGAATATCTGCGCAAGCGGCTGATGCCCGTGGAAGGCACGATTCCGCATGTGGAAGGAATCGAGATGTACGGCAACTCCATTCCCGCGGGAACGGTCGGCGGCGACCTATTTGAGTACATAAACTTCCAGCAGCGTTACGACATCGACGCCCGCATTCAGCGGGCCCTGAAGCGATCGAAGCAGTATTTAGAGCCGCTCCCGGCAGGCGCGCTGCCGCGTAATTCGGTGGACGATCATGTCAAATGGTTGAAATTAAGGCCGGGCTACAAGCCCGAAATGGAATCCGCGTACAGAGAGGCACGAAGCTCGGAACAGGTGCGGGCCGCCGAAGACCTGCGCGAGTTGTATAGCACGGCGGGAGTTCTGTTGGTGGACGCTCAGGGACACGGAATCATTGCAGCGAAAATCGCGTCGACGGTCCACGACACGTTTCATGCCCTCATGCTCTCCGAACTCGATCATCGGGGGAAAACGACACCGGAGTTATTCGAGAGGATCAACCTGAGGTTGGCCCAATCACTCACCGCACGAAATGCTCTCGGAAGAAGTGAGAAAGAGAGCGCCCAGGAGATAGCGACCATGCTTTACGGCGAAATACACCCTTTTGGCAATTTTAGATTCGTGAACTTCGGACATGTACCGCCACTCGTCTTCTCCGCGGAATATCGGAAGTTCATGGAGATAGATAAGAGCCGTATGGTGCAATTTCTGCCGCTCGGCTTGCACATCCCGGAAGATCATCCGGATCGGAATAGGTATTTCTCTCTGGACTCCCGGGAGGGCAACGCGAACTCCTCCGATGTCGCCGAGCTCACGCTGCTGAGTCCAGGGGACATTTTCCTGCTCTATACCGATGGGGTCTACGACGGCAGCGACAAAGAAGACCGTCAGCAACTTGAAGGGGTGATGCGTGAGCGCCATCGCCAACCGGCAAAGGAAATCTGCAACGCGCTGCTGGAATATGCGGTGAAGAAAGACGATCGTCTCCGCCAGATTGGCGAACCGGACCGTATTGACGATAAGACCGTGTTCATCATCAAGCGGAGCTGAAGAATGCCGCGACAAACGTTTTACAGTTTGGCAGGCGTTCACCTCCAGGACCCGTGATCGTGGGGCAACTCGGAATAGCGCGCCCTCCTCTTATGATTCCCAGAGACTGTGCGATACACATTTCGATACACAATAGCGCTGCCCGGGCCGATAGTTTAAGATTGCGCCCTTAGTCGCGGGCGGAATCTATTGCGCAGAGGTTTAGAATGACGACAAACGCAACTCAAGCACAAAATGCGACGGTCAGCTTCGCCGGCCAACCCGGTGCGGCAAACGGATTGGCATTGGTTCGTATGACGATCGGTGCGATGTTCGTGTGGGTCTTCTTCGAGAATCTGGGGAAGGGCGCCTACACGCCGGCGGGCTACACAGGGGTGATCAATTACTACATCAAGAACAGCCACTCACCGGCGGCATGGAAGTTGGTTCTGGGGTTTATGTCGAGCCATGCGGCCATGATAGCTCCCGGGCAAGCGGCGATGGAACTGTCCCTGGGGGCCTGCTCACGCGTCCGGCCGCCTTGGTCGCATTCCTGTTCCTCGGCAGCCTTTGGGTCACGGAATTGGGCACGTCCTGGATTTGGGAACTATTGGTCCCCGTAGTCGCATCGCTCGGACTCGCGGTGGGACGCGCAGGTCGAGCCTGGGGCATCGACGCGTTGCTGGCACGGGGGCGCCCCGCGTCCCCGTGGTGGTGATGAGCGAATCTGCGTGTGCGAGTATCGGTCATCATTCCTACGCATAACGAAGCGCAGGCCATTGGCCGTGTGCTTGCCGATCTGCCTTCCAATCTCGTCACGGAGGTCATCGTTGTCGACAGCAATTCGACTGACGGAACG
>WNFJ01574320.1_pt1 | contig 10500 bp, 9 predicted proteins | sample 5400461 | NCBI WGS metagenome assembly WNFJ01 (sample SAMN13153349, study PRJNA577476) | soil metagenome | isolation source: 115 cm saprolite on Douglas fir-dominated hillslope | place: USA:California | collected 2013-09-17
GAGGCGGAAAAGATCCTGCTGCAATACGACAATTTGCGCTACCGCCTGCTTCCGTATATTTATTCGCTGGGCTGGAAGGTGACGTCGGAGGGCTATACCCCCATGCGCCCGTTGGTCATGGACTTCCGTGAGGACGCCAACGCCCAAAACGTCGGTGATCAATTCATGTATGGCCCCGCATTTCTGGTGAACCCGATCACCGAACCCGGCGCGACGGAGCGGCATCTGTATCTGCCTAAGGCAAATTGGTACGACTTTTGGACAGGCGCAGCTGCGAACGTGACCGCCGACGGCGGGAAGTTCGTGGATGCTCCCGCCCCCATCGACCGTATGCCGCTCTACGTGCGCGCTGGTTCGATTATTCCATTTGGCCCGGAGGAAGAATATTCGAATCAAAAGCCCGCCGATCCCATCGAGCTTCGCGTCTATCCCGGCGCCGACGGAAGTTTCACTCTCTATGAAGACGAGAATGACACTTACCACTATGAGAAAGGCGCCTACGCGACCATTCCGATGCAGTGGAATGACTCCACTCGGACGCTGACCATTGGCGCCCGTAAGGGTTCATTTCCCGGAATGCTTGAGGGCCGGACTTTCCGCGTCGTGTTCGTAAGGGAAAACCACGGCGGGGGAGTCGAGAGTGCGGCTAGCCCGGATCAGACGATCCAGTATTCAGGTAGGGAAGTCTCGGTTGCCGCAAAATAGAAACGGCTGGCTTGATCAAATCCCAAACTGGTCTTAGCGCTTGGCGCCGGTGACAACCGGCGCATCAACTCTGAGTGCGGCACGTGGCAGCCTGAACCAAAACGTCGATCCGTGGCCCAGTTCGCTGGTCACCCCGGCTTCGCCGCCATGGTTCAGAACAATGTGTTTCACAATCGCCAGCCCCAAGCCGGTGCCCCCGGCCTCGCGGGAGCGCGCCTTATCCACGCGATAGAACCGCTCAAACAATCTTGGCAGATGTTCTGAGGGAATACCCGGCCCAAAATCCCTGACGTAAAATTCCACGTTCCCCTGTTGTCTCTCCTCCGCGCCCACCAGGATATTCTTGTTTCCGGACGCATATTTCAATGCATTGTCTATTAGATTCGCGAACACCTGATGAATCGCATCTCGATCGGCAAAAACCTGAACCTCTGGCGACTTCGCGATCTCAATGGCGATGCTTTTACTCTTGGCCACTTCGTTAAAAGATACCTGCGCGTCCCGCAGCAATTCCTGCGCCAAAACCGGTGCCGGTTCTAATGGGTCTTCGCCGGATTCGACCCGCGCCAATGTAAGCAGGTCCTCTGTAAGCCGGCTCATGCGCTGCGCATTGCGGCGAATAATGTCGAGAAACTCGCGGGCCTTGGGATCGGGAGATTCATCGAAAAGAGTTTCCGTGTAGCCCAGCAGGGAGGTCAGAGGAGTACGGAGCTCGTGCGAGACATTGGCGATGAAGTCCCGCCGCGTCCGCTCCACGCGTGCAATCTCCGTGCTGTCACGCAACACGCAGACCGCGCCCCCATCCGGCAGCGGCGCGGAAGTCATCCCAAAGGTACGGCCGGGTGCGACCGAAAACAGGGTGGCATGTCCAACCTTACGGCCCCGCAGCACCTCGTCGACTACGCGCAGCAGATCCGGATCGCGGACCGCGCGAATCAACGGCGTGCCCACTGAGATCGAACCGGTTGCCAAACCTTGCATCGCGCCATTGAACCAGGCCACTTCGCGGTTGGGAGAAATCGCCACCACCGCGTCATTCATGCTGTTGAGCAGCGTCTCAAGCTGTTGCCGGTTGCTCTCCAAAGTGCGAAAGTTGATCTCGAGTTGGCGCGCGGTCTTATCCAGAGTCGTCGCCAGCACCGCGATCTCGTCGCTTCCAGACTCCGGCAAACGTGCAGCCAAATGGCCCGCCGCGATCTCCTGCGCAAACCCCACCATCTTGCGCAGCCGCCGGGCGACGCTCTGTGCCGCGATCAACGCCACCACGAACCCGAACAGCAAAGCAATACCCGAGGCTTCCAGGAGCTGCTTCTCAATTTTGCGCACACCTGCTGTGATGGAAGACAGCGGGTAGGCAAGCCGCACCGCGCCAAACGAAGTCGGAGCCGCCACATAACGAAATTCAATTCCCAGGGTATGGCTGATGCGAGTGTCGCTTCCCGGCTGCCCCTGCAGGGCAGAGGAAAACTCCGGCCGCGTGGCATGGTTTTCCATAACCGAGGCTTGCGCTTCAGAATCCCCCAGCACCTTTCCCGAGCGATCAATGATCGTCGCCCGCGCCCGGGCCGCTGCGGCCTCCTCGTCTGCCAGCTGTTGGAAAGGTACAACACCGCCCTCGTGATTGGCGCGCACCGCGAACATCTTCACTTTATCCTGGAGATCCTGCTGTAGTTCAGAAGAAAGCGACACTTCCCAAGTTTGCCGGACTAGTACATCCAGCGCTGCGGTCGAAACTCCGACCACGAGAACAATCAGAAGAAGAAGTTTGAAGAAAACCCGCTGCGTCACTTACGGACCTCGAACATGTATCCCGCGCCGCGCACGGTGTGAATGTGGCGCGGCTTTTCCGGATCACGTTCTATTTTCTCCCGCAAACGACGAATATACACGTCCACAATGCGTGGTGTGACGAAGGCAGTGTCGTGCCAGACCGCGTCCAGCAAGCTCTTACGCGTGAACACCCGGCCGGGATGCGACGCCAAAAACTCGATCAGGCGGAACTCCGTCGCCGTGGTTACCACCGCATCATTGCGTGCGGTAAGGCGCATGGCGGCGGTATCAATCACCAGGTCGCCGGCCCGCACAATCTCTTTCTTCAGCGGCTGATCGAAACGCCGCAGGACCGCTCTGACTCGGGCGACAACTTCTTTGGGACTGAAAGGCTTAGTGATGTAATCGTCCGCGCCAATCTCGAAACCCCGCAACCGATCCGACTCGGTGGTCCGGGCGGTCACAAAAACAATGGGAACGCCCGCCAGCGCCGAATTATTGCGAATGGACCGGGCAACGTCCAATCCACTGTTGCCCGGGACCATGATGTCGAGAATCACCAGCGCGGGACGGCGCGCGTGCATTTCGTCCAGGAATCCGCTACTGGTGGGAAACCAGGACACCCCGTATCCCGCCGGCTGCAGGTGGTGCTTCAGCAGCCCGGCAATATCAGGATCGTCTTCCAGAATAAAAATGGTCGGACTGAGCGCCTGGGCTACGGCCATTTCAGCTCCCCGCCAGGCTCTGCCCAGCGCCATGCCGCACGTCCGCCCCGCGCACCCAGAAGATTACATCCTCAGCGATGTTGGTGGCGTGGTCGGCTACGCGCTCCAGATTGCGGGCAATCGACAGGGCGTCCAGCGCCTGCACTGCGCCTTCCGGTTTCTTCTGCATAAAACTCGAGAGGTTTGCGAAGGCTTCGTGATTCATCCGGTCAATCTCATCGTCGGCTTCAAGCACGTGCTTGGCCAGATCAGTGTCGCCTTCGATGAACGACCGCAGCGCGTCCCGCACCATGGACCGCACCCGCGAGGCCATCGCCGGAATGTCCACCGGAAGCTCATGTGCTGGCAGTTCAATCATATTCATGACCCGCTGCACGATGTTCACGGCTTGGTCGCCGACCCGCTCCAGGTCGGCATTGATCTTGATCACGGCGAGAATGAATCGCAAATCAATCGCCATCGGTTGCTGCATGGCCAATAGATCGATGGCGAACTCGTCCACTTCGCGCTCGGCGCGGTTGATGGCGTCTTCGTTGTTCAAGACTCGCTGGCACAATGCCAGATCGCGTTGCGAATAAGCTTGGACTGCCAGATCAATTGCCTGTTCCGACATTCCGGCCATGGCCAGAATCCGGTGCTTGAGTTCGTCGAGTTCCTGATGGAAACGAATGCGTGTCATCCGAACCTGCCCGTAATGTAATCTTCCGTCCTCTTGTCCGACGGATTGGTGAAGATTTTCTCCGTCCGGTCAAATTCGACCAGGCTGCCCATCAGGAAGAATCCCGTGAACTCGGCCACGCGCGATGCCTGCTGCATGTTATGGGTAACGATAACTATGGTCAGCTTCTGCTTCAACTCGAAAATCAGGTCTTCGATTTTCGCTGTTGAAATCGGGTCCAGGGCCGAGCATGGTTCGTCCATCAACATCACTTCCGGATTCACAGCCAGCGCCCGCGCGATGCACAACCTCTGCTGCTGCCCGCCAGAAAGGCTGGCTCCGGATTTCTTCTTCAGCGCGTCTTTGACTTCGTCCCACAGCGCCGCTTGTTGCAGCGAGCGTTCGACAACATCGTCCAAAACTTTGTGGTTGCGGGTCCCGTTCAGCTTTAATCCGGCCGCCACGTTGTCATAAATCGACATACTGGGAAAGGGATTGGGTTTCTGAAACACCATCCCGACTTTGCGCCGCACTTCAACCGCCGGCATGGAATAGATGTCCATGTCGCCGACCTTGACTTCGCCTTCGGCGCGGGCCACCGGGTTAGTTTCGTGCATCCGATTCAGACAGCGAATAAACGTGGACTTACCGCAGCCGGATGGGCCGATGACCGCGGTGGCATGGTTCGACTCCACGGCCATATTAATGCCGTGCAAAGCCTCGGTCTTGCCAAACCAGGCCTTCAGATCGCGAACCTCAACCGCGGTCGCCATAGACTAGCTAACCTCCCTCAGAACACTTCGCCCGAATAAGAATCGTACCAGTGCAATCGTGCCCACAATAAGAGCGACCAGGATCAGCGCGCCCGCCCACGCCTGGCGGTGCCAATCGTCATAGGGGGAAAGGGCATAAGTATAAATCTGCAGCGGCAGCGCCGCGATCGGCTGGTTTGGGCTGAAACTCCAGAACTGATTTCCCAGGGCGGTGAACATAAGGGGCGCCGTCTCGCCCGCAATTCGTGCGAACGCCAGCATGATGCCGGTAAGGATTCCTGCCCGCGCGGTCGCCAGCGTAATCGAAACGGTAGTCCGCCACTGCGGAACCCCCAGCCCGAATGCCGCTTCCCGCACCGCCTGAGGCACCAGCAGCAACATTTCTTCGGTCGTCCGAGCCACCATCGGAACCATCATAATCGCCAAAGCTACTCCGCCGGAGAAAGCTGAGAAATGTCCTTGCCGCATCACCACCAGCGAGAACGCCACCAGTCCTATGACAATGGACGGCACCCCGTTCAAAACGTCCGCCGTAAACCGGACCAGTGATCCCAGACGGTTGCGGCCGTATTCAGCTAAGTAGATACCGGCCCCAATTCCGAAGGGGATACCGATCACGCTGCCGATGCCGAGAATTATGCTCGAGCCGACTATGGCATTGGCCATTCCTCCGCCAATTTCCCCCACCGGCTTCGGGGTATGAGTCAAGAACGCCCAGTTTACTGATCCGGCCCCTTTAATGAGGAGGTAGGCGAAAATCGCCACCAATGTGCCCACCACGATGGTAGAAAGGCTGGCTGCCACAAACGTAACCAGGTGGTCGGTGAAGCGTCGGCGGACCTGCAGGTAGTGGCTAGGCATTCGACCTCGCGGGAGCGCCACGAGTGGCGCTCCATACCAGCAACTGGGCCAGTATGTTTACGATGACGGTCACGATAAACAGCGCCAGCCCAATCTCGATTAATGCGCTGACATATAAGGCATCAGTAGCCTCGTTGAATTCATTGGCGATCACACTCGCCATGGTGTAGCCCGGGGCTAGCAAGGATCTTGCAATCTGCGGGCTGTTACCGATCACCAGGGTCACGGCGATGGTTTCGCCCAAGGCGCGGCCCAATCCCAAGATGATGGCGCCGATGATTCCAGCTCGCGCATTCTTTAAGACTCCTATGCGAATCATTTCCCAGCGGGTCGCACCCAAAGCCAGCGCCGCTTCGCGCTGGTGCTGCGGGACCACTGCCAAAACCTCACGGGTGATGGATGAAATGATCGGAATGATCATGATGGCCACCACGGTTCCCGCCGCCAGCATGCTGTAGCCATACATCGGACCGGTAAAAAGGCCAGTCCAGGAAAAGTACTTCATCAGCAAGGGGGCCACCTGCACCCGCAACAGGGGAACCAGTATGAACATCGCCCAGAGTCCGTAAATGACGCTGGGGATTGCCGCCAGCAGTTCGGTAGCGAATGAAATCGGCTTGCGCAGCGGCTTAGGACACATCTCGGTAACAAAAACCGCCACCGCGATCGCCAACGGCACGGCGATCACCAGAGCCAGCAGGGAAGAAACAAGGGTCCCGAAAATAAACGGTAGCGCTCCAAAGTCGCCGGACACGGGGTCCCATGCGCTCCGCGTAAAAAAGTGAAATCCAAATTTTTGCCAGGCCAGAGCAGAACGCTGTAAAAGTTCGGAGAGAATGAGGCCGACTACCGCCAGTACCGTCAAGGCCGCGCCCAGCATCAGCCCGTGAAAACCGACATCAAGCGTGAATAGATTCCTGGTCCAAGAGGGCGCTTTCTGTGCCGTGTTCACAAGTGAGATTTTAGGTGATTCGGGTGTGCCCATGTTTTTCGTGGGTCTCGGGCCCAAGGCTTGCCCCAGTTGTTTCTCGTGTGGAAGGTGTCTGTCCGGTGCGGCTCCCATGAACTCGTCGCTCCCATCTCTCCCGAGCAGCTCCGAGCTTCGAGGTTCCCCGGGCCATTCTATGGTCGCCAGTGTCCTTCGCAAAAACACTAAAGGCGGTAGCCGGCGGCTGGTTGACCGCCGGCCTCTGATAACCGGTCAATAGGTGTAAACCAAATCAAACTGCAGCCGGTTCAAGTACGGTTCCTGCTGCCCCGCCTTCGTTATGGTCTTCTGGAGCAACGCAGCATTGTTTTCCAGGTTGGTGTTCAGAACTCTTCCGCGCCAATACGTGAAACTGGCGACTGTGTTGGCTCGCAGCTTCCAGTTGGCGTAGATCCTGTTTTGCAGGATGTTGGTGGGCGAACGCTGGTCGCTTTCAGCGATGGAGGCCAGAACCGAGTCCTGCTCCTGCCGCAACCAGGCATAGCCGAACTGGAGATCATTCTTGTTCTTGGTTTGCCCGATGCCCACGTCGCCACCATATTCTTTGTTCTGGCTGCCAATGCCGGCGATCAGGTTGCCTTTCGTATCCAGCGGATGCGCCTTGGCAGCAAGATTGTCTTCAAACTCGAGCAGCAAGTTGATAGGGAAGCGCGCTGCCGGCGTCTTGATGGTGTTGTTGAGAATGAAATCCGCTTCGTCAAATCCCGAGTAGAAATGCGGTTTCAAAGCTGCGTCCAGAAAAGTGGCATTGCTCATTCCGTTGGGAGCAAATACGCAAGGCGCGAACTTGGGTGTGCCCACACTCAGGCTCGCGCATCCCGGGCCTTCGCCGGGCGCCGGAAATGACACCGGTATAGTCACCGGCGGAGTGCCAGGAATCGTAATCGTGCCCCCGGTTGTGGTAGCGCCAACCGCGAATGCGCCAGCAGCCAGTAGAGCGTCAGGCCGGTTCCAGTGCTCGTTCAGGAATGACGCCGTTGCCGACCACGGACCCGCCTTAAAACTGGTCTGGGCTTGTCCTCCGAGAACATAAGAATCCGGGCCACCAGCGCTCTCGCTATAAAGCAGCGTTATGCCTTGCAGCGTGAAGTTGGTAAAAAAGCCATTTTTGACGTTGAAAGACAGCTTGGCGTCGAAACCTTCCGGATTCAAGTCCGGATCGCCGGTCACCGAGGTTCGCTGCCACAAATACGCGAATTTACCACCGGTCACCGAGAACCAATTGTGAGCGACCGGATTGTAAGTGATGTATCCCTTATCCAACGCGATCGTCTTGCGATCGAAAAAGTTGGTCAGAGTCTCGTTGGTCGTGGTGGGATCGCCTTGAGATCCTGTAGCGATCGCGACTCCGCCGATGAAGTCTTGGTTAAGGGCCCCTTCCAGGCCGAGGCGTACGCGAATGCGGGCGCGGTTGCGGTCCTGAATTCCGCTCTGAAAGAACGACTCGCCGCGGACCCGGACGTCACCGGAAAACCGGAAGCGGCCCATCGCCGTGGCCAGCGCAGAGACCTTCTTCTGGTCTTCTTGCGCACTAACCGCCGCATTGGTGGTGTTGGTGCGAATGTCGGCTACGTCGGATTGCAGCTTGCTGACCGAATCCGAGCTCTGACTCGCAGTTGTAACCGCTGTAGCGGCCTTAGATTGGGTGTCCTGCAGTTGGCTTTGCGCTTGCTGCAACTGCTGCTGGGTCTGCTGCAGGGCGGCATCGCGCTCCGCCATCTTGCTCTGCAGGGCCTGGATCTGCGCCTGTTGCTCCGCCATAGCGTCGCGCAGAGCCTTCAGGTCATCGGCGGTTACGGCGGGAGGCGCCGGTGCCACCGCGGCCTGGTGGGCGCGCTTCTTGGGTTTCGCCGGGGCGGCGTCGGTTTGCGCCAACCCGCTGGCAGCGAATACAAAAATCGTGAACCACGTGAGTAGTGTTTTCATTTCGTTCTCCGTTATGGATTGATTTCCCGCAGACTGCCTGCCGCTGCGATTGCCAAATGATCCACTAATCTCTACTACTCTAATAGACTATATTACCTATTAGTGAATGGTCTTGATGGCTTCCCGTTCTTTCAGCTTTACCGCATCGGGAAGAGGCGCATAATTCAGCTGGGCCGTGAAAGTCTGGCCCTGATCCAGCATCCAGGTCAGAAAATCGACGAACACTTTTTGCTTGTTCTTGTCTTTCCACTCGGTAGGCACCAGCAGCCAGGTGAAGCTCGCAATCGGGTAGGAATCCTTTCCCGGCGCATTGGTGATGGAGACCCGGAAGTCCGCCGGCAGGGTCTTCATTGAGGCCGCCGCCGCAGTAGTTGAGTCCAGGCTGGCTTTCACAAAACTTCCCGCTGCATTTTTTACCGAGCCGAAGGTGATATTGTTTTGCAAGGCATAGATGAGTTCCACATAGCCGAAGGCGCCCTCCATCTGGCGAATCATTCCGGCGACGCCTTCGTTGCCCTTCGCGCCCAGCCCTTTCGGCCAGTTCACAGACGTTCCTTTTCCTACTGAGGTCTGCCACTCAGAACTTACCTTTGAGAGATAGTCGGTAAAGATGTAGGTAGTTCCACTGCCGTCCGAGCGGTGCACAACAATGATCGACTGGTTGGGAAGGGAGGTACCAGGATTGGCCTTGGCAATGGCTGGGTCATTCCAGGAAGTGATCTTACCAAGGTAGATCCCTGCAATTACATCCGGAGTAAACTTCAGTTCGCCCTTGAATCCAGGGATGTTGTAGGCGGGCACCACTGATCCCAATACCGTCGGAAGGTGGATCAGTTTGACCTTCGACGCCGCCAGTTGCTCATCGCTCATAGGCCCGTCGCTGGCGCCGAAGTCTACCGTCCCGGCGGTCACTTGGCGAATGCCTCCGCCGCTGCCGATGGACTGATAATTGATCTCGATATCCGGATGTTGTTCGTGATATTGGCTAAACCACTTGGAATAGATCGGGTACGGAAAAGTGGCGCCCGCACCGTTCAACTTGGTCTGCGCCGAAACCGCAACTGTCAGCAGCAGCACTGCTAGTACTGGGTAGAGCTTTCTCAAGTTGGTTCTCCTTGACGAACTTAGGTTGCCCCGATTAAAGCGGTAACTTGGTTAAAGGACGATGAACAACAAATGAACAGTTAGGAAATTTAGTCATTCTGCACGAGTTACGCCGGTCAGATGCTGGCGGCGCAAGTGCTCCAGGTAGAGTTGCTCGGCGGATTTTTCCTGCAAACGCAGTAAGTGGCGGACGGTATGCCCACTCACCATATGACAGACCTCTTCGGCAGTATTTTTTACGTGGTCGGCGGCGCGCTCGACTGCGTGCGCCATGGTGATGACATGAACACTGTCCGGCCCCCCGAAGGCTAGTTCCGGCTCCAGATGCCGCATCACAATCAGGTTGTGCAGGCGATCGACCTCGCGGTCGGCGCGCAGGACTTGCAGCGCCCGGGCGTGGTCGCGGGTGGCGAACGCGACATCGGTGTCGCCCAGCATCTTTGCCAGAACAGCTAACATTTCGCCGAGGTCGCGCAGGTCCTGCATATCCAGGCGAGCCCGCACCGCATCTGCCCGAGTGGCAAAAGAAAGCAGCAGATCGCCAACCCGCTCCAGATCAATCATGCATTTCAGGCAGGCCAGCTTTTCCCGGACCTGCTCCACGGAGGCGTGCGCGATCTCCGTGGCCACGCGTTCGTCAATCTCGCGATCTAGCTCATCCAATTCGCGTTCACAAGCGATGGTCCGCTCCAGCGCCGAATTGGCCCCCAAAATCAGGTCTGCCGCGCTCTGAGCGGCGGTGATGGCCACGCCATAGGCTCGAGCGGTCAGGGCAACCAGGGTGTTCGGGACAGGCATCTCTTCGGCGCACGCAGGATTGTTCGCAGTTGTTGCCTGGTTCGGTCGGATTCCAGATGGACTTGTCAAAACTGATTTCTCAATGACTAAAGATGAACTTTCGACCTGTATCTATTGAAGACCAAAACCGTTTACAGTTGTGTTAACAGCGCATAAATGTATGGGTGCAACTGCTTCGGCTTCTTCTGCGGT
>WNFJ01032546.1_pt1 | contig 10499 bp, 8 predicted proteins | sample 5400461 | NCBI WGS metagenome assembly WNFJ01 (sample SAMN13153349, study PRJNA577476) | soil metagenome | isolation source: 115 cm saprolite on Douglas fir-dominated hillslope | place: USA:California | collected 2013-09-17
CACCAAAGATTGCCATTGGGCAGAAGCGTTTGATCCGCTTCCAGTTGAACAACGAGAGTATGATGCCACATCCAATGCATTTGTATGGACACTTCTTTCAAGTGGACAATGGAACTGGCCGTGGACCACTCAAAGATACGGTCTTGGTGGACCCTATGCAGCAGGTAACGGTGAACTGGATCTCAGATAATCCTGGCTTGTGGGCATTGCATTGCCATAACCGCTATCATGAAATGGCTGGCATGATGCAAATTGTCAACATCAGCTAACCCACATTCCGCAGTTTGGATCGTGAATGGCTTCCGAAGAGGCTTTACAATGCTGAGATTACAACCGTCTCTGCAATATAAACTGGCTTCTGGAGGGAGCTTCCAAAAATAACTGCGAAATGTGGGTTGAGAGAAGGATTTTTGCCACTTGAGGCTACTGCATAGAGAAAGGCGTTAGGCTAAGTACCACACCATATTGAGCAATGGTTGTGTTTTTCAGGCTATCTTATCAGTTTCCACAGAGCAAAGTCAGAAGTACTATCAATGATAGTATGCTTGACAAAGATAGCATGGTAGTATATTTTTCATAGTTATAGAGTATAAAATAATGAAAAGCAGAAATAGGAGAGATATGCGCATATCGAGAACAACTTTTGTTGTTGGTGGTATCTTCCTTATCATTCTACTGATCGCCATTGTGTTGTTTGTTGTAGTCACACGAAAGCCTCAGAGTGGTGGACATCCTTCTGCTGGAGGCAAGACGTATTATGTCCCTCCCACAGGAGGCAAGGCGTATTATGTCTCTCCCAAGGGAACTGACACAAATGATGGTTCAAAGGCCCATCCCTTTGCCACCATTCAAAAAGCCGACGAGGTGGTAACTCCAGGAGCTACCGTTCATGTATTACCAGGGACCTACACCCAGCCAGTCAAGCTCATCACAGATGGAACTGCTGACGCACGGATTACCTTCATCTCTGATGTAAAATGGGGAGCAAAAATCGCAACGACTGGGAGCCAGGATCCCTGGACCACCCATGCCAATTATATCGATGTCGTTGGCTTCGATGTCACCAGTACAGGCAGCCGAGATGGCATTGAGAATCAGGGCTCATTTATCCGTACCATTGGGAACCATGTCCATAATATTCCTGGCGGCTGTGACTCGATTGGTGGTTCAGGCATTGATGATGACATTTATCAGGCTCATGATGATGACATCATTGGCAATCTGGTTGATCACATTGGAGCTACCTACCCCAAGCTGTGTGAGTATGTGCATGCCATCTACCATTCTACCGCCCGAGGTCATATTCTCAATAATATCGTTTACGATAATGCTGGCTGCGGGATTAATCTCTGGCATGCCGCCACAGGCACGGTGGTTGCCAATAATCTCTCTTTTGGCAATCAAGAACATGGAATTAGCATTGGAACAGATACAGGCGATACTGGCGGCGATCTTGGAGATAACTTCATTGTCGCCAATAACATCAGTATCGATAATGCGCGTCTGGGAATAAGAGAGCGAGTGGGAGTCGGGTCCCATAATCAGTATCTCAATAATATCGTCTATGGCAATGGAAGTGCTCCCTTTGGGGACGAAAACTACGGTTGGCCTCCTGCGACTGGCAATAAGGATCTCCATACGATGACCCAAGATGCTCAGTTCGTGGACTACCAATCAGATGGCAGTGGCGATTACCATCTCGAGGCAACCAGTCCTGCCATTGGTGCGGGAACAAGCATCGGAGGGCCATCCACTGATTTTGATGGCAAGCCACGACGACAAGGGAGAGGCTTTGATATTGGACCCTATGAAGATGCATAGATACGTTACTCCCGCAGCCTCTTCTCTACACCCTTGAGCAGCACAGCATTGGTTGCCACAGTGATCGAGCTGGCGCTCATGGCCAAGGCTCCTACTTCCGGCCTGAGCAAGATGCCCAGAGGAAAGAGCACGCCAGCCGCAACGGGAATAGCGATGAGATTATAAATGGCGGCCCAGAACAGGTTTTGCTTCATCTTAGTAACGGTGGCTTTCGAGAGACGAAGAGCGGCCAGCACATCCAGTGGGTCACTGCGCATTAATACCACCTCAGCCGTCTCGATGGCCACACCTGTTCCCGCACCGATGGCCATACCCAGATCTGCCTGCGCCAGTGCTGGTGCATCATTGACCCCATCGCCTACCATTGCTGTGAATAGGCCCTCACCTTGGAGCTTCTTGACATAGTTGGCTTTGTCGGAGGGCAACACCTCGGCAAATACCCGGTCAATGCTCAATTCATGCCCGACTGCCTCACCTGTGCGCCGATTATCTCCGGTGAGCATCGCGACCTGAATCCCCAATGCCTTAAGCTCGGCAATAGTCTCGCGAGAAGTTGCCCGAGGGCGATCAGCGACGGCGATCAGACCCACTGCTTGGGTGTCCATAGCCACAGCCATCACCGTTTTGCCCTCCCCTTGCAATGCTACCAGTTGCTCCTGTTCGTCAGAGAGCAACGAAATAGCGTTCTCTGCCAACAGTTTCGCAGTACCGACAAGCCCCGTGCGAATCTCAACTAGCGCCTGGACGCCTCCTCCTGCGATTGCCTTGAATTGGCTGTACGGTAACAAGGCCAGTTGGCGCCCCTTGGCTCCTTCGACGATGCTCCTTCGACGATGGCGCTTGCCAGGGGATGCTCTGAGTCTGCTTCTGCTGTTGCGGCCACTTGTAGAAGCTTGACTTCATCCAATCCTGCCGCTTTTCCTGCTGCGAACACGACCATGTCGGTCACTGCAGGCCTCCCTTCGGTGAGTGTCCCTGTTTTGTCAAAGATGATGGCCTGGATTTTTGAGGCCTGTTCCAGAGCTGTTGCGTTCTTGATCAGAATACCATTCCTGGCTCCAATACCTGTACCAACAGCCACTGCGGTAGGTGTGGCCAGGCCAAGCGCGTCGGGACAGGCAATGACCACGGCAGTGACTGCGAGCGTGAGGGCAAAGAGGGCCGTTTGCCCGATCACAAAGAACCAGATCAGAAACGTGAGGAGACCTGCGCCCACTGCCGCTAAGACTAGCCATTCTGCCGCCCGGTCGGCTAACCGTTGGGCAGGTGCCTTCGAGTTCTGCGCAGTCTGCACCAGTTGCACAATCTGGGCCAACGCTGTTTCGCTGCCCACTTTGGTTGCCTGAAAACGCAGTGATCCTAACCCATTGACAGTTCCTCCAATAACTTCATCACCAGGGTGCTTGCTGACAGGGATGCTCTCCCCTGTCACCATACTTTCGTCAATGGCGCTTTCCCCTTCGGTCACGACGCCATCCACCGGGACTTTTTCTCCAGGACGGAGCAAGAGGAGATCACCGACCTGAACGTGCTCGACGGGCACCGTTTCCACCTCTCCATCTCTTCCAATCACGTTGGCTTGTGAGGGAGCAAGACGAAGCAAAGCATTGAGAGCATCAGAGGATCCACGACGACTGCGCATTTCCATCCAGTGACCGAATAACACAAAGGTCACAAGCATCGCTGCCGCATCATAGCTCGTTTCTACTTGCGGAGCAAAGAAGGTGGCAAAGACGCTGAAGAAGTAGGCTACCAGGACGCCCAAGCTCACCAGGACATTCATATTCAGCGTGTGGTTGCGCAAAGCACGCCACGCACCCGCATGAAACATCCAACCTCCCCACCAGACAACTGGCGTGGAAAGCAGCAGTAGCACCCAGTTCGGGCTCATGCTGAAAGGAGTAGACAGGTGTAACTTGAAGAGATTCACGCCCAAAGGAGAATAGAGGACGACAAAGATGGTCAGCACAAGTGAGACGAAGAAGCGGTTTCGCATGTCTGCTTCCATTGCTTGGGCCATGGCTGGGTCACTCATGTCGTGTCCCATCATCCCATGATCCATATCTTGAGCTGAGCGAGCATATGGTCTTGTTGCCAGTGCTCCTCTGCCTTCAGTTAGCGGCTTGCCACAAGTAAAACCACAATCCTTGACCATCTCTCTAAGTTGTGCCTCGCTGAAAGTAGCCTCATCATAGGTAATTGTCACGGTTTGTGAGACATAACTGGCCTCTACCTGCGTAATCGGCTCAAGCTTTCCTAAGCGCTTTTCAATCTCGCGAGCGCATCCGGCAAAGTTCAGCCCTTTGACTGGCAATGTGACGGTTTTCATCGTGTTTCTCTTTCCCTTTGTGAAGAGAGACCTTCCTCTCTATGCAAAACAGAGGCAAACACTCGCTTCTCATACCCCTACCAGGGGGGTATAAAAACACTCTATCATACCTGCTATGCAGTGTGCAAAGAGGATTGGAGAGCAGAAGAACACGATGTCATTTGCTGCATGGCTCCGGCGCGGTGGCATCAGGTTCGCAGGTGAGCATCGGATTTTCTCTATGGAATGAAAAGACGACCTCTGTGCTCCAGCGTCCTGCTTTCATGCTACCCTTTTTCATCCAGGGTGGTGTAGCCTCTCCATGAGGATCTTATTTGAAGGTCGCTGCATGGACGCCGTTGTCTTCGAGTTCATGCATGATCCCTTGTGCCTTGTCGGTCGCCGCATCTACGGCTGTGGAACCTTTACGCTGCTCGTGCTGCTTACGCTGCCCGTACCGGGTCATGCCCTGTGGCTTGTACACCGACAGCACCGTGAGTACGAGCAACACTACTAGGGCAGCACCGGAGGCGACTACCATGAGGATCTGCGTCTTGTGGAGATCGGCACTGAACACTGCCATCTTTGCCGCTACGCCTGCCAGGAGGTCAATTGGCTGCGTATGCACCAGCAAGACGATGGTGGCAAAAATGGTGATCAGGAGTTTCATCAGGACCCAATAGTACCGGAACAAGCCCCACCTGGTACCCAGTGACGAGACAACCCCGCTGAGTAGCGAGACGAGGGCTAGCGGGACGATGACGAACCGGGTGGTCAACTCCATCGCGAGATAGGCGGCTCGTACCAGCTGAACATCCTGGCTGGTCAGACCGGCGACGGCGAGAGCCAGGAAGCCAGCGACCGCGCCAAACCAGCCGACCGAGGAAGTGACATGCACGGTGAGCGCGAACTTACGGAGGCCGGGTGTCATGATCATAGCTATTGCACCCCGTGTTCTATGACATGTGCATGTGGTCACCAAAGCCATGGCCAGTGAGATGCAGGATCACAAACAGCAGGACCAGGATGATGACGATGATCACAAACACTTTCACCCAGCGTGGTGCACCAGTGGTCGATCCGCGGTCGGGCCTCATGCGGGTGGTGCTGTTGGAGGATGGGGCTGCCATGTGCGTGCCCTCCTCTGCCGCGCCTCGTAATAATAATTTTCTCATTGAGAGATCCTCCTCTTTGTTTTCATGATCTCTTAGCGCAAAATCCAGTCAGGGTCTCGCGCCACTGTCTGTCCCTGTGCATCAAAAGTGAGAAAAGTGAGCTTAGCATTCTCATTTCTGATGCGCGATCTGTGCTCCTGGTGTGAAGCCCTGAGGGTATGTGGGGAACAGTAACCCGTTCCCTGGTTCCCCTTACCCCTCATGTGAGAAGTATCTGGCTTGTTGCCTGCACGCACTCGTCGACAGAACGTCGTGTATCTTTACTTGTGTCCCTCTTTCGAGTATGCTAGAGAAAGCACCACCAGTCAAGAAGCAAAAGCAGCCGCTCTGTAGGATAAGCGACAAAGACAAGGAGAGTGTCGATGAAGACGTCTTTTGAGCAAGCAGATTTACGTGTTCGACGCACCCACAAATTGCTGTGGGAAGCGCTTATGGCAGAGCTTTCCGAGCGAGCATTCGAGGAGATTACCGTCAAGGACATCTGTGAGCGGGCTATGATTCATCGCACGACATTTTATAAGCATTATGAGGATAAGTATGCCCTGCTTGAGCAGGGAATGCGACAGATGTATGACGCTCTGGTGGCAGAAGAGGTGCATGTGCCACCCAGCGCGTTCTCCGTGGAGCATCCTCCTCCCTATTTTATTCGTCTGTTCGAGCATGTGGCACAACATCAGCAATTTTACAAGCTGATGCTGTGTGGAGAGGGGATTGGTCGGTTTCAGAAGCTGGTCAAGGAGTATATTGCAGAAATGGCTTCGGCCAAAGTGCGCGAATTGACCCCGACCAATCAGCACTTCGCCGTTCCACTTGCCATGCATGTGCAATTTGTCGCGGGAGCAGTTCTCAGTCTCCTGGCCTGGTGGCTTGAGAATGACATGCCTCTTTCTCCTCATCACATGGCACAATATTTGCTCAGGATTTCAGGCGGCCACTCGACGCTTTCGCACATCGAGAGGAGGACGAAATAGTCCGAATACAAATGACAAAAGCGAACCTGCTCACTTTGAGCAGTGGTAGAGATCACATAGCAGATCTCAGTAGTGGGTCATGCCAAGAGGAGGCTGTGGTAAAATGAAACCATCATTGCCCCCGAAAAGGAGACCTCTGGTAGAGCGCCTCAAAGATATCGCGAACCGTCATCCCTCCTTCTACAGGGCGTTCCCACATCAGTTCTATGATATCGGCCTCCAGGTCACCAAGAACGTTGCGGATGCTGGGCCGATCAGGTCGAAATAGGGGAATATCCAGTTCAAGTGACATGGTCCTCTCTCTTTCGCTCATCATTTTTCATTCCACTGAACCAAGCGTCCAATTCCGTGAAATGACGAATGAGAGGGAGTTTTTGACGATTCATGGTACCCCTTCACTGACCCATGAGCAAAAAACACGAGGCTTGTGGGGCCACGTGAGAACATTGCTCCGTCTCTCTACAGTCTATCGGTTCCTCCTCTTGCTTCACCTATAATTGTCCAACGTACTACTGCCGATAGGAGAGAAAGAGATGTTCTGTGAAGGATAGCTTGATCCTTCACAGGTCATTAAGCGTGTTTCTATCAAACGGGATACCTATCTTCCCAAAACAAAGCAGGTTTGAGCATCCAAAACAGTGCGTCTCGCTGAAAAAATGGTGCAGGGAACTGGTAGTGGTACCCGATGTGGAGACAACATTGAAGAGATAGGAGCATATGGTGCGATGAATGATACAATCCAGGATCGATGGGCTCAACGAATCCTCTCGCCACGTTATAAAGACGACCCTGAACTGCAGGCAAACTTCATTCAAATGCGGAATAACGTTTTACAGAATGCCCGAGTTGCTCAAGGGGAAACCGTGCTCGATGTGGGTTGTGGAAATGGGCTCATTGCCTTTGAGGCTCTTTCTCGTGTCGGAGAGCAAGGAAAAGTGCTCTTCTGCGATAGTTCCCAGCAGTTACTCGAGCATTGTCAAGCTCTTGCCGACAAACGGGGAGTTCTCGATCAATGCCAGTTCCTCGTCGCCTCAGCTGATGACTTGTCTCTGGTCGAGACGAACGCTGTTGATGTTGTCACAACCCGTTCAGTGCTGGTCTATGTGAAGGAGAAACAGCAAGCCTTTCGAGAGTTCTATCGTGTTCTCAAGCCTAAAGGGCGACTTTCGATCTGTGAACACATTCCCTCTTTCATGTATCCTGAGCCACCGAATATGTTCTTTGGATATGATGTCACTCCTATCATGTCCATTACTCAGAAGTTGCGTGCTCTCTATGAACAGCTTGAGCCCCCAGAGATAGGAAACTTTGGCGTGCATGACCTCTGGAGGTTCGTCACGGACGCAGGGTTTTCAGAAGTTCATCTGGGATTCGTTGTTGATATTCTTCCTGGTAGAGCGCAAAATGGTTCTATTGCTCAGAAGCCGAGCTGGGAAGCATTCCTGAAAGGGTCTCGCCATCCTTTTGTTCCCACAGTCAGAGAGGCTATGCACCAAGCACTGACAGCAGACGAAGCAGAACAATTTACCAGCTATCTTCGTCCTCTGCTTGAAACCAGACAGAACGAAAGACGATCAGCTCTCGCATACCTCTTGGGGGTGAAGCCGGAAGAGGCGGTGTGAAGAGGTCTCTTCAACTTGCTACCTGGATTGACTGGTTGGAGAACCACCAGTTGATGATTCTTCTGCTCAGGAATAGAGATTTCTCCAGTGATCCCGTCATAGTCCATCGGGCGATAGCTACTGTCAGAGATCAAGATCACGACTTTGGAAGTGTTGAGATCCGCAGCGATCTGTCGTTGGAACAGTTCTGTTGAACGGCTTTCCATGGGGAGTTGGGCTGCAGTTGACTCGGTTCTGCTCTCTCAGACCACCCAAAGAGAGACCGAGACGACTCAGTGTCGCGATGCTGAGCCTGCGAACTCTCTTGCAAGTAGGATATTGCCCCCTTGCTGTCTTCACCTGCTTTTGGCGTCTTGGGAGGCTCTTGCCTGAGAGCATCCCACGGCTTCTCAATCGGGTGTCGTGAATGTAACCGTCGCTCCGTGCAGGGTATTATCTGGCGTGCGCACCTGCAAACCCCCTGACCATATCCCAGACGTGGGGATATCTCCTTGCGAACGGAATTCCCCCTTGCCGTCTGGCTGTAAATTGATTGATTCTGGGCCCCTATTCGTCATATCATCGAAAAACGTGGAGAGGGTAAGGGAGACACCCACGACATTGGTAGCCTGTTTGCCATCACTATCCAGAACACGTACGGTGAAGACAGTGGGACCGGAATGATTCGGCGTCACAGTAAGGACCAGGTTGAATTGGAGATCCGCTGTCGTGCCAGTTATAGTGAGCGGCGTTCCCTGGGGGCTTGGCGTCGAGGTGGGCCGCTGCTGATTTGGCTGTGCTGTCACTGGCTGTAAGGTTCCAGCAAAGGTGCTCATCAATCCAGTACAGATGAGAACTGCGACGCCAAGCACTGGTTCCCAGCGGAGCACCTTGATCAATCGTCTGGTCTGTCTGGCCACGTTCTCCTCAAGGTGTTTGATTTCCTGGGCTGTGGGACGTTCCGCCTGATCAGTATCTCCATTTTCTTTCATTTCTGCCATTTTCGCTTCATATGTACCAAATGTCTTCTCTAGACGCGGGCGGAAGAACCGGACATGGATGGCACTGGTCACCAGCAAGGCTATGACACATCCGACCTTCACCGTCAGAGCTCGTCCATAAGTGGTCGTCACCAACTGGTTTAGTGAACTCATATGGACGGTCGCATTGAAGGGACCGGTCAGCGCCATGATGACGACACCAGCAATTGCCAGTGGCGAAAAGCTGGTCACTGTTGTCAGCAGAGCGCGAGTGCACTGGACGAGCGATTTGCCTTTCAGCACTGGCAGATAGATCACCGATAAGTACATCATCCCACCGATCCACAGCGATGCAGCCACCAAATGCAGCCAATTTGCCGTGACGCTGTAAACCAGGATGGTGTCATTGGTGGCAGCCGCATGCCCGGAGATGGTCACGGCTGTCAGTAAGGTAAGACCTAGTAGCAGCTTTGTCCAGGAAATAACCTCATCTACAATGGGTGAGCGTTGCCGAGACCAGAAGCCGTAGATGGTAAGCACAAAGGCCAACAGAAGAACGATTTCACGCAGGGTCCAGAATGTTCCAAAGCGGCCATCGGACATCAGTTTGCCAAAGAGCGGAAAGACCTGGACGAGGTCCCCTCCGGTCAGGAATAGTCCCTGTCCTATCAGCACCCCCAGATTGGCGATGAAGGCCTCGAGCAAGATGGGAATAGAGAAGAAAAGCTCAAAGCCCTGCTTTGCTCGCTGGTCGAGAGCACGTTGCTCTGCTACGTCAGTATCGGGAGGCTGTGAGACAAAGGAGTGCCAGATTTGTGCTCCGACCCAGAAGACCACGCTCAGGTCGACGAGGGTGACCATGACGAAACTGAACAGCGTGGGACCATTTAGCTGGCCTGTATGGCCTGTATACAGTTCTGAGGTCGTATTGTCTCCACCCAGCGCATCCTGTCCGGGATACGGTCCCTTTAATGAAGGAATACTGCCATCAGCTGCTGCCACTTTGAAGAGAAAAGAGCTGCGCAGCACATGACCATCACCGGCGGATTGTGCTTGCCAGACAACGACATAGACATCCGAAGGCAAGTTGGGCTTGAGAGAAATATCCATTTCGCGCGAGTTCCCGGACGAGATATGGGCATCATTGCGATCAACACGATGATTGGCAGCATTGACAACAACAGCAGTGCTAAAGGTCGAGACTAAGATTTCGCTAAACTGCATGCGGACTTGTGCAGGAGCACTTGACAAGACAGCATCTTTGGGGGGATCAGACACTAATAAGATGGGGTGAGCCTCACTAGGTTCCGGAAAGAGAAAGATCAGGCAGATGGCAAGCGGGAATGCATAGAAGCACAAACGGCGAGCAAAGCTTCTCTGGGAGCGAAAGAGCATGAGACCTCCTCCTTTAAACCTCAATCTTGACAGAGCACGAGAAATTGAATACTGGGCCAAAGCTCGTCAATTGCGCTAGACGATCGCTGAGGATCAGCATACCAGTCAGGTCTTGACTCAAAAGCCCCTTTGCTACTGGCTTCCTCCCTCAAGAGTACCTCATGAGAGAGGGTTTTTCTAGAGAGAAAGAGGGACAACTTCCCCGTGTACGATTATCAATGGTACTATTGACAAATGTATCGCTGGCT
>WNFJ01046615.1_pt1 | contig 10499 bp, 6 predicted proteins | sample 5400461 | NCBI WGS metagenome assembly WNFJ01 (sample SAMN13153349, study PRJNA577476) | soil metagenome | isolation source: 115 cm saprolite on Douglas fir-dominated hillslope | place: USA:California | collected 2013-09-17
CCTTCTCACCCGGTTTCGGCTCACCGCCTTCAAGGGGCGCGGCTTCACCTACCCGCCCGACCCCGGAGACGGCGCGGTCTACGAGGACGAGTTCGTGGCCTGGCTGGAGGGCGCGTTCCCCGACGCGCGCGCGGACCCCGCGCGCACGATCTTCTACTCCCTCGACAACGAGCCCGACCTTTGGGCCTCCACCCACCCCCGCATCCGCCCCACCGGGAAGGTCACCTACGAGGAGCTGGTGGAGAGGACGAGGGCCACCGCCGCCGCCATCAAGAGGGTGGCACCTCAGGCGCTCGTGTTCGGACCCGTGAGCTACGGCTGGAACGGCTACGTGAGCCTCCAGGACGCCCCCGACGCCAGGGGCCGCGACTTCCTGGACTTCTTTCTGGACTCGATGCGGGATGCGGAGGCTCGGTCGGGGCGAAGACTCCTCGACGTCCTTGATCTGCACTGGTACCCGGAAGCCAAGGGGGGAGGAGTGCGCATCATCGAGCAGAGCGGCGCTCCCGAGGTGGCGGCCGCCCGGGTGCAGGCGCCGCGCTCGCTCTGGGACGCCTCCTACGTGGAGAACAGCTGGATCTCCCTGGACGCCCGGGTGGGCGCCATCCGCCTGATCCCGCGACTGAGGGAGAAGGTCGCCGCCCATTACCCCGGCACGCGCCTCGCCTTCACCGAATGGTTCTACGGAGGTGGCAGCGACGTCTCGGGCGCCATCGCCCACGCCGACGTCCTGGGGATCCTCGGGCGCGAGGACGTGTTCGCGGCCACCCTCTGGAACACCGACGACGCGCACGCGCAGTACGTGGACGCCGCCTTCGACGCCTACTGCAACTTTGACGGCCAGGGCTCGCGCTTCGGCGACACGGCCGTGGGCGCCGCCACGTCGGACCCCGTCCTCACCTCGATCTACGCGAGCGTGGACGAAGGGCGCGACGACCGCGTGGTCCTGGTGGCGATCAACAAGTCCTCGGGCCCCACCACCGCGGACCTCGCGCTCACCAACTCGGTGGACCTCAAGCGAGGGAGCACGTTCCGTATCACGGCGGCTGCGCCGCGGCTCGTAGGCGGTGCCGAGCTCTCGCCTCTGAGCCCCAACCTGTTCCGCCTGGAGCTTCCGCCCGCGAGCGTCACCACGGTGGTCCTCCGATCGCCCTGAACCCTCGGCCACCCCCGGGCGGGTTTGCTCACCCGCTGGGGGCGGCGGTCGACAACCTCGACTGCAGGGCGGCGATGGCCTGGGTGGCGCGCAGGCGCAACAGGGCGCTCGGGCTCTCCAGGTAGGCGTAGAGCCCGTCCAGGTCATCCTTCCCGCCCAGCTTGGCGATCAGGAGAAGCGCCTGCCCGCGCACCGCCTCCGACCACTCGGGGTCTCCCGCGGTCCTTTGGGCGAACGCGAGCAGGTCGGGGTCGCCCGGCACGCCCATCTGGAGGAGGGTCTGCAGGACAAAGCCGGGAAGCGGGCTGCCCCCCCCCGGGGGCGGACTCTCCGCCTCCACCTGGCTCAAGGCCTGCTGCAGGGTGGCGCGGGCGGCCTGCAAACGCTCCTCGGCCGCGGGGTCCGGGCTCCGTTGCTCGATCTCGCTCTTCAACCCCTCGAAGCCCGGCGCGAAGTAGCGGTCGAAGAGGTCCCCCCCTGGGGCGGCCGCGCTCCCGCGCGCGCCGGGGTCCACCTGGGCGAAGCGCTGCAGCAGCCCCGATCTCGCCGGGGCCCCGAAGGACGCCAGCGCCTTGCTCAGGGCCTGGTATTCCGGGCCCCTCTGGAGCGCCCTCGGGTCGTCGCTCAGGATGCGAAAGAGCTGCTCGAGGGCGTCCCCCGACCTCAGGGTCTGCAGGGCCACGATCCCCTGCACCCGGGCGGCCGCGCTCTCGGCGCGCAAGACGGCGTTGCCCAGCTGGACCGCCCGGGCGAGGGGGGGCTTGCTGATGCTCAGCCGCAGGACCAGGGACATCGGGGTCTGGTGACCGGGCAGCTCGAGCACGTTGGCCGCGACCAGGACCCCGATCGGGACCACCAGGCCACCCAGGACGAACTTGACCAGCCGCGACCGGGCGTTCGCCCGGTTGAGCAGCTGCTTCTTCCCTCGCGTCTTGCGCCGCCCCAGGGTCAGCCCATCCAGACGGATGCTCACGAAAAGGCTGAGGGCGACCACCAGGACAGCGAAGATCCCCAGGCCGACCGGGGTGTGGAGGTCCCAGTAGGCAGTGTAGCGGGCCAGGACCAGGAGCAGGCCCGCAGAAAGCGCCACCGGGAGAGCGAGCTCCATCAGGAGGCCGCCCAGGCCGAGGGTGCGGCCTTGATCGCCGGGTGGCTTCCCGGGTTCGTTATTCGCGGGGCCGTCCTTGGAGGAGGGTGCCTTGGGGATGGTGGCGTCCAAATCGTCCTCCATGATAGCCGACTTGCCGACCACCCCGCGCTCTTAGTAAGTTACGCTGGGAGCACGTGCGCGCTTCCATTTCACGCCCATGATCCTGGCCGTCCTCGCTTCCCTCACCCTCGCCTCTCCACCCGAGGATCTCTCCGCGGCCGCGGAGGCGCTGGCCTCCGGCGACGCGCACTACGCGCGGAGAGCGGAGGGGGCGCGGGGCGGCATCGCGGACGCCGTCCACGTGGACCGCGCCATCGCCGACTACCGGGTGGCCCTGGCGCTCGCCCCCCTCTCCTACGAGGCGCGCCTGCGCCTGCTGCGGTCCTTCTTCTTTCGCGGCGGCTTCTGCGACATGGACGCGAGGGAGCAGGTCAAGCTGTTCGAGGAGGCCAAGAAGCTCGCGGAGGACACCGTCCGCCTGCTCGACGCGGACCTGCACCGCGTTCATGGCCACCTTCGCGCCGACGCCGCCCGGACGATCGCGCCCGCGGCCGAGATCTACCTGTGGGCCGCGGTCTCCTGGGGGCAATGGGCGGTCTTTCACAAGCTCTATGCCGCCTGGCAGAGCGCCCCCGCGCGGATCCGCGATCTCGCCCTGGCCGCCATCCAGATCGAGCCCGCCATCGCCCAGGCGGGGGCCTATCTCATCCTGGGGCGCCTCCACGTGGAGGCCCCGCGCATCCCCATGCTCACCGGGTGGGTCTCGCGCCAGAAGGGCCTCGCTCACCTCCGCACGGGCCTCGCCATCGCCCCGGACAACACGGCCCTCATGTACTTCCTGGCCGACGCCCTCTTGACCGTGGAGCCCTCCAGCAAGGAAGAGGCCCGCGCCCTGCTCCAGCGCTGCGCCAACACGCCCCCCCGGGCCGAGTACGCGGTCGAGGACGCGCACTACGCCGGGCAGGCCCGGGAGCGGCTGGCCAGCCTTCCCTGAGGGCGGAGCGCCCTCCGGCGCCGCGCTTCAGAGCCCGCGTTCGCGCAGGAGGCAGAAAAGCACGGGGGTGACCAGGAGGGAAAGGACCATGGAGACCGTGACCCCCCCGACCACGGCGATCGCGAGGGGTTGCAGCATCTGCGCCCCCGAGCCCACCCCCAGGGCCAGGGGCAGCATGCCCACGATGGTGGCGAGTGCGGTCATGAGGATCGGCCGCAGCCGTCGGCGGCCCGCGTGGGCGATGGCCTCCCGCAGAGGGTGGCCCTGCGCCGAGAAGTGTTTCTCCGCGTCGAGCATGAGGATGCCGTTCTTGTGCACGATGCCCACCACCATGATCGCCCCCATGAAGGACGAGACGTTGAGGGTGGAGCCGGTGACGTAGAGCCCGAGCAGGGCGCCGAAGCCGCACAGGATGGTGGCCACGAGTATGGCGAGCGGATGCGAGAACGACCGGAACTCGAAGACCAGGATGATGAAGATCAGCAGGATCGACATGAGCAGGACCTGGCTCAGTCCCCGGAACGACTCCCGCTGGATCTGGTACAGCCCCCCGAACTCGATCTCCGTCGGCGCGGGGATGGCCACCTCCCTGGGCAGCCGCTGCTGGATCTCCGCCATGGCGGAGCCGAGGTCGCGCCCCGAGAGCTGGGCGGTGACGGTCGCCAGGGGGCGCAGGTTCTCGCGGTGGACCTCGGCCTGTCCTTCGTCCATCTCCACGTCCGCGATGCTCGCCAGGGGCAGGGTCACCCCGCTGGGGGAGGTGAGCAGGAGCGACCGGAGCTGCTCGATGGTGGTCCGCCGCTCCGCGGGATAGCGAACCCGCACCCCGATCAGGCGGTCGCCCCGGACCATGTTGGAGGCGAGATCACCGTCGAGGATCGCGGCCTCGAGGGCGGCCACGTCGCCCACCTCGAAGCCGGCCCGCCTGGCCTTCTGCGGATCCACCCGGAAATTGACGGCGGGGCCGATCACCACGTTGCGGTTGACCACGTCCACGACCCCCTTCACCTTGGGGAGCCACTCCTCGATCGCGTGGGCCACCGCGGTGAAGACCGCGGGGTCGTCGTGGTAGACCTTGATCTCGATGGGCTGGGGTGACCACGCGAGGTCCCCGATCAGGTCCTCCAGGATGTGGGGAAACTCCACCTCGATGACGGGCTCGGCACGGTTGATCCGGCGCCTCAGGTCATCCGTCACCTCTTCCAGGGAGCGCTTGCGGCTCCGCCGCAGCTTGACCAGGAAATCCCCCGTGTTCGGCTCCGCGATGGCCAGGGCCAGGCGCGCTCCCACGCGCAGGGAGTAGCTCTCGACCTCCGGCGTCTCCAGCAGGAACCGCTCGATGTGGCTCAGGACACGGTGGGTCTCCAGGAGCGAGGTGCCCGCGGGCATCACGTAGTCGAGGACGAAGGCGCCCTCGTCGGTGGGGGGCAGGAACCCGCTCCCCAGCCGGAGGTAGATGCCCACCGACAAAAGAACGATCAGCCCGGACCCCAGGAGCACCGCCCGCGCGTGTCCCAGGCACCAGTGCAGGGAGACTTCGTAGCGGGCGGCCAACCCCCGCAACCAGCTCCCCTCCTCGGAGCGCTCCGCCGCCTCGAGGTCGGTCGGGCCCGGCCCCCCCCGTGCGCGCAGGAGGAAGCCCGCCAGCACGGGGGTAAAGAAGAGGGCCAGGAAGAGGGAGGCCAAGAGGGCCGCGACCAGGGCCAGGGCGAGGGCCCGGAAGAACACCGCGGTGATGCCGCCCAGGAAGACCAGGGGCACGAAGACCACGGTGGGGGTGAGGGTCGAGCCGATGAGGGCGGGGGTCAGCTCCTGGACCGCGCTCCGGGCCGCCTCCCGCGGATCCTGACCCATGGACAGGTGCACCGCGATGTTCTCGACCATGACGATCGCGTCGTCGATCACCACTCCGATGGACGCGGCGATGCCGCCCAGGGTCATGATGTTGAAGCTCATGTTGAAGAGCTTCATGAAGACGATGGCCATCAGGGTGGAGATCGGGATGACCAGGGCCGCCACCAGGGTCGTGCGCCAGCTCTTCAGGAAGCCCACCAGGACGGCCACGGAGAGGAGGAGCCCGATGACGATGCTCTCCGTCACGCTCCCGATGGAGTCGCGCACCAGGATGGACTGGTCGTAGAAGGTGGCCAGCTCGATGTCCCCGGGCAGGCTCCGGCGGATCTCCCGGAGCTCCCGGTTGACGTCGTCCGCGATCTGGACCGCGTTCCCGTCGGGCTGCTGCAGCACGTTGACCAGCACCGCGGGACGACCGTTGGCGGTCACGATGTTGTAGACGGGGCGCTCCCCCTTCACCACCCGCGCCAGGTCCCGGACGCGGATCGGGGTGCCCCGCACCACGTCCACCACCGTGTTCGCCACGTCTTCCGGGCCGCGCAGGAGGCCCGTCACGGTGGTGAGGTACAGGTGGTAGTTCTCTTGCACCATGCCGGCGGCCTCGATCCGGTTGTTGTTCCGGATCGCCGCCACGACCTTGCTCAGGGGCAGGTTGTAGGCGTTGAGCTTCTGGGGCTCCACCAGCACGTGGTATTCGGGAGCCCGCCCCCCCACGATGCGCGTCTCCGCCACCCCCGGCAGGCGATAGAGGCGGGGGGCCAGGTTGTAGTAGGCCAGCTCCCAGAGATCGGTCAGGCTCCGCGTGGGGGAGGTGATGCTGAAGCCGATCATGGGGAAGACGGAGAAGGTCAGGCGGTTGATGTAGAAGCGCACCCCGGGGGGCAAGGAGGGGGTGATCTGGGCGACGCGCCCCTGGACCAGGTGCAGGGCGTTCAGGATGTCCACGTCCCAGCGGAAGAAGATGCTGATCTCGGTCGAGCCGCGGGCGGTCACGGAGCGCACGTTGGTGATGCCCGGCACCAGCCGGATCGCCGCCACGACCTTGCTCAGGGGCAGGTTGTAGGCGTTGAGCTTCTGGGGCTCCACCAGCACGTGGTATTCGGGAGCCCGCCCCCCCGACGGGAAGCTGGAAGGCGAAGATGACGCCCGCCACGCAGAAGCTCAGGACGACCAGGAGCATGGCCCGGCCGTGGGCTTCCACGAAGTGCCCGAGACTCACCGTCCTCAACCCTCCGAGCGCCGGGGGGAGCCGAGCCGGTCGAGCAGGCGAGCCAGGGCGGCCTCGTCCTGCACGCCTCCCGAGGCCTCGAAGACCTCGACCGCGACCCCGCCGTCCGCGAAGAAGGTCGCGACCCACCGCTCGTCGGGGACCGCCACCTCGACCCTGATGGCTTCCCCGCGAAACGCCGCGACGTGATAGGCCGCCCTCCTCTCGTCGAGCCCCGCCAGGAACTCGGCGAGCTTGGGCAAGGCCTCCGCGGGCCGGGCGGAGCCGTCCCTGGCCTGGGACAGCAGCCGCACCTCCTCCCGCACCTCATCGAGGCGCAATCCCTTCGCGCCCAGGATTCCCGCGGCCAGCCCCTCCGGCTCGTGGAGCAGCCCCAGAAGAAGGTGCTCCGTGCCGATGTGCGGCCCGTTCATCCGCCGGGCCTCCTCGGCCGCGTGCTGGAGGGTGGCCTTGGCGGCCGGGGCGAGCGGGATGTCGACCGACGTCGGCGTCGGTCCTCCCACCCCTCGGGCCTCGACCTCCTTTCGCACCGCTTCCGAGGTGACCTGGCCGCGGCCGAGGATCTGGCCCGTGACGCCCCCGCCCTCGCGCAAGAGGCCCAGGAGCAGATGCTCGTTCCCGATCGCCGAGCTGCCGAAGACCGCGGCCTCGTAGCGCGCGAAGAAGATCACCCGACGTGCCCGCTCCGTGTAGCGTTCGAACATGCCCGGCCGGTCTCGGACTCTAGGGCCCCGCCCCGCGGGCGTCAAGAGGAAGAGCCCCGGCGCTACAATGAGCGGAGCGTGGCGGGTGAAGCCAATCCGGCGGGAACATCGGAGAACGACCGGACGGTGGTCGGCCTCCGCGCGCGGCTGGCCGGAGCGAAGGGACATCTCCTGGATGCCCTCGGGGGCCTCTCGGGGAAGGCCCGCTTCGCCCTGGGCCTCGCGCTGCTCGCGATGTTCCTGCTGGGCGTCTCGGCCGCCGTCTCCCTGCCCTCCGCCACCCTCAAGCTCGTGTGCCGCCACGATTTTCGAAGCGCGGACCTCACGGTCTCGATCGACGGCGAGGTCGTCCACACGGGCACCGTGACGGGAGCGGTGCGGAAGAAATTCGGCGTTCTCGAGAAAACGGAGGTGACCTACGCCCGGCCCCTCGCCGTGGCCTCGGGCCGGCACCTCGTCGAGGTGCGCCTGCGCGCGCCCGGCTACGACCATGCCCGCGCAATCTCGGGAGAATTCAGTCGCGGGAAGGAATCCACGCTGAGCGTCGACTCCGGGCGGGACCTGTCCCTCGCCTGGCGGGGCGCCCCCGGGGGAGCGGGCGCCCCGGAAGCGGCGACTGCGTCTTCCTCGTGGTTCAAGTACGCGCTCTCCATCCTCATGACGATCTTCGGCTCCATCCTGTCGGCGTCGATCGGCGTGCTCGTCCAGGATTTCCTGCGCGCGCCGAAGGCCCGCCTCGAGACGGGACGCGTCCAGACCGAGGGTTCGAAGGCCAGCTCGTAGCTCACCGGACGGTCTTCACGCCGCGCCTCTCCCGGGCCCCTTCGATCACGAGGTACAGCACGGGGATGAAGAAGAGGTTCAGCAGGGTGGCGGCGATCATCCCCCCGAACACGGTCGTGCCCACGGAGTGCCGCCCCGCCTGCCCCGCCCCCTGGGCCAGCACCAGCGGCACCACCCCCAGGATGAAGGCGAAGGACGTCATCAGGATGGGCCGCAGGCGGATGCGCGACGCCTCCACCGCCGCCTCCACGATGGTGAGCCCTCGCTCCCGCAACTGCTCCGCGAACTCCACGATCAGGATCGCGTTCTTGCTGGCGAGACCGACCAGCATGACCAGTCCGATCTGGCAATAGACGTCGTTCTGCAGGCCCCGGAGCCACTGCGCCCCCACCGCGCCCAGAAGGGCCATGGGCACGGCCAGGAGCACGATGAAGGGGAGCACGAAGCTCTCGTACTGGGCCGAGAGGGTGAGATAGACCACCAGGGTGCCCAGGCCGAACAGGAGAATGGAGGTGCCGGCCGACTCCAGCTCTTCCAGGGACAGCCCCGTCCAGTCGTAGCCGAAGCCCTGGGGCAGGGCCTTGGCGCTCAGCCCCTCCATGGCCTCGATCGCGTGTCCCGAGCTGCGTCCGGGGGCGGCCGAGCCGTTGATCTCGGCCGAGCGGAACAGGTTGTAATGGCTGATCACCTGGGGGGTCGCGGCCTCCGTCAGCCGCACGAGGTTGTCGAGGGGAATCATGGTCCCGCGGTCGGAGCGCACGTAGAACTGGCGCATGTCCCGGGGAGCAGCGCGGAACCGCTGGTCCGCCTGGACGTAGACGCGGTAGGAGCGGTTGTTGAAGTCGAAGTCGTTGACGTAGGCCGAGCCCATGTACACCTGCAGGGTGTCCGTGATCTGCTGCAGGGGAACCCGCACCGCCTTGGCCCTCTCGCGGTCGAGGGTCACCACGAGTTGCGGGTCGTTGGCGGTGAAGCTGCTGAACAGCCCCGCGAGGCCCGGGGTGGAATTGCCCTGGCGCACCAGATCCTGGGTGACCCGGGCCAGCTCCTCCAGCGAGTGGCCGGCCTGGTCCTGCAGGACGTATTGGAAGCCGCCGAAGTTCCCGAGCCCCTGCACCGCGGGGGGCAGGACGGGAATCACGACCGCGCCCGTGATCCCGAAGAAGGGCCCGCGCAGCCGCTCGAGCACGGCCTGGGCCGAATGCTCGTGGCCCCGCCGCTGCGAGTAGGGCTTGAGCCCGAAGAAGACCATGCCCCGGTTGGGGGCGGTGCCGCCGAAGCTGAAGCCGGAGACCGCGAAGACGGTGTCCACCTCCGGGACCTTCTCCAGGATGGCCTGCACCTGCTGGCCGATCGTCTTCGTGTATTCCAGGGAGGCCCCTTCGGGCGACTGGATGACCACGATACCCCACCCCTGGTCTTCGTTGGGCACGAATCCCCGGGGGACCCTCTGGTAGACGAGGTAGGTCAGGCCCAGCCCGGCCAGGAACAGGGCAACCGCCAGACGCCGGTGGCCCAGGATGCGGCGCACGGAGACCGCGTAGGCGTCCGTGAACGCCTTGATGACCCGGTCCACCCGGGTGAAGAACCAGCCCTTCTCGCCGTGCCCCCGGCCCAGGAGGATGGCGGAGAGGGCGGGAGTGAGGGTGAGGGCGTTGAACGCGGAGATGGAGATCGAGAAGGCGATGGTCAGGGCGAACTGCCGGAAGAGGATGCCCGTGGTCCCCGGGAACAGGGCCACCGGCACGAACACCGCCACCAGCACCAGCGAGGTGGCGATCACCGCGCCCGTCACCTCCTTCATGGCCGCCGACGAGGCCTTGACGGCATCGCGCTGCCCCGCGCTGATGTGCCGCTCGATGTTCTCGATCACCACGATGGCGTCGTCCACCACCAGCCCCGTGGCCAGGGTGATGCCGAAGAGGGTCAGGGTATTGATGGAGAAGCCCAGCAGCTTCACGAAGGCGAAGGTCCCGATGAGGGAGACGGGGATGGTGGCGGCGGGGATCAGGGTGCTGCGCCAGTCCTCCAGGAAGATGAAGATCACCAGGATCACGAGGGCGATGGCCTGGGCCAGGGTGATGAGCACGTCGCGGATGGACTCGCTCACCACCTCCGTGGTGTCGAAGGCGACCGAATGCTTCATGCCGGGCGGGAAGCGCTTGGCCAGCCGTCCCAGCTCGGCCACCGCGTCCCGGTCCACCTCCAGCGCGTTGGCGTTGGAGAGCTGGGTGATGGCGATGCCCACCGCGTCGTGGCCGTTGAACTGCAGGTCCGAGCTGTAGTCGGCCGCCCCCAGCTCGGCCCGGCCCACGTCCCGCAGCCGCACCAGGGTCCCGTCATCCCCCGTCTTGAGGATGATGCTCTCGAACTCCGAGGGCTCGGTGAGGCGTCCCACCGCGCGCACGCTGATCTGGAACGCCTGCCCCGGCGGAGCCGGGGGCTGGCCCACCTGTCCGGCCGCCGCCTGGACGTTCTGCTCGCGCAGCGCGCTCACCACGTCGGAGGCGGTGAGCTTGCGGCTCGCCATGCGCACCGGATCCAGCCAAAGCCGCATCGAGTAGCGGCGCTCGCCGAAGATGAAGACGTCCGCCACCCCCTTCACCCGCTTCAGGGCGTTCCTCACGTAC
>WNFJ01119397.1_pt1 | contig 10499 bp, 8 predicted proteins | sample 5400461 | NCBI WGS metagenome assembly WNFJ01 (sample SAMN13153349, study PRJNA577476) | soil metagenome | isolation source: 115 cm saprolite on Douglas fir-dominated hillslope | place: USA:California | collected 2013-09-17
AGACGTTGGCGATCAAACCAATCGTCAGGGTGATAGCAAAGCCGCGAATAGGGCCGGTTCCAAAGAGGAATAGGAAAAAGGCCGAGACCACGGTCGTCACGTGCGTGTCGATAATCGTCAGAAAGGCTTTGTCAAAACCGGCGTCCACGGCGGCCGCCGCAGACTTGCCGTTGCGCAGTTCCTCGCGGACGCGTTCGAAAACCAGGACGTTGGAATCCACACCCATGCCGATGGTCAGGATGACACCGGCAATGCCGGGCAGCGTCAGCACGGCACCGAAGAGGCCTAGAACTGCGAGAAGAATGACCAGGTTCAGGATCAAGGCCAGCACGGCATTGCCACCGGAGAGGCGGTAATAGACGAGCATGAAAAGCATCACGACGACCAGGCTGAGTACGGAAGCCTGCACGCCATGGCGGATGGAATCCGCACCGAGCGACGGCCCGACAGTGCGCTCCTCGAGATATTTGATAGAGGCAGGAAGCGCGCCGGCGCGGAGGACAAGTGCGAGATCATGGGCACTTTCCTGGCTGAAGTTTCCTTCGATCAAACCGGAATCATCAATGCGGCCATTGATCACCGGAGCGGAATAGACGCGGTGCTCCAGTACAATGGCCATCTGGCGACCCTTGTTTTGCTCGGTGAAAGGGCCGAAGCGACGGGCAGCTTCCGGTGACAGTGTGAAGTTCACTTGCCACATGCCAGGATTCGAAGTATTGCGAGTTTCGACAGCGCTGCGCAAGTCGCGGCCGGTGACGACAGGGGCGCGGCTCAAGACGTACCAGCTTTCGGCGGTGTCGAATCCACCTGAAGGGTTACGCGTCTCCGAGCGGCCGGGGACGAGTTCCGTGCCCGGAGGCAGAACGCCTCCATGACGGCTGAGCGCCTCCGTCTGCGAAGCGTAGGGAACCTGATCTTCGACCAGTCTTAATTCCAATTGACCACCGGCCTGGATGACGGACTTGGCGCGAGTAGGATCGCCTTCGCCGGGAAGCTGCACGAGGATTTCATTGCTATTCCTGCCTCCCCGCAGCTGAATGGTGGGCTCGGTCAAACCCAGGGCATTGATTCGGCGCTCGATGGTCTCAAGCGATTGCGTCATGGTCGATTCTTGATTGCGGGCGACGGCGCTCGGACGAAGCGTCCAGGTATAACCGTTCAGATCGCCAGCGGCCGCCGACATGTCCCAGTCGGTGGCAAATTGAGCGCTATGAAAGTCGCGGAATTGCGAGAGCTGGGCGGGATCGACATTGCGAACAAGAATGTGCGTGTCGTCGACACGGCGCACTTCATCGAAATGAATATTTTTCGCGCGCAGCAGGGTGGTCAGGCGGTCCACGGTGGTGTCCGTCTCCTGCGCGATGGCTTCCTGGACCTGCACCTGGAGGATGAGGTGCGTACCGCCCTGGAGGTCGAGGCCGAGCTTGATCTGTTTGGAGAAATTGTCCTTCATCTGCGCGACCGAGGTAGGGAACACCGGGTAGCCGAAAAGGAAATAGATACAGAACAGAATGACGGCGAAGATGAAAAGCGCTTTCCACTTCAGATTGGGATTCATGGTCAGAAAGTAAGACGTGTAGTCCGGCGAAGGGTGGGCTTATTTTGCATCTTCCGATGCCTCCACCTGAGCAATCGCCGCACGCGCGATGCGAGAATGACCGAATCGCCATCGATACCGTTGACGGTGCCATAGATGCCGCCGCTGGTGATGATTTTATCGCCGGCCTTGAGGTCCGCCAGCATCGCCTGCACTTTTTTGCGCTGGCGCTGCTGCGGCATGATCACCATGAAATACATGATGGGGAACATGAGACCGAGCGGGATCAAGAAGCCGCCGAAACCGCCGCCAGAAGCTTGTAACAGGATTGCTGCCATCATTTCGTTTTGGTCTAGTCCTTCTTCGTTCGATCTGCGTTTTCAGTCGTCAGTTCTCAGTAATCAATGCTGAAACCGAACTCTTGTGTCTTCGCCCGGTTCCGGTTCATCCGTCCTCTACGCTCAACTCGTTCTGCGAACTGACTGAGTTCTGGCCGGCGCATAGGCATTCTTCCGAAAGAAGAACGACAGAAACGCCGCGCCGCAGGCACAGCACCCGCGCTCCTGCGTCGCAGACATCTCTTCGATTCGTTTTGGCGCCCCGCGGACGGCCCGCGCACACCTCAGAATCCCGCCTTCAGGCGGGACCCGCAGCATAGCGCGCGTGCATGTCAGATGAGAAATTCGCTAGGTTCCCAAACTCGATAGCCTCGCGGATTTGGCGCATTATGTCAAGGTAAAAGTGGACGTTGTGATGGGTAGCGAGAATCGCCGCGGTGAGTTCTCCCGCGGCGAAGAGATGACGAAGATAGGCGCGAGAGTAGCGGCGGCAGACGGAGCAAGTGCACTGCGGATCGATGGGCCGCTGATCCTGGGCGTAGCGCGCGTTCTTGATGAGCACGCGGCCTTCGCTGGTATAGAGACAGGCATGACGCGCGGCGCGTGTCGGGAGCACGCAATCCATCATGTCGATGCCGAGCGCGACATAATCCGCGAGCTGTTCCGGGCGGCCAACGCCCATCAGGTAGCGCGGGCGGTCCTTGGGCAGCAGTGCCGTCACTTCGGCGGCCATTTCGCAGGTGGTTTCATGCGGTTCGCCGACGGCAAGGCCGCCGACGGCGAATCCAGGAAAGTCTAAATCGAGGAGTTGCCGCGCACTTTCGCGACGCAAATCAGCAAACGTCGCGCCCTGCACGATGCCGAATTGCCATTGGCTGAGATTTCCGTTACGTCGCGCGCATTCCTGAAAATAGATGCGCGCGCGCCGAGCCCATTCCGTGGTTCGCTTCAGCGCGGCTTCCGCTCTGTCGCGGGGCGCAGGCGTTTCGATGCACTCATCGAGGGCCATGGCGATGTCTGATCCCAGCGCGAGCTGGATCTCCGCGGCTTTTTCCGGTGTGAGGAGATGCTCCGAGCCGTCGAGATGGGAACGGAAGCGCACGCCCTCATCGGTCATTTTTCGCAATTCGGAAAGGCTGAAGACCTGATAGCCGCCGGAGTCCGTGAGGATGGCGCGCGGCCAGGACATGAATTGATGAAGCCCGCCGAGCTTGCGGACCAGTTCGTGTCCGGGACGCAGATAGAGATGATAGGTGTTTGCAAGGATGATTTCTGCGCCGAGCTCTTCGAGAACTTCTTGGGTGAGGCCCTTGACGGTCGCCTGCGTGCCCACGGGCATGAACACCGGGGTTTCGATTGCGCCATGCGGAGTGGTCAAGCGCCCGCGGCGCGCGCCAGACGGATCGGTCTTCGCTATTTCAAACGAAAAGTTCATCTTCGACTAAACACCGGAGAGCAGGACAGGCAAGAATGCCTGTCCTACTTCAGTGTATCAGGAGAAGATAAACGCCCAACCCACGCGGCAGGCAACGAATACCGCCCACACGCCAAAAGCGATGGTGTAAGTCTTCGATCCCCTAAGCTTCTTGGGATTCACGGCGGCAAATCCAATCGCCAATAGGATCAAGGTCCAAAACGTGAAAATATCGAAAGACTTGCACAGCGCGACAAGCCATTTTGCCGATTCATCGGGCAAAAATGCCGCCAGATTCGCGGCTATAGGATTTTCAAGGTCGGCAGTGCCGTACGGTTTCAGATAGAGGATTAGCATGAAAAGCGGGCTGCTTACCAGCCCGGTAAGAAAGGCATGTGACGTAATGCTGAATGCAGCGCTGAAATTTGTGCTGGCCCCACCTAGCAGGCTATAGGCACCCCACATCACAAGACCCACGACCAGAGCACCGAGAATCGGGCCCAGAAGCCCAATCCCATAGGTGAAGACGGGAGAGAACTTGGCGCCGCCTTCGATCTGCTGCTGCTTCTGTTCGGCGGACATCTGCGCCGCGCGCGGACTCTTCTCAATTTGCTGGCTCATAAATTCGCGCCAATTGATCCGCTGATTGATGCAGAAGCTGACGGCCAGACTGAGAACCGTCAGAAGAACAATCGGCAGTACCCAACCGGGTTTCCTGACGATGTCTTCAAAGGTGTTTTTCGGCGAGAAGAATACGCCGATGATTCGGCCGAACGGACTAACAGCTAGCGCCTCCGGCGCTGGAACAGGGGTTGCAGCCATCGAGGACTCCTCCACCACAAGGTTGCGTAGTACTGCCTTCTCTAGAGGGACTACGCACGAGCACCGGGGATTATTTCAGCGGGGGGGATTCTAGCGCAGAGGCAAAGAAGTTGACAATCGAGAGTTAACAGTTGAAGGGCAAGAACAAAAAGAGAGTTACAGAGATGAGCGGATCAGGCGTGGGGGAGTTCGGGGACGGTAGCCAGCAATTCGCGGGTGTAGCTGTTTCTTGGCTGGTGGAGCACCTGTTCGGCGCCGCCCACTTCCAGGAATTGACCGGCGCGCATGACGGCGATGTGCGTAGCGACCTGCGCCACTACCGGCAAGCTGTGAGAGATGAAAACATAGGTCAGCGCGAATTCGCGCTGGAGTTCCTGCAACAGAAGGAGAACCTGGGCGCCGACGGAAACATCGAGGGCGGAGACGGGCTCATCGGCAACGATGAGCTTTGGCTGGAGGATCAGGGCGCGAGCAATGCCGATGCGCTGGCGCTGGCCGCCGGAGAATTCGTGCGGATACCGCGGCACGGCGTCTTCATTTAAGCCGACGCGGCCTAGAATCGCCGTCGTGCGCGCGAGGCGCTGTGCGCCGGAAAGGCCGGGCTCATGAATGGCGAGAGGCTCGGCAACGATTTCGCCGACGCGCATCCGCGGATTGAGTGAGGCGAAGGGATCCTGGAAAATCATCTGCATCTGGCGGCGCTGCGAGCGCAGTTCTTCTCCGCGCAGCGTGAGAAGATCGCGGCCTTCGAAACGGATTTCACCTCCGTCGGACTCGATCAGTCTCAGGAGCATGCGCGCCAGCGTGGTTTTCCCGCAGCCGCTCTCGCCGACGACGGCAAAGGTCTCGCCTCGCGAGACGGAAAAGCTCACGCCGTCGACGGCGGTGAAACGCGCGCCATCAGTTCTTTGCGAAAAGACGCCGCCGCCTCGCCGGTAGGTCTTCCGCAATTCACGCACTGTGAGAAGAGTTTCCATCAGACCAGGATGCAGCGGGCAGCGTGATCGCTGCCGATGATTCGAAACGCGGGGACGGCCAGTGCGCATTCGTCGCGACGAAGTTCACAGCGGGGTTCGAACGCGCATCCGGGCGGGAGTGCCGTGAGCTGCGGAACAGCGCCGGGAATTGGCGTGAGCATGCCACGCTTGAGTGTTGGTGACGCTCTCAGCAATCCTTGCGTGTAGGGGTGCAGCGGCTTTGCCAATACATTTCGTGCGGGCCCTTCTTCGATGATGCGTCCGGCGTACATCACCGCGACGCGCTCGGCCACTTGGGCCACGACCCCAAGGTCGTGCGTGATGAAGAGAAGACCGAGTTGCAGCTCACGGCGGAGCCTATCCAGCAGATCCAGGATTTGCTTTTGCACGGTAACGTCGAGGGCTGTTGTCGGCTCGTCCGCAATCAGCAACCGCGGCCCTGCGGCCAGCGCCATGGCAATCATCGCGCGCTGACGCAAGCCGCCGGAAAGCTGGTGCGGAAACTGTTCCGCGCGGACCTCGGGTTCGGGGACCGCCGCGCGTCGCAAAGAATCGACCGCCTTGCGTTTCACTTCTTTGGCGCTAAGCTTTGGTTGGTGCGCGCGAATCGTTTCTTCGATTTGCGCGCCGATGCGCATCACGGGATTCAGCGAGGTCATCGGTTCCTGAAATACCATGGCGATTTCGCCGCCGCGCACGTCGCGCCATTCGCGATCGGTGAGTGCGGTCAACTTCTTCGTAGACGTTTCCGTCGCCAGCAACGCTTCACCGCTGACCCGCGCCCCAGGTGGAAGCAAACCCATCAGCGCCAGCGACAACATCGTTTTGCCGCTGCCGGATTCGCCGACCAGCCCCAGCGATTCGCCCGCGGCGATGCGCAGCGACACTTCGTTGACCGGCCGCACCCATCCCGACGCCGTCGGCAGTTCCACCGTAAGCCCGCGCACTTCGAGCAATCCGCTCATGCGCTCATCATAGACACGAAATTCGAAACTCGAAACACGAAACTCGGATGGATTTTCCAGCGCGTGGCAATTGCCCAACTAGCGCTGAGAGAGCGGGATTACGAATTTCAGAGCGGTGTGCGTGGAGGAAAAACCGACGACTTTCACGTCTTTCAGGCCGCACTTGCGGCCGGCGGCGAGAACATCGTTTTCGGTGATGCGCTTTTGGCCCTTGGGATAGACGATCCAAACCGCAGCCGCGCCTTCCATGGATTTAGAGATTTTGGATAAGGCGCCGAGGTCTTCCTTCGAATCAGCTCTGAAAAAGATCCATGCCGAATCGCCTGCAACTTTGCTCTTGCTCACGGACTTAGTGAGCTTGCCTATTTCCGAGAGAAATCCGGCATCGAAGCCGCCGAGCAAGGAAACCTTCGCTCCGTGCTTCACTCCGAGCTTTTCGGTGCGCGACTTGGGATGAAGGATTTTCTCGCACCACTTTTCAGCGGCTGCGCCGAGTTGAAAGACCGCGAGCCCTTCCGCCGTCCGCAAGCGGAGTTCGCCGTCCACGGCTTTCGCCGATTTGATCGTGGAAAAGGGAATCTTCAGGCGAAACTCGCCGCGGAAGAGAATCTCGCTCGTTTCGAGCAACGCCTTTCCTTCTGACTGCTGCTCGCCAAACGAGACTGTGCATTTCACTTCGTTTCCCACGGTGGTTCACTCCCCTTTCCGCCAATTTGTTCGGGAAGCGTGACTCTTCGACGGAGCGTGTCGCCCCGTCGAAGGCCCCCACGATAGTAAACTAATACGTTCCATGGCCACGACGGTCACAAACCCGGTGGACTGGAAGCTGATCTGGGCGCAACGCGGCTTCCGCTATTTCTTTCTCGCTATGTTCGTCTCGCTTTTCGGCAGCGGGATGAACTTTGCGGGTGTGAGCTGGTACATCCTGGCCGCGACGCACTCAACGGTAAAAGTCAGCTTGCAGGTCATCGTCGTTACCCTGCCCGGACTGTTCGTGCCGTTTCTCGGGGGCGTGTTGATCGACCGCTTGGACCGCCGTTACTTGGGCGTTTTGCTCGACATCGTGCGAGGCTTCTTCGTCCTCGTCACTGCGTATATCGCGTGGCGCGGCCATTTGCAGCTCTGGCATCTCTACGCCATGACGCTAATTACCGGCATCGGCTCCGCCATGTACTGGGCGACTGTAAACGCGCTAGTGCAGGAAGTGATTCCGCCCAGCCAGTTCACCGGAGCGAATGCCGCGGTGCTCGTGGGAGTGCAAAGCGGCATGCTCATCGCCGGCGCTTTCGTCGGCTTCCTTTACAACTCTGTTGGAATCGCGGGAATTCTAGCCATCGACGGCGCAACTTATTTCGTGTCGGCCTACTGCCTCTATCAAGTGCGCCGCGGGTACGTTTCGCCGCGGGAGAGTCAGAAATATCCGCGGGAGTATAGCGAAGCGACCGAAGCGACTGCCGAAGCGTTGGAGACCGGGGAGAATCCTGAAGTCGCTGAAGCGGGCCTCTCGCTCGCCGTTTACGCTGACATGAAGGAGGGGTTCGCATACCTGAAGCAGCAACCGCTGGTGCTTGCGCTGGGCATCACGCATGCCATCATGATGGCGGGAGTGGTGAGCGCAAACGTCGTTCTCGTTGCGCTGGCTAACGACATTCTTCGGTCCGGTCCGCGGGGGCTGGGCTTTTTGGAAGCAGGCTGGGCCACCGGCGCAATCGTCGGAGGACTCATGGCCAGCCAATTGCCGCAGGCGTTGCGCATGCCGCTCTATGTTGCAGCGTGCGCCGGGCTCGCGGTGGGCCACATGGCGACTCCGTTCGTCGCGTTTCTCGTCGGCGCCGTCATGATGCAGATTCTGTTTGGATTTTGCCGCGCGCTGGGCGGAGTCGTGGCGCAGTCTTCATTAATGACCATCGTGCCGAGACATTTCATGGGGCGGACGCAATCCGCGATGGCGATCCTGACGACGGTGGTGCAGCTTTTCATGAGTATTGCGCTGGGATGGGTCGCTCAAGGAGCGGGCCTGGTCGTGGCCTACGCGTTGCTGGCCGTGCTCTATACCGGAGCCACCGTCTCCGCCATCCGCGCACGCCAGCTCTTGCGCTAAGCTTCGGTGAGGGAACATTCTTTAGTGCGAAGCCGCCATGGAAATTCGCACGAAGCTGCGCAGAGTGACGGCTCGTTGCCCGCGGGTTTGGTTTAGCTCGAAGGGAGCGTGGATGCAGGGGCCGCTGGCGGAAGAACAGCCTTCGAGCCGAGCAGATCCACGGCAGCTTGGTTGAGCTTGGCGCGCAACTGGTAGCGCTCGTTGGCGCTGGTGATGTAGCGAACGGCGATCTCAACGCCACCTATGACCGGTTTCACGTTGATGGCAGGCGCAGCCGACAAGGCGTTCATCTGCCGCGAACGCGCCACGTGTTGCCATTCCTGCTCGGCCTGTTTTGCGGTTTCGGATGTCGCTTCGGCGACTTTTTTCTGAATCGCATCGATCACCGGGTAGGGGTCTTGCCCGGTGGGAATCACCACTTGCAATTCGTCCCACATCCATTGCCCGGACGTCGAGAAATTGAAGTAGTGGCCCTCGATTCGGATGGCCCGAATCGGTCCAGTTGCCGGTTTCGAGCAAGACGGTGTGGAACATCCCCAGCTCGACCACTTCGCCGGTCACGCCGTTGATCTCCACCCAATCGCCGAGGCGGATGCCGTTTTTCCCCATGAGCACGAACCAACCGAGGAAACCCACGATGAAATCCTTCAGCGCTACCGTCAGGCCCGCGCCCGCGAGGCCCAGAATCGTTCCGAGCTGACCCGGGGGTCCGAAAATCACCAGCAGGATGAAGAGCACCGCGGCCACTTGCACGGCAACACGCGTCACTGTGCGGAGCGTTTCCACCTGCCGGCGGTCCAGCGACAACTTTCCGAGCAAACGTTCGAGCCAGCTATCGAAAAAGATTCCCACGAGCAATATTCCCAAAATAATAGCCAGTCCGGTCAGCATTCGGTATACGACCGACTGCTGCTTGCCCGCAACGACATCCGTCCATTTGCCATACACCTCGCCGAGTTGTTTTTGCTCGTCGATCCGCTTGCCAAAACCTGCCAAAGTTTTTTGCTCTGACGCACGCAGCTTCGTCGCCTTCACCAGGGCCGTCGACTCTTCACGGTTCAGATTTGAATGTTTCCTGGCGCCACCAGCGTCCGCGCTGGACGTTGTTTGTTCGCTCGCCTGTGCTGTGTGGGTCTTTTCAGCGCTGATCTGCGATTCCAGCGCATCGTGCTGGGCCGTCAGCGACCTCGCCATGGACTCCGCGTCCTGCTTGGCGTGCCAGAGGAGTTGCTGCTTCTGCTGAAGCGCCGACCATCGCTGCACCCGGTGAATCAATCCCTGCGCTTCGACATCATTGCTGACCGACACATGCATCGTATCCGCCACATGCGAGGCGGCTTCGTGTTCCTCAACCATCGTTTGGATTCGGCCCTTCGGATCTCCGCCCGAACGGATCAGGTCCTGCTTGGCATCATCGGCTTCGTCCTGGTCCAACTCCAGCTGAGCTTTTGCAACATCAAGCTGGTCGTCCAACGCATCCTTCTTGTCCGCGCCAGCCTTTTCGTACGCTGTTGTGAGCCGCGCGACCTCTGCCTTGTCCGCTTCGACGGCTCTCTCCGCCTGCTGCAGCCGCGCCTGGATCTCCTTGGCCTCGGCGCTTAATACCGGTGGATGCTCTTCGGCGTCGCGCACGGCCGCGGCAAAGGCGAGGTCCATCTGGTGGTCCCCAAGCCGCAGGGCTTCCCGCGCCAATGGCTGTTCCTCCGTGCTGGTCGGCATCTGCGCCAGCCGCTGCGCAGTCACGAGTGCCGTTTGATCCACAATCGGCGCTTGCGCTGCCCCTCCATACCCCGTCTTGGTATTCATCGCGGGCGCACTTGCCGGCTGTCCCGTGCGGAGCAAGCCGTACGCAACGGCGCCCAGCAGCGCTACCAACACAATCGCGGCAATTTTTTGCGTCGTCTTCATCCTTTGCTGTTACCCGCGCCCTATTCTAGTACGCAGGGAGACAATCCGGGCGTGGTCTGTTTCATCACTTTCGCAATCTGCACTGTGTTGTTCCCCGGGGAGTTGGCGAGGGCAGTGAAATACTCCCGCTTAAAGATCAATCTGATCCGTCAGGCAAAAATAAAAACGCGCCCAAGTCCTAAGGGCGCGTTGCCGTTCAATACATCTGTCTCTTTCTAGAGATAATCGCGCGAGGGGCCCTCGAGAAACGCGCGCAGCTTGCGCGAGCGCGACGGATGCCGCAGCTTGCGCAGCGCCTTCGCTTCGATCTGGCGAATGCGTTCGCGGGTGACGGCGAAAGACTGGCCGACTTCTTCGAGCGTGTGCTCGCTGCCGTCGTCCAGGCCAAAGCGCATCTTGATGACTTTTTCTTCGCGCGGCGTCAGCGTCTTCAACAC
>WNFJ01285481.1_pt4 | contig 10499 bp, 11 predicted proteins | sample 5400461 | NCBI WGS metagenome assembly WNFJ01 (sample SAMN13153349, study PRJNA577476) | soil metagenome | isolation source: 115 cm saprolite on Douglas fir-dominated hillslope | place: USA:California | collected 2013-09-17
CGCAAGGAGGCTCACCTCGACATCAATCTCGAGCGCGACGTCCAATCCGCAACCACGACCGGATTAGAGCGGTTCCGATTTGTCCATCGTGCCTTGCCCGAGATCAGCCTCAATGACATTGATCTCTCGGTCAGCTTTCTGAAGCGCAGGCTTTCAGCGCCGCTGCTCATCTCGTGTATGACCGGAGGAACCGAGCGCGGAGGTCGGATCAATCGAATCCTCGCTGAGCTGGCGCAGAGATTCAATCTTGGTCTGGGCCTTGGCTCGGCACGGATCTTGCTCGAAGACGCCGGCCGATTGGCAGAATTCAAAGTTCGACCGCTTGCTCCCGATATTCTCCTCCTGGCGAATATCGGGGCCGTTCAACTCAACAAGGGGGTCGCGGTCGACGATGTGATCCGAATCGTCGACATGCTCGAAGCGGACGCCATTGTCTTGCATCTCAATCCGTTGCAGGAGTCACTCCAGGTCGGGGGAGACGTTGATTTCGGTGGGCTACTGGCCCGCATCGAACAGCTGTGCCAGGAGTTAGGCCGACCCGTGATCGTGAAGGAGGTGGGCTTCGGTATCGGCGCGGAAGACGCGCAGCGCATGATCGCCGCCGGCGTCTACGCGATCGACGTCGCGGGGGCGGGAGGCACCTCATGGAGTCAGGTTGAGCACTACCGGCTGACGGGTCCTCTGGCCGCCGTCGCGGCCGTCTTTCGGAGTTGGGGAATCCCGACCGCCGAGGCCATCCAGCGAGTCCGGGCGGCCTTACCGACGACCCCCTTGATTGCGAGCGGTGGGATCCGAAACGGGATCGAGGCCGCGGTCGCCCTCCGGCTGGGTGCCGATCTCGTCGGCGTAGCCGGACCGTTTCTGAGGGCCGCTGCCGCTGGGCGCAGCGAAGCCGCGGACAAGGCTTTTGAATTGATCGAGACCTTGCGTCGGGTGCTGTTTTCCACCGGTTCACGGACGCTTGAAGACTTGCGTCTGGCGCCGATGCAGCACTGGGGGACGGCACCGTGAGCGACGGGAGGGCGACGCCGCGCCGTGCCAAAGGCTCCGCCGGGGCCCAGGGGTCGTCGGCAACCACCCTGGAACGGGATGGCCTGCGGGATCTTGCCGTCAGGGTGGAGGCTCGGCTCGAGCGATTCTTCGACGCTGAGGTGTCGCGCTGGGTGCGGCTCCAGCCCGAGCTTCGCGAGCTGATCGACGTACTGGCGACCCTCACCCTGTCCGGCGGCAAACGCCTGCGCCCTGCCTTTTGCTACTGGGCCTTCGTCGGGAGCGGCGGGGATCCGGTGGATCCGCAGATCATCGATGCCGGCGCCGGGCTCGAGCTGCTGCACACGGCCCTGCTCATCCACGACGACCTGATCGACGATGCATCGCTGCGCCGGGGGATCGAGACCAGCCATGTGCGGTTTGCGGCGCGCCATCGCGAGCACGGTTGGGCGGGAGCATCCGACCGATTCGGCAGCAACGTGGCCGTCTTGCTCGGTGATCTCGCGATTTTTTATGCCTATGGGCTGTTATCCGGCGCGCCACCACCGGCGCGCCACCTCTTCCAGCAGCTGGGGGTGGAGGTTGGCCTCGGGCAGTACCTGGAACTGGTCACCACCGCAGAAGATCGCCGGGACTATGCGGCGGCGCGCTTGATCGCCCGCTATAAGTCAGGCAAGTACACCATCGAGCGGCCTCTGCAACTCGGCGCGGCGCTGGCAGGGCAGCTCGACCAATTGGAGCCGCTAAGCGCCTATGGCCTTCCGCTTGGCGAGGCCTTCCAGCTCTGCGACGATCTCCTTGGCGTGTTCGGCGATTCCGCCGTGACCGGCAAGCCCGTCGGGAGCGACCTCCGCCAGGGGAAGTGCACGGTGTTGATGGCCACCGCGCAGCGGCGGGCAACCGGTGCCCGCGCCATCCAACTGCTGGCGCGGGTCGGCGACCCGTCGATCGATGAACGCACCCTCACGGAGATCCAGACGGTGCTCATCGACAGTGGTGCTCGCCGCGAGGTCGAGGAGCTTCGGGACGCGCTCGTTGAAGAAGCTCTCACCGCCCTGGAGCGTGTTCGTCTCACCGCGCCGGCCAGGCAGGCGCTGACCGCGCTCGCCGGGGTCGCCACGCGGCGCGTCTCCTAGCCGGAGCCAGTTCGACGACGACGGGTCGGGTCAGGGCAGCACGGTCAGCGATGCGACCATTCCCATGTCGTCATGGAAGACGCAGACGTAGGGATAGGTTCCCGGCGCGGCAAAGGTTGCGGTGAACTGCATATTCGGAGCCAGCGGCGGGTTCGGGGCGTTGAAGTAGGTGAGAAGCGCCGCGCTGGCCAGCACCCCGGAATTCACCTGCTGGTTCGGATCCCTGATCGTCGGATCCCCGTATGGAAAGAAGATGAAGGGGGTTGGCACACCGAAGGTGACGGAGTGGGTGGCGAATGGGTCGCGGTTGACGAACGTGACGCGGTCGCCCACGTGGATCGTCGAGGACGATGGAAAGTACCGCAGCGATGCCGAGTTTTGCTCGCCGCCCCCGACCGCCGCTTCGATCCCCGCGCCCCCGATGTCGGTGGCATGAGCGGCCGCCACGGCTGACTGCACGCCGATTTCTATCGCTTGCGCCAGGTCCACGGTCAACTGCGCGTACGCCTCCGCCTGCTCCTGCGCGTCCGTCTTCGGCAGCGCCTGGTCGGCAGGAACGACCGAGATCGTTCCCGTCATCCCCGGGTGTAAGACGCACGCGTATCGGTACGTCCCAGGGGCGACGGTGTTGGCAATCTTGAGGGTGAACGCGCCACCAAGGTTCAACTGTCCTGAGTTGAGCGTCGTATCGGCGCCGCTCAGCGTCTGCCCGCCAAAGGGCGTCAAGAGGCCGAAGACGAACGCTCCCTGAGGGGGATTGAGCGTCACCGTATGCGGCTCCGGACTCGGCATCGAAAACTCGATCGCGTCGCCGGGGTGCACCGTAACCGACGCCGGGTAAAACCTCCGGGTCATGCGCGCGAAGTCCGCGTTGGTGGCGCCCGCCTGGATATGCCAAACCGCTCCGGTGTCGGCGTGGACCGAGACCGGCTGGCCGAGGCCGGCGGCCATGATGGCGATCATCATCCCCAGGTAAGCGCGACCCTTATGGATGATTTGCCTTAAGCGTCCCATTTGCTTCCCCCTCCTTGAGGTTCACGAGTTGTTCGGTCGATTTGCAAGGGCGGGCCGACGTTCCGATTGACCTGAAACAGATGCCGCCGGGCGAGGATCCGGAGGTTGACAATCACCATCCTGGCAACCCCCGCCATGACGACGAGGGCAATAAGGAACCAAAGGGTGGCCAGGGCGAGCGCGCCCAAGCGGCCGGCGGTTGGCCAGCGCGAGGACCGTATCGCCTCGGTCACGCCGCTGCCGAGGAGCTGCGGGTATCCGGTCACCCGAAACCAGAGATTGGGCAACACCAGCGCAATGAAGACGGCCCACACCGCGGAGGTGAGCACCACGTATGCGGTCAGGAAGGCGATGACGCCTCGGCCCCAGGGCAACGCTCGAGGCGCATGCCCGCGAAGCCGCGCGATCGCATGCCGCACCAGGCGCAGTGGCTGCTGGCCCAAATTGGTCACGCCCAACGCATCTCCCAGCATCCAGTAACCATCGAACTTGAAGAAGGGGTTGATCGAGAAGAGGCAGCTGACCAAGATGATGAGCACTGCCGCCCGCAACGGTTGCCAGCCGGTGAGGACATAGCCCAGCGCGTACAGCGCGCCAACCACGAGTTGGAGATAGATCCCGCCGAGGTCGACCACGACACGCTGCGAGCGGCGCAGCTCCCAGGCCGCATTCACGTCGCTGTAGAACGCTGGAAAGAGCAGGTAAATGGTGAAGCCGATCGCGCTGGGCCGGGCGCCGTATCGACGGCAGGCGCTCGCATGACCGAGCTCGTGCGCGAGAAGGGAGATGAGGAAGAGCCCGTAACCGGCGATGATCGTCCCTGCCGGTGCCGTCAAGGAAAAGCCACGGATCGCGGTGATGGTGGCGATCCCGATCATCAGCGAGATCAGGGCGAGGGCCGCCGGGCGGCGGAAAGCCGCCGACAACCGCGTCGCGATCCGCGCGACTACCGCCTCGGGGATCACCGGCACCCGAAGCCAGTATCCGAACGGGCGGTGATCGCCCTTGAGCTCGATCGCGTCCAGCCCGACGCGCAGCCGGTTGTAGGCGGCCTCGACTTCGTCGGCGGAGACCGCCTGGTGGCCGTCCCGCTTGAACTGTAACGCGAGTTTCTCGAACGGCACCCCGGCCTGGACCTGGGCGAGGAGGTAGTAGGCGGCCGGCGACATCCGGATGCGAGTGCGGTTCGGGCTGGTCACCAGGTCCCGCCGCCCGCTCAGCTCCTCCAGCGGTAGCTCCGTCACGCCTCCATCCGGTCCTGGCCGCTTCATGCCGTGCCAGCTCGCTGCGGTTCTGCCACCGCCAGCCCGGTCAGCAGATCGGCGGCCATCCCGCGGCCGTCGACGTTCACAAAGGCGTGGCGGACGCGACGCGCCCGTTCCCTGAGCGCGCGGTCCGTCAACACCCGACAGACCGCCGATCGCAGCGCCTCCGGTGAATTGGCCGTCCGCTGGACCACGACCGAGACCCCGGCCGACTCGCATCGGGTCGCCAAGTCCGGTTGTTCGCCGCCCTCGGGCACCAGCAAGCTGGGCAGGCCGTTGGTCAGGGCCCCGAGCACCGACGTCGTATTGCCTCCCGAGATCACCGCGCTGGCCCGGGTGAGCACCTGTCCCTGCGGAAGGTGACTGCGGACGAAGAAGCGGTCGCTGGGGGCGGCCGTCTCTCGAAATCGCCCGAGAGCCGCGGCCACGCACACGCGCTCGCCGTCCAGCGCGGCCACCAGGTTGGACCAGAAACCGGGCCGGCCGAATGATGGGCCGTGCTGGAGGTAGGCCAGGGGTTCTCCGGCCGGAATCCGCGCTAGCCACCGCGCCAGGTCGGCGTCGATGGCCGGCGGCTCCCAGAGACAGGAGCCGACGAGGTGCACGCGAGCCGGCAGGCTGCGGGTCAGCGGTTCGAGCTGGGCGACGCTCTGCTCCATATAGAGGTCGCCGAGCAAGGGGGTCTCGTCAATGGTGCTGGGCCGCGGCGCCAGACCGGCCATCTCGCGGACACGCTCGTAGTGCTGCATCGTCTCGTCGTACCGCCAGCGACGCGTGGCCGCCGTGCGCTCGTCCTCACGTCCGCGCTCGGTCGGCCACAGGTAGCAGGCCAGGCCGAGAATGGCAACCGGGATGCGCTCGCGCTCCGCTACCACCAGCGGACCGAGCGCCTGCATGCTCGTAAACAGGACATCGGGCGAGAACCGCTGGATCGCGTACTCCACGTGCTTGATCTGCATCCCCACCACCAGAGGATGGCCCCACTGCACCAGGCCGAAGCTGTCGCCGCCCGGCTCGCCCCTGGGGATCCGCACGAAGCCCGCCTCGGCGATGACCGCGGTGAAAGCGGGCCCGGTGACGAATCGCACCTCGTGGCCGCGCCGGCGCAGCTCCTCGGCGATCCCGATCATTGGATACAGGAAGCCGTGGGAGGCGAATGGGCACATCAGGACGTTCATAGCCGCTGCGGCAGCAGCTCCAGGCTGGACCGGCGCAGCATCAAGGAGCTCACGACCACGACCAGGTCGACCGCGAGCACCAGCGCCACGTAGACGAGCGCGCGCTGGTCGCTAACCGTCGCCGAGCCGATCAGCAGGGTCGCGGTCAGAAAGTTCAAGATGCCGTGCCCCAGGATGCCGGGAACCAGGCTGCCGGTCCGGATGCGAATGGCGCCCAGGGCGAATCCATCAGCCACGAAGATCGGCACGAACAGGAGTTGGTTGACATGCACCAGCCCGAAGAGGGACGCCGAGATCAGCAGCGCGGGCAGCATGCGACCGGTAAGGTCGATCGAGGCTCGCAGGAGCAGGCCCCGAAAGAACACCTCCTCGGCGGTGGCCGCCACGATAGAGGAGCGACGCCAGCAGGACCACGCCGTCGTGCCGTAGTCCCGTGATCGGGACGATCAGCAGCCAGGGGGCGGTTCGCAGCCCGACAAAGGCGGCCGGCCATATAAGGGCGGTCGCCCGTGGCCATCGGAGCCCACAGGACCACGGGTCGTACCACGGCAAGATGAGAAGGACGCTGCCGGCCAAAAGCCCCGCGTCGACGCCGATGGAGAACGCGGTTCCACGGACCCCCAGCAGGAAAAGCGGAAGGGCGATGACCCCGGCCAGCAGCAGCGGTAAGAAAAATGCACCCGCCAGACGCGCCACCAACAGCCTCCTCGCGATCACCGCTGGGTTTCCCACGACGACCGCCGGCGCGGCCATCGCTAGCGCTCCGCCCGAATGATCGCGGCAGGCGACGCGGTGAGGGATCGGACGGCGGGAATCAGGAACGCGGCGATCGGCGCGATCAGTCCCAGGGGCAGCAGGACGGCGAGGTTGCCTAGCGGAACCACCGCGTCCACGCCGCCGATTGAGGCGCTCAACACGGCGATCAGGCCTGTAGACAGGGCGATCCCAAGCGGGATCGCCACGATGAGGCAAGGAACGGTGATCAGCAGACTCGCCCAGAGAAAGGCGCCGCCGATCTGGCGGCGGCGAGCACCAATTGCCTTGAGGATCCCAACGACCAGGGTCTGCTCCTCAGCCAGGATCAGCGCCATGGTGAACATGACGACGGTGGCGAGGATGATCAAGCCCAGCCCGAGAACCAGGAAGACGGCCGCGAAGACGTCGACGAATGGAATCTGGAGCGCCGTTTTCACGCCGGTAACCACCGTCCGACCGCCGAGCGCGGCCTCGAACGCGCGCCGGCTGGCCGCATCGTCGGCCGTGGGCCTCAAGCGGACCAGGAAATACGAGGGCACCGGATCGCTCTCAATCGCGTGCAGGACGGACGCGTTGGCAACGATCACCTGGCCCTGGTTGTCCAGCTCGCGATAGACGCCCGCCAGCGTGGCATTGACGTGATGGCCGCCGATGTCAAACCCGATCGACTGGCCGGGCGCCCAGCCGACTGACGACGCCAACCCGGCCCCGGCCAGCACTTGCGTGGGGCCGTTGATCGGGTGCCCGGAGAGCAGATGAAACACAAGTAGCTCCTCGCCCGGCTCGACGAACTTCGCCAGCGCTCCACCGCCGCCCGCCGAAAGGGTAGCGCTGCGCTCGAACACCGGCTCGCTTCGAGCAACGCCGGTGGTGGCCGCCAGGGCTGTCTGGACCTGTGTCGCCGAGACGCCGGGCAGGAAATCGACGCGCCAGTCGTAAGCCAGCCCCCAGGTGCTCGGGCTCTTGCTGAAGTTCGAAATTGTGGCGCTCATGATGACGCAGAAGACGACCGTCACCAGCCCAACGACCAGCACGACGGCAGCGGTCGTGGTCCGTCCGGGACGACCACTGAGCAAAGCGACCCCAAGCCGAGCGGCAAGCGGCCCGCGGTCCTGGCCGAGCGTGGCGGAAAGCCGGCTGGGTGGCTGGCGGTAGCCGGCAGCGAGCGTGGCGGCCGGGGAGACCGCTCCCAGGCGCAGGGTCGCAAGTGCCGTCGCCGCCGCGGTCGCCAACAGGACAAGCAGAGCGGTCGGGAAAAGAATGAGGGGAGCGCCGGATAGGCTCGACTGCAGGCCCATGACCTGCACAATTTGCGTGGTCAGCCAGGCGCCCAGCAGCAGGCTGGCGACGCTCCCGGCGATAACGCCGATGAAGACGATGGCGACCTTCTGCAGCATCAACGCCCGCCGGACCTGCCCGATCTTCCAGCCGATGGCCCGCAGGATGCCGATGTCTTTGGCGCTGCGGATGATCTCCGCGCGCGTCGTGCCGGCGATGAAAACCAGCGACGCGGCCGCGGCGAAGAGGCCGAAAAGCAGAAGGAACCCGACCACCGCCAGGGTCAGCGGCTGCAGCCCCACCACCACGGCCCGCGCGCCGTTGATCCCACTCACGCCCGCCGGAAGGAAACGCTGAATCGCCAGCGCCGTGCTGAGAAGTTGCCCGGCATCGTGGACACGCACCCCGAACAGCGCGACCTGCCCGCTGGCTCCGCCGGCGAGCTGTCCAAAGACGGCCGCGGGTACGTAGACGACGGCCGGCGAGGAGAGGGGGTAGGCCGCGTGCGACATGTCGAGCACGAGGCCGGTGACGGCGACCTGAAGGCTTCCGCCCGGCCCGGTCAACTCGACCTTCGTGCCCACCCCCGCATTCGCGCTCAGCGCACTCGCGGCACTCCGGTCCAGCAGCATTCCCGGTCGGTCGGCGCCTGGCCAGGTGCCCGCCAGAAGCGTGAGGTGCTGCATCGCGGGAGGAGATGGCGGCAACAGCGTAAGCGCGGCCGGAAGTTCTTTGCCGGCCAGCCGGATCACGCCCGTCTGCTGCAGGTAGATCGGGCCCAGGGTAGCCACGTTGGCGGCGGCTGAGACGCGGTCATAGACGCTGTTTGCCTGCGCGACGGGCACGTGGACCCACAGCTGCGGCGCATGAAGCCGCTGCGAGGTGGCCTGGTAAGAGCCCTGGACACTGAGAATGGTCAAGCCGCCGGCGCCGATCAGCGCGACGGCCAGTGCCGCCGACAGACTTTGGAGCAGCGGTTCCCACCACCTCGAGCGCAGACTGCCCGCGGCCAGTGCGGCATAGGCGCGGAACCGGCTTCGCATGCGCTTACACCGCCGACGATTGTGAGGAGATCGACGGCGGTTCGAGCCGCGGGTTGAACTTGGCGGCTCCGTCGTGCATCACGATCCGGCCTTCCGCCTGCGCCGCGACCGCCGGGTCATGGGTGACGAGCAGCAGGGTCTTGCCGCTGTTGTTCAGGATTTGCAGCAGATGGAGCACCGCCGTGCCCGACTCGCTGTCGAGGTTGCCGGTGGGCTCATCCGCGAGGATCATGAGTGGGTCGTTGACCAGCGCACGGGCGACGGCGACGCGCTGCTGCTGCCCGCCCGACAGTTGATGCGGAAGCTTGTCTTTCTGATCCTCCACGCCCATGGTGCCCAGGAGCAGCATCACACGGTCCCGCAGCTGTCCCGAGGGCTCGCCGGCGAGCAGCCCGGGGAGCGCCACGTTGTTGAACACCGTGAGGTTGGGAATGAGATGGAACGCCTGAAAAACGAATCCGACGTGGCGCAGCCGGTAGAGCGCCAGCTCTCCCTCCCCGAGTCGATCGAGGGCACGGTCCCCGACCGTCAGCTCGCCTTCGGTCGGGCGCTCCAGTCCTCCGATCAGGTCCAGGAGCGTGCTCTTCCCGCTCCCGGAGGGCCCGGTGATCGCGATGAAGCTTCCCGGCGGGATCTCCAGACTTACGTCTCGTACCGCGGCCACGGCGCTGTCCCCCGCCCGGAACACCTTGCTGACATTTCGCAAGCTGATGGCGTCGGCCGCGACGTTTTGGCCAAGCTCCAGCCTGCTCATGGCGCCACCCCGGCCGGGGCGGGAAGTTCGACGCGACTCCAGGCGCACGCCGCCTTCAGCACGAAGGCAGCAGTGACGGTTCGGCTCCCGTAATGAAGGATCTTCACCGGCGGGCCGCTGGCTCGGCCCAGTTCCATCCGGATGAGCGGGGTGTCCGCCCAACCGTGAGCCGGATCGAGGCTGGCGTGCAAAAATGCCAGGCCGCCTGCGCTTCGCTCGACGTCATCCGGGGTCGGGCTGCCACCCGCACCGGCGGAGAGGCCGAGGAGTGCCAGCGCCGTGCTCAACGAATCGCTCGCCACGCCGTAACCCCAGCCGCCGTCGGATCGCTGCGCTTCCCTCAGGAATCGCCGACCCCTGACGATCGCGGGAGAGGTCGGCAGGACGGCATCCAGCAGGCGCAGGCAGACGTGAACCCCGTAGAAGGGCCCTTCATACCAGGAGCTCGACCAACTGCCGTCCTGGTTCTGCCGGGTCTCGATGTACCGGCTGCCCGCGGCCAGAACGCGTCTTGAAATCGAGCCGGATCATAAAGCGCGAGCGCATACAAGAGGTTGGCCATCACCTCGCTGTCGGGTCCACGCCCCCAGGCCAGGCGCACAAACTCGGCCTGCCGCTGCTGCTCCGTGGTGCGGCCGGCGGCCGGAATGATCCAGGTTTCGAACGAACCATCGGGGTGGGCACCGTCGGTCAACAGCACGCGGAGCGCCGGCTCGCAGGTTGCCGTCACGTCATCTCGACGCCCCGAACGAAGCAGTACCTGCATGACCTGCGCCAGGTCGTCGGCGTCCGGTGGCAGTTCCGGCAGGTCCGGGAAGTAGCTCCAGCCATCCATCGGACCCGGGCGCCGGGTGGAAAGCAGGTAATCCGCTTCGTACGCGATCCAGCCCTCGAGTGGAGAGCCGGCAAGGGCTTTGGCATCGCAGAGCGAGTCGGCGATGAGCGCGCGCGCAAACACATCCCCAGCCTGCGTCTCGCGGCGAGCCGTAAATCCCTGTTCCGCCGCGAAGACCATCAAGTGGCGAGCCTCGCCAAACCCCTGTCGCCACTGACGCAGCAGCGACTCGAGGGCACTGAAACCGACC
>WNFJ01539818.1_pt1 | contig 10499 bp, 4 predicted proteins | sample 5400461 | NCBI WGS metagenome assembly WNFJ01 (sample SAMN13153349, study PRJNA577476) | soil metagenome | isolation source: 115 cm saprolite on Douglas fir-dominated hillslope | place: USA:California | collected 2013-09-17
CGCAGCGGCGGCGGCGGAATGTCGCCCAGCAGCATTTTCCTGCCGGCCTGACCCACGAAGTCTTCCAGCGTGACCGGCGCGTCGATCTGGGCGCGAAAATGCCACAAGCCGAACGATCCGGGGAATTCCTTCCCCATGCTCTCCACTAAAGCCGCTTCCACCTTGTCTACTGCCTCTTTGTCCGTCTTCATCGCCGCCGTCATGCAGAAGGCAAAGATCGCGTCGTTGCCGACATCGTGCACGCCGCCTTTTCGCAATTGCTGCGGCGACAGCTTTGGGGTCTCCTCGCCGCCAGGGACCGGGGCTTCGCCGGCCTGCTGCGCCATGATGAAGGCGGTGATTTCCAGCCAGCCCATGAAATTCGCGATGAAGGCATCCGGGTCCACATGAACAATCGCCAGATTGAGCGGCACTTTTCTCTTTTTCAGTTCCGCAATATCCGTCATGACTTGCTCGCTGATCGACCTTGTTGTCCTTGTCGGGTTTCGCGCAAACCGTGACGCAACTCCGACACGACAAGATGCAGGAGAAGGGCTTACCGTCACCCCAGCAAGACGAATGCCAAGACGATCGTAGTTTGGGGTTATCCAGTCGAGCTCTCAGGTCTCTTGCTGCGCTTCGCCGGGTGACGTCAGTGATCTCTCAAGTCTGTTGCAGGAGCAATGGCGTCACGCGTGCCAGCCCAGCGCTGATGGCCGGTCCGTCACGAGGTCCCATTGCGCCATGACGAAAGCGGCTGCGATGGGAAGAACGATAGCGTCAGGAGGTTCCGTTCGGCGCCGTCAGGCTACGTCGCCGCCACCACCCATGAGACATAACCCATGCCGAACCACGACGGACCAAGGATGGCTGGAGCCTTTCCAACATGCAGAAGTCCGACGCCTGCTTCGAAGTGATGGCGACCGAACGGCAACCCGTCGTCACCCCGATGCTTTCGATCGTCAATGTGATGACGAGGCAAATGATCAGCAAATGGCATGGTGTACCATTCGGAGTAAAACTGCGAACTATTATATTATTGAAATTGCTATGTAATTTACGACGACTTAGATGAGTGGCTGACCATCTGGCCAACAATAAGCGCGGTTCGGCCGTATGGAGGGAATCAAGGCCGCGCCCGATCACGAACCGTGGATGAAACCCAATTCGGCTGCAACCGACAGGTAAATGCATTAACGTATCGCGCGAACTCGCAACTGTGGTGGAATACCTTTGGTAAAAAGCCCCATACGAGCCGTGAGCGATTTAGCCGAGTTGTTCAGGCATATAAGTGTAGAGAAATCTGAATTTTACCGCTGCATCATGGACGTCTTCGCGGCAGCGAAACGCCAATACCGTCTGCAATTAAGGCCCGACGAAGTGTTGGGCGAGGCCGATTGGTCGGACGAACCACCGCGGATCGAAGACGTCAATGCCGCGCTCACCCAGCTCGCCGCTTGGGGCAACCTTGAATCGCATCCGGACACGGCCCGGGTTTCCAGTCTCAGCGACTTCTACCGCGCGCGCTTCCTGTACCGTCTGTCGCAGGGCGGCGAAGCCGTCGAAGCGGCGCTGGCGCTCTTCCTGCAGACGCTGCAACGGCGCGCAGAACTGCAAACAGTGGCTTTGGAGGACATCGCCAGCCGTCTGCAGGCGCTTCTGGCACTGGCCGGCGAGGCCAACGCCGACGTTGCGAAAATCCACGAAACGCTGCGGGATTTGGTGCGCGTTTTCGAGGGCTTGGCAGAAAATGCGCAGGCATTCATGGCCGGCGTCGCGCGCAGCATCGAGTTGCAGCAGGCCGAAGCCATTGCGGTTGCGAACTACAAGCGCCGCCTGATCGACTATCTGGAGCGGTTCATGGGCGATCTGGTGCGCTCCTCCGACACCATCGCAAGACACATTCTTGCCTTGGAGCCGAGCATCGACGCGTTGCTGACGCAGGTGGCGGCGCGCGATGCACGCGACGCCGCCCCCGGCGATGCGGAGGAACGGGCCGACGCTCAGACCCTTCATTTTGATGCATGGCGCGAACGCTGGAGAGGCCTTCGGGGCTGGTTCTTCCGTACCGGCCACGAACCCTCGCAGGCCGAATTGTTGCGAGCGAGGGCACGATCGGCGATCCCGCAGTTGCTGGGAGTGATCGCCGCGCTCAACGAACGGCGCAGCGGGCGCAGCGACCGTTCCGCGGACTTCCGCATGCTCGCCGGCTGGTTCGCCGACTGCGGCAACGACGGCGAGGCGCACCGATTGGCGCGCGCCGCCTTCGCACTCAACCCGGCACGCCATTTTTCGCTGAACCTAGACGCCGCCGCGGATCTACCCGCTTCTACGCGCTGGGCCGACGCGCCACCCCTCACGATTCATCCCCGGCTGCGCGAATACGGCGAGGCCGCCCCGCGCGGACCACTGCCCCGCGTACGTGATCGTGCCGAAGCCCGCGCGCGTCTGGCCAATGAACTCACTCAGGAGTCACTGCAGGTCGAGGCGGCGCGTACGCGTCTCGCCACCGGCCAGCCTATACGCCTTTCGGATCTCGGCGAACTCGACAGCAATGCCTTCGGTCTGTTCCTCGCACTTCTCGGTGAAGTGCTCACTGAACAAGCCGGTCCGGATACCCTTGCGGAACGGCAGACCGGCGACGGATTATTGCAGATTACCCTCGTTCCGCTCGCCGTCGGCGGCCGCGCCGTGATCAAGACGCCGCAGGGCGTATTTGCAGGGCGCGACCACTTGATCACCATCACGCCAACGCAAGGCAGCCCATAATGGCCATCGCTGGTACAGACAGCCGCAACATCGGCCAGCAACAGCGGCAATTCCAGAAGGAGGAATTGCGTGCCGCCGTGCGGGCCCTGCTGATGACACCGCTAATGAGTCCGGATGACGACGATTTCCCCGCGGTCCGCCGCCAGGCCGACGCGTTGCGCGACTGGTTCGGGCGCGAAACCGGCTGGATGCTCCAGATCGAACACGAGGGCGCGCGACTCTATAAACGGCCGGCGGATCTCGCCAGCACCACGCGCGGCCTGCCCTTCTATGATCGTCGCCGTTACGTGCTGCTCTGTCTGGCCTGCGCCGTGCTCGAACGCGCCGACCCGCAGATCACGTTGCGGCTGCTGGGCGAACGCCTGCTGCAGTTCGCCGCGGAACCGACGCTGGCGGCTTCCGGCTTCAGCTTCACCCTCGGCTCGCCGCACGAACGGCGTGAATTGGTGGCGGTTTGCCGCACCTTGCTCGAATTGGGCGTGGTGCAGCGGGTCGCAGGCGACGAAGACGCGTTCGTGCATTCCGGCGGCGAGCAGGCGGACGCGCTATACGACGTGCAGCGCCGCGTGCTCGCCGGCATGCTGGCGGCCGTACGCGGGCCGTCGACCTTCCGTCCGGAAGACGCGCCGCTGACGCTCGAGCAGCGGCTGCATGCCTTGGTCGACGAGCATGTGGCCGACAGCGATGAGGGCCGACGAACCGTTCTGCGCCGCCAAATGGCGCGCCGGCTGCTTGACGATCCGGTAGTCTACATCGACACATTAGACGCGGATTCCCGAGCCTATTTCGTCAATCAACGCGGCGCCATGGCGGCTCGCCTGTGCGACGCGACCGGGCTGATCGCGGAGCAACGCGCCGAAGGTCTGGCGTTGGTAGACGAGTCCGGCTCGCTTACGGATGTGGCGATGCCTGCCGAAGGCACCGACGCCCATGCCACTCTCCTGGTCGCCGAGTTCCTGGCTTCAGTCTACAGGCAGCAGACCGGTCCCGCCGGCGTACCCAGGCTGCAGGCCGGATTGATCCGGCACCAGGACGTCGTAGACTACCTGCGTGAGAGCAAGCAGCGATATGGCAAATACTGGCGCAAGTCGGCGCGAGAACCCGGCGCCGAGCGCGAGCTTGCAGAGATCGCGATCGAGCGACTGGAGAAGCTTCAACTGATCCTGCGTGAAGCCGACACGCTCTATCCGCGCCCCGCAATCGCCCGGTTCGCGCTTGGCGATCCCGAAGTCCGCGAGTTTCGTGAGCGTGACGCGCCGCGGGCCGTTGCCGACACCTTGTTTGGTCCGCCATGAACGACCGACCGGCGTTATTCACCGCGCTGTCGGAGAAACCAGCATTGCCGGTCCCGACACGTCAACGCTGGCAGCCGCTGCGGCTTGGGCTGGTGGAACTGTTCCGGTACGACAGCGAGGAATTCTGGTTTCGCGACGGCCACCTTCTGCTGCGCGGCAACAACGGCACCGGCAAGTCAAAGGTGCTGTCACTGACGCTGCCTTTTCTGTTCGACGCGCAGCTCAAATCTTCGCGCATCGAACCCGACGGCGACATCGGCAAGAGGATGTCCTGGAATCTGCTGATGAACGACTACGATCGGCGGATCGGTTATGCCTGGATCGAATTCGGCCGCCTCGCCGAGGACGGCACGCCGCATTATCTTACGCTCGGCGCCGGGCTTGCAGCAGTCGCGGCGCGTCCCCAGGTCGAAAGCTGGTTCTTCGTGGTGGAGGATTCCGAAGGCGGCCAACGTATCAATCAGGGTCTCTGGCTGATGAGTGAGCAGCGGGTGGTGTTGACCCGGGAACGCCTGCGCGATGCGCTCCAGGGCTGCGGCCAGGTATTCGACACCGCCGTCAGCTACAGGCGTGCGGTCGACGAGCGATTGTTCCACCTCGGCACAAGGCGCTACGACGCCCTGATGGACACACTGATCCAGTTACGCCAGCCGCAGTTGTCGAAAAAGCCCGACGAAACCGCTCTCTCGAACGCGCTTACCGAGGCGTTGCCGCCGCTCGCGCCTGAACTGCTCGGCGACGTCGCCCAAGCTCTCGGCCAATTAGAGGAAGATCGTCGTCAACTCGAGGACTATCAGGCGCTGGCAAAAGCCGTTGTTCGCTTCGAACAGCGCTACCGGATCTACGCCGGCACCCAAAGCCGACGGCAGGCGCGCGCGCTGCGTCAGGCCCAGACGGAGTTCGACAACGCCAGTCGGGCGCGCGCCGACGCGCAGGCAAAGCTTGAGACGGCCGAGGCCGAGGAAGAATTAGCCCGGACCGATCACGACGACGCGGAAATCGCGCTCAAGCGTGAGCAAGCCCGGCTTGATGTTTTGCGAGACCACCCGACTATGCAGGACGCCAATCGGCTCGAATCCGCAGAGCGCGATGCTTTGGCGCGACAGAATGCATTGCAAGCCGCATCCGCCGCGGTCGATGAAGCCAAACGGCGACTGACGCGCAGCACCGAGGAGACTGCGCACACCGATCAGCGCATGACGCAGGCCGAACGCCGACTGGCGAAGCTGCGTCAGGACAGCGCGACACACGCAGAGGCCGCCGGTATCGCCAGCCTGCACGGCAGCAGCCCGCTTGCGATATTCGATGCCGCCAATCTGGCCGCATTGACGCCACAGGCGTTCGACAACGCGTGCGCCGAGCTTCGCGGCCTGAGCGTTAAGCGGCGCGAACAAATCGCGTTGTTGCGGCGACGTCATGCCGACGTAACGGCGGCCGAAGCCCTGCATGCACAATGTCGGAAAACCCGCGACGAAAGACAGGGCACGCTCGATGCCGCGGCAGTTCGACGCGAGAAAGCTGATGAGGCGGTCGATCACGAGGGCCGAGACCTGGTACACGCCTGGGATCGCCATTTCGCCAACCTGAAGCAACTGCAGGTCAGCCCAGATGAAGGGCGCGCAGCGCTCGCGGTCCTCGCCGACTGGGTTGGCGGGCTGGATGGCGAAAACCCGGCGCTGCATTCTCTGAAAGCCGCGCAGCAGCGCGCCAGCTTGCGTCTAGCGCAGCGGCGCGTGCTACTCGACGGCCAGCGCCTGACGCTGGAGACGGAGCGCGATGCGCTTGAACAGGAACGCGACCGTCTCGAAGCGGGCGTGGATGCGGCACCGCCCCATCCGCATACGCGCGCCGCCGATGCCAGAAGCGCGCGCGAGGGCGCGCCGCTCTGGCAATTGGTGGATTTTCGTGCCGGACTAACGGCCGGGCAGCGCGCAGGCCTCGAGGCCGCGCTAGAGGCATCGGGCCTGCTCGATGCATGGGTCTCGCTTGACGGCCGTCTGGAAGCCGGCGACGGAGCGGAACTGCTGCAGGACGTCCAAATGGTGCAGCGACGGCCACATGCGCAATCGCTCGCCGGTTGGCTGCAGGCCGACGGTGCCGCCGATGGCGCGGTACCGTCCGCTTTCGTCGAGCGCCTTCTGTCAGGCATCGCGTGCGCCGACCGCGACCCCGTGGACTGCGAAGCGTGGGTCGCCCCGGACGGTCGTTTCCGGCTCGCCTCGCTCGCCGGCGCCTGGACCAAACCGGCGGCCGTCTATATCGGCCAAGCGGCCCGTGCCGCGGCGCGGGTGCAGCGACTGGCCGATATCGCCGGGCGCCTCAGAGAAATCGCGGACGAACTCACTGCCGTCGAAGCGCAGGACGCGCAACTCGCGCGTGACCAGGATCAGGCTGCCGACGAATGGCGCCTTGCTCCCGCCGAGGTGGCGTTGCGGAACGCTCACCTCGCGGCCGTAGCCAGCGCGCGCGAGGTTCAGATCGCCCGCCAGCAATTGACCGAGGCAGACAATCAATACCAGGCTGCCGAGCAGGCCCTGCAGACGGTGAGGCAACGACTCGCCACCGATGCCTCCGATTTGCGCCTGCCCGCATCAGCGGCCGATTTGCCGGCCGTCGAGACGGCGTTGAGCCACTATCACGATGCCCAATCCAGCCTTGCGCAGGCTGTTCACGAGGTGCGTCTTGCGCTGCCCGAGTTGCAGCGGCAGCGCAGCCGCGAGAACGAAACCCGCGACGATCTGAATAAAAGGCACGACCAATTCATGCTCGCCCGCATTGAGGCGGAAGAAGCCGCCGTCCGCCTCGACGTGCTGCGCGCGTCCGTCGGCGCCAAGGTCGAAGAGCTGCAACGGCGTTTGGCCGAAGCGCGCGCGGCCGTGGAGGCCCGCGACAAGGCGTTGAGCACTGCGCGGGACGTCTTGGGCAAATCCGGCGAGGCGCGCGCGGTCGCGGGTGAAAAGTCGGCGACTGCGAACCTAGTGTTCGGAGAACGCAGCGACGCGCGCGCCGAAGCAATCTCGAAGTTTCAGCACTTCGCGTCCACAGGCCTGCTGGCGGCCGCGCTGCCGCGGACCGATCTGCCCGACATCGGCACGCCGTGGACGATCGATCCGGCGCTCACTTTGGCTCGCCGCGCCGAACAGGCGTTGTCCGAACTCAAGGACGACGACGAAGCCTGGACGCGCCTGCAGCGGCAGATCGGCGAAGACTTGACGGAGCTGCAGCGCGCCCTTAGTTCGCTCGGCCATCAAGCGCATGCGGAACAGAGCGACTGGGGACTTGTCGTCCGCATCGTCTATCAGAACCGGCCCGAACCGCCAGAACGCCTTGCCGCGCGCTTGGCCGAAGAGATCGCCCAGCGCAGCGAACTGTTGACGGCGAACGAGCGCGCCGTGCTGGAGAATCATCTTCAGGCCGAAATCGCCTCCGAGGTTCAGCGCCTGCTCCAATCGGCCGAAGCCCAGCGTGATGCAATCAACAAGGAACTGCACCAACGCCCGACCTCCACCGGGGTACGCTACCGCCTGTTGTGGCCGCCGCTCACGGAAGAGGAAGGCGCTCCGGTCGGCCTCGACGTCGCGCGCAAGCGCCTGCTCAACACCAGCGCGGATCTTTGGTCGGCCGAGGACCGGAGGGTGGTCGGCGACATGTTGCAGCAGCGCATCACCGCCGAACGCGAGCGGGCAGATTCAGGCGCCGGAAAAGATGCGGGAAGCTTGATAGAGCAGTTGGCCCGCGCGCTGGACTATCGCCGCTGGCACCGCTTTCGCGTCGAGCGCTGGCAGGACGGGCAATGGCGCAAGCTCTCCGGTCCGGCCTCGAGCGGAGAGCGGGCGCTCGGCCTCACCGTGCCGTTGTTCGCGGCGATCTCCAGTTTCTACAGTCAGGGGAGCTACGCGCTGGCGCCGCGCCTGATGCTGCTCGATGAAGCGTTCGCCGGCATCGACGATACCGCGCGCGCCCACTGTATGGGGCTGATCCGCGAGTTCGATCTCGACTTCGTCATCACCAGCGAGCGTGAATGGGGCTGTTACGCCGCACTGCCCGGCGTCGCCATCTGCCATCTGCAGCGGCGCGAAGGCATCGACGCGGTGTTCGTCTCGCGCTGGAGCTGGGACGGGCGCGCCAAGACCCGAGAGAACGATCCGGACCGTAGGTTCGCGCCGACATGAGTCCGTCGCTCGATCCCCGTCTGCAGCGCCTACTCGGCGGCGAGCATAACTCCTTGCTGCGCAAGCGCCTGCGTCAGCGTTTCGAACGGGCACCGCTCGACGCCACGGTTGAAGGCTTTCGCATCGGCAAGCTCACCGCGGAGGAACATGCCGCACTGGCTTCGCTACTCGGTCGTCCGCTCCGTTACACCAATTCCTTACAGGTCGACGTTCGCCTCATCGATACCGCCTTCCAGAATGCCGGCATCGCCGCTTCGCTGCGCGACGCACTTGAACAACTCGATGGCCCGATTACGAATCTTTGCCACGACGCGCCTTGAGCTGCAAACGATGTGGTCGGATGTGCTGGGCAGTTGCACTCACCGCGAACTGATCGGACTGCTTCAGGCCCCGGCGGGCATCGGGCTTCTCAAGCGCCTTGCACGACAGAGCCCACCGGCAGCGCTCCAACTCTGTCGCCGTGTCGAAGCAGTATTGCAGCGCCTGCCCGCGAGCGGCATCACACGTTCGCAATTGGCCGCCGACGTGCTGGGCGACGCCCACGCGCTCGACAGCGGACAGCCCACGGCAACCTTGGCATTGACGGTCTGGCGTCAGGTAATCGCTCGGACCGATTGCAGCAATGATGACGTCGATAGCGAGCCGACGGGAGACGGCGAACTGGAGCCGGGCGGTGGTGCGGAGCGCGATCGCGACGTCTGGGCCAAGGCCGGCGTGCTGGTCAATGAATTGGCGCGCCCGGTGCTGTTCCTGAACCTTCCCGTGCGCGACGCGGGAAATTACAGTCAGTCGCCGGGAGAACCTGTTTACGCTTCGCTGCGGTCGCTGTTGCGGTCTCCACCGTCGTGGGACGTGGCGGATTGCAGGGTCTATGTCTGTGAGAATCCCAACCTGGTCGCGATCGCCGCGGATCACTGGGGCTCCGATTGCGCGCCGCTAGTCTGCACTGACGGCATGCCCGCCGCAGCACAGCGATGCCTGCTGTCGCAGCTGGCTAAAGCGCGGGCGCAGCTTTTCTATCATGGCGATTTCGATTGGCCGGGAGTGCGGATCGGCAACCACGTCATGCGCGAGCACGGCGCCCAACCCTGGCGCTTTGGGGCGAGCGACTACGAGGCCGCCGTCGAGGGGGCCTCAAGTCTTGGACAGGCTCTCACGGGAAAGGCTGCCCGCGCATTTTGGGACGAAGGGTTGACGAAAGCCATGCAGCGACATGAACTCTCCATAGCCGAAGAAGCTCTGGCCGCTTCATTGTTGAAGGATCTCAGGGCCGCATAGTAACTCGGTTCGCAGTTTTATTCTGAATGGCGGCATTTTGGCGCCCCCCGACACGATTCGAACGTGTGACCTTTGCCTTCGGAGGGCAATCGCCGACCAACCCTGCTGTCCACCGCCGACGGAAATTGAAGGGTTGGCCAGTATTTGGATGAGCCTCGATGGACTCCATGAAAAGATTGGAGGCGAAACGCCAGTTTTCGCCGTAGCTCAAATGGTGGGTTTTGGCCTGAGAAGGTCAAAAATGCTTTGTCTTTCAATGGCGATTGACTGACACTCTCTCCGCCACATCCTATTGAAATATAAGGTAAATTTTCGTATTTCGATGGTTGCCCCCCGATTGCTTCTGGGCGGGACAGGGTTTGGAAAACCAGCGTAATCCTTTCTGAAATTCGGTCGAGAGCCGAGCTTAACTGCGCTTTGCATTTGTTTCTGCACCCTTCACTCCAACGAGATACCGCGCACAGACCCACTGGTACAGGTCGCCTACGTGCGCGTCGTAGATTTGGATATCGGGGCGAGCAAATCGGACATCTGCGCGATCAGAGTGGTCACCATTTCGGAGCGCGCCGGCAGAACCCGAGCCTGCAACCGCGGGTTGCTGCAGAAGCAGCTATGGAAAACGTTGAATCTACAGGTCGTCCGGCGACTGATCGCAAAAGAACAACACCAAGGTTGGGGGTCGATTCCTTCCCCGGCCGCTATCATGCGGTACGATTTTGTACGCCAATCTACGATTTCCTGCGATCTTGTACTTCTGTAGATAGCAGCTCGCTGGCGCGAATTGCACTCTCATGAAGAGAGGGCGAGTTTTGAACTAACCGTCTCTTCCAGGGACGCTCGGCTTCGATCCGGACATGCGCATCGGCAGCTTGGCGCAAAGCGGACCTTCGGACCTCGACCTACATGGGCGCCAATGCCGAATACAATCTCGACACGCCGGTCGGGCCGCTGTTTTGCATCGCGCCCGAAGCAACGAGTTTGCGGAAAGTGGGTGAGGTGACGGGCG
>WNFJ01151849.1_pt4 | contig 10498 bp, 11 predicted proteins | sample 5400461 | NCBI WGS metagenome assembly WNFJ01 (sample SAMN13153349, study PRJNA577476) | soil metagenome | isolation source: 115 cm saprolite on Douglas fir-dominated hillslope | place: USA:California | collected 2013-09-17
TTTCGCCAATCTCGCGGGCTTTTTCTCGCCGGCCATTGTTGGTTGGTTGAACGACCTGACCGGCAAGTCGACGGCTGGGCTCATCTTTATCTCCGTCGCTATCGTCATCGGTGCCGGGCTTGTTTTCCTCGTGCCTGCCAAAACCGTCAATCGCTGACACCGTCCGCTGCAGAGACTCACTTTTTAAATCAAGGAGACACCATGAACAGTCCTTCATCAGATGCGGTGACGCTCGCCGAGCGCGCCTATCGGATTCGTAGAAACGCCTTGCTGATGGGCGAAGTGCAGGGGCAGCGCTACATCGGCCAGGCACTCGACATTGCCGATGTACTCGCGGTTGCCTACTTCGGCGCGATGCGCTACCAGCCCGACAACCCCGAATGGGAAGGCCGCGACCGCTTCCTCTTGTCCAACGGACACTATGCGATCGCGCTTTATGCCGCGCTGTTCGAAGCCGGTTTCCTGCCACCGGAAGAACTCGAGACCTATGGCAGCGACGACAGCCGGTTGCCGATGTCCGGCATGGCGAGCTACACGCCCGGCATGGAGATGTCCGGCGGCTCGCTCGGCCACGGTCTCACGATCGCGGTGGGCCGCTGCCTCGGACTGAAGCGCAAGGGCTCGGACGCCTTCGTCTACACGCTCTTCTCCATGTCGGCCGCTCACTGGAAGCTCGACAACCTGATCGCCATGGTTGACGTCAACAACCAGCAAGCCGACGGTCCCTCGTCGCAGATCATGGCGTTCGAGCCGCTCGTCGAGAAGCTTGAAGCATTTGGCTGGTTCACGCAGCGCGTGGACGGCAACGACATCGATGCCGTGAAAGCAGCCTTCGATGCCGCGCGCAATCATCCGAAGGAGCAGCCGCGCATTATCGTGTGCGATACCCGCATGGGCTGCGGCGTGCCGTTCCTCGAAGAACGGGAAAAGAACCATTTCATCCGCGTCGATGCCCACGAGTGGCAACTGGCGCTTGCAGCACTCGAAGCCGGGAGACAAGCATGAGCAATACCACCACCACGAAGCCGCGCCTAAAGACCTCGGCGATGATCGCCTCTATCGCGGGCGAAGGACAAGTCACGCGCTCCGCGCCGTTCGGTCATGCGTTGGCTCAACTGGCGCGGGAGAAGAAGAATGTGATCGGCATGACCGCCGACCTCGGCAAGTACACCGACCTGCACATCTTCGGAAAGGAATTCCCTGAGCGCTACTACCAGATGGGCATGGCCGAGCAACTGCTGATGGGCGCGGCCGCCGGTTTGGCGCATGAAGGCGCCCAGCCGTTCGTGACGACGTACGCAGTGTTCGCGACCCGCCGCGCGTATGACTTCATGCATCAGGCCATCGCCGAGGACAACCTCGACGTGAAGATCATCTGCGCGCTGCCGGGCCTCACGACCGGCTACGGCCCGAGCCACCAGGCGGCCGAGGATCTTGCGCTCATGCGTGCCATGCCGAACATGACGGTCATCGATCCGTGCGACGCGCTCGATACCGAGCAGATGGTGCCTGCGATCGCCGCGCATAACGGCCCGGTGTATGCGCGCCTGCTGCGTGGCAACGTTCCAGCCATGCTCGACGAATACGACTACCAGTTTGAACTTGGCAAGGCAAAGCTGCTGCGCGACGGCGCCGAGGTGCTGATCATCTCGTCGGGCATCATGACCATGCGCGCGCTGGAGGTCGCTAAGGCGCTGCAAGCGGACAACGTCGGAGTTGGCGTGTTGCACGTGCCGACCATCAAGCCGCTCGATACCGAGACGATCCTGCACGAAGCCAGGCGCACGGGCCGCATGGTCGTGGTCGCCGAGAATCATTCGGTGATCGGAGGCCTTGGCGAAGCGGTCGCTACCACACTGCTAACGGCCGGCGTCACGCCGACGTATCGTCAGATCGCGCTGCCGGACGCGTTTCTCGCTGCGGGCGCGCTGCCGACCTTGCACGATCGCTATGGCATCTCGACCAACGTCATGGCCGACACCATCAAGAGCTGGCTCGGCTAACTGAATAAATAAAGGGCAGCAAAAGGACTTCGCTGAGGTGAAGTGGAATCGGTCGCTAGCCTGAGAGACGTACGGTGCGTCGGTTAAAGTCGACGCACCATTAGCCGTGTGGTATGCCTTGTTCCCGGGCGCATCACGCTGATGAGCGAAAAACCAGGAAGCTTCGGATCGGCCTATTTGCATGCCGCGACTGTCCGGCCTGGTCGCGACGGCGGACCAACTCGCTCATAGCTGGACGTTCGCCTTCGTACTCTGAAAAGCTTGACCGCGGATTGGTCGCATAGAGAGGTTGCTTGTAGCGATTCCTTATGTCTTTGGCAGCGAATATCCTCTGCCACGTCGGCGTGGCTTCGGCTCGACACCCACGCGCCAATCGCGCGCAAGCACGAGCGACGTCATCCTTTCCGCGATGTCTTCAAACGCAGGATCGGCTTGCGGAACATACAGCCATTTTCCAAGCACCGGATGTGGCCGCAAAGCGGGCATTTCTTCAATGAGAGCGGCGTGGCGCTCTTGCGATGTGCACACCAGCAAGCCGTTCCACGGCTCGTCGCGATCGGCTGCAACCAGACACAACAGGCCGTTGACATATGCGGCATCGCAGCCAAACATCCGCTTGGCGATGTAGGTTGAATCTCGCTCGAATGCTTCGAAGATCCAGACAAGCGAGTTGCGGATGGTGGATGGCATCGACGTGAAGTCCTTGGCAACGGAAGCGAAGATGAGCGCCAGAAACTTATTTGATCGCAGGAGGGCTCGTCCAATGCTCTTGCGGCGTATCTGTCCATGCCGAGCCTAGCGGCTGTAGCGCGAGCCACGTCTCTACGAGCTTGCCTGACTCAGTCCGGTAGGACTGCATGCTCGCTCGACTACGCGGCTCGCCAGTCTTGGGATCAGTCCACTTGAACGCGAAGCGAAACCATGCGCGGTTGCCTTCGAATGAGTGATCATAGACAACGACGCGGATGCCGGGCCGGTCCTCTTGAACCTTGGTGATTTCTGCCGCGTAGGCCTCCCGCGTCACCGTCCGGTCGCCGGCTTCGTCGTGCCTGATGTAGTGCGGCCCGACGCAGTCCGGGACCAGATCAAATCGTCCTTCATGCCATACGCTCTCCCAGCGGTCGAACAGATCGCGCAGCATGGTGTTTTCAGACATCAACCTACTCCTTTTCGTTTGTGACTCAGCTGAGATCGGTCTTTTGTCGTCCGCATAGACGCCAGTACAGGCTGCTCCGACAATAGCACTGACTAGCAATAGACAGGTTCTAGGGCAACTCGCCTTGCGATCAGAAGCTGCTGTCCGTCGACGTCGAAAGTGCCTCCAAGGCGTGCACTGCCCTCAGCCGAGCCTCCACAGCCGGCCCGACCACAGCGAGTGCATCGCTTCCAGCCAAGAACACGCGGGGCGGAGTGTCCATATCCGCGAGCTTTACCAGGACCTGGCCGAGCTTGTCGGGATCTCCCGGTTGCTTGCCGGCGTAGGGGGACCACATCGACTCGGCGCTGACCTCGGCCGCAGCGTAATCGTCGATGCGCTTGCTCGGCCACTTGGCGTTGGCTGCGTCCAGCAGGTCCGTGCGAAAAAATCCTGGCTCGACCACCGTGATTTTAATCCCGAACTTTCCGACCTCCTCGGCCACGGCAAGCGAAAGGCCCTCCACGGCGAACTTGCTTGCGCTGTAGGCGCCGCAGTGCATCAGGCCGACAGCGCCTGCCACGGAGCTGATGTTGATGATGTTTCCGGAGCGCTGCTTGCGCATGACCGGCAGCGCTGCCCGCATCACGTTGTTCACGCCCCAGAAGTTGGTCGCGAACAGGCGTTGAATGTCCTGCGTTTCCAATTCCTCGAAATTGCCTAGCAGGCTGTAGCCGGCACTGTTCACGACCACGTCGATGCGACCGAACTTTTCCAGCGCCTGGTCGATAACGGTCGTTGCGTGCGCCTCATCGGAGACGTCCAGCTGGATAACTTCGAGGGATAATTTGTTTGCGAAACTTCCAGTCGCCAAGCTCGCGATTGAGAACTCCGGAAGGGACTGGCCTGCGTATGAGAGGGCTTGGTGCAGCTACCGCTCCTCGCACTTACGTGTGAGCCATGCACTCGAGTTCAATGACAAACTCAGGGCGTGGGAGTGCCCCAACAATGACCGTTGAGCGAGCGGGTGGATTCGACGGAAACGTGTTCCGCCAGACCTCGTTCATACCCGCGAAATCCGTCTGGCGCGTGAGAAACACCGTACATTTGTCGATGCTGGTCATTGCTGCTCCAGCGGCCTCGACAATGGCCTGAACTTTTTTGAAGGCTAATTCGGTTTGAGGACGGATGTCGGGTCCGGCCTCGCCAGCAACCTGCCCGGAGATATAGATGATGTTATCCACGCGCACACCTGGCGAGTATGGGGTAGCCCCTGCAGTTGCCCCGGCAGGCAAGACGATCTCCCGCTTGGTAAGGTGACTTTCTGGCCCGGCGCAACCAGCAAGGAGGAATCCTGCGAAGCACATGAGTACAGCCACCCGCGCACCGACGTTGAACATGATCGCGCTCCTAGTTTCGAGAATGTGGGCAGGCGGAACGCTAAGCGGACCTTCGTTTCATTACCCCGATTGGTTCCCAATGGATGGTAGGTGATTCTATCGACTAGTCAACCGGAAACCATGGGACTAGCGAACGGCCGAGACTGTTTTGGCCGGACATAGCTCGGTCACGTTCGGAAGAGTCGCGCGAACCGGTAGGTTTGGGTCGAGGCACCGGTGACTAGCTACTGCGGAATCGGACCATCGTCGGATTGCTTGCTGCCGCTCACTAAAGCCTGCCTGCTTTGATGGAAAGAGACCCTCAGCAACGGATCGGGAGCGATCGCTCCGTGTCTTCGGACGCGCAAGTACACGTCACGGTGTTGGTCGACATTTCCGGAGTGGGTCCGAACCCGGCCAGCCGTTTAATGGGAGCGCATAAGCAAAAACAGGCGGTGACACCAAGCAGGTCCTGCTGCCAAGGTTGCACACCCTGTTGCCGGTCCGGTTAGTTCTTGTAACGACTGACCGCAAAATCGTCGGCGGTAATCGCCGGCGTTGTGCCCGACATCAAATCCGCCAGCAGTTGTCCCGAACCGCAGGACATGGTCCAGCCCAGAGTGCCGTGGCCGGTATTAAGCCATAGGCCCTTGATCGCGGTCGGGCCGATAATCGGCGTGCCGTCTGGGGTCATAGGCCCCAGGCCAGTCCAGAAGCTGGCTTGCGGCACGTCGCCAGCATGCGGGAACAGGTCGGTGACAACATATTCCAGCGTCTCGCGCCGGGTGCCGTGCAGTTCCTTGTCAAAGCCCACCAGATTGGCCATGCCGCCCACGCGGATTCGATCCTCAAAGCGGGTGATCGCGACTTTGTAGGTTTCGTCGAGAATGGTAGAGACTGGTGCCTGCGCCGCGCTGGTAATCGGCACAGTGATTGAATAGCCCTTGACGGGATAGACCGGAATGCTAACCAAGCCGCGCAGCAGTGCGGTGGAATAGCTGCCCAGTGCCACAACACAAGCGTCTGCAGTCAATGTTTCGCCGTTGGAACGTACACCCTTTAGCGTGCCGCCCTCGACTACCAGGCCATCGATGCTGCGCTTGAACAGGAACTGCACGTGCCGTGCTTGCGCCATCTCGGCCAGTTTGGTGGTGAACACATGGCAGTCACCGGTTTCATCGCCTGGCAAGCGCAAGCCACCAACCAATTTATTCTTTGAGCCTTCAAGCGCCGGTTCGGCGCGAGCCAGTTCGTCGCGCGACAGCAACTCATAAGACACACCCATTGACTTCAGAATGGCGATGTCTTTGGCGGTACCGTCCATTTGTTTTTGCGTGCGAAAGACTTGCAGCGTGCCCTGCTGGCGACCTTCGTAGGTGATATTGGTATCGTTGCGCAGCGCCACGAAGCAGTCGCGGCTATATTCGGCGAGCCGCACCATGCGTGCCTTGTTGACGGCATAACGCCTTTTAGTACAGTTAGCCAGCATCTGTGTCAGCCATTGCACCTGAAACAAGGTGCCGTCCGGCTGGAGTGACAGTGGCGGATGCTTCTGCAGTAGCCATTTGATGGCCTTGGCGGGTACGCCCGGCCCGGCCCACGGCGACGCGTAGCCCGGTGAAATCTGGCCGGCGTTGCCGAAGCTGGTTTCGAGCGCCACAGCCGGTTGGCGATCAAGCACCACCACCTCATGGCCGGCGCGCGCCAGATACCAGGCGCTCGTGACACCGACCACGCCTGCTCCAAGAATCAAAATTCGCATCAAAGTCTCCTGCAAAAAACCTGTTCATTTCTGGTTCTGATGCAAATGCAAAGTATGAACGATGCGGCGTTGTTGCATAGATCGGCGTCCGTCGGGACAGGCCGAGTTCGGGCCAACATGCGTCGTTCGACGGGGCGTCGAATGAGACACTCGGGTGACCGTTGTACCCCGGCAGCCTCCATTGTTACCATTTTTACGCTTGAATTTTGGAGACGTGCGGTCTAATATCCGTCCCATGGACATTCAGACCACGCCGCGCCGTAGAGGGCGCCCTCCGAAGGAACTTGCGGGCCATAGCGAGACCCGCGAGTCACTATTGCGTGCAGGTGTTGCCGTGCTGACGGCAAAAGGATTTTCGTCCGCCGGTATCGAAGAAATCTTACGCGATGCCAACGTGCCGAAGGGCTCCTTTTATCATTTCTTTGCGAGTAAAGAAGCGTTTGGGATGGAGCTGATCGACCAATACGCTGCGTACTTTGCGAGGAAAATGGATCGCTTCCTGACAAATGAAAACAGGTCGCCGCTCGAACGCCTGCACGATTTCGTCGCGGACGCGGAGGCAGGGATGCGGCGCTACGACTTCAAGCGGGGATGCCTGGTAGGCAACCTGGGGCAAGAGATGGGCGTGCTTCCCGAAGGCTATCGCGCACGCCTGCGTCAGGTGCTCGCGGATTGGGAAGCCCGCACAACACGATGCTTGCGTCAAGCGCAGGCGGCCAGGGAGATCTCGAGCGAAATCGATTGCGAGAATGTTGCCGCGTTCTTTTGGATTGGTTGGGAAGGCGCCGTGCTTAGGGCAAAGCTGGACGGCGGCCCTGCTGCATTGCGCACGTTTGCGAACGGTTTTTTCGCGGCGCTGAAGTAAGTCATTTTTTTGTATTTTTGTAGACGATCAGTCTAATTATCTCGTCTGTGCCGGAAATCGTTCAAGATAATACGTAGAACTGAAGAATTTTCTATGCGGGTTGCAAAATGCAAAGTACGACATTTGACTATATTGTTATCGGCGCCGGTTCCGCCGGCAGTCTGCTCGCGAATCGTCTGAGCGCTGACAAGACCAGGAATGTTCTTCTGGTCGAGGCGGGCGGCACCGATGACTACATGTGGATCCACATCCCCGTCGGCTATTTATATTGCATCGACAATCCGCGCACGGACTGGCAATTTCGCACCGAGCCGGACAAAGGACTCAATGGCCGGCAGATTCTATATCCGCGAGGCAAAACGTTGGGCGGATGCTCCAGTATCAACGGGATGATCTACATGCGTGGCCAGGCTCGCGACTACGACCATTGGGCGGAGCTGACTGGTAATCCGGAATGGACGTGGAACAACTCATTGAAGGACTTCATGGCTCATGAAGACTTCTACAAGCTCGATCCGAAACACCGCGAACTGCTGAACGGCAATGCCGAGGCGATTGCAAAGATGCATGGAAGCGGCGGCGAGTGGCGTGTCGAAAAGCAGCGTCTGAAGTGGGAAATTCTTGATGCGTTCGCCGAAGCGGCGGAGCGGGCGGGCATTCCTATCATCGAAGATTTCAACAAGGGTGACAATTTCGGCGTCAGCTACTTTAACGTCACGCAGAAAGACGGCTGGCGCTGGAATACTTCGAAGGCGTTCCTGCGCCCGATCAAATACCGGTCGAATCTCACGACGTGGACTAACTCGCGTGTGAAGAAGCTCAAGATCGAGCGCGACAACAACGGTGCGCTGCGTTGCACCGGTGCGGAAATCGTTCGCAATGGCGAGCTTGTGTCGGTGAACGCCGCCCGCGAAGTCGTGCTTAGCGCCGGCGCCATCGGATCGCCGCACATTCTGCAGCACTCGGGTATTGGTTCGGCGTCCATATTGAAAAAGCACGGCATCGATATTGTTCAACACACACCTGGCGTCGGCGCAAACCTCCAGGATCACCTCCAGATTCGCGCGGTCTACAAGGTTGAAAACTGCGAAACACTGAACGTTCTTGCCTCGAACATGCTCGGCAAGGCGAAGATCGGCCTTGAATATGCGCTGCACCGCTCCGGCCCGATGAGTATGGCGCCCTCTCAGCTCGGGGCCTTTGCCAGGAGCGATCCGTCAAGGAAGCACGCAAACATCGAGTTTCACGCGCAGCCGCTGAGTCTGGAGGCTTTCGGGCAGCCGCTGCACACGTTCCCGGCGTTCACCGCCAGTGCTGCCAATGTGAACCCGACAAGCCGGGGCACGGTGCACATCAAGAGCGGCAATTTCGAGGACGCGCCGGCAATTGCCCCGAATTACCTCAGTACGGAAGACGATCGGAAAGTCGCTGCAGATAGCCTTCGCTTGACGCGACGCATCGCGAGCCAGGCGGCCCTTGAGAAATACAAGCCGCAAGAGTACAAGCCGGGCCCGCAGTACGAATCGGACGCTGAACTCACGAAACTGGCGGGCGACATCGGCACCACGATCTTCCACCCCGTGGGTACTGTCCAGATGGGCAAGTTCGCAGATCCGAACGTTGTCGTCGATAGCCATCTTCGCGTGCGCGGCGTCGCGGGACTTCGGGTGGTGGACGCGAGCGTGATGCCCACGATCACCAGCGGCAACACGAGCTGCCCCACGATGATGATCGCAGAGAAAGCTTCGCACTGGATCCGACAAGGCGTCTGAATTAGCAATACAAACCAGGAATTGGCCATGGCTGGGAACAAAACCGGGGTACAGAAACGCTTGCCCCTCGAAGGAGTGACAGTCCTTGATTTCTCGCGCGTGCTGTCTGGGCCGTACTGCACGATGGTGCTTGCTGACCTGGGGGCGCGGGTTATCAAGATCGAGCGTGTGGGCACAGGAGACGATACGCGTGCGTGGGGTCCGTTCGTTGACGACGAGTCGGCGTACTTCATGTGCTTTAACCGGGGAAAAGAGAGCATTGCGCTCGACTTCAAGTCTCCGCGCGACCGCGAGCTTCTCGAACGTCTGCTGGACAAGTCTGACGTGTTGGTCGAGAACTTCCGGCCCGGCGTGATGGATCGGCTCGGCTATGGTGCCGAGCAACTGGCAAGGACGCATCCACATATCGTCTATGCTTCTATTTCGGGCTTCGGCCACACCGGCCCGTTCAAGGATCTGCCGGGCTATGACATGGTCGTGCAGGCAATGGGCGGCGTCATGAGCCTGACCGGTTGGCCTGACCAGCCGCCGGCGCGTGTGGGCACAAGTTTCGGGGATCTCGGCGCGGCGCTATTCGCCGTAATAGGTATCGTGGCGGGGCTGTACAAGCGCTCCAAGGATGCGCAAGGCGCGCACGTGGACATCGCGATGCTCGATTGCCAGGCCGCGCTGATGGAAACGGCGTTTGCCAGGCTCGACGTCGAAGCGAAGGTGCCCACGAGGACTGGCGATGCGCACCCGTCACTGGCGCCGTTCGAAAGCTTTGCTGCCCAGGATGGTCGAATCGTCATCGCCGCCGGAAACGATCAGCTCTTTTTGCTCATGGCGGACGCCATGGGCGTACCGGAACTGGCGCTCGATCCGCTGTTCCTTACCAACGATCTCCGCGTGCAAAACCGGCCCGCCATGACCGAGGGCATCGAGCGGATAACGCGCACGGCACCGGTCAGCGTCTGGCTCGACAAGCTGAACGAGGCTGGCGTGCCGTGCGCGCCGATCAATACGATCGACAAGGTCCTTGAACACCCGCAACTGCTCGCGCGCAATATGTTTATCCATGTGCAGGGCGAGTCCGAGCGGAAAGTGAAGACAGCCGGCAACCCGGTCAAGATGAGCACTTCACCCGATGAGGACATGACCGTAGTCAGGAAAGCGCCGGCAGTGGACTGGCATCGCGAAGCGATTCTGGCTGAGTTGATGGCTTCATCGGGCGCCTACGCGTCGCAGGCTGATTCGGAATCAGACGACGATGAACTGAAGCGCTCCGCAAGCCTTGCAGCATGACGCCTCAAATTTGAACTGACAGGTGAATATATGTCGACTGATGTTTCAGCAGTGCGCGGCGCACCCGCCAAGCAAACAAAGACGCAAGTGACCGAAGCGAATGTTGGACCCGCTGTCGCGGGCGCGAATGCAGACGCCGCCAAATGCGTGTCTGAAAACGGTGTGTACGAGACCATCAAGATTGATCGAAGGGAGCGTGTCGGACTGGTCACGCTCTATCGCCCGAAGAACCTGAACGCGCTCAACGTACAGATGTCGCACGAGGTGCTCGCAGCGCTTACGGACTTCGACAAGGACG